>JAESFW010000314.1_pt1 | contig 37380 bp, 36 predicted proteins | sample 9269481 | NCBI WGS metagenome assembly JAESFW01 (sample SAMN14515350, study PRJNA621654) | algae metagenome | isolation source: Lyngbya sp. HA4199-MV5 and co-occurring heterotrophs from soil with... | place: USA: Ahupuaa O Kahana State Park, Hawaii | collected 2009-07-21 | reverse complement strand
CCCCGGCGGGCTCCACCAGCAGGATCTTCTTGTACTCCTCGGCCACGGGCAGCAGGGCCAGGGCCACGCCCGAGGAGGTGGGGCCGACGGCGATGTCGGCCTTGTCGTCCGAGTAGGCCGAGGCCAGCAGGCTCTTGCCCAGGTCGGGCTTGCCCTGGTCGTCCTTCTCGATGACGACGAGCTTCTTGCCGCCCACCGTCATGCTGCCGCCGGTGGCGTAGTTCAGTCCCATGAGCAGGCCGGTCTGGGTCTGCTTGCCGTAGGCCTCCAACGGGCCGGTCTTGCTGTAGATGTGGGCGATGCGGATCTCGCCGGACTGGGCGAACGCGGGGGCGGAAAGCGTGGCCGCGGCGGTAACGGCGGCGGTGGCGAGGGCGACCAGGGTGCGACGGTGCATGGCGATGTCTCCTTGTAGTGATGCCTGAACATTGCACAGTTCGTGCCAAGGCACAAGCTGTTGATTCGTATGGGTTTGTGAACAGCACCCAAATGGGTGTGTTCAATTTTTATACATTCAATTTGTCTTAATTTCAGACATTTGCCTGAAATTTATTCAGGGTTTTCCAGACGTCCATACAGCGTGGCGCGCGAGATGCCCAGCTGCCGCGCCGTGGCCAGTTTGTTGCCGCCATGGGCCTTCATGGCGGCGGCGATGGCGCGACGTTCGAGCTCGGCCACCTGCTCGGCCAGGGGGCGCAGGTAGCGCGACTCGTCCTCGGCCTCGGCCACCACCACGGCGCTCGTGTCCTGCACCGGCGCGGCGGGTTCGACGCCGGCCTCGCGCAGGATGCGCTCGAGCTGCGCAGCGTCAATGGATTGGCCCTCGCTGCGCATCACGGCCTGCTCGATCACGTTGCGCAGCTCGCGGATATTGCCGCGCCAGGGCTGGCCCGCCAGCAGGGCCATGGCATCGGACAGCACCTCGGGCGGCGGCGTGCCATTGCGCAGCGCCAGGTCGTCGCCCAGCGACTCGACCAGCGCCGGGATGTCACTGCGCCGCGCGCGCAGCGGCGGCACGCGCACCGGCAGCACATGCAGGCGGTAGAACAGGTCCTCGCGAAAGCGCCCCTCGCGCACCTGGGCCGCCAGGTCGCGCGAAGTCGCCGCGAGGATGCGCACATTGAACGGTACCAGCTTGTTCGAGCCCAGCGGCTCGATCTCGCCCTCCTGCAGTGCGCGCAAGAGCTTGGCCTGCAGGCTCTGCGGCATGTCGCCGATCTCGTCGAGGAACAGCGTGCCCCCATCGGCCAGCTTGAACTTGCCGTCGCGCCCCTTGGCCGAAGCGCCGGTGTAGGCGCCGGGCGCCACGCCGAAGAACTCGGCCTCCAGCAGCGTGTCGGGCACGGCCGCGATGTTCACGCTCACGAAGGGGCCGCTGGCGCGGCTCGACGCGGCGTGGATGGCATGGGCCAGCAGCTCCTTGCCCGTGCCCGTCTCGCCCAGCAGCAGCACCGGGCTGGTGGACTGCGCAGCGCGGCGCGCTTGGCGCTTGACCTCGGCCGCGGCCGGGCTCGATCCGATGAAGCTGGCGAAGGTGTACTTGGAGCGCCGCTCGCCATCGCCCGCCGCGGCCGCCACCAGGCTGCGCCGGCGCTGGCTGGCCAGTTCGCGCCGCGCATCGTCGAGGTCGCGCTGCAGCAGCGCGAACTTGCTGATCAGCGGCTGCAAGGTGGTCTCGGGGTGGTCGAAGAGCACGATGCCGATGGCCCCGATGACGCTGCCCCCATCGTCGCGCAAGGGGATGCGGCTGACCACGAAGGTACCGGCCTTGTTGGTGAGCAGGTCGATCAGCACCGGGTTGCCGGTCTCCAGCACGCGGCGCATGCCGGTGTTGGGGATCACCTCTTCGACCATGCGGCCCAGGAACTGGTCCAGCGACGAAAAACCCAGGTCGGGCAGAAAGCGCTGGTAGCCCTCGTTCACCCAGACGATGCGCCCGCTCAGGTCCACCAGGAACATGCCCTGGCTGACGCTGGAGAACAGGTGGAACATGGACCGCGCCGCCAGTTCGAGGATGCCCTGGGCATCCAGCGGCAGAGCGGGGGCGTCGTCGGTGAGCGGGGGCATGGGGCGATGGTAGCAAGCCCGCCGCCCGCCGCGGATCAATCCGCCGTGGACTCCACGGCCTGCACCCCGCTCACCGCACGCAGGCCACGCGCCATGCGCAGCACCACCACGGGCTGGGCCGCTTCGGCCGCCCCCGTGCCCAGCGGCTGGTCCACCAGGATGCAGGGCTTGCCCGTGCGGCGGCAGTGGTCCTGCACGCGCCAGTATTCGTCGTGGCTGATGCAGCCGGTCTGGCAGATCACGAGGTCGGCCGCGGCCAGGCTGGAGTCCAGCGCTGGCGATGCCGGGGCAGCGGCCTCGGACACGGCCTGCGCCGGCGCCACGGTGGCCGCCGCCACGGCCTGCAGGCGCCAGCGCAGGCACTCGCGCGAGAGGCTGGCGATGCGCTCGACCAGGGTGGCGATATGGCGTGCCATGTCGCGCCGGCGCTTGAGGCCCGGCTGCGCGGCCTGCAGTTGCTGCAGCTCGTCCTGCGCCATGGCCAGGCGCGTGTCGCGCAGCACCACGGCGCCACGCAGGCGCACCACCTCGGCCCTCAGCTGCTCCAATTCACCCGCCTGCCGGGCCAGCGCCTCGCTGCAACGCGTCTGCGCCTCGCCCAGTTGGCGGCACAGCACCAGGAACTCCTCGGACAGGGTATGCATGCACCATCCTCGATAATAAGAACGATTCGCATTCTATGGTATGATTCCCCCGTCTGAGCAAGCCGCCTGGTGGGGGGCATCCCAGGGAGGCGAGTCCCTGGTGCCTGGCTTGCGAAGTTTGCTGGGCGGGCAAGGTCGGGGCGTACCCAGGACCATCCAGGTACGCCAGGGCCTGCCCGCCACCCCTGCAAACCCTGAACGACAGCCGCACCGCGCGCGGCAGCACCCATCATGCGCGGGCCGGCGCCACCGCGTGCAAGGCCATGCAGTTGCCTTCGGAGTCCTCGACTTCCGCGACGAATCCAAAACGGCCGACCTCGGTCACCGGGTACAGCACCACGCCCCCGGCAGCCACCGCCCGCGACAGCGCGGCATGGATGTCCGGCACGCGGAAGTAGATGCGGGCGCCCGCACGGCCAGGGACATAGCTCTCACCCTGGGCCAGCGCACCGCTCGCGCCAGAGCCCTCCTCGTCAAAGGGAAAGAACGCCATCTCGTTGCCGTCGACATGGGCCTGCTCGAACCCACAGCCCAGGACCGCCCGGTAAAAGCCCATGGCCCGCGCCAGGTCATGCACCGGGATCTCGAAGTAGGACACGGGATTCGACGCGCAGTTCATCAGCCAGCTCCCTCGGTGATCGGCAAACAGCAGCAGCCCGGCGGCGCTGCGGCCAAGCCCCCTCCCTCCGAGCATAGCGCCCCAGGGTTGCAGGCTTCCCGACGGGGTTCAGGGATTTCCGCGGTTGATGAAGGGATCAGCGCTGCGGCGGCGCGGCAAGGGCAGCAGCCGGCTCGGCGCATCGTGGAACGCCACCGGCTTGCGCGCCACGATGAAGAGCCGGATGTCCTTGCCCCGGGTGCCATGCCGCTCCACGGAAACAATGTCCAGCCCCTGGCCGGCCATGGCCGCATGCAGCTCGGGGCCTTCGAAGCTCAGCACGGCGGGCGCCTTGCCGATGGCGCGCATCAGCGGCAGCGCGAGCCAGGGAATGAGCGGGTTCATCTCGGCGATGCACGGCGTCTTGGAGATCAGAAGCCCCCCGGGGCGCAGCGCCTGCACCGCCCGCTGCAGCGTATGGTCGAGGTCGCCCACCAGGTGCAGCACATTGAAGGCCAGCACCACGTCGTAGGCCTGCTCGCCAAACCCTGGCGCCTCGGCATCGGCCACCGCAAAGCGCAGCTGCGGCACCGGCTGGGCAGCCAGCTTGCCCTGGGCGATGGCGACCATGCCGGCCGAGACATCGGTCGCATGCAGGCTGCGGGTGAAGGGCGCCAGGCGCAGCGCCGTGGTCCCCGTGCCGCAGCCGATCTCCAGCACGTCCTGCTCGGGCGACAGCAGCGCCTGCACACGCTGCAGCGTGGCCTCGTAGCCCGCCATGTCGGCAATCGGGTCGGCGGCGTACTTGGGTGCGATGCGGTCCCAGAACAAGGCCTTGCGGGCCATGGCTGCGCGGGCCTGTGTGGATGGCGCGCTATCGGCCGGTGCGGCGGCGACGGCGGTGGTGGTGGTGGTGGTCGGCATGGGACGGGGCAAGGTCGGTGCGATGGAAAACTGCAGGGGATGCTATCCATGCAAAGCCCTTCCAGGAACTGCCAGAATTTGCAGTGAACATATACATTGATGCATGGATAAACTCGACTGGAACCAACTCCGGGCGTTTCTGGAAACCGCCGAAACCGGCTCGCTCTCGGCCGCCGCTCGCAAGCTGGGCCTGACCCAGCCCACGCTGAGCCGCCAGGTCGCCGCCATCGAGCAGCGCATGGGCGTGACCCTGTTCGAGCGCGTGGGCAAGGCCATGGCACTCACCGCCACAGGGCTGGACCTGCTGGAGCATGCGCGCGCCATGGGCGCCGCCGCCGAAGCCCTGGGCCTGGCGGCCACGGGCCGCTCGCAGGCGGTGGGCGGGGTGGTCTCGGTCTCGGCCAGCGACGCGGTGGCCAGCTTTCTGCTGCCCCCGCTGGTGCGGCGCCTGCGCGAGCAGGAGCCAGGCATCGTGGTCGATGTGATCCCGTCCAATGCCTTCAGCGACCTGCTGCGCCGCGAAGCCGACATTGCCGTGCGCCACGCCAAACCCGAGCAGCCCGAACTGATCGCCCGGCTGGTCCGCGAAGCCTCGGCCCACTTCTATGCCTCCGAAGACTGGGTGCAGGCCCACGGCCACCCGCGCCGGGCCGAGGAAGCGGCGCGCCTGCCCTTCGTGGGTTCGGACCGCGCCGGCCGGTACCTGGCCTACCTGCAGCACCACGGCCTGCCCGTGACCGAGGCGAACTTCACGGCCTACGCCGACCACACGGTGGCCCATTGGGCCCTGGTGCGCCAGGGCCTGGGCATAGGCGCCATGATGGAAGAGATCGCCCAGGACACGCCGGGCGTGGTCCGCGTGCTGGACGAGGTGCCGCCCGTGCGCTTTCCGATCTGGCTGGTCAGCCACCGCGAGCTGCGCACGGCGCGGCGCATCCGCGTGGTGTTCGAGGCGCTGGCGCAAGGCCTGCAAGCGGGCTGAGCGGCCCGCACTCGCCAAGAAAAAAGGGCGGCACGGCAGAAACCTGCCATACCGCCCCAACTACCCAAAACAGTGTTGGGCCTCAGCCCGCAGCCGTGAGCCCTTCGGCCGCGGCCTTGCGCGCGGCCCAGCGGCGCGCCAGGCGCGGCAGGATCAGCACGGCCAGCACGATGACGATCAAGGTCACCGAGCCGGGACGCTCCAGGAAGATGGTCCACTTGCCTTCGCCGATGGCCACCGCGTTGCGCATCTGCGCTTCGGCCAGGGGGCCCAGGATCATGCCCACGACCACCGGGGCCGAGGGGATGTCGAAACGGCGCATGACCACGCCCAAGAGGCCGATGGCATACAGCAGCACCAGGTCGAAGGCGCTCTGGCGCATGCCGTACACACCCAGCGTGGCGAACACCAGGATGCCCGCGTACAGGTAGGACTTGGGGATCTTGAGCAGCTTGACCCACAGGCCCACCAGCGGCAGGTTCAGGATCAGCAGCATCACGTTGCCGATGTACATCGAGGCGATCAGCGCCCAGACCAGTGCGCCGTTGCTGCTGAACAGCTGCGGGCCGGGCTGGATGCCGTAGTTCTGGAACGCGCCCAGCAGGATGGCCGTGGTGTTCGACGTGGGAATGCCCAGCGTGAGCAGCGGGATCAGCGTGGCCGTGATGGCCGCGTTGTTGGCCGCCTCGGGGCCGGCCACGCCTTCGATGGCGCCGGTGGTGCCGAACTCTTCCTTGTGCTTGCTCAGCTTCTTCTCGGCCGCGTAGCTCAGGAAGGTCGGGATCTCGCTGCCGCCCGCAGGCACGGTGCCGAAAGGGAAGCCGATGGCCGTGGCGCGCAGCCAGGCAGGCCAGGAACGGCGCCACTCCTGCTTGGTCATGTGCGTGCTGGTCAGCTTGTTCTGCGACTCTTCGGTCTTGCCCTCGTACATCACGTTGTACAGTGCCTCGCCCACGGCGAACAGGCCCACGGCGATCAGCACCACCTCGATGCCATCCATCAGCTCGGGCACGCCGAAGGTGTAGCGCGCCTGGGCGGTGAGCTGGTCGATGCCGATCAGGCCCAGGGCCAGGCCCAGGAACAGCGCCAGCATGCCGCGCAGCGTGCTCTTGCCCAGCACCGCGCTCACCGTAGTGAAGGCCAGCACCATGAGCATGAAGTACTCGGGCGGGCCCAGGCGCACCGCGTACTCGGCCACGATGGGCGCAAAGAAGGTCACCAGCACGGTGGCGATGGTGCCCGCCACGAAGGAGCCGATGGCCGCCGTGGCCAGCGCCGCACCGGCGCGGCCGTTCTTGGCCATCTTGTTGCCCTCCATGGCGGTCACCATGGAGCCGGCCTCACCGGGCGTGTTGAGCAGGATGGAGGTGGTCGAACCACCGTACATGGCGCCGTAGTAGATGCCCGCGAAGAAGATCATCGACGCGGTGGCTTCCACCTTGACGGTGATGGGCAGCAGCATGGCCACGGCCACGGCCGGGCCGATGCCGGGCAGCACGCCCACGGCGGTGCCGATGACACAGCCCACGAAGGCCCACATCAGGTTGATGGGGGTGGCTGCAGTGATGAAGCCCTGCAGCAGGAGGTTCCAGGTATCCATGGTATCGCGCTGGCTTTACAGCCACCCCGTGTTCGTGAGGCCGGGCAGGTTGATCGCCAGCAATTGGGTAAACATCCAGAACACCGGCGCGGCCACGGCCACACCGATGAAGAGGTCCTTGAGCCAGGCCATGGGGCGCAGGTCGAGCTTGCCCTCGGAGCTCTTGAAGCCGCGCACCGCGAGCACGAAGCACAGCGCGCAGCTCAGGATGAAGCCGATCGTGGTGATCAGCATGGCATTGAGCAGCAGGCCGGCCGAGACCCAGATGAAGCCCTTCCAGTGGGCGACCTCATCGCCCGAGCCCTCTTCCAGGTCGCGAAAGCCGCCCGTGCGCGCCTGGAGGATGGCCAGCACCCCGCAGACGATGAGCACGATGGCCACCACCCAGGGGAAGAAATTGGGGCCCACGCCGCCATAGCCCGCCTCGGAGCTGATGGAGGTGGCGCCCCAGGCCAGCAGGCAGCCCAGCAGCAGCGTGCCCGCACCCACCGCCGTCTGCAAGGCCGTGGAGCGAGAGGAATGTTGTTGTGTCATGTTTTTATCCCGCGTGGAGCGCGGCGCGCAGGGCCGTGGCAGGCACTGCGCGCCGCATGAGGGTGCGACGGTGAAGGCAGGCCAGGCCATGCGGCCCGGCCGGGGCCGGTCAGATCATCCCGGACTTGACCATCGTGGCGCGCAGGCTGGCGAACTCGGCGTCGACGAAGTTGGAGAACTCGTCGCCCGCCAGCCAGGCCGGCGTCCAGCCGTTCTTCTCCATGGCGTCCTGCCAGGACTTGTGCTTGAACGTCTTGGACAGCGCGTCGATCAGGTCCTTGCGCTGCTCGGCGGTGATGCCGGCCGCGCCGTACACACCGCGCCAGTTGCCGATCTCGACGTTGATGCCCTGCTCCTTGAGCGTGGGCACGTTCACGCCCTTCAGGCGCGTGGCCGAGGTCACGCCCACGGCGCGCATCTTGCCGGCGGCGATGTACTCGGCGAACTCGCTGTAGCCGCTGCCGCCCACGGTGACGTTGCCGCCCAGGATGGCGGCGGTGGCCTCACCGCCCCCACGGAAGGCCACGTAGTTGATCTTGGCCGGGTCCACACCCACTTCGCGGGCGATCATGGCCGCGGCGATGTGCTCGGTGGAGCCGCGCGAACCGCCGCCCCACTTCACGCTGCCCGGGTCCTTCTTGAGCTGGTCGACCACGTCCTTCATGGTCTTGAAGGGCGAGTTGGCGGGCAGCACGAACACGTTGTACTCGCTGCTCAGGCGCACCAGCGGCGTCACCTTGTCCAGGCCCACGGGCGGCTTGCCGGTGATGATGCCACCCAGCATCACGGCACCCATGGTCATCAGCGAATTGGGGTCGCCCTTGCTGGCGTTGGCAAACTGCGCCAAGCCGATGGCACCGGCGGCGCCACCCTTGTTGTCATAGGTCACCGAGCTGGCCACGCCTGCATCCTGCATGGCCTTGCCCAGGGCACGGCCCGTGGTGTCCCAGCCACCACCAGGGTTGGCGGGGATCATCATCTTGATGGCTGCAGCGGCCTGGGCGGTCAGCGGCAAGGCACCGGCTGCCGCCATGGCGGCCAGGGACTTGAGGAAGGTATCGCGACGCATCGTTGTCTCCTTGAATGATTGGCGAACCTGTCGATGATGCGCGCCGTGCCTGTCAAACGGCTGTCCTTGAACCTAGGGAAAACCCCCTGTGCCGCTTCGCGTCTTCCCCCAAGGGGGACGCCGCCCCTGCGGCGGGGCGGCCCTTGCACGGCGGCACTGGCCTTGGGCGCGCCGGTTTCGATGGCCTGCGGGGCAGCGAGGTACGGGGAGGCAGCCCCCCCGCGCACCGCTGCGTGGGGGACACGGAACAGGATGTGCCCAAATGCCTGCGCGGAGTGATATGGTGCCGCGCATGAAATTGCTGCTTGTCGAAGACGATCCCACCATGCAGGCGACCTTGCACCGGGCGCTGAGCCGCCGGGGCATGGAGGTGACGCCCGTGGGCGATGGCCGCGCCGCGCTGGCGCAGTGGGCGGCCCAGCCGCCCGACGCGGTGGTGCTGGACCTCACGCTGCCCGGCCTCGATGGCCTGCAGGTGCTGCAGCAGGCGCGCACGCGCGGACTGCGTACGCCGGTCATCATCCTCACCGCGCGCGGCACCGTGGGCGATCGCATCATGGGCCTCAACTCCGGGGCCGACGACTACCTGCCCAAGCCCTTCGACCTGGACGAGCTCGAGGCCCGCCTGCGCGCCCTGGTGCGCCGCAGCGCCGACCCCGTGGCCAGCACCGCCCTGCCCCCCAGCGTGCAGCAGATCGGCGCCATCCGCTACGACACCAACAGCGGCGCCATCTACCTGAACGGCGAGGTGATGGAGTTCACCCCGCGCGAGCTGGCGCTGATGCACGCGCTGCTGGCCCAGCCGGGCCATGCCGTGACCAAGGAGCGGCTGTACGAGCTGGTCTTCCCCGGCCAGCTCGACGTGCAGTACGAGGCCATCGAAGTGGTGGTCTACCGGCTGCGCAAGAAGCTCGCGGGCACGGGCCTCACGCTCATGACGCTGCGCGGCCTGGGCTACCTGCTCAGGACGGATGCATGACCCGAAAGCCCCCGGCCGCCCCCCACACGCCGCGGCCCCACTCGCTGCGCCGCCGGCTGCTGCTGGGCATTCTGCTGCCGGTGGTGGTGTTCATCACCTACAACACCATCAGCGCCTACCAGCAGACCCTGGCCTCGCTGAACACGGCCTACGACCGCACGCTGCTGGCCTCGGCCAAGAGCATCAGTGAGCAGCTGGACGTGACGGGCTACGAGGAGGCTGCGCACCTGCGCGCCATCGTGCCCTACTCGGCGCTCGAGGCCTTCGAGGCGGACAACAAGAGCCGCATGTACTACCGCGTCTCCAACCTGCAGGGCGAGCTGATCTCGGGCTTTGACGAACTGCCGCTGTGGAAGGGCACCATCCCCGCGCGCCCGCCCTACGCCGCGCTGGTGGACTTCTATGACGACACCTTCCGCGGCCTGCCGGTGCGCGTGGCCGTGCTGCTGCAACCCGTGGCCAGCTCCACCGGGCGCGCCATGGCCGTGATCCAGGTGGCCGAGACGCTGGAGGTGCGCGAGACCCTGGCGCTGCAGAACCTGCGCAACACCCTGCTGCGCCAGGCCCTCTTGATCGCCGTGATCGGCATCACGGTGGTGCTGGTAGTGCAGCGCGCCACCCAGCCCGTGCGCCAGCTCAGCCAGGAGCTGCAGGCCCGCCAGGAGGGTGACCTGAGCCCCATCACCGCGCCCGCTGCGCCGCGCGAGCTACAGCCCCTGATCGAAGGCACGAACGAGTTCCTGCAGCGCCTGCGCCACCTGCTGCGCCACCAGAAGCGCTTCGTGCGCGATGCCTCGCACCAGCTGCGCACGCCGCTGGCGGTGCTCAAGACCCAGGTGCAGTCGGCCCTGCGCGGCGACATGCCGGCCGAGCAGGCATTGCACGAAATCCGCGACACCGTGGACCGCGCCACGCAGCTGGCCAACCAGATGCTGGCCCTGGCCAAGGTGGAGCAGCTGCGCCAGCAGAGCGCCCCGCCCGTGACCCGCTTCGACGAGATCCTGCGTGGCGTGGCGCTGGAGATCTCGCCGCTGATCGCCCAGCGCGACCTGGACTTCGGCATCCACACCGATGCCGCGCCCATCGTCGCGCACGAGTGGATGCTGCGCGAACTCACGCGCAACCTGCTGCACAACGCCGTGCGCCACGCGCCGCCCGGCAGCGAGCTGTCGGTGGAGCTGCGCGCCGATGGCCGCCACGCCGCGCTCACGGTCAGCGACCATGGGCCCGGCATCGACGACGAACTGGCGCTGCGCCTGTTCCAGCCGTTTTCGGCCGGCGACGTGCGCACCGGCAGCGGCCTGGGCCTGGCCATCTGCCAGGAGATCGTGCAGGCGCTCGGCGGCAGCATTGCATTGACCAACCGCACCCAGGCCGGCCGCGTGCTCGGGCTCGACGCCGTGGTGCGGCTGCCACTGGCCACCTCGGCCGACGCCACCACCGGCGCTGCGGGCATGCCGGAAGGGGCACAATCGGGCGCATGACCCCCAACGAGACGATGCGCCTGGACAAGTGGCTCTGGTGCGCCCGCTTTTACAAGACCCGTGGCCTGGCCACCGAAGAGATCGGCAAGGGCCGCGTCACCGTCAACGGCCAGGCCGCCAAGCCCGCGCGCGATGTGCGCCCCGGCGACACCGTGGCCCTGCGCCAGGGCCCCGTGGCCCGCACCGTGACCGTGCGCGCCCTGAGCGGCATGCGCGGCCCCGCCCCCGTGGCCCAGCTGCTGTACGAAGAGACCGCCGAGAGCATTGCCGCCCGCGAGGCCGCGGCCGAACAACGCCGCCTGGCGCCCGAGCCGGCTGCCACGCTGCAGGAAGGCCGGCCCACCAAGCGCGACCGGCGCAACATCGAGCGCGTGAGCGCTCCGGATTGGGACAGCCGCTGGAGCGCGTCGATCGACGAGTGATGCCCTACGCGGCCACCGCCTGGGCCGGCGCCAGCGCCCCCAGGTAGCTGCGCACCGCCGGGTCGCGCGCCAGGGTATCGAAGTCCGGCGCGTGGCTCACCACCCCCTTGTTCACGAAGAGGAAGCGCTCGCAGCTCTGGCGCAGGATGTCCACGTGGTAGGGCTCGTTCGGGTGCAGGCACAGAAAGACCAGCTTGCCCTTGCCGCGCAGCGTGGCGAAGAAGTCGAGCATGAAGCCGATGTAGCCGTCCTGCGTGTTGAACTGCGGCTCGTCGAACAGGTGCACCAGCGGTGAGTCGCTGGCCGCATGCTGCAGCAGAAAATTGGGCTTGCCGCGCTGGAACGAACGCACCTGGTAGGACTGGTGGTAGTGGATGGCCAGGCGGTCGCGCTCGCGCGTGCGCACCTGGTGGATGTCCTGGCCGTTCACCAGCACCCGCCCCGCGCTGGGCAGGTTGCTGCCCGTGATGAGCTCGAACAGCGTGGTCTTGCCCGAGCCGTTGGGGCCCATCACGCCCACGACCTGCGGGCCATCGACCACGAAATCGGCCGCCAGCGAGAAGGTGCGCTCCTTGTTGAGCAGGCCGCGCGTGTAGTGCTTGGCCAGCTGGTCCACGTGCAAAAGCGGCGCATTGGCCATTGTCATACCCCCAGGAGCTGCATGCGCAGCGTGGTGTTGTCCAGCAACTCGCGCGCCGGGCCTTCGTGCACGATGGTGCCGGCGTTCATCACATAGGCCCGGTCGGCCACCTGCAGCGCGCTCTGCACGTTCTGCTCCACCACCAGCACGGCGATGCCCTCGCGCTTCAAGCGCGCAATGGTCTTCATCACGTCCTGCACCACCTTGGGCGCCAGGCCCTGGCTGGGCTCGTCGAACAGCACCAGCCCGGGCGAGCCCAGCAGTGCGCGCGAGATGGCCACCATCTGCATCTCCCCGCCTGAGAGGTTTTCGCACTCGCGGTGCATCAGGTACTCCATGGCGCTGAAGATCTCGAAGCACTCCTTCTCGCTCCAGGCGCGAAAGCGCGTCCTCTTGCGCGCGATGGCCAGGTTGCGCGCCACGGTGAGCGTGGGGAAGATGCGCCGGTCGTCCGGCACCCAGCCGATGCCGCTCTGGGCGATCTCGTGCGTGGCCGCGCGCGTCACGTCGCGCCCGTCGAAGGCCACGCTGCCGCTCCTGGCCGGCGTGAGGCCCAGGATGGTGCGCAGCGTGGTGGTCTTGCCCGCCCCATTGGGGCCCAGCAGCGCGACGACCTCGCCCGCGCCCACCTCCAGCGACACGTTGAACAGCGCCTGGGTCTCGGCGTAGAAGGTGTTCACCCCCTGCAGCGAGAGCATGGCGGGCGATGGGGCGGATTGGAGCACCGCGCTCATGCTGCCAGCGCCCCGAGGTTGGAGCGCTGCACCCACTCGTTGTGGCGCAGCTCGGCCGGGGTGCCACGCGCGATGACCTGGCCCCAGTGGATGACCGACAGCGTGTCGGCCAGGCGAAACAGGAATTGCATGTCGTGCTCGATGATGACAATGGTGAGGTCCCGCTTGAGCCCGGCCACCAGGTCGGCCAGGCGCGCCGTGCCCTCGGCGCCCAGGCCGGCGGTGGGCTCGTCCAGAAAGAGCATGCGCGGCTCGGCCGCCAGCGCCACGCCGATCTCCAGCGCGCGGCGCTCGCCGTACGACAGGCTTTTGGCCGGCGTGCGCTCCTTGCCCTTGAGGCCCACGCGCGCCAGTACGGCTGCGGCCTGGTCCTGTGCGGCACTGTCTGCGCCCAGGTCGCGCCAGCCATTGAAGCCCTGGCGCCGCACGCGCGGCGTGGCCACGAGCACGTTGTCCAGCGCCGAATCGTCGTTGAACAAGTTCATGATCTGGAACGAGCGCGAGATGCCTTTCCTCGCGATCTCGCGCGGGGCCAGGCCCGTGATGTCCTCGCCCGCAAAGGTCACCCGGCCCCGGTCGGGCTTGAAGCGCCCGGTGAGCACATTGAAGCAGGTGGTCTTGCCCGCCCCGTTGGGGCCCATGATGCCGGCCAACTGGCCCTCCTGCACGCCGAGCGTGATGTCTTCGAGCACCACCTGCTCACCGAACCGCTTGGACAGCCCCGTCGCTTCGAACAACATGCTCACGCCTCCTTTTTCTGGATGGAGAGGGCCGGCGCAGCGGGCCGGGCAGCGGCTGCGGCCCGGGCCCGGCGCATGCGCCAGTCCTGCCACATGCCGGCCACGCCCTCGGGCTTGTAGAGCACCAGCACCATGAACACCAGGCCATACCAGAGCAGCCAGGTCTCGGTGTAGGCGCCCAGCAGGTCGCGCGCCAGGATGAAGACGGCTGCGCCGATCAGCGGCCCCCAGAAGCTCACCAGCCCGCCGCCGATCAGCACCATCATCACCACGAAGCCCGAGTTGTGCAGGCTCATCACGTTGGGGTAGGCCGACTGCTGGGCCATGGCGAACAGGGCGCCCGCCAGGCCCGCCACCCCGGCCGACAGCGTGAACGCCAGCCATTTGTAGAGCCACACGTGGTAGCCCACGAAGGCGGCGCGCGTCTCGTTCTGGCGGATGGCGTTGAGCACCCGGCCAAAGGGCGAATGCACCAGCCGCCACAGCAGCGCCACAGTAATGGCGAACACCGCCAGGCAGAAATAGAACAGCGCCTCGTTGCTCTTGAGCGGCAGCGACGCAAGGCCCAGCTCCACCGGCAGGCGCTTGATGTTGAGCAGCCCGTCCTCCCCGCCCGTCACCGTGTGCCACTTGTTGGCGATGAACCAGAACACCTGCCCGAAGGCGATGGTCAGCAGCGCGTAGTAGATGCCGCGCCGGTGCGAGATGAACAGCCCCACCAGCGCACCCAGCAGCGCCGCCACCAGCACCGCGCCCGCCAGGTCGAACCACAGGTTGGCCCACAGCTTGTGCTGCAGCAGGCCGAAGGCATAGGCGCCGATGCCGAAGTAGGCCCCGTGCCCGAACGACGGCAAGCCCGCCGTGCCCAGCAGCAGGTTGTACCCGAGCGCGAACAGCATCCAGATCATGATTTCCAGCGCCAGGTACTGGTACAGGCCTGCGCCCGCAATCCACAACGGTGTGGAGAACAGCACGGCCAGCGTGATGAGCAGCGGGGCGGGAAGCACCCGGGATCGGCCAGGAACGAATTGCATGGCGGGAAAACCCTTGTTCGAATTGCCTTGTGAAAACAGAATGTACGTTCTAATATTCGATCACACAAGAATTTTTGTTCTAGTACTTTCCCGATACCCACCCGCCAGCACACGACGACCCATGGACAGCGCCACCACCTACGACGAGCTCAAGGACGCCATCACGCGCGCCTACCCCGACATGTCCAAGCAGCTGCAGCGCATTGCCCGCTTTGCCCTGGAAAAGCCGCAGGAACTGGCGCTGGGCACGGTGGCCGCACTGGCCGAGGCCACCGAGGTCCAGCCCTCGGCCATGATCCGCTTTGCCAATGCGCTCGGCTACAAGGGCTTTTCCGACATGCAGCAGGTGTTCCGCGGGCACCTGGTGGAGCGCTCGGCCACCTACCGCGAGCGCATCGAACAGTTGCGCCGCGAGCAGGCCACCGGCCAGCGCGCGCCCGCCGGCGTGCTGCACCAGTTGACCAGCGAGTCCATGAACGAGCTCGGCCATCTGGAAGAAGCCGTGCGCGAGGCGGACCTGCGCGCCGCCGTGAAGCTCATCGCCGCTGCGGGCCGCGTGCATGTGCTGGCCCAGCGCCGCGCCTTCCCCATCGCCTGCTACCTGAGCTATGCGCTCGGCCAGCTGGAGCTCAAGACCCACCTGCTCGACGGCGCCGGCGGCATGCTCGACGAGAACCTGCGCTCGGTGGACAACAGCGATGTGCTGCTGGTGGCCAGCTTTCGCAGCTACTCGCCCGACGTGGTGCACGCCGCCCAGACCTGCAGCCGCCGCGGCGTGCCCGTCATCGCCATCACCGACGGCCCGCTCTCGCCGCTGGTGGAGCCGTCCCGGGTCTGCTTCGAGCTGGCCGACGACTCCTCCAAACCGTTCCGCTCCCTGGTGGCGCCGATGTGCCTGGCACAGGCACTGGTCATGAGCACCGGCCACCACCTGGCCGAAAAACCCGCGCCGCAGCCGCGCACCCCACGAAAGGCCCGACCATGAACCCTGCGCCCCCCCGCCGCTTCGACGTGATCTGCATGGGCCGCGCCGCCGTCGACCTGTATGGCGAGCAGATCGGCGGCCGGCTCGAAGACATGCAGACCTTCAGCAAGTACCTGGGCGGCTCGCCCGCCAACACCGCCGTGGGCGTGGCGCGCCTGGGCCTCAGGCCCGCCATGCTGACCCGCGTGGGCGACGAGCACCATGGCCGCTTCGTGCGCGAGGCCCTGGCCGCCGAAGGCGTGGACACCAGCCATGTGGCCACCGACGCGCGGCGCCTCACGGGTTTGGTGTTCCTGGGCATCCAGGACCGCGAGACCTTTCCGCTGGTGTTCTACCGCGACCACTGCGCCGACATGGCGCTCTCGGCCGAGGACATCGACGGCGATTTCATCGGCTCGGCCACGGCGCTGCTGCTCTCGGGCACGCACCTGTCGCAGCCCCGGACCTTCGAGGCCTGCCGCGCCGCCATTGGGCTGGCGCGCGAGCGCGGCACCCGCATCGTGCTGGACATCGACTACCTCCCCGTGCTCTGGGGCCTGACCAGCCCGGGCATGGGCGAGCAGCGCTTCGTGGCGGACGACAAGGTCACGGCCCACCTGCAGGGCGTGATCGCCGACTGCGATCTGGTCGTGGGCACCGAGGAAGAGATCCACATCGCAGGCGGCAGCACCGACACACTGCAGGCACTGCGCCGCCTGCGCGCGCTGACCCCGGCGCTGCTCGTGGTCAAGCGCGGCCCCATGGGCTGCGTGGCCTTCGACCGTGCCATCCCCGACAGCCTGGATGAGGGCCTGCAGGGCCCCGGCTTTCCGGTGGAGGTGTTCAACGTGCTGGGCGCGGGCGATGCCTTCATGGCGGGCTTTCTGCGCGGCTGGCTCAAGGACGAGCCCCTGTCCCAGTGCTGCGCCTGGGCCAATGCCTGTGGCGCCATCGTGGTCTCGCGCCACGGCTGCTCGCCGGCCATGGCCAGCTGGGTGGAGCTGCAGCACTTTTTGCACAACGGCTCGCCCACGCGGCGCCTGCGCGAAGACCCGGTGCTCGAACACCTGCACCGCAGCACCACACGCACGCGCCGCTGGGGCGAGCTGGTGGTGCTGGCCTTCGACCACCGCTCGCAGCTCGAAGAGATCGCCGCACGCCATGGGCAGGGTGAAGCCGCCATCCGCACCTTCAAGCAGTTGGTGGCACAGGGCGCTCGCCACGGCGCGGGCACGCATGTGGGCGCCGGGGTGCTGCTGGACAGCCGCTTCGGCGAAGACGTGCTGCCCTCGCTCACCGGCAAGGGCTGGTGGGTGGGCCGGCCGGTGGAGCTGCCCGGCTCGCGCCCGCTGGCCTTCGAGGCCGGCGAGCACCTGGCCATCGAGATGCGCAGTTGGCCCGCCGAGCATGTGGCCAAGTGCCTGCTCTACTGGCACCCCGACGACAGCCAGGCCCTGCGCGATGCGCAGGCCGAGCGCCTGCTGCAGCTGCAGGCGGCCAGCCATGCCACGCAACACGAGTTCCTGATCGAGGTGATACCACCGCGCGAGATGCTGCGCGACGCCACCACGCTCGCCCGCACGCTGCAGCAGATGTACGACGCCGGACTCGCCCCTGACTGGTGGAAGCTGCCCGCCGCACAGAGCGACGCCGAGTGGCAGGACATCGCCCGCACCATCGCGCGCAACGATGCGCACTGCCGCGGCGTGCTGATGCTGGGCCTGGAGGCGAGCGAAGAAACCCTTGCCCGCAGCTTCCGCATTGCCGCAGCCCACCCCGTGTGCCGGGGCTTCGCGGTGGGCCGCACGATCTTCGCCGAGGCCGCGGGCCGCTGGTTCGCGGGCCAGATCAGCGATGACGAAGTCATCGCTGACATCGCCCACCGCTACGCACGCCTGGTCGTCCTGTGGGACGAAGCCCGTGCGGGCATGTCCGAGGCCGTGAGCGCCATTTTCTGAAGGAGACACCCCCATGAGCACACCGAACATCGGCTTCATCGGCATCGGCATGATGGGCCACGGCATGGCCAAGAACCTGCTGGCCAAGGGCTACGCCCTGACCCTCAAGGCCAACCGCAACCGCACCAACCTGGCCGACCTGCTGGACGCCGGCGCCAAGGAGGCAAAGAGCAATGCCGCCTGCGCGCAGGCCAGCGACATCGTCTTCATCTGCGTCACCGGCTCGCCCCAGGTGGAAGACATCGTCTACGGCAAGGACGGCCTGCTGGAGGCAGCGCGCCCCGGCCTGCGGGTGGTGGACACCTCCACGGCCGAGCCCGAGTCGAGCGCGCGCATCCGTGCCGACCTGGCGGCACGCGGCGTGAAACTCATCGACGCCCCCCTGGCGCGCACGCCCAAGGAGGCCGAGGAAGGCCGCCTGAACACCATGGTGGGCGCCGATGCCGAGGACTTCGCCACACTGGAGCCCGTACTGCGGGCCTTCTGCGAGAACGTCTTCCACGTGGGCCCGCCGGGCCACGGCCATGTGCTCAAGCTCGTGAACAACATGATGGCCATGAGCTTTGCCGCCTGCATCGCCGAGGCCTTTGCCGTGGCCGCCAAGTCCGGGCTGGACCTGAACAAGCTCTACAACGTGGTCTCAGCCGGCGGCGTGAACTGCGGCATCTTCCAGATGATGGCCAAGGAGACGCTGCAAAGCGGCGACGTCACGGGCTTCAAGTTCGGCATTTCCAACGCCCGCAAGGACCTGCGCTACTACACCCACCTGGCCGAGATGCTGCCCGTGGCGAGCTTCATGGGCGAGGCCGCGCACCAGAGCTTCGTGCAGGCCGTGAACCTGGGCTTTGGCGACAAGCTGATCGCCTCGCTCTTCGAGGCCCAGGAAAAGGCCAACGCCGTGGCCATCGTTCCCCGCTGATTTCCCCCCATAGACCACAACAGGCACCCGCCCGACAAGGAGACAACCATGAGCGATTCCAAGGACAGCATTTCATCGCGCCGCTCGCTGCTCAAGCAGTCGGCCCTGGCCCTCGCGGGCGCCGGCCTGTACGGCGCGGCCCCGTTCTACGGCCCATGGAAGCACCACCACGCCTGGGCCCAGACGGCGCAGAAGAAGCCGCTCATCATCGGCCTGACCATGGACGCCTCGGGTCTGTACGCGGCCTCGGGCGGCGAGGAGCGGCTGGGCGCGATGATGGCCATCAAGGAGTTCAACGACAAGGGCGGCGTGCTGGGCCGGCGCATCGAGGCCATCCACATGGACACCGAGACCACGCCCGCCACGGGCTCGCGCATTGCCGAGCGCATGATCACACGCAACGACGCGGCCTTCCTCATCGGTGCGGTGCATTCGGGCGTGTCCAACGCCATCTCGCAGGTCGCGCAGAAGTACGGCACGGTGTTCCTCAACACCAATTCCAGCTCGCCCACCGAGGCCGGCAAGGACTGCCACCGCACCAAGTTTGTGTGGGACGGCAACGGCACCAATTTTTCCAACGCCATCGTCAAGAACGCCATCAAGACCAGCGGCCGCAACTGGGTGCTGCTGACCAATGACTACGTGTGGGGCCACAGCACGGCCAAGGCCACACGCACCGCGGTGGAGGCCAATGGCGGGCGCATCGTCGAGGAGCTGATGGTGCCGCAGAACACGCGCGACTTCTCGGCCTACCTGCTCAAGCTGCAGCAGCTCAAGCCCCAGGTGGTGGCCACCGCGGTGGGCGGCGACGACATCAAGGCGCTGCGCCAGCAGGTGGTGCAGCTCAAGATGAACAACAGCATGGCCTGGATCAACAACCAGCAGGACTGGCCCGACGTGTATGGCCTGGGGCCGGACGCGATCTTCGGCGTGTTCGGCACCACCTGGTACTACCGGCTGAACCTGCCGGGCGTGCGCGAGTTCGTGGCGGCCTACCAGAAGCAGTTCCCGGGCATGGCGATCCGCGTGCCGGGCAATGTGTACCACAACGCCTACATGGCCACGCGCGAGCTGCTGCGCTGCGTGGAAGAAGCCGGCACCACCAACAACATCGCCATCATCAAGAAGCTCGAAGGCCGCAAGATGGCCGCGGCCGACCGGCTGCAGCACTTCGACGCCTGGATGGACCCGGTCACCCACCAGTGCCAGCAGACCATCTACATGGCCAGCTACAACGAGCAGCCCACCGAGAAGGACGACATCTTCAAGATCCTCGCGCAGATCGAGCCCCAGGAGGTGGTGGACAAGGACGCGGCCGGCGCCTGCAAGCTCGAAAGCTACGAAGCCACGCCGAGCTACGAGGCCTGAGCCCGCCGCCATGAGCAGCAGCACCAGCATCAACCGGCGGCGCCTGGTCCGCGGTGCGGCAGCGGCCGTGCTCGGCGCCATGGGGCCCTGGCAGGTCCACCATGCCTGGGCCCAGGCGCGCGGCAAGAAGCCGCTGCGCATCGGCCTGACCACCGACGACACCGGCCAGTACGGCGCCAGCGGGCAGGACGAGCAGCGCGGCATTCTGATGGCGGTGCACGAGGCCAACGAACGCGGCGGCGTGCTGGGCCGCCCCATCGAGACGGTGCACGCCGACACCGGCGGCGACCCGGCCAAGGCCACGGCCGTGGCGCGCCACATGCTGGAGCAGCAGGACTGCGCCTTCCTGGTCGGGGCCGTGCATTCCGGCGCCGCCAGCGCCATCTCCACGGTGGCGCAGCGGCATGGCTGCATCTACTTCAACACCAATTCAAGCTCACCCACCGAGGCCGGCAAGGACTGCCACCGCACCAAGTTCGTCTGGGACGGCAATGGCACGAACTTCTCCACCTCCATCGTGCGCGGCGCCATGACCGGCTTCGGCCGCGAGTGGGCGCTCATCACCAGCGACTATGCCTGGGGGCGCACCACCGCCCAGGGCATCCGTGCCATCGTCGAGGGCAACGGCGGCACCATCGTGCAGGAGATGGTGGTGCCGCAGAACACGCGCGATTTCTCGGCCCAGCTGCAGCGCATCCAGCAGATCAAGCCCGGCGTGATCGCCACCGCCGTCGGCGGCGACGACGTCAAGGCCCTGCGCGAGCAGGTGCGCGGCGCCAAAATGGACCGCATCTTCGGCTGGATCAACAACCAGCAGGACTGGCCCGATGTCTACGGTGCCGGGCCCGAGGTGCTGTTCGGCATCTTCGGCACCACCTGGTACTGGGGTCTGCGTCTGGCGGGCGTCGCCGAGTTCAATGCCCGCTATGCCAAGGCCAACCCGGGCTACCGCATCCGCAAGCCGGGCAATGTCTTCTACAACGGCTACATGGCCACGCGCGAGCTGCTGCGCGCCATCGAGCGCGTGGGCGGCACGCACAACATCCGCCTCATCAAGGAGCTGGAGGCGCTGCGCATCCCGGCGGCGCAACGCATGCAGCACCATGACGCATGGATGAACCCCGCCACGCACCAGCTGCAGCAGACCATCTACATGGCCGCCTACAACACCCAGCCGCGCGAGCCGGACGACAGCTTCCGCATCCTGGGCCAGCAACGGCCCGACGAGGTGCAGGACCGTGACAGCCTGCGCACCTGCCAACTCGAGTCGTACGCCGCAACTCCCACCTTCGAACCCTAGGACCCCCATGGACTGGCTTTTTCAACTGCTGCCGCACCTGGTCAACGGCATCTCGCTGGGGCTGCTGTTCGCGCTGATCGCGCTGGGCTTCATGCTCATCGTCGGCGTCATGGAGACCATCAACCTCGCGCACGGCTCGCTGTTCGCCTTGGGCATGTACGTCGCGCTGTTCTTCGTCTCGCCCCAGCTGGGCTGGTTCCCGGGCCTGCAGGCCTGGTACATGGCCCTGCCCATCGAGACACGCTACCTGGTGGCGCTGCTGCTGGCGCCGGTGTTCGTGGGCCTGTTCGGCATGCTGCTGGAGCTGTGCATGCGCCGAACCTACGGGCGCGACCCGCTCTACGGCCTGCTGCTGACCTTTGGCGCGGCCCTGGTGATCGAGGAGACCATCCGCCTGGTGTGGGGCTCCAACGAGAAGCAGCTGGCACTGCCCGCGGCGATCTCGGGCGCCTTCCTGCTCGGCGATTTGATCTATTCAAAGTACCGCTTCTTCGCCAGCGGCTTCGCGGTGCTGATGATCCTGGCGCTCTGGCTGTTTCTGGAGCGCACGCCCTATGGAGCCATCATCAAGGCCGGCGCGCACGACAGCGAGATGGTGCGCGCCCTGGGCATCAACCTCAAGCGCCTGCGCCTGCTGGTGTTCGGCATCGGCGTGGGGCTGGCGGCGATTGCCGGCGTGGTGATGGCGCCCATCTGGGGCATACGCCCGCATGTGGGGGTGGATGCGGTGGTGCCCGCCTTCCTCATCATCGTGCTGGGTGGCGTGGGTTCGCTCTGGGGCGCGGTGATCGCCGGGCTCATGGTGGGCATGGTCGTGGGGCTGACCGGGGCGTATGCTTCGGAATGGTCGCTGATGTCCATGTACCTGTTGTTCATTGCCGTGGTGACCTTCCGCTCCCGTGGCCTGTTCGGAAAGAAGAGTGTGCTGGATGTCTGAACCCCTGAAAGACAAGGTGGCCATCGTCACCGGTGCTGCGGGCACCATGGGCCTGGCGGCCGTGAAGGTGTTGCTAGAAGACGGCTGCCAGGTGGCCCTGGTGGATGTGAACGGGCAGCGCACGGCCGACCTGGCCACCGCGCTGGGCCCGCGCGCCCAGCCCTTCGCCTTCGACATCAGCGACCCCGAGGCCGTGCAGGCCGGCCATGCCGCCATCGTGCGCGCCCTGGGGCCGGTGGACATCCTGCTCAACAACGCTGGCGTGCTCTCCAACAACAAGTCCGAAGCGACGAGTCCCGCCGAATGGCGCCAGGTGCTGGGCGCCAACCTCGACGGCGCCTTCTACCTGGCGCAGTGCGTGGTGCCGGCCATGAAGGCGCGGCGCTTCGGCCGCATCATCAACACCTGCTCGCTCGCGGCCAAGACCGGCGGGCTCACGGCGGGCACGGCGTACTCCGTCTCCAAGGGCGCCATGACCTCGCTGACCTTTTCGCTGGCGCGCGAGCTCGCGCCCTTCGGCGTCACGGCCAACGGCATCTCGCCGGCCTACGTGAAGACCCCCATGATCACCGAGCAGCTCAACGAAGAGCAGCGCCAGAAGCTGCTGCGCGACATCCCCGTGGGCCGATTCTGCGAACCCGAGGAATTCGCCCACGTGGTGCGCTTTCTCGCATCGCCGCTGGCTGGCTTCATCACCGGGGAGATCGTCGATCTCAACGGCGGCCTGCTGATGGACTGACGGCATGGCAGGCAACGACAACCCCCCTGGCCACGGCATCACACCGCGCATCGCCTTCGCGCAAGAGCTTTCGGGCCTGTTCGACCTGGCGGGCAAGGTGGCCTATGTGCCCGGTGGCTACGGCGGCATCGGCGAGGCCATCGCCTGGGCGCTGGCACTGGCGGGTGCCAAGGTCGCCGTCTCGGGCCGCGACGCGGCGCGCGCACAGGCGCTGGCGGCCGAGCTGCAGGCCGCAGGCCACCAGGCCCTGGGCCTGGCCATGGACGCGCACTCCGTGCCAAGCATCCGTGGCAGCGTGGACGCAGTCGCCGCGCACTTCGGGCGGCTGGACATCCTTGCCAACTGCGTGGGCATGCAGCGCGAAGAGGCGCTGCTGGAAGTGACCGAGGAGGCCTTCGACGAGGTCATGCAGGTCAACCTCAAGTCCGCCATGTTTTTGGCACAGGCCGTGGCGCGCCACCAGATCGCGGGCGGCCGGGGCGGTGCCCAGGTGCACCTCTCGTCGGTGCGCTCCCAACTGGGCCTGCGCGGGCGCGGCTACTCGGCCTACTGCGCGAGCAAGGGCGCACTCACCCTGCTCATCCGCCAGCATGCGAGCGAGCTGGCACCGCATGGCATCACCGTCAACGGCATCGCGCCCACCGTGGTGCGCACCGAGATGGCCCGCCACTGGCTGGAAAACCCCGAGACCCGCGCCCAGGTGCTGGGCCGCATCCCCCTGGGCCGCGTGGCCGACCCCCAGGACGTGGCCGGCGCCGCAGTGTTCTTCACCAGCCCCGCGGCCTCGTTCGTCACCGGGCAGGTGCTGTACATCGACGGGGGGATCACGGCGAGCCAGTAGGCGGCAGCCCCATCTACAGGTACTTGCTACGGACCATCTCGATGGTCTGCGAACACAGCGAGGGATCGCTGTCCGACAAGGACGGTAGCTCCACACAGGTGGACAGGGGCATGCGGAAGGGATCACTGCGGCTCTGCTCCTCCACCACCATGCGGCCGTCTTCCGTGCGCACGTGGTAGCGCGTACGGAACGACGGGGCAGGCGGCCGGTCCATCGACGAACCGGCCACCGCACCGAGTACACCCGCAAGCACCTGCACGCCGGCCGAGTAGTTGTTGCCGGGGCGAAACGCGCGGTCGATGTACGCGGCCTGGCCCAGCATGGCGCCCGTATAGGCCCCGCCGGTGGTGCCGGGCGTGGACTCGTCCACCGTCTGGGCATCGGCAATCCATCCGTACCGACCCGCGTGCAGCAGCTCGACCCGCCACCGCGACGCAATAGCCACGCGCTCGTCCTCCGTCAGCGCGGTCCAGATGGCGGACTTGATGCGGGCGGCCGGCTTCGCGGCTGCGGGCACCGGACCGCGGTAGACCGGATCGAAGGGTTCTGCCGACACAGGCACCGTGGGCGCATAGCTGAGCGCACGCTCGGTCTGCCGCACGGACTGGTTGAGCGCCTGGATCTCATGGCCCAGCAGGTCGGCATCGGCGGCCGTGGGGTCGGCTGTGAGGCGGGCCCGCAGCAGGGCACGGCGGGCGACGGCATCGTCCAGCTGGATTTCCAGCCCCTCCCACATCTTCAGTGGCGGCGCAGCCCAGGCCACCGGACTGCTGCCCAGCAGCACCGCCCAGCACCAGCCCGCCATACCGAATCGCCGCATTCCGCTCCCCCGCATACCTGCCTCGCTTTGTCCTGCGCCACCCAGGGCGCTGTGTTGCCCATCATACAAATCCCGGCGCAGCGCGCCCCTAGAATCCAGCGTTGGCAGGCCGGCCGCCTGGACACGCAGAACCCCAAGGACCCTCGACGCCCATGCCCCACCACGCCCTTTTGCGCAGTGCCATCCCCCTGGCCCTGGCTGCTGCCGCCGCTTTGGCCACCGCTCAGCCCTCAGACCTGCTGCTGGAGGCCTGCAACCGGCTGCCCGATGCAAAAAAGCGGCTGGCGTGCTTCAAGGAGGCCACCCGGCAACCGGCGGCGGTGCCCAGTTCTGTACCACCGGCGCCCGTGCCGGCCGCACCCGCTGCGCTCGCACCGGCCGCGGTGCCTCCGCCTGTGGCAGCGGTCACCAGCCAACTACCGCCGCTGGCCCTGGCCGATGCAGTGCGGATGTGCACCCGGCTGATCACCGTCGCCCAGGGTCGCGAGGCCGAGGCGGCCGAGAGCGCCGAAGCGTCGTCACCCCGCGAAATGTCCGTGGCATGGCCCGCCCTGCCCGGCAAGCAACCGGTGTACTGCAATGTGGACCGCGCGGAGCACCGGATCACCTCCATCACCAGCAACGGCAAGGTGGCCAGCGGAGATGTGCTCGACAGCATGCATGCTCGCGCCCTGCAGCGCGAGGAAATCCAGGCGGGCAACTACACCCGCTTTCTCGCGCGCGCCAAGGAGGCCCTCAAGGCGCAGATCCCCGTGCCAGAGGCCGCCCGGTACCGCAAACTGTTCGTGAGCACCGGCCCCTTGCACGTGCTGTGTGGCGAGGTCGATGCAGGCAGCGCCTCGGGCGCGCGCGAGGGATTCCAGCGCTTCTACGTGTCTGCTGATCCGCAGTTCCTCGCCGTCGACAGCCGCAAGACCGCACGGGTGTTCGAGGCCACCTGGGCATCCGTGTGCGCGCACAAGGCAGCGGACATCACCCACTTTTGACGCACCGCCTCAACCTGATCTCAACTCCATCCCGATGCGCGTGACGCCCTGCGCCGATGTGGCCAGCGTGCGCCCGCCATGCATGCGTGCGATCGCGTCCGTGATGGCCAGGCCCAGGCCGTGGTTGGCCTGGCTGTGGCTGCGTGCGGGGTCGGCGCGGTAGAAGCGGTCGAACAGGCGCGCCAGCACCTGGGGAGCGACGTCGGGTCCGCGGTTTTCCACCACCAGTTCCACCACCCCATCGGACCGTTGTGCCAGGCACACGCGCACCGTGCTGCCGGCCAGCGCGTAGCGTGTGGCATTGCCGATCAGGTTGGACAGGGCACGGTGCAGCAGCGGCACGTCGAAGGCGCCTGCCGCATCGCCCACCACCTGCAGCGCAAGGCCCGCGTCCTGCAGCACAGCCTCGTGGTAGTCGGCCACTTGCGCGGCCACGGCCGCCAGGCTGGCCACGGGCATGCGGCGCGCGCGCGCGCCGCGATCGGCCTGGGACAGGAACAGCATGTCGTTCACGATGCCGGTCATGCGCTGCAGCTCCTCCAGGTTGGAAGCCAGCACCTCGGCCACCTCACCTGCGCCCTGGCCGTTGCGCCCCAGTGAGCGCAGCGCCAGCTCGTTGTTGGCCAGCAGCGTGGCCAGCGGCGTGCACAGCTCGTGCGCCACGTCGGCGTTGAAACCCTCCATCTGGGCATAGGCCTTCTCCAGCCGGCCCAGCAGCGCGTTGAACTGCCCGACCAGCGGCTGCAGTTCGGCCGGCTGGCCCGTGCCATCGAGCCGCTGGTGCAGGGTGCGCGCCGAGAGTTCGCGCGTCTGCGCCGCCATCTGGCGCACGGGCGCCAGGCCCAGGTGCACCAGCACAAAGCCGCCCAGCGAAACCACCACCGTGCCGGCCAATGCCGCCACGGCCAGCGTGATGGCCAGGCGGCGCAGCAGCGCCTGGTCGGGCTGCACATCCATGCGCAGCTGCACCTGCAGCGGGGCTTCGGCCCCGCGCGCCACCTCGAAGCGCAGCTCGCGCGCGGCAGCCAGCGGCGCCGCCTCGGCCGCACCCGGGTACACCCGCTGCCCGTCGCCGGTGGTGACCAGCAGGCGGAAGTTTTCGTGCCCCGCCAGGAAGTCGTCCAGCGGGTGGCGGGCCTGCGGGGTGGCAGCGGGGTGCCCTTCGCTGTCTGTGAGCAGGTGGCGCAGGATGCTTTCCTTCTGCTGCAGGGCGTCTTCCTGCCGCGCGGCAAAACCCGCAGCCGTGACCAGGTAGACCACCAGGCAGACGGCGCCCAGCCCGGCCAGGCTCTGCACCGCCAGCCACCACGACAGCCGGCTGCGCAGCGAGCGGTGTGCCAGCGCAGGCGGCGCCATCATGGCGCGCGCTCCTCCAGCACATAGCCCATGCCGCGGATGGTGTGCAGCAGCGGTGCGGGAAAGGGCACATCCATCTTGCTGCGCAGCCGGCGCACGGCGACCTCGACGACATTGGTCTCGCTGTCGAAATTCATGTCCCAGACCTGCGAGGCGATCTCGGTGCGCGACAGCACCTCGCCTTGGCGGCGCATGAACAGCGTGAGCAAGAGGAACTCCTGCGCCGTGAGGTCCAGCCGCTGGCCCGCGCGCGTGGCCTTGCGGCGCAGCAGGTCCAGCTCCAGATCGGCCAGCTGCAGCACGGCCTCGGCCTGGCCCGCTTGCGCACCGGCCTGGCTGCGGCGCGTGATGGCCTCGATGCGTGCCACCAGCTCCGAAAACGCGAAGGGCTTGACCAGGTAGTCGTCGGCCCCGGTCTGCAGGCCGCGCACGCGGTCGTCCACGCCCACGCGGGCGGTGAGCATGAGCACGGGGGTCTGGCGCGTCTTGCGCAGGGCCGCCAGCAGGCTCAGGCCGTCGATGCCGGGCAGCATCACGTCAAGCACCAGCACGGCGTAGTCGCCCTCGAGCGCCAGGTGCAGGCCGTCGATGCCATCGTGCGCGACATCGACCACATGGCCCGCCTCGGTGAGCCCTTTGCGCAGGTACTGCGCGAGCTTGGCCTCGTCCTCGATGAGCAGGATTTTCATGCCCGGATTGTCGAAGAACCGAGCCCTCTCGCGGATTACAAATTCGTCATCTGCGCGTGGGGGTTTGGACGGTGGCGGCTTCCTACAGTGAGGCCATCCATCCACCCCAGCAACCCAACGAAAGGACCTTCACCATGACCACCGCACGCAACGCCCTCTTCCTGTCACTGGCAGCCCTGGCCATCGCCGCCCCGGCCCAGGCCTCGGCGGTGTACCACGCGGCCGGCGGCGAGATCGGCTACACCCAGCACCCCGACCACCAGCAGGCCAGCAGCCGCCAGCGCAGCGAGGTGCTCGGCGAGATCGAGGCCGCCCGCAAGGACGGCACCCTGGCCCTGCTCTCGCGCGGCATCGCACTGCCCGAACCCAAGACGGCCCCGGCCAAGACCCGGGCGCAGGTGCAGGACGAATACCTGGGCATGAGCGACGCCGAGAAGCGCCGCCTGCAGGAGATGCATGGCGCAGGCGGCTGAGCCCATAGGCCCGCGCCGTCCCCGGCGCGGTAAGGCGCCGGCAGGGGCGTGCTCAGAACCTGTTGACGACCTCGCAGAGGCCGTCAACAGCTTGTCAGTGCAGCAGCAAGCGCTGCTGCCCGCTGCCCTCGATCTTGAACACCGAGACCGACCTCACCAGGTCGTCGGCCTGTGCGCGCAGGCTGGAGGCGGCCGCCGCCATCTCCTCGACCAGGGCCGCGTTCTGCTGCGTGGCCTGGTCCATCAGCGTGACCGCCTCGCCGACCTGCGACACGCCCGAGCTCTGCTCGGTGCTGGCAGAGCTGATCTCCCCCATGAGGCGGGTCACGCTCTGGATGCTGGCCACCACCTCGTCCATCGTGGTGCCGGCCTTGTCCACCAGCGCCGAGCCATGCTCCACGCGCCCCACGCTCTCGGTGATGAGCTGCTTGATCTCCTTGGCCGCCTGGGCGCTGCGCTGGGCCAGCGTGCGCACCTCGCCGGCCACCACCGCAAAGCCGCGCCCCTGGTCGCCTGCGCGCGCCGCCTCCACGGCCGCATTCAGCGCCAGGATATTGGTCTGGAAGGCGATGCCGTCGATCACGCTGATGATGTCGTTGATCTTGCGGCTGGAGTCGTTGATGCCCTTCATGGTCTCCACCACCTGCGCCACCACCTCCCCGCCCTGCTGGGCAATGGTGGAGGCCGAATGCGCCAGCCGGTTGGCGTTGACCGCGTTGTCGGCGTTCTGGCGCACGGTGGAGCCCAGTTGCTCCATCGAGGCCGCCGTCTGCTGCAGCGCACTGGCCTGCTGCTCGGTGCGGGTGGACAGGTTGTGGTTGCCCTGGGCGATCTCGGAACTGGCGGTGGACACGCTCACCGAGCCCTCGCGCACGCCCGCCACCAGCTCCGAAAGGCTGCGGCGCATGCCCTCCATCGCGCCGACCAGCGAGGCGATCTCGTCCTTGCCATGGGCCACCAGCGGGCGCGCCAGATTGCCATGGGCAAACTCCTGGGTCGCTGCGCCGGCCTCGCGCAGCGGCCCGACGATGGAGCGCGTGGTCAGGTAGCCGAGCACCACCGCGAACGCCACGACCACCACGCTCAGCACGATGAGCTGCATGCGCAGCGATTCGAACTGGCGCATCGACTGCTCGCTGGCCTGCTGGCTGATCCTGTCGCCCTCGGCGAGAAAGGCGTTGATATCCCCCACCAGGCGCACCAGCAGCGGGCGGCATTCGGCATTGATCTTCTTGATGGCGGCGTCCTTCTCACCCACGCTGCCCAAGCGCGTGATTTCCAGCGCAATCGGGCCGTAGGCCGCCTCGGTCGCCTGGATCTGGCCGAGCAGCTTGCGCAGCGGCTCGGCCACCTCGGGCTGGGCCGCCTTCAGGGCCTCGTCGACCTTCTGGATGCCCTTGCCCACCCCCTCATGGGCCGCGGCGATGAGCTTGACCTCGGCTGCCGCATCGGCCGGCGTGCTGGTGATCACCAGGTTGCGGGCGGCCACCGCGCGGGCGTTGGCCGCATCCAGCACGCTGCTGCCCAGGTTCTTGATCACATCCAGGTGGTTGACCTGGTTCTCCAGGTTGCCCTGGGTGATCGACTGGCCCCGTATGCCCATGACCGCGACCAGGATGAGGGCACAGGCCAGGACGGCATAGCCCATGGCCAGACGCGCCCTGATGGACAGGCTCTGCAGGAAATTCATCATCGCGAAGTTCTCCCCACGTTGGGCGCGCATGCGCAAAATCCACCGGCCAAGGCCGGTTTACCGCGTAATTTGCCCATCCCCCCGCGCCAGCCCTGCAGGCCCTTACAGCCCCGCTGCACGCGCTTTTGTGTGGATCTTGCAGCGCGCAGACACGTGGAGGAAATGCTCTCTGACGCTACCTTGCGCCTCCTGCCCCCGGCTGGCAAGTTTTTTCTTGCAACCAGGCATGCCAGCGCCGCCCCACCCGGGGCCACGCCGACCCTAGGCCCTGCGCGATGCGCCGGAGGCCGAAATGCGCGGGTAGGCCACCAACAGCGCGCCACCGAGCATGGCGGTGCCGTTCGCATAGACCCACAGCTCCCCTTCGAACAGCAGCGCGGTGAACACGGTGATCCCAAAGACGATGGCCACGATGGTGAACAAGGCCATTGCCACCTGCCGGCGGTGCGAGGGCGCCATCGCCACCCCGGCCAGCACGAACACGGCGCCCAGCATCGCACCGGAACCCAGCTCGATGAGCAGCGTGCCCAGCACGCCATGGCCCATCTGCCAGGCACTGATGAACTTGGTCAGGCGCTGCGCCACAAAGGCGGCGGCGAAAGCGGCGGGCAACAGCAGCAGCCAGCGCATGAACTTGCTTTTCAACATTCCCTCGGGTTCCTTGTCTGTACCGCTTTCCTGCCCTGCAGGGTGCGGGTCACTGGGAAATGTACCCATTTGCCAGCAGGAACGGGCTGGCGCCCGGGGTGCGCCCACCGCCTTGGCGTGCCCCATCCCCCGAATCGGTGATGGTCAAAAACCGGCCTGCTGCCGACAATGAGGCGCGTTCAGAAAGGGGGAAACCATGCGTTGGATCGTGGTGGCCATCTGTTTCGTTCCAGCCATCGCCTTTGCGGCGATGGACATGCCACGGGCTTCCGTGGCCCTGGTCGGCGTGTTGAACCTGGCCTACCTGCTTGCATTGAGCAGCGGTGTAGGCTGGCTGGTTCAGCAGGTCGCCCAGACCTCGGGGCGCTTCACCCCGAAAGCCGAAGCCGTCCTGAGCGGCGCGTGTGCCCTGGTCGTGGGGCCGCTGCTCTGGTTCGTGCTGTTCCGGTAGAGAGACGGCCCTCGGCAGGCCTCGAAGCGCAAGCTCCAAAACCCAGGATCGCCAAGTAGCACCGGCCCACACAGGGCGGATCCCATGCGCCGGATGCAAATAGCCGGCAAGATCGGCGAGCCGGGCCTTTCGGCGGATGCCTCTGCTGCAGCGCACGCACCGGCCACAAGCGGTAGCGCCCCTCCGCACGGCATCCAGGCCACGGCGCACCCTGCAGCCCGCCTTGGGGCAACCGCGAATCATCCGCCATGCCGATGGATTCCATAGGCTCCGGGCGAGCGCAGGCACCCCATCTGAACGCGCCCAGCGGGCAATTTGCATCCGGATGTACAGCCGCCGCGTATCCCTCCCAAGACGCCGCATACCCGGCGTCAACCAGCCCCGCCGGCTGAGAAGGCCTGGAGCACACCAGGACGACCCGGCACCCACGAATCCTCAGGAAAGCACCCCGCCAATGAGAGCGCCCATCGTTGCAGCTGCAGCCACCGTAACCGCCATGTATTTCACCACCTGCATGCCCGCGCTGGCGCAGTACAGCAAGAGCCCTCCGCCCACCACTGCACCAAGCCCCGCTGCGGGCATCATGGTCTACCCCCCTGTGGCGATCCATGGGCAATGGGTGGACACCTACTACCCCAGCCAGGCCAGTGCCTCCGGCACAAGCCAGGGCCCTTCGTGTGTTGTCGTCTACTACCATGGCGGCGGCTTCCACCTGGGCTCCCCGCGGGAGGTTGCACGTTCGGAACAGTTGCTGCTGGCCGCCGCCGTCCAGAACAGCAGCTGTGTCTTCATGATCCCTTCTTATCCCACCAACCCGGAGACCACGGCCCAGTATCCGATTCCGGCCATCATGGGCGACACGGGCCAGGCGGGCTCTGTTTTCGGCTCGTTCAACGCCCTGTACACGCAGTACATCCAGCCTTGGATGCAGTCCAACCCCCAACTCCAGCTCTGGACGGCAGGCACCTCGGCCGGCGCCATCCTGGCCCAGCGGATTGCCGTGAGCGGTCACTGGCCTGTCGCAGGCAGCTTTCTGATCGCCCCGCCCGTAAAGAATGCCCGGTACCACGGAAGCCAGACCGAAGTGGACGATGTGGCCATCCAGGATCCGCTGGGCCCCAGCTGCACCGCACGCATGCGCAACGACACGGACTGCACCTATGCCCGGGGCTTGTTCGAAATAGAAGGCGGCCAGGGGTGGACCTCGAAAGGGGAACCCAACGATCTGTCCTACTACGCGGCCAGCACGCCGCCTGGCCTGCAGACCCACGTGCTCATCAACGCCTGCGACGACGTGGCCGATCTGGGCTCCTTCATGCGCGGCTACTTCAACCACCTGGATCCCTCCCGGCGCCATATCTCCATCTGGAAAGGCTTCAGCAAAGCCGAGATCGATGCCATGGGAGACGGCCCGGACACCCCCGATCACGCCTACAAGGGCGCGCAGCACGCCTTCTACGAACGCATACTCCAGGCCTACATGGGCATCGCCCCTGCCAACGGCAACTGGGCCGCATGGAACCAGGCCACGCTACCCGCCCTGGGCGGTCGCTATGTGGACTACTGCGAGGCCGGCGCCGATACAAGGCACTTCCGGGGCAACCTGATCAACTGAGCTGTCCGCCGACCCGCAACCATGGGAAGTGGACCGGCAGTGCCGGCAAAGAAAAAAGCCCTGCAAGTCAAAGACTTGCAGGGCTTTATCTTGGCGGAAACGGAGGGATTCGAACCCTCGATGAGGCTCTACACCCCATACTCCCTTAGCAGGGGAGCACCTTCGGCCACTCGGTCACGTTTCCAATCCCGCTATTATGCCCCATTTTTGGGGCACTTCAGCCGAGTTGGGGTCGGATGGTGCTCAGGCCGCAGGCTGGTCCAGTTCGAACGCCTTGTGCAGCGCGCGCACGGCCAGCTCGACGTACTTCTCGTCGATCACGACCGAGGTCTTGATTTCCGAGGTGGAGATCATCTGGATGTTGATGCCCTCTTCGCTCAGCACGCGGAACATCTTGCTGGCCACGCCGACGTGGCTGCGCATGCCGATGCCGACGATGGAGACCTTGCAGATCTTGGCATCGCCCACGACTTCCTGGGCACCCAGCTCGGGCACGACCTTTTCCTTGAGCAGGTCCACGGTGCGGGCATAGTCGCCGCGGTTCACGGTGAAGCTGAAGTCGGTCTTGCCGTCCTTGCTCAGGTTCTGGATGATCACGTCGACTTCGATGTTGGCATCGGCCACGGCGCCCAGGATCTGGTAGGCGATGCCTGGCTTGTCGGGCACACCCAGCACGGAGATCTTGGCCTCGTCGCGGTTGAATGCGATGCCGGATACAACGGCTTGTTCCATTTTTTCGTCTTCCTCAAAAGTGATCAGCGTGCCGGACTTGGCTTCTTCGTTGATGTCGATGTCCCAGGGCGTGAAGCTCGACAGCACGCGCATGGGCACCTTGTACTTGCCTGCGAACTCCACGGAGCGGATCTGCAGGACCTTGCTGCCCAGGCTGGCCATTTCGAGCATTTCCTCGAAGCTGACGGTGTGCAGGCGGCGCGCTTCGGGCACGACGCGCGGGTCGGTGGTGTACACCCCGTCCACGTCGGTGTAGATCAGGCATTCATCGGCCTTCATCGCGGCGGCCACGGCCACGGCGGAGGTGTCCGATCCCCCACGGCCCAGCGTGGTGATGTTGCCTTCGTCGTCGATGCCCTGGAAACCCGTGACGATCACGACCTTGCCATTGGCCAGGTCAGCGCGCACGCGCTGGTCGTCGATGGATTCGATGCGGGCCTTGGTGTAGCTGCTGTCGGTGCGAATCGGCACCTGCCAGCCGGCGTAGCTCACCGAGCCCATGCCTTCGGTCTGCAGCGCAATCGCCAGCAGGGCCGAGGAGGCCTGCTCGCCGGTGGCAGCCAGCATGTCCAGCTCGCGGTTGTAGGCCTCGGTGGCGCGCGGGGGAGCGAGTTCCTTGGCCAGGGCGAGCAGGCGGTTGGTTTCGCCACTCATGGCGCTGGGCACGACCACCATCTGGTGGCCTGCGCGGGCCCACTTGGCCACGCGCTTGGCGACGTTGCGGATGCGCTCCGGGGAGCCCATCGACGTGCCGCCGTATTTGTGAACGATCAATGCCATTGGATTTCTGGGGTGACGAAACACTTGCCACGGCGCCGGTTGGACACTGTTTTGGCGCGCCGCTGTTTTTCGTGCAGATGGGAAAGCAGGGCCTGTTCCGTGCGATTCCTGCCAAACCGGGGCGGTTTCATCAGGGCGACATGGATCAGTCCCCAGGGACCAAAACCTGGGGATTGTACCAATCGAGCCCGGGCCCCGAGCGCACCACGTAGCCGGACCCCACCTTGATGCGGATGCGGTGGCCGCGCGTGGTGCAGGCCGCCACCTGGCCGAGCAGCTCGGCCAGTTGCGCCGCCGTGGGTGTGGTGTGGTGCACGCTGCGCAGCCAGTGGCGCAGCACATTGGCCTGGCGGGCACGGGTGAGGGCCTGCAGCGCGACCAGCTGCGGCGGCACGCCCACCTGGCCCAGGTCGGCCACGGCCACCTCGTCGAGCAGTTCACTGGCCTGCGCCGCGTTGGCAGCAGAACGGACAAAGGTATCGCGGAACGCCGGGAACGCGGCTTCGAGCACCGGCAGAACCTGTGCACGGATGCGGTTGCGCGTGTAGTGCAGATCAGCGTTGGTGGGGTCTTCCACCCAGCGCTCGCCCCGCCCCCGCAGCCAGTCGCGCACGGCCTGGCCCGGCACGCGCAGCAGCGGGCGGTGCCAGGTCAGGCCCGCACGCTGCCATTGCGCGGGCATGCAGGCCAGGCCCGCCACGCCGGCACCGCGCGACAGGGCGAGCAGCAGCGTCTCCACCTGGTCGTCGGCATGCTGGGCCAGCGCGACGGATGCCGTGCCCTGCACGGTAGGCGCCTGCAGCAGGGCCGCATCGAGGGCGGCATAGCGGCCCTGGCGCGCCGCGTCCTCGGGGCTCTGGCCGGGGGCCGGGCGGGCGTCGATGCGCTGCACGGCCAACGGCACCGCCAGGCGCGCGCACAGGTCCGCGCAGTGCGCCTCGAAGCCATCGGCCGCTGCCTGCAGGCCGTGGTGCACATGGATGGCCCGCACCTGCCCCGGCCAGCGCCGTGCGCAGGCCAGCAGCAGCGCGGTGGAATCGGCCCCGCCGCTCAAACCCACGGCCAGCGGCAGCGCGGGCACAAAGGCCGCGATGGCGGCCTCCAGCGATTGCGTCATGCGTGCACCCCTCCCACCCGGCCCGCGGCGGGAGGTAGGTGGTGGATGGCGAGGTCGTGCAGGCGGCAGCGCATGGCCGCCGATTATCGCGGGCCGCTCACTGGGGGGCAGACAGCCGCGGCGCCCCGTGCGCGCCGCCGCCATCGGCCGACAGCCGGAAGGTGCCCACCACCTCCGACAGGCGCACCGACTGGTCCTTGAGGCTTTGCGCCGCGGCCGCGCTCTCTTCCACCAGCGCGGCGTTCTGCTGCGTCATCTGGTCCAGGTGCGAGACGGCCTGGCCGACTTCGTTGATGCTGGTGCTCTGCTCGTTGGTCGATGCGGTGATCTCGGCCATGATGTCGGTCACGCGCTGCACCGAGTTCACGATGTCGGTCATGGTGGCGCCGGCATCGTGCACCAGGCGCGAGCCATTTTCCACCTGGCCGACCGAGGCACTGATGAGCAGCTTGATCTCCTTGGCCGCCTCGGCGCTGCGCTGCGCCAGGCTGCGCACCTCGCTGGCCACCACGGCAAAGCCGCGGCCCTGCTCGCCCGCCCGCGCCGCCTCCACCGCGGCATTCAGGGCCAGGATGTTGGTCTGGAAGGCAATGCCGTCGATGGTGCCGATGATGTCGCTGATCTTGCGCGACGCGGCATTGATCTCGTCCATGGTGCTCACCACATTGCCCACCACCGTGCCACCGTGCTGGGCCACGCTGGAGGCCTGGGCCACGAGCTGGTTGGCCTGGCGCGCGGCATCGGCGTTATGGCGCACGGTCTCGGTCAGCTGCTGCATGGAGGCCGAGGTCTCCTCCAGGCTCGACGCGGTGAGCTCGGTGCGCCCGCTCAGGTCGTGGTTGCCCGTGGCGATCTCCTCGGCCGCCACGCGCACCGAGTTGCTGGCATCGCGGATCTGCGCCAGCACCCCCGCGAGCTTGCCGGCAAAGCTGTTGAAGCTGGCGGCGATCTGCGCGAGCTCGTCCTCGCCCTGCGCGTCGATGCGGCGCGACAGGTCGCCGTCGCCCGCGCCGATCTCGTGCATGGCATCGCGCACCAGGGTCAGCTGGCGCAGCCGCCGCGACAGGATGCCGGCCAGCACCACCAGGGCCACCAGCAGCACCACGATGCCCGCGCCCAGCGATACCCCCAGCATGGTGCGGATGGCGGCCAGCCCCTCGCCGCGGTCCAGCGCAATCGCCAGCAGCCAGGGCGTGCCGGTCACGGGCGCCACGGTGAGCAGCATGGCCCGGCCCTGCAGGTCCACGGCATTGAGGTCGGCACGTTTGGCCATGTCGGCCAGCGCCGTGGCCGTGAGCGAGGGGGCCAGGTCGGTCGCGGGCTTGAGCGCCAGCTTCACCTCGGGGTGGGCGATGATGTTGCCATCGCCCCCCACCAGGAAGGCATAGCTTGCGGGCGTGGGCTTGATCGACGCCACATTGGCCACCACCGCCGCCAGCGACACATCGCCCGCCATCACGGCCTTCACGCCCGCGCCCTCGCGAGCGGCCTTGGCAAAGGTGACCACCAGGCCGGCGCCGCCGGCATCGGGGTACGGCGCCGTGAGGATGGTGGTCTGTGCATCGGCCGCCTGCTTGTACCAGGGCCGCCCGGTGGGGTCGTAGTCGGGCGGCAGGTTCTGCTTTTCCGAGAACACCGTGCGCTTGTCGGCATAGCCGAAATAGGTGGTGAGAAAGTTGCCGGCCTTGGCCAGCATGAGCAGCGGCTTGGCGGCGTCGGCATCGTCGAGCGCGGCAACCGCCGACTCGACCACCGTGGCCTTGCCGCGCGCCCAGTCGCGCAGGGTTTCGATGTGGCTGTGCGCCAGGGCCTGCGACTGCGCGGTGAGCGAAGCGTACGCCTGGGATCGCGCCGTGAGGTAGTTGGCCACCGTGAGGGCCAGCAGGCCCGCCACCAGGCAGGCCACCGAGACCAGCAGGATCTGGCCCTTGAGCGTCTTCAGGAACGACATGCGCAGCCCCCTTCGATCCACCCGCGCCACGGCGGGCGATCCGGCCATGCTACATCCGGTTACGGGATGTGCGCTACTGCCCCTCGATCCAGAGCGCAAAAAAAACAACGGCCCCCAAGGGCCGTTGCTGTGTCTGGAAGGGCGCTCAGCGCTCGGATTTGGTGTCGCTGAAGCGGCCGTAGCTCTGCAGGCGCTCGTAGCGGCGCTCCAGCAGGTCCTTGGTTTTGAGGTCTGCCACCTGGCGGAAGGCATCGCCCAGGGCGCGCTTCAAGAAGGCAGCCATCTGCTTGTGGTCGCGGTGGCCACCGCCCACGGGTTCGTTCACGATCTTGTCCACCAGGCCCAGGGCCTTGAGGCGGTGGGCGGTGATGCCCAGGGCGTCGGCCGCTTCCTGGGCCTTCTCGCTGGTCTTCCAGAGGATGGAGGCGCAGCCCTCGGGGCTGATCACGGAGTAGATGGCGTACTGCAGCATCACCACCTGGTCGGCCACGCTGATGGCCAGCGCGCCGCCCGAGCCGCCTTCGCCGATGATGGTGGTGATGATGGGCACTTCGAGTTGCGCCATCTCGAAGATGTTGCGGCCGATGGCTTC
>JAESFW010000313.1_pt1 | contig 37548 bp, 42 predicted proteins | sample 9269481 | NCBI WGS metagenome assembly JAESFW01 (sample SAMN14515350, study PRJNA621654) | algae metagenome | isolation source: Lyngbya sp. HA4199-MV5 and co-occurring heterotrophs from soil with... | place: USA: Ahupuaa O Kahana State Park, Hawaii | collected 2009-07-21 | reverse complement strand
CTGGCCGTAGGGGTTCATCACGCTGATGTCTTCGGGCTTGTTGTACAGGTCCACATCGCGGATCTCGAAGTCCATGCCCTTCTCGAACAGGACAAAGCGGCAGCGGTGGGAAAAGGGACAGGTCGTTCCCGAGTAAAGCACCATCATGGTGTGAGGCTCCTAAAAATCAAAAGAGTGGGAGCCCGAAGCACCCACTCTGAAAAGACCCAGCCGCCCCCCCGCAAAGGGGTGCGGCATATGAATCCGGCGTATTGGTTACTTGACGTCTTTCCAGAACGCTGCGTTCAGCCTCCAGGCGATCACCGTGAAGAAGCCCAGGAAGATCAGCACCCAGACACCGACGCGGATGCGGGTGTTCTGCGCAGGCTCGGCCATCCACTGCAGGTAATTCACGAGATCGCCGACATTCTGGTCGAATTGCAGGGGCGACATGGTACCTGGGGTTACTTGCTGCCAGCCCTTGAAGACCTGGGTCTTGTGGCCATGGCTCTCGTGCTCTTCGAACACCGGGCGGCGGTCGCCCTGCATCTGCCACAGGGCATGGGGCATGCCCACGCTCGGGAAAGCCAGGTTGTTCCAGCCCGTGGCCTTGGTGTCGTCGCGGTAGAAGGTGCGCAGGAAGGTGTACAGGTAATCCGCGCCCGTGCCGCCATGGCCGGCGCGCGAGCGCGCGATCACGGTCAGATCGGGGGGATTGGCGCCAAACCATTCCTTGGCCTGCTTGGGATCGATGGACGCCTTCATGGTCTCGCCGACCTTGTCGGTCGTGAACAGCAGGTTGTCCTTGATGTCCTGCTCGGTCAGGCCGATGTCCTTCAGGCGGTTGAAGCGCATGAACGCCGCCGAATGGCAGCTCAAGCAGTAGTTGACGAAGATCTTGGCGCCATTTTGCAGCGAGGCCAGGTCGTTGGTCTTGTTGGGCGCCTTGTCCCAGGCAATGCCGCCTTCAGCGGCCTGCGCGCCCGAAACAATGCCCAGGGCTGCGATCAGCGTGAGGATGAGTTTCTTCATTGTTCTTGTCTCCCGCTCAGTGCGCGGCAAAGGTCACACGGTCAGGCACCGGCTTGGGCGTGCCCAGGCGGCTCCACCAGGGCATCAGGATGAAGAAGCCGAAATAGAACAGGGTACCCACCTGCGAGACGCGCTCGCCGATCGGCGAGGGTGGCTGCACACCCAGGTAGCCCAGGATCAGGAAGTTGATCACGAAGATGCCGTACAGGTACTTGTGCCAGTCGGGACGGTAGCGGATCGACTTGACCGGGCTGTAATCCAGCCAGGGCAGGAAGAACAGGATGATCACGGCACCGCCCATCACCACCACGCCCCAGAACTTGGCGTCGATGGCCAGCATCAGCGCGGCCACCACCAGGGAGGCAACCACGGCACCGGCCTTGATGAAGCTGGGCAGCTTGAGCTTGAGCGAAGCCAGCACGGCGCCACCCACCACGCACAGGATCAGCACGTACATCATCTCGGTGGTGATGGCGCGCAGCATCGAGTAGAACGGCGTGAAGTACCAGACCGGCGCAATGTGCGCAGGTGTCTTCAGCGGGTCGGCCGGAATGAAGTTGTTGTATTCCAGGAAGTAGCCGCCAAACTCGGGGGCGAAGAACACCACCGCCGTGAAGGCCATCAAGAACACGCAGACACCGAAGATGTCGTGCACCGTGTAGTAGGGGTGGAAGGGCACGCCATCCAGTGGCTTGCCGTTGGCATCCTTGGGCGCCTTGGGGCCTTTGATCTCCACGCCATCGGGGTTGTTCGAGCCCACATCGTGCAGCGCCAGCAAGTGCGCCACCACCAGGCCCAGCAGCACCAGCGGCACGGCGATCACGTGGAAGCTGAAGAAGCGGTTCAGCGTGGCATCACCCACCACGTAGTCGCCGCGGATCAAGAGGGCCAGGTCCGGGCCGATGAAGGGAATTGCGGCGAACAGGTTCACGATCACCTGGGCACCCCAGTAGGACATCTGGCCCCAGGGCAGCAGGTAGCCCATGAAGGCCTCGGCCATCAGGCACAGGAAGATCGCGCAGCCGAACACCCAGACCAGCTCGCGTGGCTTGCGGTAGCTGCCGTACATGAGGCCGCGGAACATGTGCAGGTAGACCACCACGAAGAAGGCCGAGGCCCCGGTGGAGTGCATGTAGCGGATCAGCCAGCCCCAGGGCACATCGCGCATGATGTACTCGACCGACTCGAAGGCCTTGGCCGCGTCGGGCTTGTAGTGCATCACCAGGAAGATGCCGGTAACGATCTGGATCACCAGCACCAGCAGCGACAGCGAGCCGAAGATGTACCAGAAGTTGAAGTTCTTCGGAGCGTAGTACTCCGACATGTGCACCCGGTAGGCGTCGAAAGCCGTCGGAAAACGGTTCTCGAACCAGTTGGTGGTCTTCGCCGCTATCGAGGCGTTGGGGGAGATTTCCTTGAATTCGTGGGCCATTTTTGTGTCTCCCTCAAGCCTTCTTGTCTTCGCCGATCAACAGGCGGGTGTCCGACAGGTACATGTGGGGAGGGACCTCCAGGTTGTCCGGCGCCGGCTTGTTCTTGAACACGCGGCCGGCCATGTCGAACGTGGAGCCGTGGCAGGGGCACAGGAAGCCGCCCTTCCAGTCGTCGGGCAGCGAAGGCTGGGCGCCGGTCTGGAACTTGTCCGAAGGCGAGCACCCCAGGTGCGAGCAGATACCCACCGCCACAAGGATCTCGGGCTTGATGGAGCGAGCTTCATTGCGGGCGTATTCGGGCGTGAGCTCCGAAGGCTTGCGCTCGGACTTCGGATCGGCCAACTGGCCATCGAGCTTGGACAACTCGGCCAGCTGCTCGGGCGTGCGCTTGACGATCCAAACGGGCTTGCCCCGCCATTCCACGGTGACTTTTTCTCCGGGCTTGAGCGCGGAAATATCCACCTCGACGGCAGCACCGGCTGCCTTGGCCCGCTCGGAGGGCTGGAAAGTACTCACGAAAGGAACGGCGGTCGCCACGCCGCCCACCGCACCAGCGCAGCCGGACGCAATCAGCCACGTCCGTTTGCTGGAGTCGATTGGGGTGTCACTCATGGGGGTCCTCGATGTACATCGCTATTGGGGTCAACCGCGAATTGTAGCGGAGTGAAAAGGGTCATTCCACGCGGGCTGTCCGCCTTGACAGAGGGCCGACCTGGGCAATACTCGCCTTCTTGTCTATTATCAAGAGGGGTTATCCATGGGCATTGCACAAGAGTTTCGGGAATTTGCCGTCAAGGGCAATGTGATCGACCTGGCCGTGGGCGTCATCATCGGTGGCGCGTTCGGCAAGATCGTGGATTCGGTGGTTTCCGACCTGATCCTGCCGGTCGTCGGCCTGGTATTCGGCAAACTCGATTTTTCCAATTTGTTCATCGTGCTGGGCAATGTGCCGGCGGGCACGGCCATGACACTCGACGCCTTGAAGAAGGCGGGGGTGCCTGTATTCGCCTATGGCAACTTCATCACCGTCGCGGTGAACTTCTTCATCCTGGCTTTCATCATTTTCGTGATGATCAAGCAGATCAATCGCCTGAAGCGCGAAACACCCCCTGCACCGGCCGCTCCTGCCGCGCCCCCCGAAGACATCGTGCTGCTGCGTGAGATCCGCGACAGCTTGAGGAAGTAAGCACCCCCTGAGGCGCTTCGCGCCTTCACCCCTCTCTCGACCCGCTGCGCGGGTCGGGAGGGGGACGCCCCCAGTGCGGCGGGGCGGCCCTTGCACGGGGGCACTGGACTGGGCAGCGCCAGTTTCATAGGCTGCGCGCTTCTCATGGGCCGGAGTTAGGGCAGTAGAAAATACGGGTCCGCTACACGGACAGTTGGCGCGCCATGCGCACGGCCTCCACCAGGCTGCCGGCGTCGGCGATGCCCTGGCCCGCGATGTCGAAGGCCGTGCCGTGGTCGGGGCTGGTGCGCGTGAGCGGCAGGCCCAGGGTCACATTCACGCCCTTGTCCACGCCCAGGTACTTCACGGGGATCAGGCCCTGGTCGTGGTACATGGCCACCACCACATCGAACTCGCCCGGGTGGCCGGGCGCATGGCGCGCGCGCATGAAGACTGTGTCGGGCGCGAACGGGCCGTGCACGTCCATGCCCTGCGCCCGCGCGGCGGCAATGGCCGGGGCAATGACCTGCAGCTCTTCGCTGCCGAAAAGCCCGCCCTCCCCCGCGTGGGGATTGAGCCCGGCCACACCGATGCGCGGCGCACGGCCCAGGGTGCGCAACAGTGCGGCATGGGTGATGGCCACCGTCTGCGCCACATTGTCCGGCGTCACGGCCTCGATGGCGTCGCGCAGCGACACGTGGATGCTCACCAGCACCGTGCGCAGCTCATCATTGGCCAGCATCATGCGCACCGGCATGGCCGCCAGGGGCAGGCCCTGGTGCCGCGCGGCCTCGGCCTGCAACAGCTCGGTATGGCCCGGAAAGTCCACTCCGGCCGCCGACAGCGCCTCCTTGTGCAGCGGCGCCGTCACCAGTGCAGCCACCTCACCGCGCAGCGCGGCCCGGGCCGCCCACACCACGCACTCGGCAGCGGCACGGCCGGCCTCGGCACCGACGCGGCCCCAGGGCTGCGGCCCCGGCAATCCCGGCAGCGCCAGCACGGGCATGCAGCGCGGCGGCAGTTGCAGGGCCTCGACGGGCGATGCGATCTGCGCCACAGGCAAGGATGGCAGCCCGGGGCGTTCGATGCACTGTGCGGCCCGGCGCAGCGTGGCGATATCGCCCACCACGAAGCAGCTGCGCAACTCGCCTGGCGCGTCGCGAAAGGCCTTGGCGACGATCTCGGGGCCTATGCCGGCCGGGTCGCCCTGGGTGATGGCAATGGCAGCACTCATGCGGGGTTGTCCACCTCGATGAACAGGTGCTCCACACCGGCCTGCTGTGCCACATGCGCGGCCACGGCCGGCGCGCCATAGCGCTCCGTCGCATGGTGGCCTGCGGCGATGAAGCACACACCCGTTTCGCGCGCCAGGTGGGCCTGGGGTTCGGAAATCTCGCCGGTGATGAAGGCGTCGGCCCCGGCGGCGATGGCCGGCTCGAAATAGCCCTGCGCCCCACCCGTGCACCAGGCCACACGGCGAATCGGCCGGCGCAAGCCCGCCTCGGGCTGGGCCAGCGTCGCGGCCCGGCCCAGCGCTGCGGCCACATGGTCGGCCAGGGCCTGGCCATCGGCAAAATCAGCGGGGGCCACACAGCCCAGATCCTGCTCGCCAAAGCGTGCATCGGCCGCCAGGTCCAGCACGCGGCCCAGTTGCGCGTTGTTGCCCAGCTCGGGGTGGGCATCGAGCGGCAGGTGGTAGGCGAACAGGTTGATGTCGTGCGCCAGCAGCAACTGCAGGCGCTGCTTCATCCACCCCACCACGCGGCCGTCCTGCCCGCGCCAGAACAGGCCGTGGTGCACGAAGATAGCATCCGCGCGCGCATCGATGGCCGCCTCGATCAGCGCCCGGCTGGCGGTCACGCCGCTCACGATGCGGGTGATGGCGCCCTTGCCCTCGACCTGCAGGCCGTTGGGCCCATAGTCCTTGAAGCGCGCGGGCTGCAGCAGCCCGTCAAAAAGGGCCAGGAGTTCTTGTCGCTGAATGCTACTCATGCCCCGATTGTGCCAAGACCCTCAGGCCCTGGACGGTTGCCAGCCCTTGGTGGCCAGCGGCCACAGCAGTCCGATGGCCGCGCCCAGCACGCCCATGGCGGCCACATAGTGGGCCGGCGCCAGCGGGTCCACCTGCTGCCAGGTGGAAATCAGCACGGGCGTAAGGCCGCCGAACACGGCGTAGGCCATGTTGTAGGCAAAGGACAGGCCGGTGAAGCGAACGGGCGCCGGGAAGGCACGCACGCCCACCACGGGCAGCAGCGAGATGCTGCCGACGAAAAAGCCCACCAGGGCATAGGACCCAACCAGTGAAGCACCGGTGCCCGGCAGCCCCAGGTAGAACAGGTAGGCCGTGGCGGTCATGCCGCCCCAACCCATCACCATGGCCGTGCGGGTGCCGGCCTTGTCGGACAGCCACCCCCAGAACACGCAGCCGATGGTCAGTGTCACCGTGGCCACGGCATTGGCCTTCATGGCGGCTGCGGGCACGATGTGGAACACCTTCTGCAGGTAGGACGGGGTGAACAGCACCACCACCACCACGGCGGTGGACAGCACCCAGGTCATCAGCGCCACGAGCACACAGGCTTCGCGGTGGTCGCGCAGGATGGTCTTGAGCGGCAGCTCCCGGTCGGCCGCCTTGCGTGCCTGCATCTCGCGGAAGATGGGGGTTTCTTCGAGGAACTTGCGCAGGTACACCGACACCAGGCCGAACACGCCCCCCAGGATGAAGGGGATGCGCCAGGCCCAGTCATGCACCTCGGCCTGGCTGTAGGTGGTGTTGAGCCACACACCCATGATGGAGCCCAGGAAGATGCCCCCGGTGATGCCCGAGGTCAGCGTGCCAATGGCAAAGCCGTAGTTCCGGGCCGGCGCATGCTCGGCCACGAAAACCCACGCACCGGGCATCTCGCCACCGATGGCAGCCCCCTGCAGCACACGCATGGCCAGCAAGAGCAGCGGTGCTGCGATGCCGATGGTGGCGTAGGTGGGCAAGATGCCGATGACCAGGGTGGGCACGGACATCAGGAAGATGGACAAGGTGAACATCTTCTTGCGGCCCAGCTTGTCGCCATAGTGGGCGATCACGATGCCGCCCAGCGGGCGCGCCAGGTAGCCAGCAGCAAAGATGCCCAGGGTCTGCAGCTGGCGCATCCATTCGGGCATGTCGGCCGGAAAGAACAGCGAGCCGATGACGTTGGCAAAGAAGACGAAAACGACGAAGTCGTAGAACTCCAGCGTCCCGCCCAGTGCGGACAGGCCCAGGGTCTGGTAGTCGCTGCGGTTCAGGGGACGGTGGGGCATGCCGGCGGACGCGGACGCGCCATCCACCGCGGTGATCGAGGCCATGGGGAAAAGCTCCAGAAATTGCGTGCACAGGACTGCGGGTGCGGCGGCAGCGGTGGCATGCCGCAGGCCATCGTTCGTCGGCAGTTTCCGGATGGGGGAGATTGTCGCGGGCGGCCAAGCGGGTAGCGGGCCACGGGAGAACACAGGCAGCGGGGGCAGTTGTGCCTGCATTCTAGGGTTTTCCCTAGGGTTTTGCCGCCACCATCCGAGAAGCCCCCACCCGCCAATGCCGACGCCAGGGGTCTGCGCGGCAGCGCTCCGCGGGCGATGGCGCACAATGGCGTCCCGATTGTCCCCTTGGCCCCCTCCCCATGAAGCGCATCTGGCTGCTGTTTTCCCAGGCTGTGACGGTGTTCGTTGCCGCCTACTTTGTTGTTGCCACCCTGCAGCCCAGCTGGCTGGGGCGTGGCACCGTGCGCTCGGGCGCGGGCATCGCCTTGATCGAAGCCCCCGCCAACACCGCAGCAGCCAGCCAGCAACCGGCCGCCGGCAGCTTCAGCGCGGCTGCGCGCAAGGCAGCGCCTGCCGTGGTAAGCATCAACACCAGCAAGGCCGTGCGGCACCCGCGCAGCAACGACCCGTGGTTCCAGTTCTTCTTCGGCGACCAGGGCGGCCAGCAGCAGCAGGCCGGCCTGGGCAGCGGCGTGATCATCAGCCCCGATGGCTACATCCTCACCAACAACCACGTGGTGGAAGGCGCCGACGAGATCGAGGTCACGCTCACCGACAGCCGGCGTGCCCGGGCGCGCGTGATCGGCACCGACCCCGAGACCGACCTGGCCATCCTGCGCATCGAGCTCGACAAGCTGCCCGTGATCGTGCTGGGCAACTCGGACACGCTGGACGTGGGCGACCAGGTGCTGGCCATCGGCAACCCCTTCGGCGTGGGCCAGACGGTGACCAGCGGCATCGTCAGTGCCCTGGGCCGCACCCAGCTCGGCATCAACACCTTCGAGAACTTTATCCAGACCGACGCCGCCATCAACCCCGGCAATTCCGGCGGCGCCCTGGTCGACGTCAATGGCAACCTGCTGGGCATCAACACCGCGATCTACTCGCGCTCGGGCGGCAGCATGGGCATTGGTTTCGCGATCCCGGTGTCCACGGCACGCCTGGTGCTCGACGGCATCGTCAAGGACGGCCAGGTCACGCGCGGCTGGATCGGCGTGGAGCCCAATGAACTCTCGCCCGAACTCGCCGAAACCTTCGGCGTGAAGGCCTCCGAAGGCGTGATCATCACCGGCGTGCTGCAGGACGGCCCCGCCGCCCAGGCCGGCATGCGCCCGGGCGACGTGATCGTGAAGGTGGATGGCAAGAACGTGGGCAATGTCTCCGAGCTGCTCAGCGCCGTGGCGGCCCTCAAGCCCGGTACCGCAGCCCCCTTCAACGTGAAGCGGGCCGATGCCCTGGTGGAGCTGAACATCACCCCTGGTGTGCGCCCCCGCCCCCAGCGCAACGTTCGGAGGTAGGCAGGCAGGCGGCGCCTGGCTTGCGCTCACAGACCATGAAAAAAGCAACTGGCGCGGCGTGCGGCAGTTGCTTTTTTTGCGCCGCCTTCCGAGGCGGCAGATCCATCGATTGCGAAGCTCAGGATGACGACGATGACGAAGCCGCTTCGTCGGCCTCTTCAGGCGCCTTGGTGTGCTTGATGAAGATCTGCGCCGCCCAGATACCGATCTCGTAGAGGATGCACATGGGCACGGCCAGCGCAAGCTGCGAGACCACGTCCGGCGGCGTCACGACGGCCGCCACGACGAAGGCCGCCACAACGAAATAGCCGCGAAAGCTCTTGAGTTTTTCCACACTGACGATGCCCATGCGCGCGAGCACCACCACGGCGATCGGCACCTCGAAAGCCAGGCCGAAGGCCAGGAACATCGAGAGCACGAAGCTCAGGTAAGCCTCGATGTCTGGCGCGGCCGTGATGCTCTTGGGCGCAAAGCTCTGGATGAAGGCAAACACCTGACCGAACACGAAGTAGTAGCAAAACGCCACGCCCACGAAGAACAGCAGGGTGCTGGAGATCACCAGCGGCAGCACCAGCTTCTTCTCGTGCGAGTACAGGCCCGGCGCCACGAAGGCCCAGACCTGCCACAGCACAAAGGGCAGCGCCAGCAGAAAGGCCGACATCAGCAGGATCTTGAGCGGCACCATGAAGGGCGAGATCACCGAGGTGGCGATCAGTGTGGCCCCCTTGGGCAGATGCGCAACGAGCGGGGCGGCCAGAAAATCGTACAGCGCGCCAGGGCCGGGAAAGAAGAACAGGATCGCCGCCGCGATGGCGATGGCGACAATGGCCTTGAGCAGGCGGTCGCGCAGCTCCATCAGGTGCTGCACGAACGGCTGCTCGGTACCGGCCAGCTCGTCTTCTTTGGAGGGAGTTTCGGACATGTTGGATTTTCAAAGGGCGTGGGGCGCGCCCATGCCGCGCGCACGGGAAGTGCGGCGCGGCATCGTCAATGGAATTTCTGGGGCCGGTAGCGGGCAACGCGTGCTGCGCCGGACTGCGCCTTGGTACGCACGCCACTGCGCGACTTGTACCACTGGGGTGTGGCCCCGCGCTTGAGCCGCCAGTTCTTGCCCGGGTGCTTGTACGCCGGCACCACCACCGCCGGCTCGAACGGCTCGGGGGTGCTCATGTCCGTGGCAGCCGCCCAGTCCTTCTCGAACTCGCTGGCACCGGTCTGGATGGACTGCTGCACATCGCGCGCCGCCCCCTCCACCGAGTCCTTCATCTTGCGCAGCTCATCGAGCTCCATGGACCGGTTGACCTCGGCCTTGACGTCGGACACGTAACGCTGCGCCTTGCCCAGCAGGGTGCCCACCGTGCGGGCCACGCGCGGCAGCTTCTCGGGGCCGATGACGATCAGCGCCACGGCGCCGATCAGCGCCATCTTGGACAGGCCAATATCGATCATGAAGCAGGCGTCCGCTCAGCGATCAGCTCTTTTGCTTGGCTTCGACGTCGATGGTGGTCTTGTCGGCCGCCTGGCTGTTGGCCACCTGGCCTGCCGGGGGGTTGACCGCACCGCTGTCCGCAGTGGAGCCGTCCTTCATGCCGTCCTTGAAGCCCTTGACGGCGCCCCCGAGGTCGGAACCCATGTTCTTGAGCTTCTTGGTGCCGAAGACCATGACGACGATCAGCAGCACGATCAGCCAGTGCCAGATGGAAAAAGAGCCCATGGAATATCTCCTAACGTATTGCAATCATTTTAGACCCCGGCCGTGACCGGAGTTCACACACCCTGCTTCGGTGCAGGGGTCTATCGGTGCGAAGCGTCAGTTCGCGTCAGCCTTTGAGCCATGGGCGGGGGCCACCCATCACATGGATATGCAGGTGGTGGATCTCCTGGCCGCCTTCAAGCCCCGTGTTTACCACGATGCGGAATCCGCCCTCCGGGTAGGGATTGCAGCCCTGCTCCAGGGCCAGCTTGGGGGCCAGCGCCATCATGCGCCCCAACACACCGGCATGCTCCTCGGTGACCTGGGCCATGGAAGGAATGTGCGCCTTGGGAACCATGAGGAAGTGCACAGGAGCCCAGGGATGGATATCGTGGAAGGCAAAGACCTCCTCGTCCTCATAGACCTTCTTCGAAGGAATCTGGCCTGCGATGATTTTGCAGAAAAGGCAGTTCGGATCGTGCATGGTGAAAAAAAGAGGCGGTGGGGTTGCCTTGCGGCACATTCATTCACGCATTGTCGGTGATCTTGATGCTCGGGCGCACACCCACGTCCTTGCGGTGCGCCTTCATCCAGTTCTTGCCGGCCTTGCGCCCCAGCTCGAACAGCTGGCGCACGAAGGAGGTGTCGGCGCGCACCTTGCTGTCGGCTCCGAAGGGCGCGAGCACGGCGCCCCCGTCGATGCGGTGCATGAGCACGTTCTTGTAGCGCCGCGCATCGAGCCTGCCCTCGGCCAGCAGCCGGCGCACGAACTCGATGGCACGCAGCTCGGCCAACAGGCTGGCATTGAAGGTCACCTCGTTCATGCGCTCCATGATCTCGTGCGCGTTGTCCGGCACGGAAAGATGCTCGATGGGGTTGATCTGCACCAGCAGGATGTCCGAGGTCTCGGTCTGGTAGATCAGCGGGTGCAGCGCCGGGTTGCCCGAGTAGCCGCCGTCCCAGTAGTGCTCGCCATCGATCTCCACGGCCTTGAACACCATGGGCAGGCAGGCCGAGGCCATCACGGCGTCGGCACTCAGGCGCGGGCCCGAGAAGATCTCGCCGCGCCCCGTGCGCACATTGGTGGCGCACACGAACACCTGGGGCACCACGCTCTCGATGCTGGCACGTGCCGAGCACAGCAGGCCGAAATCAACCTCGCGCTCGAGCAACTGGCGCAGCGGGTTGAAGCCCAGCGGATTGGTCTGGTAGGGCGAGAACCATTGCGCCATCATGCCCATCAGCGGGTTGGCCGCTGACAAGGGCGTGCCCCAGGTCAGGCTGCCCAGCGACCCCACGCCCTCCCACAGCCGCGCAAGGGATTCGCGCGCCAGGGCGCAGCCGGCGGCACGGGCTTCCACCGGGTCCTTGTGGGCCTGCGCCGCCTGGGCAAAGCCGTGGGCCAGGGCCACCGCGTTCATGGCCCCTGCGCTGGTGCCGCTGATGCCATCGAGCTGCCACTGCCCGTCTTCAAGCAGGGCATCGAGCACGCCCCAGGTCAGCGCGCCGTGCGAGCCCCCACCCTGCAGCGCCAGGTTCAGGCGCCGCGGTGCGTGGGGTTCAGGCATCCACCGCCTGGTTCTTGCTCATGGCCAGCATGCCGCGCACGATGCGGTAGAGGAACCACAGCGAGATGAGGCCCCAGGCGATCCAGCCGGGAATGATGAAGAACAGCCACAGGACCGCGGTCACGGCATACAGCACCCCGGCCCAGATCACCGAGCGGATGCGCCAGGAGAAATGGTTTTCCTGCCAGGTGCCCATGGCATCGCCGCGCTTGACCAGGTCGATCACCAGGGCAATGATCAGCAGCAAGGCACTGGCCTGCGTGCCTGGCAGCACGGCGCCCAGGGCCACGATCAGGTGCAGCACATAGCTGACCCAGCCGATGTTCTTGAGGCTCTCGGCCTTCTGGTCATTGGTTCGCACGTCGATGATGTCGCTCATGGAGATCCTTCCTCGTGGGCTGCACGCGCAACAGCCTTGCGCAGGGCTTTCTCCTCGATGCCGCTGGTGCCCTCGCGGCGCTCGAGCTCGGTGACCACGTCGGCGGGCGACAGGCCATAGTGGGCCAGTGCGATCATGGAGTGGAACCACAGGTCGGCCACTTCGTAGACCAGCTTGCTGGCGTCGGCGCCATGGTCCACGTCCTTGGCGGCCATGACCACCTCGGTGGCCTCCTCGCCGATCTTCTTGAGAAATGCCTCGGGCCCCTTGTGCAGCAGGCGCGAGACGTAGCTCTTCTCGGGGTCGCCCCCGTTGGCGGGCTTGCGGCTCTCGATGACGGCGGCCAGGCGGGCGAGGGAATCGTTGGAGCTCATGGTCTTACTTGTAGATGGATTCGGGGTCTTTCAAGACCGGATCGACGGGAGTCCACGCCCCGTCCTTGAGCACGCTGAAGAAGCAGCTGTGGCGGCCCGTGTGGCAGGCGATGCCGGGCGCATGGCCCAGCTGGGTCACCTTGAGCAGCACCACGTCGTTGTCGCAGTCCAGGCGGATCTCGTGCACCGTCTGCACGTGGCCCGATTCCTCGCCCTTGAACCACAGCTTGCCGCGCGAGCGGCTGAAGTACACGGCGCGGCCGAGTTCGGCGGTCTTTTCCAGCGCCTCGCGGTTCATCCAGGCAAACATCAGCACGTCGCCCGTACCCTGCTCCTGCGCGATCACGGGCACCAGGCCCTGCGCATCCCATTTCACTTCGTTGAGCCAGTTCATGGCCCGGATTGTCGGCGATTTGAATGACCGACCCCTGGCAGGGCATTGCCGGCCCCGAAATGGCCACAGGCCCGAGCGCCACCTGCAGAGGGCAGGCGGCGCTCGGGCCGGGCAGCGCGGTAGCGCTCAGCGCAGGGTCAGAACGTTGGAATAGCGCCCCGCACGCAGCATCTCGTAGAGCGCGGCCAGGGAATTCACCCCCAGGCCATAGCCCAGATAGACGTTGCTGCCCGCCAGGGTGCTCAGGTCCATGCCACGGATGTCGAGCACCGGGGCCGACACCGGCAGCGCCCCGGTGTACAGGGCCGCCATGGCGGGAACGAAGCTGGACGTTGCGCCATCGAGCATGAGCAGGCGCCCATCGGGCAGCAGCAGGGCCAGGAAGATGGCGCCGGGCTGGCCCGCGTGGGAGGCCGGCAGGGTGATGCCGGCCTTGGCCGTGAGGTTGTTCAGCGGGCCGCTCTGGGCCGTGCTGAAGGCCGGCTCGGTGCCCGGCGCCGGCGTGCCGGTGCCCGGATTCGTGCCGCCCGGGTTGCCGACGTTGCCCGGGTTGCCGCTGTTGTCCACCCCTGCATTGAGCGCGATGCGCGTGGGTGTGCTCACGACCCCGTTGGCGGTGGTCACGCCATTGCCCAGCACACCACCATCGGTGCGGCCCCAGGTATAGACCGCGCCATCGGGCATGAGCGCCGCCGCGGCGAAAGCGCCCGTGAAGACGTAGGACACCGGGCCCGGCAGCCCCTGCACGCGGACCGGGCCCGCTTTGGCGTTGGCCGGCACCGAATCCCATTTGGTGGACACCGTGGTGCCGTCCCCGAGCAGGCCTCGATCTCCCTGGCCGCAGGCGAACACGGCACCGGCGCCGTCCACGAACAGCGCCGCGCCGCCGCCTGCGGCGATCTGGCGCAGGTTGGACAGGTTCTTGATGGTGTAGGGTTGGGCGGCCGCCAGTGCGCTCTCCTGGCCGCAGGTCAGCATGCCGCTGTTGGTATCCCCCCATGCCAGCGCCTGGCCTTTCTTGATGCCGTAGTACAGGCCCGCCGCGTTGCCCGTGGCAGTGGCGTCGATGAACGACAGCCCGGTGGGCTTGAGGGCCGTCACCCCCAGCGGGTCGGTGGCGGAAGTGACGGCCTGCAGCGGGTTGTCCCGGGCGCTGTTGCTGCCCCAGCCGATCAGGCTGCCGTCCTGGCGGCGGCCGATCATCTGGGTCCCCGTCACGGCCAGTTGCACGATGCCGGTGGCACCCGCCACGGGCAGCGGCTGCCCCCGGTGCTGGGGCGCCCCCGGGCCCAACCCCAGGTTGCCATAGCCATTGTCGTAGCCCCAGGCCCAGATCTGGCCATTGCCGTCAGTGGCATAGAGCGAGTAGCCATTGGTTGCGGCCAGCACCGAGACCATGCCGGAAAGACCCGGCACCTGCACGGGCTCGTAGCGGAACTGCCCGCCCGAGGTGTTGGAGCCGATCAGGCCGTCGGAGACATTGCCCCAGACCCAGACCGTGCCATCGGACTTCACGGCGGCCGACAGCGCGCCGCCGGCGGTCACTGCGACCACATCGTTGCCCAGTGCCGCGATCTTCGCGGGCGCCGGGTTGTTGCGGTCGGCCTGGCCCCTGCCCAGTTGCCCGGAGTCGCCGCGCCCCCAGGACGTGACGCTGCCATCGGCGTTGAGCAGCAGCATGTGGTAGTCACCGATGACGATGTGCGGAATGGCCGCGGCGGCCGGGTGCGAGAGACCGACCAGAGCGCCCGCCAGTACGATGGTTCGAAGAAAAAGGCCAGACATGGAACAACTCCTGCGGTGGATGGGATGCCCTGGATTCTTCCGGCCGGGACGGCAAGCGTCTGTCCCTCGAACGCGGGACAAAACGGTTCAAGTGCAAGCAGCTGTGACAGCAGGCGCCGCGTATCATGAAATGCACCGCCGCGCTGTTCCGAGGCCCGCCCATCCATGTCCGCTCTGCTCTCCGTGCTTGTGATCGAGGACGACCCGCCCTTCCGGCAGCGCCTGTGCAACAGCATTGCCGCCGCCCCCGACCTGCGCCTGGTGGGCGCCGCCGGTGATGCGGCCTCGGGCCTGGCCTTGCTGGCGCGGCACCAGCCCCAGGTGCTGCTGCTGGACCTGGGGCTGCCCGACCTCAACGGCATCGAGGTGATTGCGCGCAGCGCCGATGTCGCACCCCATTGCGAGGTGGTGGTGGTCACCGTGTTCGGCGACGAGGCCCATGTCATGCAGGCGCTGGCGGCCGGCGCCACCGGCTATGTGCTCAAGGACACGCCGGCCCTGGACCTGGCCGAGATGGTGCGCGCCGTGCATGCCGGCGGCAGCCCCATCAGCCCGGTGATCGCGCGGCGCCTGCTGACCCGGCTCGCCCCTGCGGGCCTGTCGCGCCAGCGCCCGCAGGCCAGTGCGCTCGACCCATCGGCCAGCGAAACCGACGCGGGTCTGCTCAGCGAGCGCGAATGCGAGATGCTCGGCATGGCCGCCAAGGGCTACAGCTACCGCGAGATCGCGCAGATGATGGGCGTGACCCAGCAGACCGTGCTCACCTATGTCAAGCGCAGCTACCGCAAACTGCAGGTGCATTCCCGCGCGGAGGCCGTCTACGAGGCCCGCAAGCGCGGGCTGATGGGTGACTGAAGGCCGCAGCCCCGTGATGCCCGTGGCCCGCCCTTCGCGCACCAGCGCCGCATGCCGGCAGGGACTGCGCTGGTTCGTGGCCGCCAGCCTGGCCCTGGGGGCTGCACTGACCCAGGCCGCCGACGCCGAGGCCGAGGCCGGCGACACCATGGCGGTCACGCGCGTGGAGCGCTGGGCGCCGGCACCAGGCGCCGAGCCCTCCATCGGCCCGCCGGCAGACGCCGCACCAGGGGACTGGTTGCCGGTGGAACTGCCACAGGCGGTGCGGCGCGACGCGACCACGCGCGCCGCCGTCAACCTGCCCCGGCCCACGGTCTGGTACCGCACCGCATGCCCTGCGCCCGTCGCGCAGGAAACCCTGGCCTTGTACCTGCCGCGCGTCAACGGCGGCCCCCTGCAGGTCTGGCTGCGCACCGCACAGGGCACACGGCAGTTGCTGGACAACAGCCCGGCCTGGCCCTCGCAGTGGAACCAACCCATCCTGCTGCGCCTGCCCGGTGCCGCCTCCCAGTCCCCGGGCCCTTGCCGCCTGTTCCTCGCGCTGCCACCGCGCGCCGACGGCAGCTATGCCCTGAGCCGCCTGTGGATGGGGCCGGAACCCGAGGTCCAGGCCCTGTGGTCGGCGCGCCAGCGCTGGGTCGTCACCGTGCCCCTGGCGGCCAGCACCACGCTGGTCATGCTGGGCTTGTTCTCGCTGGCCTTCTGGTGGCGGCGGCGCCAGGACACGGCCTACCTGTACTTCGGGCTCGCCTCGCTGGCCTGGTGGTTCCGCAACCTGCACTACGGCATCGAGCTGCCCCAGAACCTCGATGCCCTGCGCTGGTTCTGGTGGGCCACCGATGCCTCGATGACCTGGGTCATGCTGCTGGTCTACCTGTTCTCGCTGCGCTTTGCGACGCGCAGCTTTCCCTCGGTGGAGCGCCTGCTGCTGGGCTTTGCGCTGCTGGTCTCGGCCGTGTCCATGCCGTTCCTGCCGTGGGCGCTGGACACGCCGCTGCTGCTGCATGCCGCCAACACGCTGGTGGCCATGGGCGTGACCCTGCTCATCGCCTGGTCGGCCTGGCGCGGCAGCCGCGAGTTGCGGGTGCTGGCCGTGGCGCTGTGCATCTGCCTGGTGCTGGGCGTGCACGACCTGGCGCTGCTGCAGCTGCGCATCTCCCCCGAAAGCCTGTACCTCATGCCCTACGCGATGATGCTGGTGCTGGGCGCCTTCCTGTACGCTGTGAACCGCCGCTACATCGGCGCCCTGGAGCATGCCGAGGGCGCGGCCGCGGTGCTCTCGAACAAGCTCGCTGAACAGCAGCGTGCGCTGCAGAGCAACTTCGCCCTGCTGGCCGAGGTGGAGGGTGAGCGCGTGCGCCTGGCCGAGCGCCAGCGGCTCACACGCGACATGCACGATGGCCTGGGTGCCATGCTGGTGTCGTCCCTGGGCCAGATCGAGCAGGGCCGCCTGTCGCAGGGCGAGATGGCCCAGGTGCTGCGCGAGTGCCTGGAAGACCTGCGCCTGACCATCGATTCGATGGAACCCATCGACCAGGACCTGACCACCCTGCTGGCCACCTTGCGCCAGCGCGTGGGCCATCGCCTCGCCCAGGGCGGCATCACCCTGCACTGGCACATGGACGATCTGCCGCCCCTGCCGTGGCTGGACGCCCCGGCCGCGCTGCATGTGCTGCGCATCGTGCAGGAGGCGCTGGCCAACGTGGTCAAGCACTCCGGGGCGGCCAACGTCACGCTGTCGGCCACGCGGGATGCGGGACCGGGGGTGTGCGTTCAGATCGAGGACGACGGGCGCGGGCTGCAGGCCCGGCCCGAAGGCCAACAGGGCCGCGGGCTGGGCCACATCGAGGAGCGCGCACGCCAGCTCGGCGGGCGTGCGCGGATTTTTCTGGGTGACCGGGGCGGCACCGTGGTGCAGCTGTGGCTGCCGCTGCAAGGCCCGCCCCCGGCAGCAGAGGGCTTCAGGCCTTCGCGCTGGCCGACCGCGTAGGCGTGGTGGCCCGCTGCGGCCCGCTCAAGGCGTCAAGGCTGGGCGACCGTCAGGAACACCCATTTGCGGTCCCAGTTCTTGCGCCCCAGGTACTTGATGGCCATGGCGTAGCGGCCTGGGGGCAGGAAGTCCTGCGTCAGCGTTTCCTGCTGGGTGACCACGGGCTGGCCGTTGACCCGTACGTCCTGGCGCGCCACCATCTCGGGCTCGCTGTCCAGGTCCTGGCCGTCGAGCGCGTAGACCGTGACGTCGGGCTCTTCCTTTTCTTCGCCCACATGGGGCAGGCCCATGGCGTTGGGGCGCGTGAGCACATCGAGCGCCACCTTGCCGTCCACCGGCTCGCGCACGATCCAGTACACATCGCGCACGTTGTCGTTCAATTCCTTGAGCAGGGTCTTGAGCTTGTCGAACTCGGCCTTGTCGGCAATGACCTGCACAGCCTTGCCGCCGATGGTCGCGTCAAAACAGCGGCCAATGCGGTCCACGCAGGGCAGGCGGTCGAAATAGCCGCGGGCATAGGAGGGGGCCGGCACCTGCTGCGCAGCGGCTGGCGCGGCAGCCAGGCCGGCGCCCAGCGCCATGGCGGCCGCCAGGGCCAGCGCGCAACGCTGCCTCACAGGCGCACAGGGATGCCACGCCCTGCCATGTGCTGCTTGGACTGGCCCACGGTGTACTCGCCGTAGTGGAAGATGCTGGCGGCCAGCACCGCGTCGGCGCCGCCGAGCTGGATGCCATCGGCCAGGTGGTCGAGGTTGCCCACGCCGCCCGAGGCGATCACGGGCACGCTGATGGCGTCGCTCACGGCGCGCGTGAGCGCCAGGTCGAAGCCGGCCTTGGTGCCATCGCGGTCCATGCTGGTCAGCAAAATCTCGCCCGCACCGCGGCGCGCCATCTCGGTGGCCCAGGCCACCGCGTCCAGGCCGGTGTTCTTGCGGCCGCCATGGCTGTACACGTCCCACCCCGGGCCCACGGGCTTGCCGTCGGCGCCGGCGCGCTGCGCGTCTTCTTCAGAGCGGCGCTTGGCGTCGATGGCCACCACGATGCACTGCGCACCGTACCTGTCCGATGCGGCATTGATCACGTCGGGATCGGCGATCGCGGCCGAGTTGAAGCTCGTCTTGTCGGCACCTGCATTGAGCAGGCGGCGCACATCGGCCACCGTGCGCACGCCCCCGCCCACGGTGAGTGGAATGAACACCTGGCTGGCCACGGCTTCGATGATGGGCAGGATCAGGTCGCGCCCGTCGCTGGTGGCGGTGATATCGAGGAAGGTGAGTTCGTCGGCGCCCTGGGCGTTGTAGCGCGCGGCGATCTCGACCGGGTCGCCCGCATCGCGCAGCTCGACGAAGTTGACGCCCTTGACCACGCGGCCTCCGGTCACGTCCAGGCAGGGGATGATGCGTTTGGCAAGCATGTCAGATGTCCAGTGGGCCGGCGGTGCCGACCTGGGGGTTACCCATTGAGTTCGTCGGCGCGCGCCTGGGCGGCGGTGAAATCGAGGTCGCCGCTGTAGATGGCGCGGCCGCAGATCACGCCTTCCACGCCCTCGCCCTCGACCGCGCACAGCTGCTCGATGTCGGCCATGTTGGACAGGCCGCCCGAGGCAATTACAGGGATGCTCAGCGACTGCGCGAGCTTGACGGTGGCGTCGATGTTGATGCCCGAGAGCATGCCGTCGCGGCCGATGTCGGTGTAGATGATGGACTCGACGCCCCAGTCCTCGAACTTCTTGGCCAGGTCGACCACCTCGTGGCCGGTGAGCTTGCTCCAGCCATCGGTGGCGACCTTGCCGTCCTTGGCATCGAGGCCCACGATGATGTGGCCGCCGAAGGCGCTGCAGGCGTCCTTGAGGAAGCCGGGGTTCTTCACGGCCGCGGTGCCGATGATCACGTAGCGCAGGCCGCCGTCGATGTATTTCTCGATGGTGTCCAGGTCGCGGATGCCGCCACCGAGCTGCACCGGGATGTCCTCGCCCACTTCCTTGAGGATGGACTTGATCGCGCCGAAGTTCTTGGGCACGCCGGCGAAGGCACCGTTCAGGTCCACCAGGTGCAGGCGGCGTGCGCCGGCCTCCAGCCACTTGCGCGCCATGGCGGCAGGGTCTTCACCGAAGGTGGTGGATTGGTCCATATCGCCTTGCTTGAGGCGTACGCAGTGGCCGTCCTTGAGATCGATGGCGGGGATGAGCAGCATGGTGGGTTCGGGTGGAAAAGGGCGAGGCCGGGCTCGGCCCGAACAGGGTTGTAAAGGGTTTCAGGGATTCCAGTGCAGGAAATTGCGGTACAGCGCCAGGCCATGCTCCGCACTTTTCTCGGGGTGGAACTGCGTGGCAAAAATATTATCGCGTGCAATCGCCGCGGCGAAAACACCGCCGTAGTCGGCCTCGCCCGCACAGTGGGCCGGGTTCTGCGGGCGCGCGTAGAAACTGTGCACAAAGTAGAAATAGCTGCCGTCGGGCACGCCGGCCCAGACCGGATGCACGCCGGCCGCACCGTGGGCCACCTGGCGCACCTGGTTCCAGCCCATCTGCGGCACCTTGAAGCGGCTGCCGTCGGGCTGGGTGCGGCCCGCCAGGTCGAACTTGCGCACCTCGCCGGGAATCAGCGACAGGCCGGGGGTGTCGCCCTCGGCACTGTGGTCCAGCAGCATCTGCATGCCCACGCAGACGCCGAACATCGGCTTTTGCGCCGCGGCTTCGAGCACGGACTCCTGCAGGCCCGAGTCGCGCAGCTCGCGCATGCAGTCGGGCATGGCGCCCTGCCCCGGCAGCACGATGCGCTGGGCGGCGCGCACGTCTTCGGGGCGCGAGGTGACGACCACGGTCCAGCCCGAGCCTTGCGCGGCGGCCTGCACGGCCTGCGACACCGAGCGCAGGTTGCCCATGCCGTAATCAACCACGGCGACGGTTTTTGCTTCCATATTCATAGCTGTCAACGCAGGGGACAAAAGCGATGCTGGCCTTTTTTCCTGGCGGGAGAGAGGATCAGAGACTGCCCTTGGTGGACGGAATCGTTCCGGCCGCACGCGGGTCGCGCGTGAGCGCTGCGCGCAGCGCACGGGCAAAGGCCTTGAACACCGTCTCGCACTGGTGGTGCGCGTTGATGCCCTTGAGGTTGTCGATGTGCAGGGTCACGCCCGCATGGTTCACGAAGCCCTGGAAGAACTCGTAGGTCAGCTGGGTGTCGAAACCGCCGATGCTGCCGGCCGTGAACGGAATGTGCAGGTGCAGGCCCGGGCGGCCCGAGAAGTCGACCACGACGCGGCTCAGGGCCTCGTCCAGCGGCACATAGGCGTGGCCGTAGCGGGTGATGCCCTTCTTGTCGCCCACGGCGCGTGCAAACGCCTGGCCCAGGGTGATGCCCACGTCTTCCACCGTGTGGTGGCCGTCGATGTGCAGGTCGCCATCGCAGTCGATCTCCAGGTCGATCAGGCCATGGCGCGCGATCTGGTCGAGCATGTGGTCGAAGAAGCCGATGCCGGTGTGCAGCTTGGCCTGGCCGGTGCCGTCGAGGTTGAGGCGCACGGTGATGTGCGTCTCGGCGGTATTGCGGCTCACCTCGGCGGTGCGATCGGCCGAGGGGTCGGCCGGTGCGGAGGGTACGAGAGCAGAAGAAGTCATAGGGAGGCTTGGAGTGCGGCAAGCATCTGCGCGTTGTCGTCGGCATTGCCCACGGTGAGGCGCAGGCAGTTCGCCAGCAATGGGTGCATTGTAGAAACGTTCTTGACCAGGACCTTGCGCTTTTTCATGCCCTCGTAGGCTGTGGCGGAATCCGCCACACGCACGAGCACCATGTTGGCCTCGCTGTCCCAGCATTTTTCGATGCCTGGCATGGCCTTGAGCGCCTGCACCAAGACCGCGCGCTGGGCGCGCAGCTCGGCGGCCTGGTCGGCGAACACGTCGGCATGCTCCAGCGCGAACAACGCGGCCTCGCAGTTGAGCACGCTCACGTTGTAGGGCGGGCGCACTTTGTCGATCTCGGCCACCACGGCGGCCGGGCCGATGAGGTAGCCCAGGCGCACGCCGGCCAGGCCGAACTTGCTGAGCGTGCGCATGAGCAGCACATGGGCATTGCGCTCTGGCTCGGCGCGCATGCGGTCGATGAAGGTGCGGCTGGCAAAGGGCTGGTAGGCCTCGTCCATCACCACGAAGCCGCCCACGGCGCCCACCGCGTCGACGATGCGCTGCACGGCACCCTCGTCCCACAGCGTGGCCGTGGGGTTGTTGGGGTAGGCGATGTAGGTGATGGCCGGGCGGTGCTGGGCAATGGCCGCCAGCATGGCGGGCTCGTCGAGCTCGAAGTCGGGCGTGAGCGGCACGCTGACGAAATCCAGGCCCTGCAGCTGCGCGGAGAGCGGGTACATCACGAAGCCGGGCATGGGCGCGAGCATGGTGGCGCGCGCGCCGGGCTGGGCGCAGGCCAGGGCCAAGAGGGTGATGAGTTCATCGGAGCCGTTGCCCAGCACGATGCCGTGGCCCTCGGGCAGCCCGGCGTACTTGGCCAGCGCAGCCTTGAGATCGTTCAGGCGCTCGCCGGGGTAGCGGTTGAGCGCGAGTGCGCCCAGGCGCTGGCCCAGGGCCGCCTGCAGGTGGGCCGGCAGGCGGAAAGGGTTTTCCATCGCGTCCATCTTGAGCATGCCCGTGGAGGGCTGCACGCCATAGGCGTGCATGGCGCGCACGTCGGCGCGGATGCGGTTGAGGGCGGCAGAAAGGCTTGCAGTCGTGGTCATTCGGCGGTGTCCAGTTCGTTGGGGGCTACAAGGAAAGGATTGATGCAGCGTACGGCGTCCAGCACCTGGTCGTGCGGCAAGGCCTCGGTCAGCAGGTAGCGGCAGCCCTGCTGGTGGGCGGAGGAGACGATGAGCGCGTCCCAGTAGCCCAGGCGGTAGCGGTCCTGCAGGTCCCAGGCGCCATCGACCGTGTAGGCATCGAGGTGCGGCGGCAGCCACACGCGCAAGCGGCGCACCTGGGCGCGCACCAGCTGCACGGTGCGCGGGCCATCGAAGCGCTGGATGGCCTGGTTGTACAACTCGTTGAGCACCTGGGAGCTGATGCGCCCGCTGCGTGTCTGCCAGCAGAACGTGAGCCATTCGCGCGCCCGGGCCTGGCGCGCAGGGTCGCGCTCATCCACGCTGGCCAGCAGCAGTTCGGTGTCGACGAAGAGGGGGGTGGTGCCGCTGCTCATCGCCGGAACAGGGTTTCGCGCGGCACATAGGGGCCGCTGGAAGCGCCCCAGCTCTCGAAGCCCAGGGCTTCGCGCATGGCCTGGGCGTAAGCGTCTTCCTGGCGCATCTTCTCGGCCAGCCATTCGCCCAGCAGGCGCGAAACGCTGCTGCCGCGCTTGGCCGCTTCCACGCGCACCCATTCGGCGACGCTGTCGTCCATGGTGATGGTGACGTTCTTCATGCGTCAAATAATACACGAACTTCGTGCTTCACGAAGTTCGTGTGATTCTCAGGCCACTTTGCGCCCAGCCCCCTCCAGCACCCGGCAGGCCATGTCGCCCACCGTGCGCAGGGCCTCCAGGTGGGCCGGGGTCCAGTCGCTGCCCACGCCGATGCGCAGGCAGTTGCGAAAGCGCCCGCTGGCGCTGAACACCGTGCCCGGGGCGACGAGGATGTTCTTTGCCAGGCAGGCTTCGTGCAATTGCACCGAATCGAGTGCGCGCGGCAACTCCACCCACAGCAGCATGCCGCCCGGCGGATCGCTGACCCGCGTGCCCGGCGGGAAATGCGCGCCAATGATGGCCCGCACCTCGTCGAGCCGGGCTGCGGCCGCCGCACGCAGCTGGCGCATGGCGGCGGCATGGCCGCTCTGGTTGATGAGGTCGGCCAGCGCCAGCTCCAGCACGGCCGACTGGCCGCCGGCCTGCATGTCCTTGATGCTGCGCAGTTGCTCGGTCCAGCGCCCGGCCTCGACCCAGCCCAGGCGCAGGCCGGGCGCCAGGGTCTTGGAAAAGGAATCGCAGAGCATCACGTGGCCCGTGGTGTCGTAGGACTTGACGGTGCGGCGCATCTCGTCCGACTCGGCCAGGTCGTTATAGATCGCATCCTCGATGACGGCCATGCCGTGGCGCGAGGCCATCTGCGCCAGGCGCCGGCGTTCGGGCTGCGGCATGCAGCTGCCCAGCGGGTTGCTCAGCGTGGGCACGACCATCAGCGCCTTGACGGGCTGGGTATCCAGGGCGAGCTGCAGGGCATCGAGCGAGATGCCGTGGCGCGGGTGCGTGGGGATCTCCAGCGCCTTGAGGTGCAGGCCTTGCAGCACTTCGAGAAAAGAGAAGTGCGTGGGTGATTCGAGCGCCACCACATCGCCCGGCTGGGTGGCGGCGCGCAGGCACAGGGCGATGCTGTCCATGCAGCCACCGGTGATCAGGATGTTTTCGGGGTCCAGGCTGCAGCCCAGGGCCACGGCGTAACGCGCCAGGGCACGCCGCGCTTCCTCGTGGCCTGCGGAGGTGGGGTAGGTGCACAGCAACTGGCGGTTGCGTTGCACGGCGCGCACCACGGCGCGGCGCACGCGGTCGGGGTTGAGCATGTCGGGCCCGGGCGTGCCGCTGCTGAACGAGACCATGTCCACCGGCTGGGCGCGGCCCATGATGCGCTGGCCCAGCCAGTCCACCGACACCTCGCGCGGGCGGCGCAGCGGGCGCGGGATGGTGGGCTCGGGCAGGTTCAGAGGGCGTGCCGCGACAAAGAAGCCCGAGCGCGGGCGCGCCGTGATCAGGCGCGCGTCCTCCAGCCAGTGGTAGGCCTGCACCACGGTGCTCTGCGCCACGCCGCGCTGGCGCGCCAGTTCGCGCACCGAGGGCATCTTCTCGCCGCGCGCGAGCGTGCCGTTGCGCACCAGTTCGGCCAGCTGGGCCGCGATCTGCAGGTACAGGGGCGTGGTCTCTTGGGCGTCCATGGCTGCATTCTGTACTGGCCTGCCGAGCAGCGGGCAATACAGATGGGCGCCATTCCGTACAACACAGACCCCTGCGGCCGCGCATCTGTACTGCCTCAGCTGGGCACGGGCTGTGGCTGGCGAGCCAGCCGGGGTCCGCGCACAGTACAAGGCATGAACACCCTGCCTACCCCCTGCCCCCGCCCGCCCACCACCGTCCAGCTGCCACGGCCCGAAGCCCTGGCCTTGCGGTGGAACCGCCAACCCTTGCCACCGCCCCAGGCCGTGCAGACGCTCGAATTCCGTGCGGGCGAGACCGCCCTGCTGGAAGTGGAGCAAGGCCGTGTCTGGGTCACCTGCGACGGCCTGCTGGAAGACTACTTCCTGCAAGCCGGCCAGCGCCTGTCGTTCACCGGCCCTGTGCGGTTGCGCGTGAGCGCCGAAGGCCAGCGCCCTGCCCTGCTGAACTGGGCGCTGCACCGTGCACAGCCCGGTGCCAGCCGTCCGGCTGCTGCCCCGGCCACCGGCGGAATGCGCCTGCGCGCCGCCTGAAGCCAGGAGCCGTCAGCCCCGGGCTGGTGGCACAGGCGACAGGCGCAGTTCGGCCGCGCGCGCGTGGGCCTGCAGGCCTTCGCCGTAAGCGAGTTCCGCCGCCACCGTGCCCAGCACCTGGGCGCCGGCCGCGCTCACCTCGATGAGGCTGCTGCGCTTCTGGAAGTCGTACACCCCGAGCGGCGAGCTGAAGCGTGCCGTGCCGCTGGTGGGCAGCACGTGGTTGGGGCCGGCGCAGTAGTCGCCCAGGCTTTCGCTGGTGTAGGCCCCGAGGAAGATGGCGCCCGCGTGGCGCAGCAGCGGCTCCCAGCGGTGGGGATCGGTGCTGCTGACCTCCAGGTGCTCGGGGGCGATGCGGTTGCTGATGGCGCAGGCCTCTTCCATGCTGCGGGTGTGGATCAGCGCGCCACGGCCGTTCAGGCTCTTGGCGATGATCTCGGCGCGCGGCATGGCGGGCAGCAGGCGGTCGATGGCCTGCTGCACGGCATCGAGGTAGGCGGCATCGGGGCACAGCAGGATGCTCTGGGCCAGCTCGTCGTGCTCGGCCTGCGAGAACAGGTCCATGGCCACCCAGTCGGCCGGGGTGCTGCCATCGGCCAGCACCAGGATTTCACTGGGACCGGCGATCATGTCGATGCCCACGGTGCCGAACACGCGCTTCTTGGCGCTGGCCACGTAGGCATTGCCCGGGCCGGTGATCTTGTCGACCTTGGGCACGGTGGCCGTGCCGTAGGCCAGGGCCGCAACCGCCTGCGCACCGCCGATGGTGAAGGCGCGCGTGACGCCAGCCACGTAGGCGGCGGCCAGCACCAGTTCGTTGCGCTCGCCCTTGCTGGACGCCAGTTGCGCGCCCGTACCGCCGGTGGCCACACTGCCGCGCACGGGCGTGGGCACGACCATGATGATCTCCTGCACGCCGGCCACGTGGGCCGGGATGGCGTTCATGAGCAGGCTTGACGGGTAGGCGGCCTTGCCGCCGGGCACGTAGATGCCCACGCGGTCCAGCGGCGTGACCTTCTGGCCCAGCAGGGTACCGTCCTCGTCGCGGTAGCTCCAGCTTTCGCCGGAGGCCTTCTTCTGCGCCTCGTGGTAGCTGCGCACGCGCTTGGCCGCGGCCTGCAGCGCATCGCGCTGGGCCGCGGGAATGGCGTCGAAAGCGGCCTTGAAATCGGCCTGCGTGAGCTCCAGCGCGGCCATGTCGGGTGCGGCCAGGCCGTCGAAGCGGGCCGTGTAGTCGAGCACCGCAGCATCGCCGCGCGCCTGCACGTCGGCCAGGATGTCGGCCACGCGCTGCTCGATGGCCGCGTCCGTGTCGGCGGACCAATGCAGGCGATCGCGGAAGGCGGCTTCGAAATCGGCGCTGTCGGTACGGAGGCGGACGGGCTGGGCTTGCATGGCGTTTTCTTGTCGCAGTGGGAAAGGAATCAGGTCAGGCGCGGGCTGCCGTGGCGGCGGCAAAGGCATCGATGATGCTGCGCAGCGGCGCCTGCTTGAGCTTGAGCGCGGCCTGGTTGACCACGAGGTAGGAGCTGATGTCCATGATGCGCTCGACCTCGACCAGATTGTTGGCACGCAGGGTGTTGCCGGTGGAGACCAGGTCGACAATGGCGTCGGACAGGCCGATCAGCGGCGCCAGCTCCATGCTGCCGTAGAGTTTGACCATGTCCACGTGCACGCCCTTGGTGGCGAAGAAATCGCGCGCAATGGAGGTGTACTTGGTGGCCACCTTCAGGCGCGAGCCCTGCTTGACGGCGCGCTCGTAGTCGAAATCGTTGCGCACGGCCACGCTCACGCGGCACTTGGCGATCTGCAGGTCCAGCGGCTGGTACAGGCCCTGGCCGCCATGCTCGATCAGCGTGTCCTTGCCGGTCACGCCGATGTCGGCACCGCCGTATTCCACGTAGGTGGGCACATCGGTGGCGCGCACCAGCACCACGCGCACGTCGGGGCGGTTGGTGGGCAGGATGAGCTTGCGCGACTTCTCGGGGTCTTCGAGCACCTCGATACCGGCAGCGGCCAGCAGCGGCAGGGTCTCGTCGAAGATGCGGCCCTTGGACAGGGCGAGGGTGATCATGGTCATGAAGTTCTCTCTTAGGACACGCGCTCGATGTCGGCGCCGATGCCGCGCAGCTTGGCTTCCATGCAGTCGTAGCCACGGTCCAGGTGGTAGATGCGGTCCACCACGGTCTCGCCATCGGCCACCAGACCGGCGATCACGAGGCTGGCCGAGGCGCGCAGGTCGGTGGCCATGACGGTGGCACCCGACAGCTGCGGATGCGCGGCCTCGGCATTGCCCAGGCCCTCGATCACGGCGACCTTGCCGTCGGTCTGGATGCGGGCGCCCAGGCGCACGAGCTCGTCCACATGCATGAAGCGGTTCTCGAAGATGGTCTCGGTCACCGTGGAAGTGCCCTGCGCCACGCAGTTGAGCGCCATGAACTGGGCTTGCATGTCGGTGGGAAAGCCCGGGTACTCGGTAGTGCGAAAGCCCTGGGCACGCAGCTTGGCGGCGCCAGGGCTCTGGATGCGGATGCCGGCATCGACCGCCTGCACCTGTGCACCCGCCTCGCGCAGCTTCTCGATCACCGCGTCCAGGTGGTCGGCACGGCCGTGGCGCAACACCACGTCGCCGCCCGTGGCGGCCACGGCGCACAGGAAGGTGCCGGCCTCGATGCGGTCGGCCACCACGCGGTGCGTGCAGCCGTACAGGCGCTCCACGCCCTGGATGCGGATGCGGCTGGTGCCGTGGCCTTCGATCCGGGCACCCATGGCAATCAGCATCTCGGCCAGATCGACGATCTCGGGCTCCTGCGCGGCGTTCTCGAGCACGGTCTCGCCCTCGGCCAAGGCGGCGGCCATGAGGAAGTTCTCGGTGCCGGTGACGGTGACCATGTCGGTGGTGATGCGCGCGCCCTTCAGGCGCGTGGCGCCCGCAGGGAGCTTGGCGATCATGTAGCCGTGCTCGACGACGATCTCGGCCCCCATGGTCGCCAGGCCCTTGATGTGCTGGTCCACGGGGCGCGAGCCGATGGCGCAGCCCCCGGGCAGGGACACGGTGGCCTCGCCGAAACGTGCCAGCAGCGGCCCCAGGGCCAGCACCGAGGCGCGCATGGTCTTGACCAGTTCGTAGGGCGCCTCGGGCGTGTTCAACCCGCTGGCGTCGATGCGCACGGTGCCATCGGCACTGCGCTCGGCCGCCACACCCATGTTGCGGATCAGGGTGAGCATGGTGCTCACATCCTGCAGCTGGGGCACGTTGAGCAGGGTCACCGGCTCGGCCGTGAGCAGCGCGGCACACAGTTCGGGCAGGGCGGCATTCTTGGCGCCGGAGACCAGCACCTCGCCCTGCAGGGTGCGGCCGCCACGGATGAGGAGTTTGTCCATCACGAAACCTGGAGGAAAAGGGGGTTGGGGATGCTGCGCCCGTTCAGCGCGGCTGCGCCGCCCATTCGGCGGGCGTGAAGGTCTTCATGGACAGGGCATGCACCTCGTCCGTCTGCATGCGCGTGCCCAGTGTGGCGTACACGCGCTGGTGGCGCTGGATGAGGCGCTTGCCTTCGAACTCGGCCGAAACGATGGTCGCGTACCAGTGGCGGCCGTCGCCCTGCAGGTCGATGTGCTCGCAGGCCAGGCCGGCGGCGATGAGGTCTTGGAGTTGGTCGGCGGTCATGGTGGGTGGAACGGGGGGTGCGCATCCGGGGCGGGACGCTAGCGTAACGCGAACCGCCCGCGGGCGGTTCACTATCGGTCAATGGCGGATCTTGTAGCCCGTGCGCAGCAGGTGCACGGCCAGCCAGCTCACGGCCAGCCAGGCCAGGCCGACGATGGAGAGGCTGAGCCAGGGCGAGGTGTCGCTCTGGCCGAAGAAGCCGTAGCGGAAGCCGTCGATCATGTAGAAGAACGGGTTCAGGTGGCTCACGGTCTGCCAGAACGGGGGCAGCGACTGGATGGAGTAGAACACGCCGGACAGAAAGGTCATGGGCACGATCACGAAGTTCTGGAACGCCGCCATCTGGTCGAACTTGTCGGCCCAGAGCCCGGCGATCAGCCCCAGCGTGGCCAGCAGCGCGGCGCCCAGGAAGGCGAAGGCCAGGATCCACAGCGGCGCAGCGAACTCGGGCCGCGCAAAGGCGACGGTGACGATGAACACCCCCAGGCCCACAACCAGGCCGCGCACAATGGAAGAACCGACGTAGGCCACGAACCAGGCCCAGTGCGACAGCGGCGTGAGCAGCACGAAGACCAGGCTGCCCATGATCTTGCTCTGGATCAGGCTCGAGGAGCTGTTGGCGAAGGCGTTCTGCAGCACGCTCATCATCACCAGGCCGGGCACCAGGAAGGCGGTGTAGCTGATGCGGTCATAGACCTTCACATGGTCTTCGAGCACATGGCCGAAGATCAGCAGGTAGAGCACGGCGGTGAGCACCGGCGCGGCCACGGTCTGGAAGCTGACCTTCCAGAAACGCAGCACCTCCTTGTAGAACAGGGTTTGCCAGCCGGTCATGCGGGCACCTCCACGGCGGCTGCGGCAGGCGCCGGCGGCGGGTGGGACGAGGAGGTACCGGCCATCACCTGCAGGAACACGTCCTCCAGGTCGGGGCGGCGGATTTCCATGTCATGCACCTCGACACCGGCCAGGCGCAGCGCGGACAGGTGCTCCTCGATCTCGCGGGCGTCGTGCGCTGGCAATTGCACGATGCGGCCGGTGACGCGCGCCAGGCGCGCGAGGGCCGGTGGCAGGTCCACATCGGCCTTGAACTGCAGCACATTGCCCGAGGCGGCCTTGAGCAGCTCGCTGGTCTCGGCCAAGGCCACGACCTGGCCGGTCTTGAGCATGGCGATGCGGTTGCAAAGGGCTTCGGCCTCTTCGAGGTAGTGCGTGGTGAGCAGCACGGTATGGCCCTCCTTGTTCAGGCGGGCGATGAACTGCCACAGCGTCTGGCGCAGCTCCACGTCCACCCCGGCGGTGGGCTCGTCGAGCACGATGATGGGCGGCTTGTGCACCAGCGCCTGGGCCACGAGCACGCGGCGCTTCATGCCGCCCGAGAGCTGGCGCATGTTGGCGTTGGCCTTGTCCGTGAGGCCCAGGTGGTGCAGCAGTTCGTCGATCCAGGCGTCGTTGTTCTTGACACCGAAATAGCCGGACTGGATGCGCAGGGCTTCGCGCACGTTGAAGAAGGGGTCGAAGACCAGTTCCTGCGGCACCACGCCGAGCTTGCGGCGCGCCTCGGCGAAATTCGCCTGCACGTCGCTGCCCTGCACCAGCACGCGGCCGCTGCTGGGCCGCGCCAGGCCGGCGAGGATGCTGATGAGGGTGGTCTTGCCGGCACCATTGGGGCCGAGCAGCCCGAAGAACTCCCCCTCCTCGATGTCCAGGTGGACCTGGTTGAGTGCCTGGAACGGGCCTTTGGGGGTATCAAAGGTCTTGGAGACGGCTTGGAATGAGACTGCGGGCATGAAGCCCCTGATTTTAAGGCCTGGTGCACAAACCTGCTGTGCCAGCCCCGGGAGCCCCTGCAGAGCTGGTCAGGCCGCGGGCAGCAGCTCGGCCACGCCGTACAGGCCGGCCATGCTGGCCAGCGCGGCCGGCAGCCCCTGCACGGCAAAGGTCTTGCGGTCCGAGAGCGCCTCGCGCCGGCACTCGAGCAGCACCGCCAACGCCGAGGTGTCGAACAGCGCCAGCGCCTGGGCATCCACGACCACGTTCGGCTCCTTGTGCACCTTCAGGCCCTGCAGCAGCATGCGCAGGCACGCCGGTGCCTGGCGATGGGTCAGCTCCTGTGGAAGGACCAGCATGGGCATGGCGGCAGCCCCGGTGTCAGCCCTTGGTGCCGGCATTGGACTTGTTGCGCGCCTCGAGCGAGGCGATCAGGCCATCCACGCCCTTGGCATTGATTTCCTGCGCGAACTGGCCCTTGTAGGTTTCGACCAACCAGACGCCGAGCACGTTGAGGTTGTAGATCTTCCAGCCAGCGCCATCGCCCGGGGTCTTCTCCAGGCGGTAGTCCAGCTGGATCGGGTCGCCCCGGCCCACGATCTCGGTGCGCACCAGCACGTCCTTGTCGGCCGGGTCGGCACGCAGCGGCTTGACCTGGATGGTCTGCTCGTTCACCTGGGCCAGCGCCCCGGCGTAGGTGCGCACCAGCAGGATCTTGAACTCCTCCTGCAGGCGCTTTTGCTGCTCGGGCGTGGCCTGGCGCCAGCCAGGGCCCACGGCGGCTGCGGTCATGCGGCGGAAGTTCACATTGGGCATGACCGTCTTGTCCACCAGCGCGATCACCTTGGTGATATCGCCGCCCTGGATGGACTTGTCGGCCTTCACCGTATTGAGCACATCGGTGGACAGGCGCTTGATCAGGGCATCGGGTGCTTCATCGGCTGCGGCGGCCGACAGCGGCAAGCCCAGGGAGGTCACGGCCACCAGGGCCAGGGCCGCGGAGCCCAGGAGTCGTCGGTTCATCATCATCGTCGTCATATCGTCTACTTTCAGGGGAGCGGGCAGGTACCCTCGATTTCATTGTGGGCGCTCCATACCCGCCATGTGCTTCTGCCCGGTAGCGGATTGCAAGCAAGTGCAACACCCGCAGGGCGATCAGCGGGTCTTGGCATCGGCCGGTGGCGGCTCCTCGGGGAGCACGCCATCCTTGGCGTCGCGCTCGCTGTCGTCCTTGTCCTTGTCGTAGGGCGCCGAACCGGCCTGGCTGCGCACCTGCAGGAACACATCGCGTGTGAAGCTGTACTTGTCCAGGGCCGCACTGTCGAGCACCGAGCCGGCGCGCAGCAGGTTGGCACGCGCATCCACCGCGCGCAGAACATACAGGGAGTTGCGGGCCGAGGTCGGGTCCACATAGCGCACCGGGTTGCCCACCATGTCGACCGGCAGGGCAAAGGTGTCGCGCACCGTGGACGGCCCCAGCAGGGGCAGCACCACGTAGGGGCCGGTTTCCACGCCCCAGCGGCCCAGCGTCAGCCCGAAATCCTGGCGGTAGCGATCGATGCCGATCTCGCTGGCCACATCCAGCACACCGCCCAGGCCGAGGAAGGTGTTCACGTTGACGCGCATGAAGCTCGAGGCAGCCCCTTCGAGCCGGAACTGCAGCACGTTGTTCACGAAGGACCAGACATCGGTCAGGTTGGCGAAGAAGTTGCTCACCCCGGTGCGCACGGGCGCGGGCGTGACCTCCTTGTAGGCCGTGGCCACGGGCTTGAGCACCATGGCATCGACCTGTTCGTTGAATCGGGTGACACCGCGGTTGTAGGGCTCCAGCGGGTCGCGTGGATCGGTGCGGGGGCCGCTGGCGCAGCCGACCAGCAGCACCAGCCCCACCATTGCGGCCAAGGCGCGCCCTGCGCGCAGGAGCCCCCCAGCGCCATGTCCCTCATCGCGGGCCGTACCCGCTTGCATCCTGTTCGTCATTTTTTGCTACCACCTGCCCCTGCGGGCTTACTGCCGTCTTCGGCTTTGCTATAGAGAAATTGTCCAATCAGGTTTTCCAGCACCACCGCCGACTGCGTGGCGGTCACGGTGTCGCCGGGCGCGAGGTTCTTCTCGTCGCCACCCGCTTCGATGCCGATGTACTGCTCACCCAGCAGCCCGCTGGTGAGGATCTTGAGCGAGCTGTCCTTGGGAAACGCATAGCGGTCCTGCATGGCCAGCGTGACACGCGCCTGGAAGGTCTTGTCGTCGAAGGCGATGGACTCCACACGCCCCACCACCACGCCGGCGCTGCGCACGGCGGCCTGGGGCTTGAGCCCCCCGATGTTGTCGAAGCGCGCGATGAGCTGGTAGCCGCGCTGGAAATTGAGGCTCAGCAGGTTGGCCGACTGCAGGGCCAGGAACACCAGCGCCGCGATGCCCAGCATCACGAACAGGCCTACCCAGACATCATTCTTGGAGCGTTGCATGGTTGCGATCTCTTTGCTTATTTCTTAGATGCTGAACATCATGGCGGTGAGGAGGAAGTCCAGCGCCAGCACCGCCAGCGAGGCCATCACCACCGTGCGCGTGGTCGCGCGCGACACGCCTTCGGGCGTGGGCTTGGCGGCGTAGCCCTGCAGCAGGGCCACAAAGGTCACGGTGACGCCGAAGACGATGCTCTTGATGACGCCATTGCCCACGTCGCGGAATACGTCGACCCCGCCCTGCATCTGGCTCCAGAAGGCGCCGGGATCAATGCCGATGAGCACCACGCCAACCACCCAGCCGCCGATCACGCCCACGGCGCTGAACACCGCAGCCAGCAGCGGCATGGTGATGACCCCGGCCCAGAAGCGCGGCGCCAGGATGCGGCGCACCGGATCCACGGCCATCATCTCCATGGCGGTGAGCTGCTCGCCCGCGCGCATGAGGCCAATTTCCGCCGTGAGGGAAGTGCCCGCCCGGCCCGCGAACAGCAGGGCCGTGACCACCGGGCCGAGCTCGCGCACCAGCGACAGCGCCACCAGCATGCCCAGGGCCTCGGACGAGCCATAGCGCTGCAGCGTGTAGTAGCCCTGCAAGCCGAGCACAAAACCCACGAACAGGCCCGACACCGCAATGATGGCGAGCGAGTAGTTGCCCAGGAAGTGCACCTGGTCGCGCACCAGCGAGGGCCGCAGGAAGGTGGCGCCGAACAGGCGCACCAAGCGCACGAAGAGGTGGGCCGCGGCACCGATGTCCGCGAGCTGGCTGCGCACGGCCAGCCCCACGTCGGAGGGTTTGTACCAGCTCACAGGCCTATCCCCCCGGCAGGACCGAAGTCCTGCTCTGCCGTGGGCCCTGGATAATGGAAGGGTACGGGGCCGGTGGGCAGCGCATGCACGAACTGGTGCACCAGGGGATCGGTGCTGGCGCGCACCTCGTCGGGCGTGCCCTGTGCGGCCACCACGCCCTCGCCCAGGATGATCACATGGTCGGCCAGGCGAAAGGTTTCCTCCAGGTCGTGCGAGACGATGATGCTGGTGAGCCCCATGGCATCGTTGAGCTGGCGGATGAGCTGGGCCGCCGTGCCCAGCGAGATCGGGTCGAGCCCGGCAAAAGGCTCGTCGTACATGACGAGTTCGGGGTCGAGCGCGATGGCACGGGCCAGCGCCACGCGCCGTGCCATGCCGCCCGAGATCTGGCTGGGCATGAGGTCGCGCGCGCCGCGCAGGCCGACGGCATGGAGCTTCATGAGCACCACATCGCGCACCAGTTCCTCGGGCAGGTCCGTATGCTCGCGCAGCGGAAAGGCCACGTTCTCGAACACGTCGAGGTCGGTGAACAGGGCGCCGAACTGGAACAGCATGCCCATGCGCCGGCGCGCCTTGTACAAAGCGGCCGCATCCATCTGACCGACGTTCTGGCCGTCAAACAGCACCTCGCCCCGCTGGGCCTGCTGCTGCCCGCCGATGAGGCGCAGCACCGTGGTCTTGCCGCCCCCCGAGGCGCCCATGAGGGCTGTGACCTTGCCGCGTGGAACCGCCAGTGAGACGTCGCGCAGGATGGCACGCTCACCGTAGGAGAAGGTGACGTTGCGCAGTTCGGCAAAAGGGGACGGCTCGGGCATGCGGGAGGTGATGCGTTCGGTAAAGAATGGTGGCAGGGAGTCCGGACGATTGTCGGCGCGCACGGAAATTCCCGCGCGTGGGACAGCAGCGATGGTAGCCGAATCCACAAACATACATACATGCATGTTTGCATTTTCCAGATACGAGACAGGCGATGCCCGGCACCCAAGTGTCTGGCATTCCCGGATGGACAGTGCATCCAATTGTGCCTATGTCTGGCACAACGCGTGCGGAGTGGATTTTCCACCACGCTGGCCCGCCCCGACAATGGAAAACGGCGCCACCCGGGCGCCGTTTTAGAGGACCAGCTCTGCAACCGGTCAGCGTGGCAGGTCCGAGTAGCCCATCAGGAACTCGTCCACCGCGCGGGCGGCCTGGCGGCCTTCGCGAATCGCCCAGACCACCAGGGACTGGCCGCGGCGGATGTCGCCGGCCGCGAACACCTTGGGGGCGTTGGTGGCATAGCCGCCATCGAACTCGGTGGTGGCGCGGGCGTTGCCGCGCGCATCCTTCTCGACGCCGAAGGCTTCGAGCACGGCGGCGACGGGGCTCACAAAGCCCATGGCCAGCAGCACGAGGTCGGCCTTGAGCACCTTTTCGGAGCCCGGGACTTCGACCATCTTGCCGTCCTTCCATTCCACGCGCACGGTCTTGAGGCCGGTGATCTTGCCCTTTTCGCCGATGAACTCCTTGGTGGAGATGGCGAATTCGCGCTCGCAGCCTTCTTCATGGCTGGAGCTGGTGCGCAGCTTGATTGGCCAGTAGGGCCAGGTCAGCGGGCGGTTCTCGACTTCGGGCGGCTGGGGCATCAGCTCGAACTGCGTGACGCTGACCGCGCCGTGGCGGTTGCTGGTGCCCACGCAGTCGCTGCCAGTGTCGCCGCCACCGATCACGATGACGTGCTTGCCGTCGGCGCGCAGCTGGTTCTTGAGCTTGTCGCCGGCGTTGACCTTGTTCTGCTGGGGCAGGAACTCCATGGCGAAATGGATGCCGTCGAGGTCGCGGCCGGGCACGGGCAGGTCGCGGCTCTGCTCGGCACCACCGGTGAGCAGCACGGCGTCGAATTCGGCCTGCAGTTGCTCGGGGGTGACGGTTTCCTTGGCCCAGTTGGTGACCTTGGATCCCTTGCCCAGGCCGTCCTTGGCCGCGCCGACGAAGACGCTGGTGCGGATCGTGACGCCTTCGGCCTTGAGCTGCTCGGCACGGCGGTCGATGTGCGACTTCTCCATCTTGAAATCGGGGATGCCGTAGCGCAGCAGGCCGCCGATGCGGTCGTTCTTCTCGAACAGGGTCACGTCGTGGCCGACGCGCGCCAGCTGCTGGGCCGCAGCCATGCCGGCCGGGCCGGAACCGACCACGGCGACCTTCTTGCCGGTCTTGTGCTTGGAAGGCAGCGCCTTGACCCAGCCTTCTTCCCAGGCGCGGTCGATGATCGCATGCTCGATGGACTTGATGCCCACGGCGTCGTCATTCACATTGAGCACGCAAGCGGCCTCGCAGGGCGCGGGGCAGATGCGGCCGGTGAACTCGGGGAAGTTGTTGGTGCTGTGCAGCACGGCGATGGCGCTCTTCCAGTCGGCCTGGTAGACCAGGTCGTTGAAGTCCGGAATGATGTTGTTCACCGGGCAGCCGTTGTTGCAGAACGGCGTGCCGCAGTCCATGCAGCGCGCGCCCTGCACCTTGGCCTGGGACTCATCGAGCCCGATAACGAATTCCTTGTAGTGCTTCAGGCGCTCGCCGACGGGCTTGTAGCCCTCCTCGATGCGCTCGTACTCCATGAAGCCGGTGGTCTTTCCCATGATTGCGTGTCCTTGTCTATGAATGCTGTGCGGGTGTCGGGTGGGGCTGCGCCTTACTTGGCGGGCACGGCCACGTTCTTGGCAGCCGGGGCCACCGCGGGGGTGGCAGGCTCCTCGAGCACCTTGCGTTCATAAATCTCGGCCAGCGCGCGCTTGTACTCGGTCGGGAAGACCTTGACGAACTTGCTGCGCGATGCCGCCCAGTTGTCGAGCAGTTCGCGCGCGCGCTTGCTGCCCGTCCAGCGGTTGTGGTCTTCCAGCAGCTTCTTGAGCTGGGCCTCGTCGGTCTGGCCGTTGTGCCAGATCGAGCGGGGAACCGTAGCCTCCTGCTCGGACGAGGGGAGGATGCGTTCCAGCGTGACCATGGACATGTTGCAGCGCGTGTCGAACTGGCCGTCTTCGTCGTAGACATAGGCCACGCCGCCGCTCATGCCGGCCGCGAAGTTGCGGCCGGTCTTGCCCAGCACCATCACGGTCCCGCCGGTCATGTACTCGCAGCCATGGTCGCCCGTGCCTTCGACGACCGCCGTGGCGCCCGACAGGCGTACGGCAAAGCGTTCGCCGGCCACGCCGCTGAAGAAGGCTTCACCGGTGGTGGCGCCGTACATCACCGTGTTGCCCACGATGGTGTTGCGCACGGAGTCGCCACGGAAGTCGATGCTGGGGCGCACGATGACGCGGCCACCCGACAGGCCCTTGCCGGTGTAGTCGTTGGCGTCGCCGATCAGGTACAGCGTGATGCCGCGCGTGAGGAAGGCGCCGAAGGACTGGCCGCCCGTGCCTTCAAGCTGGATACGGATGGTGTCGTCCGGCAGGCCTTCGGGATGGGCGCGCGTCACGGCACCCGAGAGCATGGCGCCCACGGAGCGGTTGACGTTGCGTGCCACTTCGATGAACTGCACGCGCTCGCCCTTGTCGATGGCGGGGCGGCTGCGTTCGATGAGCTTGCGGTCCAGCGTGTGCTCGATGTTGTGGTCCTGCACGTCCACATGGAAGCGCGGCACGTCGGCGGGCACGTTGGGTTGGGCGAACAGGCGGCTGAAATCGAGGCCGCGTGCCTTCCAGTGGGCAATGCCGGAGCGCATGTCGAGCAGGTCGGAGCGGCCGATCAGGTCGTCGAACTTGCGGATGCCCAGCTGGGCCATGATCTGGCGCACTTCTTCGGCGATGAAGAAGAAATAGTTGACCACATGCTCGGGCTTGCCGGTGAACTTGGCGCGCAGCACGGGGTCCTGCGTGGCCACGCCCACGGGGCAGGTGTTGAGGTGGCACTTGCGCATCATGATGCAGCCCTCGACCACCAGGGGCGCCGTGGCGAAGCCGAACTC
>JAESFW010000311.1_pt1 | contig 38243 bp, 35 predicted proteins | sample 9269481 | NCBI WGS metagenome assembly JAESFW01 (sample SAMN14515350, study PRJNA621654) | algae metagenome | isolation source: Lyngbya sp. HA4199-MV5 and co-occurring heterotrophs from soil with... | place: USA: Ahupuaa O Kahana State Park, Hawaii | collected 2009-07-21 | reverse complement strand
ACCTGGCGGGGATGAAGGACTCCAAGGTGATCGTGGCGATCAACAAGGATGCGGAGGCGCCGATCTTCAGTGTGGCCGACTATGGGCTGGAGGCGGATCTGTTCACGGCGGTGCCGGAGCTGGTCAAGGCGCTGTAAGGCGGCCTGACGGCACCACAACCCGCCATACAAAGGCATCGCTTGCGGTGCCTTTTTTTTAGTCTTTTTTGATTTTCCGGAGACATCCATGAGTTACACCGCCCCGGTCAAGGACATGCTGTTCGACATCGAGCACCTGGCCAACATTGAACAGATCGCACAGATTCCCGGCTTCGAAGACGCAGGCCTCGATACCGCCCAGGCCGTGCTCGAAGAGTGCGCCAAGTTCAACGAGGGCGTGCTGGCTCCGCTCAACTTCGAGGGCGACAAGAACCCCTCGAGCTGGAAGGATGGCGTGGTCACCACCACCCCGGGCTTCAAGGATGCCTTCCGCCAGTACGCCGAAGGCGGCTGGCAGGGCCTGCAGCACCCCACCGACTTCGGCGGCCAGGGCCTGCCCAAGACCATTGGCGCGGCCTGCGGTGAAATGCTCAACAGCGCCAACATGAGCTTCGCGCTGTGCCCGCTGCTGACCGACGGCGCCATCGAGGCGCTGCTCACGGCCGGCAGCGATGCGCTCAAGGCGACCTACCTCGAAAAGCTGGTGACCGGCGAGTGGACCGGCACCATGAATCTCACCGAACCCCAGGCCGGCTCCGACCTGGCCCTGGTGCGCACGCGCGCCGAATCGCAGCCCGACGGCAGCTACAAGATCTTCGGCACCAAGATCTTCATCACCTATGGCGAGCACGACATGGCCGCCAACATCGTGCACCTGGTGCTGGCCCGTGTGCAGGGCGCGCCCGAAGGCGTCAAGGGCATCAGCCTGTTCGTCGTGCCCAAGTTCATGGTCAACGCCGACGGCAGCCTGGGCGCGCGCAACGATGCGCACTGCGTGAGCATCGAGCACAAGCTGGGCATCAAGGCCAGCCCCACGGCCGTGCTGCAGTTCGGCGACCACGGCGGTGCCGTGGGCTACCTGGTGGGTGAAGAAAACCGCGGCCTCGAATACATGTTCATCATGATGAACGCGGCGCGCTACGCCGTGGGTGTGCAGGGCATCGCGATTGCCGAGCGCGCCTACCAGAAGGCGGTGGGCTATGCGCGCGACCGCGTGCAAAGCCGCCCCGTGGACGGCTCCATCGCCGCCAGCGCGCCCATCATCCATCACCCCGATGTGCGCCGCATGCTCATGACCATGCGCGCCTACACCGAGGGCTGCCGCGCCATGGCCACCGTGGCCGCATCGGCGTACGACGCCGCGCACCACCACCCCGATGCCGACGTGCGCAAGCAGAACGCGACCTTCTACGAATTCATGGTGCCCCTGGTCAAGGGCTACAGCACCGAGATGAGCCTGGAAGTCACCAGCCTCGGGGTGCAGGTGCATGGCGGCATGGGCTTCATCGAAGAGACGGGCGCGGCACAGTACTACCGCGACGCCAAGATCCTCACCATCTACGAGGGCACCACCGCCATCCAGGCCAACGACCTTGTGGGCCGCAAGACCGCACGCGACGGTGGCCAGACCGCCAAGGCCCTGGCGGTGCAGATCGAGAAGACCGAGGCCGAACTGCTGGCCAACGGCAGCGACGCCGCCAAGGCCGTGGCACGCCGCCTCACCGCCGCGCGCCAGGCCTTCCTGGACGTGGTGGGCTTCGTGGCCGGCGGCACCAAGAGCTCGCCCAACGCAGTGTTCGCGGGCAGCGTGCCCTACCTCATGCTCGCGGGCAATCTCGTGGCCGGCTGGCAGCTGGCGCGCAGCCTGCTGGTGGCGCAGGAGCTGTTGCACAAGGGACAGGATGCGGCCTTCATGCAGGCAAAAATCACCACGGCGCAGTTCTATGCCGAGCACATCCTGGTCAAGGCACCGGGCCTGCGCGACAGCATCGTCGAGGGTGCCGCGAGCGTGACCGACCTGGCGCTAGAAGCCTTCTGATTGCGCAGGGGGAGACAAGGGAGGGCGGCGCCGGCGGCGCTGTTCTTCGCCCCGCAACCGATCTGCTGCCCATCCATCCCTTCATTCTTTTCATCGGAACGAACCTGCCATGTCCAAGCTGCCTCCCGTCCTGCAGAACCTCTCGCTGCCCGTCATCGGCTCGCCGCTGTTCATCATCAGCAACCCCAAGCTCGTGATCGAGCAGTGCAAGGCCGGCGTGGTGGGTTCCATGCCCGCGCTCAATGCACGCCCGGCCGAGCTGCTCGACGAATGGCTGGCCGAGATCACCGAGACCCTGGCCGCCTACAACAAGGCCAACCCCGACAGGCCGGCCGCGCCCTTTGCCATCAACCAGATCGTGCACAAAAGCAATGACCGCCTGGAGCACGACATGCAGGTCTGCGCCAAGTACAAGGTGCCGATCATCATCACCAGCCTGGGCGCGCGCGAGGACGTGAACCAGGCCGTGCATGGCTGGGGCGGCGTGGTGCTGCACGACATCATCAACAACAAGTTCGCGCACAAGGCCATCGAGAAGGGCGCCGACGGCCTGATTGCCGTGGCTGCGGGTGCCGGTGGCCACGCGGGCGTGAAAAGCCCGTTCGCGCTGATCCAGGAGATCCGCCAGTGGTTTGACGGCCCCATCGCGCTCAGCGGCTCCATCGCCAGCGGCGATGCGGTGCTGGCCGCGCAGGCCATGGGCGCCGACTTCGGCTACATCGGTTCGGCCTTCATCGCCACGCACGAGGCGCGCGCGAGCGAAGAGTACAAGCAGGCCATCGTCGCCGGTTCGTCGGATGACATCGTCTACAGCAACCTGTTCACGGGCGTGCACGGCAACTACCTGGCGCCTTCGATCCGCGCTGCCGGCATGGACCCCGACAACCTGCCCGAGTCCGACCCGAGCAAGATGAACTTCGGCGGCGATGCCAAGAAGGCCTGGAAAGACATCTGGGGCTGCGGCCAGGGCATCGGCGCCATCGACGCCGTGACCAGCACGGCCGAGCTGGTGGCGCGCCTGCGCCGCGAGTACCAAGCCGCCCGCGCACGCCTGGCGCTCTAAGAGGCTGAGAATATTTCGTCCATGCCCGCCTTGCACGCCAAAGCACCCCGGCTCGTCGTTGCAAATGCTCGCCATAGCCCGCGCTATGGCTGTGCTTCGCGCCTAGATCCGCGGCGTTTTGGCGCGCCTTTCGGGCACGGCCAAAAAATTCCCAGCCTCTGATCCCAGTCCGCTGCTCCCCCTGGCGCCCGGGCTTGCCCGGGCTTTTTCTTGGCCCTCGGCAGCCTGCCCTGCAAAGCGGTTCCAAGCGCAAATTTCTGTAACAAGCGACAATAGGCGGTTTTTGCCCGCATCGGCGGGCGGGTCATTCCATTTCGCTCCTTCCGTCTCCCATGTCCTCCGCCACCTCCCGCATGCCCCTGATCGACATGGTCAAAGGGCTGGCCTGCGCTGCCATCGTCTGCCACCACCTGGCGTTCTACGGCCCCATGTCCGACATCGCAGCGCCCCTGGCGCCGCTGCTGATGGCCTGGCTGTACGACTACGGCCGCATGGCCGTGCAGGTGTTCCTGGTGCTGGGCGGCTACCTCGCGGCCGCCAGCCTGGCGCCCCAGGGGGTGGCGCGCTTCGACAGCGCCGGCGCGGCGATCACCCGGCGCTTTGTGCGCCTGGTCGTGCCCTATGCCGTGGCCCTGCTGCTGGCGGTGCTGGTGGCGGCCCTGGTGCGCCCGTGGCTGGACCACCACTCCGTGCCCGATGAGCCCACCCTGGCCCAGCTGCTGGCCAATGCGCTGCTGCTGCAGGACATCGTGGGCGAGGACGCCCTCTCGGCCGGCGTCTGGTACGTGGCCATCGACTTCCAGCTGTTCGCACTCAGCGTGCTGGTCTGGGCCGGTGTCCGCTCGCTGCCCGGAGACTGGGCGCGTCGACATGGCCCGGTGATCTGCCAGGGCCTGCTGGTGGCGCTCACGGCCGCATCGCTGTGGGTGTTCAACCGCGACAGCGCGCTCGACATGTGGGGCTGGTACTTCTTCGGCGCGTACGGCCTGGGCATGCTGGCCTACTGGGCCGTGAAGTCGCCCCGCCCCGCCGGCTGGCTGGCCCTCATGCTGCTGCTGGGCGGTGTGGCGCTGGCCCTGGAGTTCCGCGGCCGCATCGCGCTGGCCCTGGCGGCCGCCATGCTGCTGGTGGCCGCCCTGCGTTCGCCGCAACTGCTGCGCTGGCAGGGCTCGGCGCCGCTGGTTCGCCTGGGGCAGATGTCGTACTCGGTCTTCCTCGTGCACTTCGCCGTGTGCCTGCTGGTCAACGCGGTCATCGGCCACCTGTTTCCCGAGGCGCCCGTGGTCAATGCCCTGGGCATGGCCCTGGCGTTCACCCTGTCGCTGATGGCGGGGCGTGGGCTCTACCAGCGCGTGGAGCGCCATGTGCCCACCTGGTCCATGGCGCTGCGCTGGCAGGCCGGGCTGGTGGGGACTGGCATGCTGGTCGCCGTCAGCAGCCACTGGGCTTGATTCGGTACAACCCCCTGAGGCGCTGCGCGCCTTCCCCCTTCTCTCGAATCGCTAAGCGATTCGGGAAGGGGGACGCAGCCAGTGCGGCGGGGCGGCCCTTGCACGGCTGCTCTGGCCTGGGCCGGGGTTGTGCGCAGTCCGGTTTGCCTCAGGATACCAGCGTGAGCAGAAAACGCCCACGCGTGTGGCTTCAGACCGGCGGCAGGCCCTCGCGCCGCTTGCGCTGCTTGTCCAGGAACCAGGCCATGAAGGGCAGCAGCAGCATCGAGCCGGGGATCACCCAGATGAACAGGTAGGGGCTGACCGACGAGGCCGAGCGCATCACGTCGCGCAGTTGATCGCGCTCTTCGGCCGTCCAGTTGCCCTCGCGGCGCTGCTTCATGAGCCAGGCGACGGATCCCTTCATGGTCGCGATTTCGCGCTTCAGGCGGCTTTTCTCGCGGCTGTTGCCGGCCAGGAAGGAGCAGAACCACTCGGGCGCGCGCTCCATCCGCTGCTGGAAGGCGGTGGTCGAATCCGGGTCGAACGCGGGCACGGTGGCGCCTGCCGGTGGCGTGGCATGGCGTTCGTCGGGTAGATTCTGGGGCGCGGTCATGGCCCGCAATTGTCGCTGCTCGCTTCCGATGCCGCAAAGCACTGTTGCAAATTGCCGCCAGCGATGGCGGCGGCGTGGGCTCAGCGGTGCAGTTCGCCCGCCGCCTCGGGCTGGTACAGGATGGCCTTGACCCGCACCGTCATGGGCTTGCCGCCCGGGCCGGGCCAGACCAGCGCGTCGCCCACGGACAGGCCCAGCAGCGCGCTGCCCACGGGCGCGAAGATCGACAGCCGGTCGGCGCTGCCGTCCATGTCGCGCGGGTACACCAGGGTCAGGCAGAACTCCTTGCCCGTCTCCTCTATGGCGAACTGCACCGTGGAGTTCATGGTCACCACGTGCGGCGGAATCTCCTCGGGCGCCACCACCTCGGCGCGGTCGATCTCGGCCTGCAGATCGGCCTTGCCCGGGAAGACGCTGGCCGGAATGGCGGCCAGCAAGGCCTCGATGCGGTCAACGTCCAGGGACGACAGGATGATCTGGGGCTTGCGCGCCATGGCAGTACCTCGCTTGGTGATGGTGGTTGCAAAGCGCGGGACTATAGGCCGGACTGCGGGCTTTGCCCGCAATCTCGCACTGCACCGTGCGGGCATTCACCGGCGTTCAGTCGCCTGTGATGTTGCGCGCCTTGATCAGTGCGCCAAAGCGCTTGCTGTCGCTCATCGCCCGGTCGTGGAAGGCCTTGGGCGCCATGGGGGCGGGCTCGCCACCCAGCGCGGCAATGCGCTCCTGCACGGCAGGCGTGGCCAGGATCTTGTTGATCTCGCGGTTGAGTTTCGTGACCACCTCGGCCGGCGTGCCCGCAGGGGCATAGAAGCCGAACAGCGTGTCGGCATCGAAGCCCTTCAAGCCCACCTCGTCCAGCGTGGGCACGTCGGGGAACTGCGGCGAGCGCTTGGCGCTGCCCACGGCCAGCAGGCGCAGCTTGCCCGCCTTCACATGCTGCAGGCCGATGCCGGGGTCGAACATGAAGTCCACCTGCCCGCCCAGCAGGTCCTGCATGGCGGGTGCCGCGCCGCGGTAGGGCACGTGCACGGCGAACACATTGGCCTGGGTCTTGAGCATCTCGGCCGCCAGGTGGGGCGAGCTGCCATTGCCCGGTGTGCCGAAGCTCACCTTGCCCGGGTTGGCCTTGAGGTAGGCCAGGAACTCCTGGATGGTGTTCACCGGCAGCGTGGGCCGCACCTCCAGGAACACCAGCACGCGCGCCGCCGCCGCCACGGGCATGAGGTCCTTCACCGGGTCGAAGGGCATCTTGGGGTAGATGTGCGGGTTCACCGAGACCATGCCGCCCGAGCTCATGAGCAGGGTGTAGCCATCGGCCGGCGACTTGGCCACCGCCTCACCACCGATGTTGCCGCCCGCGCCGCCGCGGTTCTCCACCACCACGGGCTGGCCCAGGGCCGCTTGCAGCGGCACCGTCACGGCCCGCGCGATCTGGTCGGCGGCACCGCCCGCCGGGAAGTTCACCACCACCTTGATGGGCTTGGCCGGATAGGTCTCCGCATGGGCGCCCATGGGCAACAGGGCCGTACCCGCCAGGGCGGCCAGGGCCAGGGCGCCCGCCAGGCGGCGGCGCGGGGTGGAATGCTGGGGTGCGGTTGGGTGCGTTGTCTTCATGCTCATGTCTCCAGAAATCGGGGTGCCCGGTGCTCCGGGTCTGTGCAGGCGAGGGGCGGGGTGGTCAGGCCACGTCGACCTCCACCAAAATGGGCCGGGGGTGCGCCAGCGCATCGCGCAGCACCTGGTGCAGTTGCGCGGCATCGGCCACGTGCACGGCATCGCAGCCCTGGCCGCGCGCCAGCGCCAGAAAATCCAGGTCCGGCAGGTCCGTGCCTTCGAGCTTGTCCTCAGGGCCGAAGCCGAAGGTCGGCGCAAACTCCTGCAGCGCCGCATAGCGCCGGTTCTTCAAGATGATGAAGGTGATGGGCAATTGCAGCTGCGCCGCGCTCCACAGCGCCTGGATGGAGTACATCGCCGAGCCGTCACCCAGGAGGCCGATCACCTTGGCCTCGGGCCGCGCCAGCGCCACGCCCACGGCGGCCGGCATGGCATAGCCCAGGCCGCCGCTGCACATGGTGTAGAAGGTCTCGCTGTGCAGAATGGGCAGGTAGGCATGCATGGCGGCGCGCGAACTCGGTGCCTCTTCCACCACGATGGAGAGGGCATCGCGCACCTCGGCCAGGGTCTGCATCACATAGGGCACGCTCATCAGCGCCGAGGGCTCGGCGCGCGGCCGCGCTGCGCGAAGCGGTGGAGCAGGGCGCTTGCGCGGTGCCGGGCGGGCCAGCAGGTCCTGCACGCCCAGGCGCACACCGCCCACGGCCGAGGTGCCCTCGGGCGTCCAGGCCGCCGTGCCCGGGTCCTCGATCAATTGCACCAGTTGCGCGCCCGGCGGCACATGCGGGCCCTGGCCCTCCACGTGGTAGGTAAAGGCCGCGGCGCCCAGCGCGAACACCAGGTCGTGCCCGCCGAGCAGCGCCACGATCTTTTCGCGCATGGCGGGCAACAGGCCCATGAAGAGCCGGTGGTCCTGCGGAAAGCCGCAGCGCCCCGACATGGGGGCGATCCACACGGCGGCGTTGTGCCGCTCGGCCAGGGCCACCACATCGTCCCAGGCACCATCGCGGTCCACGGCCGCTCCCACCACGAACACCGGGCGCTCGGCCGCATCGAGCGCGTCGCCGATGGCGCCCAGCACGCGCGGCTCGGGCCGGCTCTCGGTGCTCACCGTGCGTGCGGCCAGCGGTTCGCAGGGCTTGCTCCAGTCGTCCGCCGGAATGGACACCAGCACCGGCCCGCGCGGTTGCTGCATGGCGATGTAGTAGGCGCGGGCAATGGCCAGCGGCACGTCTTCGGCGCGCGCGGGCTCGATGCTCCACTTCACATAGGGCTTGGGCAGCTCGGTGGCCTGGCCCGAGAACAAAAAGGGGTCGAACGGCAGGATGGAGCGCGCCTGCTGCCCGGCCGTGATCACCATAGGCGTGCGGTTCTTGTGCGCCGTGAAGATATTGCCCATGGCATGGCCCACGCCGGCCGCCGAATGCAGGTTCACGAAGGCCGCGTTCTGCGTGGCCTGGGCATAGCCGTCGGCCATGCCCACCACCACGGCCTCCTGCAGACCCAGGATGTAGCGGAAGTCTGCCGGGAAGTCGAGGAACAGCGGCAGCTCGGTCGAGCCCGGGTTGCCGAAGATGGTGTCGATGCCGAAGCCGCGCAGCAGGTCGAGCACGACCTCGCGCACGGTGGGGCGCTGGTCGGTGGCAGAAGGTGCGGCGTCGGTGGCACGGGGCGCGGTGGCCTGGAGCATGGGGAAGGTCGGTGCAGGTGGAAAACACCGATCTTCGAGGGGCGCGGAATATCCATCAATACAATGGATTGACTAAGTGGTATTCGCTCAATGCATATCAAAGACATCGACCTCAACCTGCTGCGCCTGTTCGATGCGGTCTACCGCACGCGCAGCGTGAGCCGTGCAGCCGAGCTCATGGACCTGACCCAGCCGGCCGCCAGCCAGGCGCTCACGCGGCTGCGCCTCTTGATCCAGGACCCGCTGTTCGTGCGTGCCGGCGGCGGTGTGCAGCCCACGCCCCGGGCCGACCGCCTGGCCGACGCCGTGCGCAGCGCCCTGGGCACCCTGGAGGAGGCGCTCAACGAGTCCGCTCTGTTCGACCCGCTGCAGTCGCGCAAGGTGTTCCGCATCCACATGAGCGACATCGGCGAAGGCCGCTTTCTGCCCGAGCTGATGCGCGCACTGCGCCAGCAGGCCCCCGGCGTGCGGCTGGAGACGCAGCCCGTGCCCGGGGACCAGATCGCGCCCCTGCTCGACAGCGGCCGCATCGACTTCGCCTTCGGCTTTCTGCCCGCCGTGCGCGACACGCAGCGCGTGCAGCTGCTGCGCGACCGCTATATCGTGCTGCTGCGCGAAGGCCACCCCTTCGCGCGCCGCAGGCGCAGCGGCGCAGCCCTGCTTGACGACCTGAAGCAACTCGAATTCGTCGCCGTGCGCTCGCACTCGGACACGCTGCGCATCCTGGCGCTGCTGCAGCTCGAAGACCGCCTGCGCCTGACCACCGAGCATTTCATGGTGCTGCCTTCCATCGTGCGTGGCACCGACCTGGCCGTGGTCATGCCGCGCAACATCGCCCGGGGCTTTGCCGCCGAGGGCGGCTACACCCTCATCGAGCCCGCGCTGCCGCTGCGCGACTTCACGGTGTCACTGCACTGGAGCAAGCGCTTCGAGGCCGACCCGGGCAACCGCTGGCTGCGCGGGGTGATCGAGGGCTTGTTCCGGGAATAGGCGGTCCAACGCCGCCCCCCTTGCCGCACTCAGCGAAAGTCGAAGGCGCTGAACAGGCGCGTCCACCGTTCGCCGTCGTACAGGCATGCGCCATAGGGGCCTGCGGTGAGCATATGCCTGCCATCGGGGCTGATGTCGATGCGCCCGGTCACCATGGAGCTGGGGGCGTGCTCGTCCACCTCGCCCAGCGGCACCAGCTCCTTGTCGGCGCTGATGACGTAAACCCCCTCCTGCGCGCCAAAGTACATGCGCCCCTGGAACCAGTGCGCGTCCACCGGTTGTGAGCCCCAGGCCAGCTCGCTGCTGGCCACCTGCTCCCAGTGCGCCTCCCGACCTGCCCAGACATTGCCATGCAGATCGCTCACATAGACCTTGCCATCGCCGGCGCAGCACACGGTTTCCAACTGCGCCTGGGTGGGCAGGGGGCACGGGTGCCAGCGGGTTCCATCAAAGCGCCACAGGTCGCCCTCGCCACCGGCGGCATAGAAGTCGGTATCGCTGAACGCGCTCAGGTCGTTGAAGCCCATGGCACGGCTGCGGGCATCGCTTTGCCAGGGCGCGCCCCGGCCCTCGCCGTGCAGATCCAGCCACTGGTCCATGCCTTCGCGCCGGTACAGGCGCCGGTTGCTGCCCACGGCATACAGCTTGCCGGCGGCGCGCACCACCCGGCGGATGGTCACCATGGTGTCCGCAGGCGTCTTCAGGCTGATGAGGTCTTCGATAGACGCTTCCATGCCGCGCCGCCTGGAGTCCGAGGAATACACCTGGCTGGCCGTGTCCACGGCCACGTACTCTTCGGGAGCATACCCGCGTGCAATCGTGGAAAACCGCATGTCCCCCGTGTCGAATACCCCAGGCGCGGCGCCGTCGGTCCATCCAGCCCCACCACCAGAAACCGGGTTCTCGGCAGGGTGTCGCGTGAATCCTTTTCTTCGACCAGAAGAAAGCAGAACCGGTCGACGGTGTTGAAAGCACAGTCGTAGACCGTGTAGCCCTCGACATGGGATTTGAACGTGGCCTTGGAAAAAATCTTCATGTGCTCCATCCCTGCTCCATGCGCATCGGGCGTTCAGCGAAAGTCGAACGCACTGAACAAACGCGTCCACCGCTCGCCGTCGTACAGGCAGGCGCCATAGGGCCCGGCGGTGAGCATATGCCTGCCATCGGGGCTGATGTCGATGCGCCCGCTCACCATGGAGCTGGGCGCGTGCTCGTCCACCTCGCCCAACGGCACCAACTCCTTGTCGGCGCTGATGGCATACAGGCCTTCCTGCGCGCCAAAGTACATGCGCCCCTGGAACCAGTGCGCATCCACTGGCTGGTAGCCCCAGGCCAGTTCGCTGCTGGCCACCTGCTCCCAGTGAGCCTCCCGCCCCGCCCAGACATTGCCATGCAGATCGCTCACATAGACCTTGCCGTCGCCGGCGCAGCACACGGTTTCCAGCTGCGTCTGGGTGGGTAAAGGGCATGGGTGCCAGCGGGTTCCGTCAAAGCGCCACAGGTCGCCCTCGCCACCGGCGGCATAGAAGTCGGTATCGCTGAACGCGCTCAGGTCGTTGAAGCCCATCTTGCGGCCCCAATCGGCGTGCGGTGCTTCGGTGTAGTCCGTTGGCATGGGCGCACCGCGGCCTTCGCTGTGCAGGTCCACCCACTGCTCGATGCCTTCGCGCCGGTACAGACGCCGGTTGCTGCCCACGGCATACAGCTTGCCGGCAACCCGCACCACCTTGCGGATGGTGACCATGGTGCCTACCGGCGTCTTCAGGCTAATGAGGTCTTCGATGGCGGCCTCGAACTGCTTGGACTTCGCGCCCGTGCTGTAGACATTGCTCACGCTGTCCACGACGACATACTCTGCCGGGTGGGTGCCGCAGGCAATCGACGAGAAGCTGAAGCGCTCCGTCTGTGCAAACGGAATGCTGCCAGCCGCGATGGGGCGGTCTGTGATGATGGTGACGGCGCGGGTCTTGGGGTAGGTGTCCCGGTCGTCCTTCTCTTCCACCAGCAGAAAGCAGTAGCCCTGCTCCCGAAAAATGGCACAGTCGTAGATCGTGTACCCGTGGAAGTACTTCTTCCACACCTTCTTGTCAAAAATCATGCTCACTCGTTGGTCGCGCGGCGCGGGCCGGCCCGTTATTGTTGCCACTCCTGGTCGGCGCCGCTGACTCCTTGCCATCTGTTACATGATCTTCGACCGCGAAACCTACAAGCGCTTCTTCCACGGCTACGACATCATCGACTGCACCATCGGCTTCGAAGACGGCCGGCTGGGCTTTTTGCTCGCCGAGATCAAGGAGGGCAGGGCGCACGACGACCCCTACCAGTTGCGCCTGCTCGCGGTCAAACGCACGAACCCGGTCGACACGCGCTTTTTCTCGATGTCCACCAATGCCCTGAGCCACTGGTCCGACCTGTGCAGCGCCTGGGAGCCAGGCCATGCGGAGTTCGTCGGGGTCGATACCGGGCGCACCGTCTATGGCTACAAGCCCAAGGTCCACAAGGGCCAGGAAGCGCGCATTCCCTTCCACCGCGTGCCGGCCGGCGCCGAGGCGCGCTACGACAGCATCGTGCGGCGCACCGTGCGCGCCGGCACCGCTGTGTTTGCCGTGGGCTGGCCGTTTCGCGTGTACGAACGGCTCGGGCCTGATCAATGGCGCGAGCACACCGACATCCCTTTGCCCGAGGGCCTGGACAGCACGGACGAAGACACCTTCGATGAGGCCATGGGCCTGGACCAATCCAGCTTCCACTATCTGGCCGGCCGCTCGGCGCTGGACCTCTACGTGGTCGGGTCCAGGGGCGCGGTGTGGCGGCGACAAGGGCAGGCCTGGCGGCAACTGGCCTTCCCCTCGGACCTCTCGCTGCGCACCGTCGCCGTCGCACCCAATGGCACGGCCTACATCACCGACGAGAATGGCCGGGTCTGGAAGGGCCAGGACGACGGCTGGCGCTGCCTCACCCCGGTCTGGAGGCACTACGAAGGATTCAAGGACAGCGCCTGGTTCGCCGGCCGGCTCTGGTGCACCGGAGACAAGGGCGGCCTGTATGTGCTGCAGGGCCGCCGCATGGTGCTGGCCCAGGACGCCCGCGCCCAGCCCATGCCGTGGGAGTTTTCATCGGCTGCGCGGCGGCTGGACGTGTCGCCCGATGGCCGCGTGCTGCTGATTGCAGGCGGGGTCTGGGCGGCGCAGTTTGACGGGAGCGACTGGAAGTGGCTGATCCGGGAAATGCCCAAGGCCAGGGACATTGCGGATGGCGCCATCGAAGTCCTGGCCAGCAACTGAGCTAAGCTCAGGGCCGTTGATGGAACACGCTGAATCATGGCCGCGTTGACAACCTTTCTCCCCAGAACCTTCGGCCTCGCCGCCCACCGCCTGCACCGTTCGACGACAGACGGCGGGCTGGCCCAATGGGCCGCCGCCTCGCACGCTGCCCTGCAAGAGCTGCAACTGGGCATCGCCGCCGTCGGCGGCTGCGCCGACGCCATCGCACAGCATGCCCTGGCGGGCCACTTTCCGCACTTCACGCGCCTGCCCTATGGGCGCGAGGGCGGGGTGATGCGCATGGTCTCGCGCATCGCGGGCGGTGTGCATGCCGAGCAGGAGCTGGCCGGCGCCATCTACCTGCTGGACCCGCTCGACCCCTCGTCCCTGTACCCCGAGGCCCAGGCCCTCAAGCGCCAGTGCATCTCGCATGGCAAGCCCCTGTTGCTCACCGTGGCCGCGGCCGTCGAATGGGTCGCGGTGGAAGCCGCGCTGCAGGCCGGCACCTCGCTGCGCCAGCGCCCTCCGGCCATGGTGCAGCCCATCGACAAGCAGTCCGTCGCGCTCATCGCGCACGATGCCCTCAAATCCGCCATGGTGGACTTCGCGCACCGCCATTTCGACCTGCTCTCGCAGACCCAAGAGCGCTTTGCCACCGGCACCACCGGCGGGCGGCTCAACGAGATGGCCTGGTCGCGCGGCTGGCCGCGCGACCTGCCCTGGGTACAGCCCCTGCGCAGCGGCCCGCTGGGGGGCGATGCGCAGATCGCCGAACTGGTGCTCGACCAGCGCTGCGACAAGGTGCTGTTCTTCGAAGACGTGCACGTGGCGCGCCAGCACGAGGCCGACATCCAGTTGCTGGAGCGCGCCGTCTGCACCAAGAGCTTTGCAGCTGCCTGCTACCACACGCCTGCCATGGCAGACGCCTGGGCGCGCGCCTGGGCTTGACTCCCTGCCGCCACCGCCGGCGGCCTCCATTTGACCGCCAGCGCACTGCGCGTTGACCCACGCGGCGAAACCGCCGCCGCGCATTGCCGCGGGCTGCCATGCCCCGGATCATCGGCCACCAGAACAGCGCAGGGCTTGTGCCTTGCGCCGGGTGAACCAGAACGAGATCCGGAGACAAGGCATCATGGGTGCGGTACAGGCATACAACTACATCGTCGTGGGTGGGGGCTCGGCGGGCTGCGTGGTCACGCACCGCCTGGTCCGCGCCGGGCACAGCGTGCTGCTGCTCGAAGCCGGGCCCGCCGACAACACGCCCTTCGTGCGCATGCCCGCCACCTTTGTGCGCGTGATCGGCAGCGAACGCACCTGGCTCTACGAGACCGAGCCGCAGCCCCATGCCCAGGGCCGCCGCATGCATGTGCCCCAAGGCCGCACCCTGGGCGGCGGCAGCTCGGTCAATGCCATGGTCTACATCCGCGGGCAGGCGGCCGACTACGATGGCTGGGCCGCCCAGGGCTGCACGGGCTGGGCCTGGTCCGATGTGCTGCCCTGGTTCCGCCAGGCCGAGGCCAACCAGGTGCTGTCCGGCCCGCTGCACGGCACCGAGGGGCCGCTGCATGTCAGCGAGACGCGCCACCGCCACCCGCTGAGCTCGGCCTTCCTGCAGGCCGCGCAGGAGTGCGGCCTGCCCTACAACCACGACTTCAATGGCGCCGAGCAGGCCGGTGTGGGCTACTACCAGACCACCACCCACCAGGGCGAGCGCGCCAGCACGGCGGCCACCTACCTGGCGGCCGTGCGCCACCTGCCCAAGCTCACGGTCGCCACCGGCGCCCAGGTGCTGCGCCTCACGCTGTCGGGCGGGCGTGCCACGGGCGTGGTCTACCGCGATGCACACGGCACCGAACACCAGGCCCTGGCCCATGACGAGGTGGTGCTGAGCGCTGGCGCGCTGGCCACGCCCAAGCTGCTCATGCTGTCGGGCATCGGCCCGGGGGCGCACCTGCAGTCCATGGGCATCCCCGTGGTACACGATCTGCCGGGCGTGGGCCAGAACTTCCAGGACCACCTGGAGGTCAGCGTCTACGGCCGCTGCCGCGCACCCATCAGCCTGGCGGGCCAGGACCGCGGGCTGGCCGCGCTGCGCCACGGTCTGCAGTGGCAGCTCACGCGCACCGGCCTGCTCACCTCCAACGTGGTGGAGTCCGGTGGCTTCGTGGACACCACGGGCAGCGGCCGCCCCGACGTGCAGTTCCACGTGCTGCCGGTGCTGGTGGGCGATGTCGACCGCGAGCCGCTGGCGGGGCACGGAATCTCCATCAACCCCTGCTTCCTGCGCCCCGCCTCGCGCGGCTCCGTGGCCCTGGCCAGCCCCGACCCGATGGCCCAGGCCCGTTTCGACGGCAACTTCCTCGCAGCCCGGGAGGATGTGGACACCCTGGTGCGCGGCGTGAAGCTGGCCCGGCGCATTCTGCGTGCGCCCTCGCTGGCGCGCCACATCAGCGCCGAGCTGTCGCCCTCGGCCGACGAGGCGCTGGACGATGCCGCGCTCGAAACCCATGTGCGCGCACGCGCCAAGACCGTCTACCACCCTGCAGGCACCTGCCGCATGGGCGGCGCGGGCGATGCGCAGGCGGTGCTCGACCCCGCACTGCGCGTGCGCGGCGTCGCTGGCCTGCGCGTCTGCGACGCGTCTGCCATGCCCACCCTGGTCAGCGGCAACACCAACGCACCGGTGGTGATGCTGGCCGAGCGCTGCGCCGATTTCATGCTGCGCGCGCGCTGAGCCCACCCGGTTTGTGGTCCCCGCTTCGGGGCCTTGATTCAAAAGGAGACTGTTGTGAGCAACCCATCTGCATCCCTGGCCGGCCTGTCGGTCTTCATCACCGGTGGCGGCACCGGCATCGGCGCCGCCGTGGCGCGGCAGTGCGTCGCCGCGGGCGCCCGTGTGGCCCTGATGGGGCGCCGGCTGGCCCCGCTGCAGGCCGTGGCCCAGCCCCTGGGGGCCCTGGCCGTGGCGGGCGATGCGGCTGACGCGGCTGATGTGCGGCGCGCACTGGCGCAGGTGCGCGAGGCCCATGGCGGCATCGATGTGCTGGTGGCCAATGCGGGCGGGCATGGCATCGGCAATGCGCTGGGCACCGACGATGCCTCCTGGGCCCTGTCGGCGCGGCTCAACCTGGACACCGCCTTCGTCTGCGCGCGCGAGGCCCTGCCCGGGCTGATGGAGCGGCGCGGCAACATCGTCATCCTGTCCTCCCTGGCCGGCCACTTCGCCGGCCCCGACGCGGTGGGCTACGTGACGATGAAGCATGCGCTCATCGGCCTGACCCGCTCGCTGGCGCGCGACTACGGCCGCCATGGCGTGCGTGCCAACGCCGTCTGCCCGGGCTGGGTGCGCACCGACATGGCCGACGAGCAGATGGCCGTGCTGGTGCAGCGCCACGGGCTGACCGGCGTCGATGCCGCCTACGACCTCGTCACCCGCCATGTGCCCCTGGGCCGGCCAGCCACCCCGGATGACGTGGCGCAGGCCGTGCTGTTCCTCGCCTCGCCCCAGGCGGCCATGGTCAGCGGCAGCGCGCTGATGGTCGATGGCGGCGCCTCGGCGGTGGACCTGCCCACCCTGGCCTTTGCCGAATGACGGTACCCCTTTCCTTTCTCACCACTGGAGCACATGCCATGAGCGCTACCCACCGCCCCCCGGACTGGAAGCATTTCGACGACTTCGCGGCCGGCATCGCCACCAACCGCCTCCCGGCCAGCGAGGCCCTGGTCGGCCAGGTGCTGCCGCTGCACCTGCCGGACCGCGTGCTGACGCTGCGGCCCGACAGCCGCCACACGCTGCGCTGGGAGGAGTCGGGCGAGGGCCTGCCCGCACGCAGCGGCAGCGACCGCTACGAGGCCGTGGAGGTCGCGCCGGACACCTGGTTCATCGACCTCACGCGGGCGGCGTTGCCCGACGAGGCCTGGACCGTCATCGCCAACACGCGCACGCGCCGCGTGCTGGCCGTGCGCTGCTGCATCCTCGGCGACGGGCAGGTGGCGGGCGAGCCGCGCGTGGCCCAGGACTTCCTGGCCGGCACGCTGGGCGCGGGCCCGGCCCTGGCGGGCAGCACCGCGCCGCACGCAACGCGCGAGCTGATCGGGCTGCGCACCTTCCAGACCTACAGCCCCGAGCACACCTACGAGCACACCTACCTGAGCTCCCAGCGCTACGCCTGGCAATGCCTGGTGGGCGTGCAGCGCGGCCATGGCGACGTGGACCAGGCCAGCTACTACAAGTTCGACGACCAGCAGTACATCTTCACCTTCCGCGAGTACCGCATCCCGGTCGCCTCGGTCTTCTTCTTCAACTTCGAAAGCGGCCGCTCCACCGGCAAGTTCCTGGGGCTGACGGGCGCGGGCGAGATCTCCAACCAGTCCGCGGGGGCCTTCATGCGCAAGGCCTCGATGACGGTCTACCCCTCCCAGCACGAACCCGTCTGAGGCACCCCACCATGCGCACCCCCTACCAGATCATTGCAGACCACTATGCCGCCTCCGACCGGGGCGACATCGCGGCCATGGTGGCCGACCTTGCCGGCGATGTGCAGTGGACGGAGATGGCCGGCTTTCCCTGCGCCGGCACCCATGTCGGCCCCCGCGCCGTGGTCGAGAACGTCTTTCAGGTGCTGGGCCGCGACTGGGAGGGCTACCGCTTCGCGCTGACGGCCCTGCTCGATGCGGGTGACCAGGTGGTCGGCATCGGCACCTACAGCGGCCGCTTTCGCGCCACCGGGCAGGCCATGCAGGCCCGCGCCGTGCATGTCTGGGCCCTGCAGGGCGGCCGCGTGACCCGCTTCGAGCAGTTCACCGACACGCTGCTTGTGGCACGCGCCATGGCCCGGTGAGCAGACCCTCTCGGAACCTTCCCATGACACCCCACGAACACCCAGCCCACCACCCACTGGCCGACGGCTTTCTGATGCGCCGCCGCTACGGCAATTGCATCGACGGCCAGGAGCAGGCACCGCGCAGCGAGGCCTGGCTGCCGGTGGTCGACCCGGCCACCGGCATGCACATCGCCGATGCCCCCGACAGCGGCGCGGCCGATGTCGATGCCGCCGTGGCCGCAGCCCGGCGCGCCTTCACCGATTCGGCCTGGACGCGGCTGCGCCCGGCCGACCGCGAACAGATGCTGTACCGGCTGTCGCAGCTTGTCGAGGAGCATGGCGAAGAACTCAGTGCCATCGAGACGCTGCAAAGCGGCAAGCTGCGCAGCATCGCGCGCGCCGTGGACGTGGGCGGCGGCGCCGAGTTTGTGCGCTACATGGCCGGCTGGGCCACCAAGCTCGAAGGCCAGACCTTGCAGCCCTCCATCGGCTTTCCGCCCGGCGTGCAGTACCACACCTGGACACGGCGCGAAGCCGTGGGCGTGGTGGCGGCGATCGTGCCGTGGAACTTCCCGCTCGCCATCGCGCTGTGGAAGGTGGCGCCCGCGCTCGCAGCCGGCTGCACCGTGGTGCTCAAGCCCTCGCCCGAGACCCCGCTCACCGCACTGCGCCTGGCCGAGCTGGCCCTGGCCGCCGGCATACCGCCGGGCGTGCTCAACGTGGTCTGCGGGGCCGGTGCCACGGGGGCGGCGCTCTGCGGCCACCCGGGCATCGACAAGATCAGCTTCACCGGCTCCACCGCCACCGGCAAGGCCATCGGCCGCGCCGCCACCGAGAACATGGCCCGCGTCACGCTGGAGCTGGGCGGCAAGTCGCCGCTGATCGTGCTCGGCGATTGCGATGTGGAGCGCGCCGCCATGGGCGCGGCCATGGGCATCTTCTTCCACCAGGGTCAGGTGTGCACGGCCGGTTCGCGCGTCTACGTGCAGCGGCGCATCTTCGAGCCGGTGGTGGCGGCGTTGGCGCAGATCGCGCAGGGCATGAAGATCGGCTCCGGCTTCGACCCCGAGACCCAGATCGGGCCGGTGGTCTCCAGCCGCCACCTCGACCGTGTGCTGGGCCACCTGGACCGCGCCCGCGCCGAAGGCGCGCGCGTGCTCACCGGGGGAGAGCGCAGCGGCACGGCGGGCTGCTTCATCGCGCCCACCGTGCTGGTGGACGTGCATGCCGGCATGCAGGTGGTGCGCGAGGAGGTCTTCGGCCCCGTGGTCGCGGCCATGCCCTTCGACGACGTCGACGAAGTGGTGCGCCTAGCCAACGACTCGCCCTACGGCCTGGCCGCCAGCGTCTGGTCCAACGACCTCTCGGCCGTGCACCGCCTCATCCCCCGGCTGCAGGCCGGCACCGTCTGGGTCAACTGCCACAACATGCTCGACAACAACCTGCCCCTGGGCGGCTACAAGCAGTCGGGCGTGGGCCGTGACCTGGGGCGCGCCGCCGTCGAGGGCTGCACCGAACTCAAGAGCGTGTGCATGGCCGTCTGAGCGGCCGAGACAGTGCAGAGCAGAAGCATTCCAACCCACAGGAGACACACCATGATCCCTTCCCGCAACACCGTGCGCCTGGCCGCACTCACCCTGGCCCTGGGCGCAGGCACCGGGGCCGCCTGGGCCCAGGCCCGGCCCGACTGCGGCATGAACACCGGCAAGAAGGCCAGCGGCGAGCCCATCGTGCTCGGCGCCGTGGTCGGCAAGACCGGGCCCGACGACTTCAGCGCCTCGGCCCTGGCCGCCGCCGCGTACTTCAAGTGCGTCAACGACAACGGCGGCATCCACGGCCGCCCGGTGGAGTACCTGGTCGCCGACGACCAGTGGAACCCCGAGGTCGCCTCGCAGGTGGCGGCCAAGCTGGTGATGGACCGCAAGGTGCTGGCCATGGTGGGCAGCTCCAGCTTCGTCGAATGCGGCGCCAACGCCCGGCTCTACGAGCGCGAGAACGTGATGGCGATCGCCGGCGTGGGCGTGCCGCGCGAATGCTTCTTCGCCAAGAACTATGCCCCGGTCAACAGCGGCCCGCGGGTCTCGGCCACGCTGGTGGCCGCCCATGCGGCCCAGGCCTACAAGGCGCGCCGCATGGTCTGCATCATCCCCAACATCCCCAGCCTGGGCAACTGGGCCTGCGAAGGCGCCAAGGGCTGGGGCAAGGGGCAGGGCGTGGAGGTCGAGACCATCACCATCGACCCGGGCTCGGCCGACGCCACCTCGGTGATGCTGCAGGCCGCCGCGAAGAAGCCCGACGTGATCGTGCTCAACGTGCCCAAGGGCATCATGGTCCCCATGCTGGCCGCGGCCGAGCAGCAGGGCCTGCAGCGCCGGATCCGCTTCGCCTCCACCACGCCGGCCTACAACAGCGACGTGCCCAAGGCCATCGGTGCGGCCTGGAACAATGCGCTGGACGTGCACCTGGAATTCATGCCCACCGAGTCCAACGGGCCGGACAACCTCAACTGGAAGGCGGTGATGGCCGCCTATGCGGACAAGGGTGCGCCGCGCGACTCCTTCGCGCAGGGCGGCTACCTCGCGGCGCGCGTGGTCACGGACGCGCTGCTCAAGCTGGGCAGCGCCAAGCCGTTGGACCGGGCCAGCGTGAGCGCCGCGCTGCGCCAGGTCAAGGGCTTCAAGAGCGACATGCTGTGCAAGCCCTTCTACGTGGGCGACGGTGCGCGCCACAACGCCAACACCAGCGGCCCCATCGCGCAGGTCAGCGGCAACGGCTTCAAGCAGGTCACGGCGGCCTGCCTGACGGCCGACGAGCCCGAGCTCGCCGACGTGCGTGCCGACGAAAAGCGGTTCGGACTCTGAGCGCCCCGCCATGGACGAGCTCCTGCCCTTCCTGATGGCCGGCCTGGGCGTGGGCGCGGTGTATGCGCTCTCCGGCGTGGGCCTGGTGGTGCTGTACCGCGCCAGCGGGGTGCTGAACTTCGCCTTCGGCGCCATCGGCGCGGTGGGGGCGCACGTGGCCTGGTCGGCGCTGCAGGCGCAGTGGCCGCAGGCCCTGGCCTGGGCCGCAGCGGTGGCCACGGCCATGCTGCTGTCGCTGGCCTACGGGCGCCTGCTGGCGCCGCGCCTGGCAGCGCGCGATGCCACCATCCGCAGCATCGCCACGCTGGGCCTGGCGCTCATGCTGATGGCGTTTGTCGAATGGTTCTGGGGCGAGCAGCCGCGCCGCCTCATCCTGCCCACCGACCTGCAGGCCATCGAGCTGGGCGAGGTGCGCCTCACGGGCACGCGCATCCTGGGCCTGGCGCTGGCCGTGCTGATGATGGCCGGCGTGGGCTGGCTGCTGGCGCGCACCCGCATCGGCCTGATGATGCGCGCCCTGGCCAACGACCGCGCGCTCAGCGCCCTGCTGGGGGTGCAGGTGCTGCGCGTCGATACCGTGGCCTGGGTGCTCTCGGGCGCCTTTGCCGGCGTCTGCGGCCTGCTGCTGGCCAATATCGTGCGGCTGCAGGCCACGGTGCTGACCTTTCTCGTGATTCCCGCGTTCGCCGCCGCCATCCTGGGCCGGCTGAGCTCGCTGCCGGCCACCGTGGCGGGCGGGCTGCTCATCGGCATGCTGGAGGCCTGCGCCATCCTGCTGCCCGGCTTCGCGCCCTTTCGCACTGCCGTGCCCTTTCTCATGGCCCTGCTGGCCATCGTGGCCTTTCGCAACACCACGCGTGCCGCGTAGGTCTCTTCTGTCTTCGATCGTTCCACCATGTCCCTCCTCCCTTCCGCCGCCGCGCCGCTGCCGCCGCGCCCGGCCGTTCCCCGTGCGCCTGCGGGCCTGTTCGCTGCCGTGGCCCGGAGCGCTGCGCTGCAGCGGCGCCAGTACCACGGGCTGTGCGCGGCCTTGCTGCTCATGGCCCTGGTCCTGCCGTGGCTGGCCAACAGCTACTGGACCAAGACCTTGAGCGCTTCGATGGCGCTGAGCGTGGCCGCCGCCGGCGTGGCCCTGCTCTATGGACAGCTCGGCCTCATCAGCCTGTGCCAGTACGCCCTGCTCGGGGTGGGCGGCTGGGTGGCGCTGCGCCTGGGCCATGGCGGGGCCCTGCCATTCGAGCTGTGCGTGCTGGCCGGCGGCCTGGCCGCCAGCGCGGCCGGCATGGTGGCCGGCCTGCCGGCGCTGCGCATGAAGGGCCTGTACCTGGCGCTGGTGACCCTGATGATGGCCGGCGGCTACCAGGTGCTGGCCAGCGCGCTCGGTTTCCCCGATGGCGGGCCGGGCTGGCTCGGCAAGGCCGATGGCACCGGCCGCGCCATGCTGGCGCGGCCCTGGCTGGCCCAGGGCGATGGCGCCTACCTGGCCTATGTGCTGGCCTGGCTGGCCGCCGTGATGGGCCTGATCGAGTGGCACCGGCGCGGCAAGCCGGGCCGTGCCTGGGCGCTGATCCGCCGCGGCGAGGCTGCCGCCACCGCGGCCGGTGTCAACGTGCTGCTCTACCAGACCTGGGCCTTCGGCCTGGCCGGCTTTTGCGCCGGGGTGGCGGGCGCGCTGCTCGCGGGCAATGTGGGCCAGCTCGATGGCCGGGCGTTCCAGGCGTCCGAATCGGTCATGCTGCTGGCCCTCACGGTGGTGGGCGGCGCCTACCACTGGCTGGGCACGCTGCTCGCAGGCCTGCTGCTCAGGGCCGTGCCGGCGCTGCTGACCGACTGGGAGGTCAACGGCTATGTGGCCCTGATGTTCTTCGGCGCGGCGCTGCTGCATGCGCTCATCACCGCGCCGCAGGGCATTGCGGGCCAGTGGCTCTCGGCGCTGCAGGCGCTGCGCCAGCGGCTGCGGGGAGCGCAGGCATGATCGTGATCGACAAGCTCTGCGTGCAGTTCGGCGGCCTCAAGGCCATCGACGGGCTCACGGCCACGCTGGAGGCACCGGTCTGCGGCCTGATCGGCCCCAACGGCGCGGGCAAGACCACCCTGGTGAACCTGCTCAGCGGGCTGGTGGGCGCGCGCGCCGGCCAGGTGGCCGTGGACGGCCTGCCCTGGCTGCCGCTCTCGCCGCGCCAGCGCGTTGTGCAGGGCCTGCGCCGCTCCTTCCAGACCGAACAGGTGGTCGAAGACCTGAGCGTCTGGGCCAATGTGCAGGCCGTGCTCGACCAGGTGCCGCCCACGGGCGTGGAGGCTGCGGACGAGGTGGCCGACGTGCTCGGCTACTGCGGCCTGGCCGATGTGGCCACAGAGCCCGGGCAGGCCATCAACCTGTTCCAGCGCCGCATGCTGGAGCTGGCCAAGGCCCTGGTCGGCCGGCCACGCCTGCTGCTGCTGGACGAACCCGGCGCCGGCCTCACCGAGCAGGAGTCGGCCCGGCTGCGCGAGGCGCTGCGCGGCATCCAGGCCTTTCGCGGCGCCCAGGTGCTGCTCATCGACCACGACGTGGACCTGATCGCCGACACCTGCAGCCAGACCCTGGTGATGGACTTCGGCCGCCGCCTGGCGTTGGGGCCCACGCGCGAGGTGCTGCAAGACCCCGAGGTACGCCGTGCCTACCTGGGAACCGAAGGAGACACCACATGCTGACGATCGAGAACCTGGTGCTGCAACGCGGCGGCAAGCCGGTGCTGCATGGCATCGACCTGGCCGTGGCACCCGGCACCGTGACGGCCCTGGTGGGCGCCAACGGCGCGGGCAAGTCGAGCACGGTGATGGCCGTGGCCGGCGCCCTGCCCGTGCAGTCGGGGCAGGTGCTTGCCGACGGCCTGCCGCTGCTGCGCCTGCGCCCCGAGGCCGTGCGCGCCGCCGGCGTGGCGGTGGTGCCCGAAGGGCACCGCGTGCTGGGTGACCTGTCGGTGCTCGACAACCTGCGCGTGGCCGCCGGCGGCTTGCCCGCCACCGAGGTGGCCGGCGCCATCGACGCGGTGCTGCAGACCCTGCCCGAGCTGCGCGGCAAGCTGGCCGACCCGGGGCGCTCCCTGTCGGGCGGGCAAAAGCAGATGGTCTGCGTGGCCCAGGCGCTGCTGGCCCGGCCGCGCTACCTGCTGATCGACGAACTTTCGCTGGGCTTGTCGCCAGTGGTCGTCAAGCGCCTGGCCGAGATCGTGCAGGAGGTGGCGCGCCAGGGCGTGGGCGTGCTGCTCATCGAGCAGTTCACCACGCTGGCGCTGTCCGTCTCCAGCCAGGCGAATGTGCTGGTGCGCGGGCGCATGGCCTGGTCAGGCACCTCGCGCGCGCTGCTGGCGCAACCCGACATCCTGCACAGCAGCTACCTGGCGCCAACCGCCTGAAGCAGCCTCCTGCTCAGTGCGTGTGGGCGTGTTGCCCGCGCCAGCCCGATGGCGCCACCCCGTACTCGGCCTTGAACATGCGGCAGAAATGCGCATTGCTGCGAAAGCCGCAGGCAAAGGCGATGTCGGCGATGGTGCGCTCGGCCTGCGCGGGGGCGGCCAGCAGGAGCTGGCTGCGTGCCAGGCGCTCGCGCCAGATGTAGCGCTCCAGGGTCACCGGCTCGTCCTCGAAGACGCGGTGCAGGTAGCGCTTGGAGCAGCGCATGGCCTCGGCAATGCTGTCGATGCAGAGGTCGTCCTCGCCCAGGTGGGCCTGCACATACTGCTGCACGCGCAGCTTCATCACCCCGGGCAGTGTGGCGTGCACGCGGCCCTGGTGCTGCTCGCTCAGCAAGGTGTAGCCCAGCAGGGACAGCACCGTCTCGCTCAGCGCCGGGGCGGCTTCGTCGGGCAGCGAGGCCAGCTGCTCCGACAGCGAGCGCAGAAAGCCCCCCAGCACCGCCGACAGGCCCAGCTGGGCGCTGTCGCGCGCCTCGCAGGTGTGCAGCTCGGGCACCTTGAAGCCGCGCAGCAGCTCCCGCGGGATCTGGATGGCCAGCAGCCGCGTGCGCTCGAAATTGCCGATGGAGTAGGGCACCCGGGGGTCGTACAGGCTCCAGTCGCCCGCATGCAGGTCGAACACCCGGTGCCGTTGCTCGATGCGCGCATGGCCCTGCAACTGCAGCACCAGCTTGTAGCAGTCGTCCAGCGCGTCCGGCGTGTGCCGCGGGTTGCGCACCACCAGGTGCGGCGGCGCCTCGATCTGGAACAGCCGCAGCCCGCCCAGCTCATAGCGCGAGAGCTCAGCCTCCAACAGGCCGGTCTCCATGGCCTCCACGCTCAGGCCCCCGAAGTGGCAGCGGTTGATCTCGGCCCAGTGCTCCGCGCGGTCGGAGGCAGCGGTGTGGAAGGTGTTCACTCTCAGATGGTTCATGCCCCCGCCGCCTCGATTACTAACATTTGAGTGACTTTAGGCCTTTTGCCAGGGCTGCTCCACCGGGGAATCCCTTGCACGCAACATGGCGGAACACAGCGGCACGTGGATCGCATAAGATACTGTATAAAAATACAGTATTTGCTGCACGACCACTGCAGTTCTGTGGAGTCACCATGCCCACCCCGCCACGCCCACCCGCCCAGGTTGATGACGAGAACGCCCCCCAGGTCATGCAGGAGGTGCGCATCCCCCTGCAGGCCGTGCGCGGCCGGGGCGCGGCCACGGCGCTGGCGCACCGCTTCGTGCGCGACATGCGCGAGGCCGTCGATGATGGCTGGGAGGCGTATGTGGAAGAGGGCGATGGGCCGGCGCCTCTCGCCACCCGCGTGCACTTCGAGACAGCCAAGAGCGCCATCTGCGCCAACGACTCGCCCGACATCTATTTCGATCTCTCGGTGAACCCCTACCGCGGCTGCGAGCACGGCTGCGTGTACTGCTATGCACGGCCCACGCACAGCTATCTCAACCTGTCGCCGGGGCTCGATTTCGAAACGCAGATCATCGCCAAGCACAACATCGCCCAACTGCTGCGCGACGAACTGGGCCGGCCCAGCCATGTGCCGCAACTCATCAACATCGGCTCGGCGACCGACTGCTACCAGCCCGTGGAGCGTGAATTGAAGCTCACGCGCGGCCTGATCGAGGTGATGCGCGACATGCGCCACCCCTTCTCCATCATCACCAAGTCCGCCGGTGTGGAGCGCGACCTCGACCTGCTCGCCCCGCTGGCCGCACAACGGCTCACGGCCGTGTACGTCACCATCACCACGCTCGACCCCGCCCTGGCGCGCCGCATGGAGCCGCGCGCCGCAGCCCCCCACCGGCGCTTGCGCACCATCCGCACCCTGGCCGAGGCGGGCATCCCCGTGGGCGTGAGCGTGGCGCCCCAGATCCCGTTCATCACCGAAGACATGGAGCAGGTGCTGCACGCCGCGCACGAGGCCGGCGCGAGGAGCGCCTTCTACACGGTGCTGCGCCTGCCGTGGGAGCTGAACCCGCTGTTCCGCCAGTGGCTGGAGCTGCACTACCCGCAGCGCGCAGCCCGGGTGCTGGCGCGCGTGCAGGATTTGCACAGCCTCGACCCTGAGCAGCGTGCTGCGGGCAAGGTCTATGGCAGCGACTTCGCCACGCGCATGAAGGGATCGGGGTTGTGGGCCGATCTGCTGCGGCAGCGGTTTGCGGCCACCTGCCGCAAGTTGGGGCTCAATCGGCAGCGGACGGAGTTGGATCTGACGCAGTACCGGGCTGCGTATGCCCGGAATCAGGGGTGCTTGTTTTGATGGATATCTGTGTTGATGGTTGCTTCTCTTGTTTGGTTGAGGGCGGAGGCCGGGATGTGCGCCCGGCGGCGCACCCACCTTCTTTTGCGTCGCCAAAAGAAGGTGGGCCAAGAAAAGGCGACCCCGCTGTCTGCGTCCCTTCGCTTCGCTACGGGCAACCTGCGATGCTCGGATCTGGGGTGGACGTCGATGAACTCGCTGCGTTCCCCCTGCGGGCGAACTCCACTCAGACAGCATCGACGAGCCAGAAGACGAAGTGCATGTGTCCTTCGGCACATGCACCCACCCCAGCTCCTGCGCTTCTCGGCGCAGCCAGAAGGGGTGAGGAGCGGGGTCAGGGACGGCTGCTGCTTTCGCAGCTGCGCCTGGGGTCGGTTCGCGCTGCGCGCTGCCGACGCAGCTGGCGCGAACGCCCCGCCCAGGCCAAGCGCAGCGAGGCAGATCGGGCCGAGCGAAGCAATGGCCCGTATGGAGCCCGTCCCCACCCCCTTCTGACCGTGCCGAGAAGCACAGGGCCTGGGGTGAGCGCGTGCCGAAGGACACGCGCATCGTTGTCTGACTCACCGTGGATGTTTGAGCGAAGTTCACCCGCAGGGGGAACGAAGCGAGTTCCACGGTGCACCCCAGGCACGAGCATCGCAGGTTGCCCGTAGCGAAGCGGAGGGACACGGGCAGCGGGGCCGCCTTCTCTTTGGTGACTTTCTCTTGGCGGCCCAAGAGAAAGTTACTGCGCCGCCGGGCGCACATCCCGGCCCCCGTCTTCAAACGGGGCATGACGCAAGCACATCACCGGAATCTCCGCGCGACTAGCCTGGCCTGCAGCGCGCCGTGCAATCATCAGGATTTGCGTGGCGCAGCCACCGGCCCATCGGCTTTGGCCTGCGCCGCCCCCGCATCCCGGCAAGGCGTGAACATGTCCTGCTTCGGCTGGTAAGCCCCCGTCTGCACATCCATCAACCCCAGCACCGAGTGGAAGTAATGGTCGTGCGTGATGCGCCGCTCGCGCAGGTCCTTCTGTAGGCAGCCCGTGCTCGCCCCCACACGCGCCTGCATCGCGGGCGAGAGCCAGGTGATCCAGGGCACGTGCTTTTGCACATCGGGCGCAATCGAATAGGGCAGGCCGTGCAGATAGATGTTGTTCTCGCCCAGCGACTCGCCGTGGTCGGCCACGTACACCATGGCCGTCTGGGCGCTTGCGTTCTGCGTGCCCAGCCACTGGATCACGCCGTCCAGAAAACGGTCGGTCTCCACAATGCTGTTGTCATACGCATTCACCACCTGCTGGCGGCTGCACTCCTGCAGCGCGGTGGATGTGCACTCGGGTAAAAACTTCTTGGCGTCGGGCGCAGAGCGCTTGTAGTACGCCGGCCCGTGGCTGCCCAGCTGGTGCATCACCACCACTGTGCCGCGCTGGCGCTGCTCGGCCGGCAGGGCGGCGATGCGCGCGTCCAGGTCCTTGAGCATGATGCGGTCCAGGCACTCGCCCTGGTGGGCGCACAGCGCAGGGTCTTTCAGGTTGGCGGTGTTGGTATCGCCCAGGCGGTCGCACACGCCCTTGCAGCCTGACTGGTTGTCCAGCCACAGCACGGCCAGGCCGGCGTGGTGCAGCACGTCGACCAGGCTCTCGAAGTTGGCCGACCGGCCCTCGTAGCCGCTCTTGCCCAGGTGCGAGAACATGCAGGGCACCGAGGCCGCCGTGCTCGTGCCGCACGACCAGGCATTGCCCGCGCTCACCAGCTCCTTGGCGCGGGCCGACAGCAGCGGCGTGGTGTCGCGCGCATAGCCGTTGATGCCGAAATTGCCGCTGCGCCCCGTCTCGCCCAGCACCAGCACCAACAGCGGCGGCTTGGCCTGGCCCGCATAGCTGGCGCCCAGGTGGGCGTCGCGGCCCACGGGCACCAGGGTGCGCTGGTCCATGCGCAAAGGCTTGGTGGCCACGTTGCCCAGCGCGTACACGCTGTTGAGCGGGTTGATCAGATAGCGCAGCTTGGTGTGGTTGCGCATGGTGGACGAGAAATCCTGGAACACCGCCAGCAGGCTGCCCACGATGACCGCGATGGCTGCCAGCAGCAGCAACCCGTTGTGCACCGCCTGGCGCAGCGGCGGCAGGCGCCGCACCGGCGTGCGCAGCAGCCACAGCAGGGGCGGCGCGGCCAGCGCCGCCACGGTGGCCAGCATGCGCAGGCTCAGCAGGTCGCCGGCCTCGTGCACATCGGTCTGCACCACGTTGGTCAGCATGCTGGCATCGATGGCAATGCCATAGGCCAGCATGAAGTAAGCGCCAAAGGCCGCCATCAGCACCAGCAGCACGGCCGCGGGCTTGAGCGTCCAGCGCCAGGCCAGCAGGGCCAGCAGCCCCGCATTGCCCGCGGTGACGATGGCCCCGAACGCCAGTGCAAAGCCATACCCGCGCAGGCTGCCCTGGCCGGGCAGGGCAGCCACCTCGCGCCACAGCGGCACATTGCACACCGTGGCCAGCCACAGGCTCACCAGCAGCACCACCCAGGCCGGGTGCAGCGCAGGGGGCGGCGCGGCAGGGTGGGGGCGGGTGGTGTGCTGTGCGGAAGAAGAGGGCGAAGAGGGAGCGGGCGGCGGCAGCAGGGGCCGCGGTAGGGGCAGGATCAGGCGCATGGAGGGCAGTCTCCAGGCCTGGCACTTACGGGCGCATTACCGCCAGATCGTTGCCGGTTCTGCGGCCGCTCCTGCAGCAGCTGCTGCTGCAGTGCTGTCCCTGCGGCACGGGGGCAGAAGGATGGGGATAAGGCGAAGGGCCGGGCGGGGATCTGGAGCATGGACGGCAGTCTCCGGCCCCAGACTTAAGTGCACATTAATGCCGTCTTAGCGTCCCCTTAGCGCTTTCGCGGCTCCGTGCGATCAGGCCCCCGGCGCGCCATCCACCTGCAGCGCTGCCCGCACCACCAGGGCGCGCAGCCAGCGGGCCGCGGGGTCGTTTTCCGAGCGGCGGCCATAGACCATGTCGATGCCGAAGGCCGTGTCTTGCAGCTCGGGCGGCAGGGTTCGTATGGCCGTGCCCGGGGGCGCCATCAGGCGCGCCACCCTTGCGGCCAGGGTGGCCAGCAGGTCGGTGCCGTGCACCGCAAAGGGCAGCGCCGCAATGTGCGCAAACGTGGCCAGCACCCGCCGCTCGCGCCCCAGGCGCGCCAGGTGCACGTCGATCACGCCGCGGCTCGACCCGTTGTCGCTGGGCACGAACAGCGCATGCGGTCGGGCCAGGTAGGTCTCCAGGTCCAGGGCCTCATCGTCGCGGGCCGGGCCCAGCCGCTCACGGTCGCCAATGCAGACAAAGTGCTCCTCGTACAGCCGCTGCTGCAGCATGCGCTTGGGCGGATCGAGCAGGCCGCCAATCGCCAGGTCGATGCCCGACTGGTCGAGCTGCTCGTACACCGTCTCGCGGTTCAGCCGCGCCACGCGCAACGCCATGCCCGGTGCCTCGCGCCGCAGCAGGGCCACCACGTGCGGCACCAGCACCATGTCGGCATAGTCGCTGGTGGCGATGGTGAGGCGTCGGCCCTGGGCGGCCAGCGGGTCGAAGTCGAGGCCCTGGGCCAACGCGCGGCGCAGCTGCTCCAGCGCCAGCGCAATGCCCGGTATCAGCGCCTGTGCGCGCTCGGTGGGCAGCATGCCGTCGGCCGTGCGCACGAACAGCTCGTCCTGGAACACATGGCGCAGCCGGCCCAGCGCATTGCTGACCGAGGGCTGCGCCCGGTTCAGCCGCTGGCCGGCCAGGGTCACGCTGCCGGTCTCATACAGCGCCTCGAAGGTGAGCAGCAGGTTCAGGTCCATCGACGCGAGGTTCATGCTGCCAATCTACCCCATGTGCCGTGCCGCGCTCTCCATTCATGCCGTGGATACGACGCATACCGGAAATCCATTTCCCTGCGCGCGGCCCGCATCCTAGGATGGCCGCCTGTCCGACTTCGAGTTCACCATGGCCCGCAGCATCCTCGTCACCGGCATCGAGCCCTTCGATGGCGAAACCATCAACCCCTCGTGGGAGGCCGTGCGCGTGCTCGACGGCGAAACCATCGCCGGCCACCGCCTGGTGGCCCACCAGCTGCCCTGCGTGATCGCCGAAGTGGGCCCGGCCCTGGTGGCCGCCATCGAAGAACTCGACCCCGTGCTGGTGCTCTGCCTGGGCCAGGCCGGCGGGCGTGCCGACATCACGGTGGAGCGCGTGGCCATCAACATCGTGGACGCGCGCATCCCCGACAACGCTGGCCGCCAGCCGGTGGACGAGCCGGTGGTACCCGGCGGCCCGGCCGCGTATTTCTCCACCCTGCCCATCAAGGCGCTGGTGGCGGCGCTGCGCGAAGCGGGCATCCCTGCCTCGGTATCGCAAACGGCGGGCACCTACAACTGCAACGCCATCTTCTATGCGCTGGCACACCACATCGCCACGCGCCGGCCGGCCCTGCGCGGCGGCTTCATCCATGTGCCCTACCTGCCCAGCATGGCCACGCGCCACCCGGGCGCGCCCAGCCTGGCCCGCGAGACGCTGACCGAGGCGGTGCGCATCATGGCTGCGACTTCGCTCGCTGTGGCCAGTGACATCCGTGCCGCCGGCGGCGCCGAGCACTGACCGGTCAGGAGACCGTTAGCTCCCTGCCAGTTGCTTTGCGTGGTGCGCCAGGTGGTCCGCCATGAAGCTCTGGATGAAGTAGTAGCCGTGGTCATACCCCTCATGCCGGCGCAAGGTGAGCGGTTGGCCGATGGCCTGGCACGCTTCCTCGAACAGATGCGGGTGCAACTGCGTGGGCAAGAACTTGTCGGCCAGGCCCTGGTCGATCAACACGCCCGCAGGGTAGGGCGCCACCGGCTGGTGCTGCATGAGCACCGTGGCATCGTGCTCGATCCAGCCCGTGCGGTCCGCACCCAGGTAGCCGGTGAAGGCCTTCTCGCCCCAGGGGCACTGCGTGGGCGCGCAGATCGGCGCAAACGCCGACAGGCTCTTGAACCGCCCCGGGTGGCGCAGCGCCAGCGTCAGCGCGCCATGCCCGCCCATCGAGTGGCCGAAGATGCCCAGGCGCTCGCCGTTGATGGGCAGTTGGCCCACGACCTGCGGCAGCAGCTCCTTCATCAGGTAGCTTTCCATGCGCCAGTGGCGTGCCCAGGGCTCGGCCGTGGCGTCCAGGTAAAAGCCCGCGCCCACGCCAAAGTCCCAGCTTTCGGCCTCGCCCGGCGCATTGGCGCCACGCGGGCTGGTGTCGGGCGCAATCAGCGCCAGCCCCAGCTCGGCCGCCAGGCGCTGCGCCCCGGACTTCACCATGAAGGTCTCTTCCGTGCAGGTCAGCCCCGCCAGGTACAGCAGGGCCGGCACCGGCCCTTGTTGTGCCTGCGGCGGCAGGTAGACCGAGAACTTCATCGGCAGCCCGATCTCGGTGGATGCGTGCTGGTAAAAGCGCTGCACGCCGCCAAAGCAGGCGTGCTCGCTGAGCAGTTCAAACGAAGTGGTCATCGCTCGCCAGGCCTCAGGCCGCGTATTTCACAACCGAGCGGATGGACTTGCCCTCATGCATCAAGTCGAACGCTTCGTTGATGTCCTTGAGGCCCATCTTGTGCGTCACAAACGGCTCCAGCTGGATCTTGCCGGCCATGGCGTCTTCCACCATGCCGGGCAGTTCGCTGCGGCCCTTCACGCCGCCAAAGGCCGTGCCCAGCCACTTGCGGCCTGTGACCAACTGGAAGGGGCGGGTGGAAATCTCTTGCCCCGCACCCGCCACGCCAATGATGACCGACTGCCCCCAGCCGCGGTGCGCGCATTCCAGCGCCGCACGCATCACGTTCACGTTGCCGATGCACTCAAACGAATGGTCCACGCCCCAGGTCGTCATCTCCACGATCACCTGCTGGATCGGCTTGTCAAAGTCCTTGGGGTTGATGCAGTCCGTCGCGCCGAAGACCTTGGCCAGGTCGAACTTGCTGGGGTTGGTGTCGATGGCGATGATGCGCCCCGCCTTGGCCAGCTTGGCACCCTGGATCACCGCCAGGCCAATGCCGCCCAGGCCAAACACCGCCACCGTATCGCCCTCCTGCACCTTGGCCGTGTTCTTCACCGCGCCAAGGCCCGTGGTCACACCGCAGCCCAGCAGGCACACCTGCTCGGGGTTGGCCTTGGGGTTGATCTTGGCCAGCGACACCTCGGCCACCACCGTGTACTCGCTGAAGGTCGAGCAGCCCATGTAGTGGTAGATCGGCTGGCCGTTGTAGCTGAAACGCGTGGTGCCATCGGGCATCACGCCCTTGCCCTGCGTGGCGCGCACCGACACGCACAGATTGGTCTTGCCGCTCTTGCAGAACAGGCACTCGCCGCACTCGGCCGTGTACAGCGGAATCACGTGGTCGCCCGGCTTCACGCTGGTCACGCCTTCGCCCACCTCCACCACAATGCCCGCGCCCTCATGGCCCAGCACCACGGGGAACAGGCCCTCGGGGTCGTCACCGCTCAGGGTGAAGGCATCCGTGTGGCACACACCCGTGTCGGTGATGCGGATCAGCACCTCGCCCTTCTTGGGCGGCGCCACGTCGATCTCGACGATCTGCAGGGGTTCTCCGGCCTTGAAGGCCACGGCGGCTTTGGATTTGATGGTCATGGTGTTGGGGGAATGGGTTGGTAAAGGGGAGGGGGCCAAAGGCTCTACGGCCTCATGGCATGGGTGGACGCCCAGACTGTAGGCCATGTGCGGGGCGCACAGAAACCCATGGCCGCAGACCTTGGGGGTATGGCCGAATCCCATCGTTCATGGCCTTGCCGGACATGGCCTCCCTTATAGTCCATCGCCTTCTTTCCCCTGCACCCGCTCGCCCATGGACCACCCCCATCCCCACCACCACCCCGCCGGCCAGCCCCACCGCATCGACCTCGTCGTCTACCCCGGCTTCAAGGCGCTGGAGGCCGTGGGCCCCATGTCCGTGTTCGACTACGCCAACGTCCACCTGCGCCAGCACGGCCGGCCCGACGGCTACGCCGTGCGCGTGGTCGCGGCCCAAGCCGGGCCCGTGCAGTCCGACACCCTGATGGCCCTCACCGCCACCCACACCCTGGCCGGGCTGGAGCAACAGCAGGAAGAGGGAGGCAGCGAGGGCGGCCCCGGCTGCACCGTGGTGCTGGTCGGCTCGCGCAACATCGAACAGGTGCTCGCCGCCTCGCCCGACCTGGTCGCCTGGGCCGCCCGCGTGGCCCCGCGCGTGGACCGCATGATCGCCCTGTGCTCCGGCAGCTTCTTCCTGGCCGCCGCCGGCTTGCTCGACGGCCGCCGCGCCGCCACCCACTGGAGCGTCGCCGCCCTGCTGCGCCAGCGCTACCCCGCCATCGACGTGGACCCTGATGCCATCTACGTGCGCGACGGATCGCTGTGGACATCGGCCGGCGTCACCGCCGGCATCGACCTCGCCCTGGCCCTGGTCGAAGAAGATTTTGGCCACGCCCTCGCACTGGAGGTGGCGCGCGACCTCGTCATGTACCTCAAGCGCCCCGGCGGCCAATCGCAGTTCAGCGTGCAGCTGGCCAGCCAGGGGGTGACCCACCGCGACATCCAGGCCGTACAGGCTTGGGTGCTGGAGAACCTGCACGAACCCATGCCCCTGGCCGCACTGGCGGCGCGTGCTGCCATGAGCGAGCGGCACTTTCGGCGGGTGTTTGTTCAGGAGACGGGGCAGACGCCTTCGGCGTTTGTGGATGCGGCGCGGTTGGAGGGGGCGCGGCGGTTGTTGGAGTCAACGTCTCAGCCGCAAGCCACGCTGCCCCTCAAGACCGTCGCCGCGCGCGTGGGCATGGGGTCGGAGCAGGCACTGAGGCAGTTGTTTGTGAGACACCTGGGGATCACGCCGCAGGCTTATCGCGAGAGGTTTGGGGGGCCGGGGAGGCGGTGAGTTGTGATCTGCTGCGCACGCGAAATTCGTTAAATGGGCGCGTCACTGTTTGGCCTTGGACGACGGTGGTGGCCAATCAGTATGCACACCCTCGTCTTGTTCTTTGCTCCGATAGAAAGAAATTTTGTCACCCGTTACGCCACGCGGTTTGGAGTCTGCATCTGTGTTTGCAGAGTCCTGCGCTTTTATTCCCATGAAGGAAATGTCCTCGAAGAGTTCGCCAATGGTTTTGGAGTCGACGTCCTCACCAGAAGAGACCCCGGGTTTTAGCCGGAGAATAACGCCCTTGTTGGTGACTTCTTTTTCGTACCCCATGTTTACTGCCGAAAGCTTTGCAACGGCGTCCGTCAGGGATGAGGTGGAGGAACTCCAGCGGCCATAGAGTTCCTTAAGGACAGACTGTTTTAAGCGGGCGTCATGCAACTCAGTGGTGGCGGAATAAAAAGCTTCTGTGTAGAGAATCAGTTCAGGAAGTTGTAGAGCCGCAATACGATGAGCCCGCATTGCGCATGCGCCCGGGTGTTCGCTTGTTGTTGGGACGTCTTGATCCGTCCGATAGCTCACCAGTGCCATTTGAACAGCTTCGATTTCCTTCATGAGCGAGTCAAGAGCCTGTCTACGAGCGTCCCTTTGCCGCGCAAATTCCGCTCGCTGATACACCACCTCCTCACGACGCTCTGCGCGCTCTCCCTGCAGGCGAGCGGACCGAGTGGATAAAAACTGAGTTAGAGCGGCTGCCGCGATGGCACCACCTGCACTGATAAGTGCAACCCAAAATATATCAGGCATGAGTCGTTCCTCTGCAGCGCTCGGAGCATTTTGCTCACGTAGCAAATGTTTAGTAGTAGTCCGCAAACCAGCGCTTCATACGCCCCAACTCGGCAGGCGCGGTTTTAGCATTTCCTTGGGCAAGGGCCTGCTCGCGCTCGCAAATCAGCGTGAGGTTTTTCAAGGCTGGAGGCGCTTTCGCGCAGAGCTTTGCGAAATCAGACGCCCATTGAGCCACATGGTCAGGAGTTAACTTCTCAGGTGTTACTGCCTCGATGCTCGCAATAAGGTTGGCTGCCTGCTCGGCCAGTTCTTTGTGGGCTTGCTTTCGGTCACCGTACCCGAACACCAGCGCTAAAAGCGTCAGCCCTGAGATTCCCGTAGCCACCCAAGGGAATCCGCTGCCCAGGACTTGGCTCAAATGTCGCCCAAATAGTGAGGCGCCCAAGAGCAAGGTGAACGCTTTAGTTTCTTTGTCCAGCAAGTCAAAAAAGCGCTGCCGTCTTTTGTGGTATCGCACCTGAACCCAAGCGTGATACAGAGTAGAGCATCTGCGGCCCCATACCTCGTCATCACCATCGTCCGGTACGGCCGCGCAAGAGCCTTCGATGGGAGACGGGTTCATGCTACGTCCTTCATTTCTTTGGCTTGGGGCCGGGAGGCGGGGCGGGAGAAAACGTCATCTGCTCATGCTCTAGGCTGATTCCCCGCTTTCTTCCATTTGATACCTCAGACTTCTGCGTCTTGGACGACTGTTTCGCTTTTCCAGTTTGCGACGTCGGGGGGTTAGGCTTCTTTGCCATATCTGTTCCTTGGAGGCCGTGATGAAGTGCGCCGTGTACTTCACATTGACGCACACGGCCTAGGGTCCGAAGGTTTCTACCTCTTTGGACGCGGTGGCGGGGGGGGAGCAGGAGAGAAGTTGACGGCGTTATCGTTCCGCTGAGACTTTACCGACTCTTGAAGGCGCTCCAAAGCTGGTGACGGTGGTGGTGGCGGTGGTGGCGGTGGCGGTGGCGGTGGCGGTGGCGGTGATTTCTTGTCAGTCATGGTTACTTTCTCTCCTATAAATTGTTTCTCAGCCGTACAAGTGACGCCTCGCTATGGCAACTGAGCTGTGTTCACCGAAGTGGCCACGCCGCCAAGCCCTGCGGCTGCGAGCGGTCGCAGGCGATCATGGAGCTACTGCCGTAAGTGCACGGCGCCTTCTGATAGGTGATCTTCCCTTGGGAATCGGTGCATTTGTTGGCCGCGAGCGAGGCCCCTCTTTGATGGAGAAGGGTGGTGATGTCGTTTGGAAAATTAGGGTCACAAACATACCAAGGACTCTGTAAGGCGATTGATCGAATTGCAGTGAGTGCTATGTAGTTGGACGAGCTGGGAGTCCGACGCTCTCAAATGATCTTTCGCTAAATTGCATCTCGGCACTGACACTCATTTTTTTGGACAAAGTCTCTCGATACTCAATCGCATCTGGCATGTCTTGAAACTGCAAGATTTCCCCGGCGAGAGCAGACAATCCAACCTTTGCTTCAGCAGGAGAGATGTGGAAGAACTCGCGCCGCATGTTCACCCCATTGACCCGAGCATCGGCAAACAGCTGGTGCATAGTGGTTTCGATGGTGACAGCATCCTTTGAGAAGAACAGGGCGTGAACATCAAAGTTGAATGGCACAGAAGCATCGCTCAATTCCCGGATGCGGTCCATCGGGTCAAGGCGCCGGGTCATGCCGATCTTCACCATCTTCTCTCCGAACGAACCAATGTTGGAAATGACATAGACATACCCGGCCCGAATGTTCGCCGCCCGGTAGTCGACATCTTCAATCGCGCGCTGCACATCCATCATCTGCTCCCGCATGCGCTCCGCCGCTTCTTCGTCGCCCTTACGGATCAGGGCCTCCAGCGCATTGGCGTAGTGCTGCTTCTCCTTTTCCAGGCGCGCGCGTTCGCGCTCCATCTCCTGCTGGGCCTTGCGCTCTTCCTTGAGCCGCTCGCGTTCCTCGCGCTCGGCTTGCTTTTCTTCATCTTGCTTGTGAAGGAAGTCGGCTGTCAGTTCCAACTCTTGGACTCGCAGCCTGAAAAATGGATCGGAAATGCGGATAGACATCGTCTTGCCCAACCGGGCAATGGTTTCCGAGACCTTCTCAAGCCGCTCCTTGGCTGAGTCGAGCTTGTGGGGCTTCATGGTTCGGACAAGGTTGTCCGCCTCCGCGTTGAATGCCCGTAGCATCAGCTTTGCGGTTTCCTTGACCATCTTTCGGCCCTGAGCCTCCGAGCCATTCACGGTCCAGCTGGTCGTTGCCAGCACGGCATCGCCGTCGCTCTTGAGCATCTCCTTGATCCTGGACTCGATGCGGCCAAGTTCGGCTTGGTAAGCCACTGCATTGGAGAGCGGGTGGGTATATCGGTAGACGCCGACCTCCTGCAGCAAGGCCGTTTCCTCGGTAACGACGATGCTGGCTTTGATGGATTCGAGGTGCTGCATTGCGGCAGCTGTTTGGGCGGCCATATCTGCCTCCATGGCCGCCTTCTTTGCGAGAAGCAGATCGATGTCACGTTCGATCTCTTTTTTGTGCTGCTCCACCTGGACCACGGACAGCAAGCCCAGCCGGTCAACGACTTCCTGCTTCTGCCGGTGTTCTTTGGTCTCTCGCGCCAGCGCTGCATTGACCTGCGCCAAGTCTGCTTGTGCTCTATCGCGACTGATCTCAAGCAACTCGATCTCTCGCAACAGCTCGCGTGCGTAGCGACGCGCGCCAAAAAATGGAATCGCCTGTTCTTTCGGCATTGCCTCCCCCTCAGCATTTGACCGCGCTATGGCGGCTTCATAGAACTGAGGTTCAGCATGGGGCAACTTGTTTCTTTTTGCAACTTTTAAACGGCAAACACTTTCAGGCCTCGGGTGAAGATCGGAGGGATCTGGCGAATACCCGATTGGAGTAGCTGTTGCCTTCAAAGGCGTAGCTCGTGACCCCGATGTTTTGGTAGCCATGGGCCGTGTAAAACGCCAGGGCACGGCGATTGCCCTCCCACGCTGTCAGCCACATGCTGTCGGTGGACGCCGCAGCGCAGATTTCCTCCGCCTCGCGAAGCAGCCACCGTCCAATGCCCTGGCGCTGAAAGCCCGGTTGGATGTAAAGCCGAACCAGTTCTGCGCCGACAACCGTTCCGACTGGGGCAGCCAATGAAGTCAATTGGACCTCCGCGAACCCGACCAGCCCCGAGCCTTGTTCAGCCAGAATGAAGCGCCGGGCGGGCTGCTGGAGCCTGCGGGCAAACGCCTCGGCGGAGTATTCGGCAAAGGCCTCCGCCGCAAGGTCTGGGCGCACACCCTCCGTGGCATAGGTATCCAGAAAGACCTGGATCGCCACGGCGGCGATGGTGGGTGCATCTTGCGGCGTAGCAGGGCGCAGATCGAGTGGTGCAGACATGGAATGGGGGTTGTGGCTGGCTGGTCGCCCTACTGTATTCCTCGCCCACCATGCTGCCTTCGGCCATG
>JAESFW010000312.1_pt1 | contig 38258 bp, 31 predicted proteins | sample 9269481 | NCBI WGS metagenome assembly JAESFW01 (sample SAMN14515350, study PRJNA621654) | algae metagenome | isolation source: Lyngbya sp. HA4199-MV5 and co-occurring heterotrophs from soil with... | place: USA: Ahupuaa O Kahana State Park, Hawaii | collected 2009-07-21 | reverse complement strand
GAACAGCGACTCCTGCATCGCATCTGATCCCCGCATCGTCTGGACTCCTTGTTGAGCGAGGCCTCAGTATCTACAACGATGCTCTTGAACGCCAGGTTTTACGGGGATGATATTCAACAGCCTGCTAGGCCAGTGCCCCCGCGCAAGGGCCGCCCCGCCGCGCTGGGGGCTGAGGGCTGAGGGCCGCGGCTCCAAGCCTGCCTGCGCAGGCTTGGACGTGCCCGAAGAGCCATCGCCTCTGGCGGTGGCACCGAGGCGCGAAGCGCCTCGGGGGGCTTCACCTCATGCATCCATTTCCTTGAACACCTCCGCCGCCGTGCGGAAGGAGTCGATCGCTGCAGGCACGCCGCAGTAGATCGCGGTCTGCAAAAACACCTCCTTGATCTCGTCGCGCGTCAGGCCGTTGTTGATGGCGCCGCGCACGTGCAGCTTGAGTTCGTGCGGCCGGTTCAGCGCCGTCAGCATCGCCAGGTTCAGGAAGGAGCGCGTCTTGCGGTCCAGCCCCGGGCGGTTCCACACATCGCCCCAGCAGTACTGGGTCACCATCTCCTGCATGTCGATATTGAAGTCGGTCGCGTTGCGGACGGCGGCGTCCACATACTCGGCGCCCAGCACCTCGCGTCGCGTGGACAGGCCCTGGTCGAACAGGGCGGGGTTCTTGGGTGCTAAGGCGCGGGTCATGAAGGCTCCTGGTGGGTAGGTAGGTAAAGGTCGGATGGAAAACGGTGCAGCGGTACACCGTGATGGAAATACAATAAGATTGTCTGACAATCATATGATGCACTCGGGGTTGGTGGCAAGCGTCGTCTGCGTGTCCGACAATCTGTTTGCAGGAGGGATCCGCTAGGATCAAGCCATGACCGCCATGCTCCGTGTGCCCCGTGAAGAGACCTCCCTGCGCGAGCGCGCCACCAGCGCGTTGCGCCAGGCCATCCTGGACGGGGTGTTCTCGCCCGGCCAGAAGCTCTCGGAGCGCGAACTCTGCGAAAACCTGGAGGTCAGCCGCTCCTGCGTGCGCGAGTCCCTGCAGCACCTGCAGGCCGAAGGGCTCATCACCATCGTCCCGCACCGCGGGCCCGAGGTGACCACCATATCGCCCAAGGAGGTGCGCGACATCTACGAGGTGCGCGCCCACCTCGAAAGCCTGGCCGCCAGGGCCTTTGCCCAACACGCCTCGCCCGAGCAGGTGCGCGCGCTGCGCGCCAAGCTCAATGAACTGGCCAAACCCGCCCTCGCGCAAGACCGGGCCCGGCTGCTCCAGGTGAAAAACCAGTTCTACGAGATCCTCGTCGACGGCTGCGGCAATCTGGTCGCCGGCCAGATGCTGCGCCAGCTCAACAACCGCGTGACCGTGCTGCGCCGCATCTCCATGGCCCAGCCCGAGCGGCTGCCCCATACGCTGCAGGAGCTCAACGCCATGGTGGCGGCCATCGAGCGCGGCGATGGCGAGTCCGCGGCCAAGCTGTCGGCCGCGCATGTGCAGAAGGCGGGGGAAAACGTGCTCCGCAGCATGGAGCACCAGGCGTAGCGGGGCGCTGGCTTATTTATTCCTGGACGAAGCGCAGCAGCAGCGCACTGGTCGCGGGCGCGATCACCAGGTCACCCTCGATGAAGCCATACAGCCGCCCCTCGGGGCCGGCAGAGTAGAGCTCATTGCCATCGATGCGGTAGAGCAGGTGCTCGCCATCGCGCACAAACTCATCGCCCTCGACCACGCCCACGTGTTTCCCGGTCGGGTCGGTCACATTCCATCGGCCTGTTTCGAACATTGAAGGACCTCCCGGTAGCCGGCTTCGCGGCGCCACAGCAGCATTCAAGTCAAGAAGGGGGACGCCTCGGGCCCTGGTCTGGCGCTGCAGGGGAGGCGGGACGTCCATCGCAATCAGGACTGTAGCAGCCCCCTGCGGCGGGTGCAAAGGCCGGGAGTGGGGTCGGATGGCCTTCCCCGACCTTGTGGTTGGACGGTCTTTCAGCAGGAGTAAGCAATCTGCAGGCTTCAGTGTTCAGGAGGCTTGGGTGAGCGTGAGGAGGAACCACAGCAGCGGGCCACCGAACAGGCTTGCAACTGCGGTGATCTTCGCGGCCGCCGCTGGCCCGCGCTTGCCCGAAGACATTGCGATCCGATAGGTCGCCCATCCCACAACACAGTTCGCCACCAGCACGCCCAACAGGTTGGCCAGTCCCATCCCGCCGGACGGCTGTGCATGGGCAAGGCACGCCGATGCGGTGAAGGGTATGAGCATAGCGATGGCCGCAATCCAGTGCATGGGTTTTCCCTCCTGCTGCGGATTATTGCCCGAGGCAGTGAGCGCTCATGGCGGAGGCCCGGGACGTGGGGGCTTCGGAGGATCGCCTCGGTATCTGTGGCATTTCCTCAGGTGCATGCTGCGATGGGACGAGGGGCATGCGCCAGCAGCACCCACTGCAGGCTATCAATGGCCAAAAAATGGAAGTGGGATGGCGCACAGGCCCGGGTGGTCGCAGGGCAAAGCACCCAGAGCATCACGTCCGTCAGCAGGCGAAAACCGAAGGCATTGCGCCAACAATGTGCCTTTTCAGTCAAAAACCATAGCAAAGAAACTATGGTGCCCGGGGCCGGAATCGAACCGGCACGCCTTGCGGCGGGGGATTTTGAGTCCCCTGCGTCTACCAATTTCACCACCCGGGCAGGGAATTCGTGAAGACTCAAATTATGGCACAGTAGGGCGCATGAAATATCCGACGATTGAAGACGCGATTGGCAAGACGCCGCTGGTGGCGCTGCAGCGCATTGGGGCGGCCGACAATGCCGCGCGTGGCAACGTGATCCTGGGCAAGCTCGAAGGCAACAACCCGGCAGGCTCGGTGAAGGACCGGCCGGCGCTGTCCATGATCCGCCGCGCGGAAGAACGCGGCGACATCCGCCCTGGGGACACGCTGATCGAGGCGACCTCGGGCAACACCGGCATTGCGCTGGCCATGGCGGCGGCGATCAAGGGCTACCGCATGGTGCTGGTGATGCCCGAAGACCTGTCGGTGGAGCGTGCCCAGACCATGAAGGCCTTTGGCGCCGACCTGGTGCTCACGCCCAAGAGCGGCGGCATGGAGCATGCGCGCGACCTGGCCGAGGCCATGCAAAAGCGCGGCGAGGGCAAGGTGCTCGACCAGTTCGCCAATGCCGACAACCCGCGCATCCACTACGAGACCACGGGCCCCGAGCTGTGGGAGCAGACCGATGGGCGCATCACCCACTTCGTGAGCGCCATGGGCACCACGGGCACCATCACGGGCGTGTCGCGCTTTTTGAAGGAAAAGAACGCTGGCATCCAGATCATCGGCGCGCAGCCGCAGGAGGGCTCGCGCATCCCCGGCATCCGCAAGTGGCCGCAGGAGTACCTGCCCAAGATCTTCGACCCGCGTGCCGTGGACGAAACCGTGAACGTGAGCCAGGACGATGCCGAGGACATGGCCCGGCGCCTGGCGCGCGAAGAGGGCATCTTCGGCGGCATCTCGGCCGCGGGCGCCTGCTGGGCGGCGCTGCAGCTGTCGCAGCGCGTGAGCAATGCGACCATCGTCTTCGTGGTCTGCGACCGGGGTGACCGGTATCTTTCCACCGGGGTGTTCCCCGCGTGACGGTGCTGGCCGGCCGCCGCTGCTACGCTGCGGTGGCGCGGCCAGAATGCCGCTCCCGATGACATCCCTGCGCCAGCCGCTCAGCCGCCGTGGCGGCTGATGCTATAAAATCAAGAGCAAAAATGCACTACGAAACCCGTTACTGCACCCACTGCGGCACGCCGCTGGCCCTGATCACCGTGGCCGAGGATGGTGGCGACAAGCAGCGCCTGCGCTGCCCGGCCTGTGGCTGGACGCACTGGAACAACCCCACGCCGGTGCTCGCCGCCATCGTGGAGGTGAACGGGCAGGTGCTGCTGGCCCGCAACGCGGCCTGGCCGGCCAAGATGTTCGCGCTGATCACCGGCTTCATGGAAGCCGGTGAATCGCCGATGGAAGGCATCGCGCGCGAGGTCAAGGAAGAGACCAACCTCGACGTGACCGCCACCACGCTGGTGGGGGCGTACGAATTCCTGCGCATGAACCAGGTCATCATCGCCTACCATGTGGTGGCAGAGGGCGAGGTGAAGCTCTCGCCCGAGCTGGTGGACTACCGCATGTACGATCTGGCAGACCTCAAATGCTGGCCCGCCGGCACCGGCTACGCGCTGGCCGACTGGCTGCGCACACGCGGGCACGAGCCGGTGTTCTTCACTGCCGAGGAAAATGCCGAGCGGCGCCGCGGCCTGGACCTGCCGCCAAAGGACTGACGACCATGGACATCCACAAAGAAATCGACACGCGCGGCCTGAACTGCCCCCTGCCCATCTTGAAGGCCAAGAAGGCCCTGGCCGACCTGGCCAGCGGCCAACTGCTCAAGGTGGTGGCCACCGACGTGGGCTCGGTGCGCGACTTCCAGGCCTTTGCCAAGCAGACCGGCAACGAGCTGGTGGAGCAGACGAGCTCGGGCACCGACGAAGCCAAGGAGTTCGTCCACATCCTGCGCCGCCGCTGAGTGGCCGGCTGGCGGGCGGTGTGCCCGCCTGAAAGCCAAAAAGTCCTCCGGCGGCTCGCACCGCGGGAGGACTTTTTTGCTGGTGGAGTGCGCCGCCAGCAGGCTTACAGGCTCAACCCTTTGAGGTATTCGCGGAAGTGGGCGCCCACCTGTGGGTGCTGCAGGGCCAGCTCCACCGTGGCTTCGAGAAAGCCTTCCTTGCTGCCGCAGTCGTAGCGCTTGCCTTCGTACTGGAAGGCGTAGACGGCCTCGTGCTGCATCAGGCGGGCAATGCCGTCGGTGAGCTGGATCTCGCCGCCCACGCCGCGCGGCTGGTTGCGGATCTCGTCAAACACTCCGGGCGTGAGGATGTAGCGGCCGGCCACGCCCATGCGCGAGGGCGCCACGTCGGCCTTGGGCTTCTCGACGATGCGGTCGATGCGGATCAGCGGGCCACCGGCGGGCTCACCGGCCACGATGCCGTACTTGTGCACCTGGTCCTCGGGCACCTCCTGCACGGCGATGACCGAGCGGCCCTGCTGGCGAAAGGCCGCTGCCATCTGGGCCAGCACGGGCTGGCCGCCCTTGGGGCCGACCATCAGGTCGTCGGCCAGGATCACTGCGAACGGCTCCTTGCCCACCAGGGGCTCGGCGCACAGCACGGCATGGCCCAGGCCCAGCGAGCGCGGCTGGCGCACGAAGGCGCAGTCCATGTCGTCGGGCTGCACCGAGCGCACGAGCTTGAGCAGCTCGGCCTTGCCGGCGGCTTCGAGCTCGTTCTCCAGCTCATAGGCCGTGTCGAAATGGTCCTCGATGGCGCGCTTGCTGCGGCCCGTGACGAAGATCATGTGGCGGATGCCGGCGGCATAGGCCTCTTCCACGGCGTACTGGATCAGCGGCTTGTCCACCACCGGCAGCATCTCCTTGGGCGATGCCTTGGTGGCCGGCAGAAAGCGCGTGCCCAGGCCGGCAACGGGAAAAACGGCTTTGCGGATGGCGGATGCAGCGGTCATGGGGCTCCTGGCAAGAATGGTGACAGAGAAAAAGGGCAGGGCCCGGCTTGCAGCAGCCGGGCGCACCTGCCCTCAGTATCGCGGGGTTTTCAGCCCAGGCGTGTAAGCTGATCGCGCAAACGCGAGAGCGTGGCGGTGAAATCGGCAATGCGCTTCTTTTCCTGCTCGATCACGGCGGGTGGCGCCTTGGCCACGAAGGCCTCGTTGCCCAGCTTGGCATTGGCCTTGGCCACTTCGCCCTCCAGGCGGGCGACTTCCTTGGCAATGCGGGCCTTTTCGGCGGCCACGTCGATCTCCATGTGCAGACACATGCGCGCCTCGCCCACCACGACCACGGGTGCTGCCTGTGCGGCGGCGGCCCAGGCGGCCTCGTCGTCGAACACCTTGACTTCGCTCAGCTTGGCCAGGGCCTGCAGCACCGGGGCCACGCCGCGCATGAAGTCGCTGTCGCCCACGGTGTACAGCGGCAGGCGTGTCGAGGGCGAGACGTTCATCTCGCCGCGCAGCGTGCGGCAGGCGTCGACCAGGCCCTTGATGCGCTCCATGTGCGCAATGGCGGCCTCGTCGATCTTGCTCGGCTGCGCTTCGGGGTAGCGGGCGATGCTGACCGACTGGCCGGGCAGGCCGGCCACGGGCGCCACCGTCTGCCACAGGGCTTCGGTGATGAAGGGGATGATGGGGTGGGCCAGGCGCAGGATGGCTTCGAGCGTGCGGATCAGTGTGCGGCGCGTGGCGCGCTGCTCGGCCTCGGTGCCGGTCTGGATCTGCACCTTGGCGATTTCCAGGTACCAGTCGCAGAACTCGTTCCACACGAAGTCGTAGATCGTGTTGGCCACGTTGTCCAGGCGGAACTCGGCAAAGCCCTTGGCGACTTCGGCCTCGGTCTTCTGCAGCAGCGAGGCGATCCAGCGGTCCGCCTGGCTGAACTGCATGTAGCCGTGGGCCGGGCCGCCGGGCTGGCATTCTTCCTTGGTGTGCTCCTTGAGGCCGCAGTCCTGGCCCTCGCAGTTCATCAGCACGAAGCGGCTGGCGTTCCACAGCTTGTTGCAGAAGTTGCGGTAGCCCTCGCAGCGCTTGCTGTCGAAGTTGATGCTGCGGCCCAGGCTGGCCAGTGCCGCAAAGGTGAAGCGCAGCGCATCGGCGCCATAGGCGGGGATGCCCTCGGGGAATTCCTTTTGCGTGTTCTTTCGCACCGTGGGCGCGGTCTCGGGCTTGCGCAGGCCAGTGGTGCGCTTGTCCAGCAGGGGCTCCAGCGCAATGCCGTCGATCAGGTCCACCGGGTCGAGCACGTTGCCCTCGGACTTGCTCATCTTCTTGCCCTGCGCGTCGCGCACCAGGCCGTGGATGTAGACATGCTTGAACGGCACGCGGCCCGTGAAGTGCGTGGTCATCATGATCATCCGGGCGACCCAGAAGAAGATGATGTCGTAGCCCGTCACCAGCACGCTGCTGGGCAGGTACAGGTTGTAGTCGTCGGTCGGGCCGTCGCCCTGCTCGGGCCAGCCCATGGTGCTGAAGGGCACCAGGGCCGAGGAGTACCAGGTATCGAGCACGTCCTCGTCGCGGCGCAGCGTCTTGCCCGGGGCCTGGGCCTGGGCTTCGGCTTCGCTGCGGGCCACGATCACGTTGCCCTCTTCGTCATACCAGGCCGGGATCTGGTGGCCCCACCACAGCTGGCGGCTGATGCACCAGTCCTGGATGTTGTTCATCCACTGGTTGTAGGTGTTCACCCAGTTCTCGGGCACGAACTGCACCTCGCCGCTGGCCACGGCGTCGATGGCCTTTTGCGCGATGCTCTTGCCCGTGGGGTCCTGCTCGCTCACCTTGCTCATGGCCACGAACCACTGGTCCGTGAGCATGGGCTCGACCACCTGGCCGGTGCGCGTGCAGATGGGCACCATGAGCTTGTGCTTCTTGGTCTCCACCAGGGCGCCCGAGGCTTCCAGGTCGGCCACGATGGCCTTGCGCGCCACGAAACGGTCCAGGCCGCGGTACTTCTCGGGGGCGTTGTCGTTGACGGTGGCCTGCAGCGTGAGCACCACGATCATGGGCAACTGGTGGCGCTGGCCCACGGCATAGTCATTGGGGTCGTGCGCAGGCGTGACCTTGACCACGCCGGTGCCGAACTCCTTGTCCACATAGTCGTCGGCGATGATGGGGATCTCGCGGCCCACCAGGGGCAGCACCACGTTCTTGCCGATCAGGTGGGTGTAGCGCGCATCCTCGGGGTGCACCATCAGCGCCACGTCGCCCAGCATGGTCTCGGGGCGGGTGGTGGCCACGGTGAGGCTGCCCGAGCCATCGGCCAGCGGGTAGGCGATGTGCCAGAGCGAACCGTCCTTCTCTTCGCTTTCGACTTCGAGGTCGGACACGGCGGACTGCAGCTTGGGGTCCCAGTTCACCAGGCGCTTGCCGCGGTAGATCAGGCCCTGCTGGTAGAGCTTGACGAAGGTGTCGGTCACCACCTTGGAGAGCTTGTCGTCCATGGTGAAGTACTCGCGGCTCCAGTCCACGCTGTCGCCCATGCGGCGCATCTGCGTGGTGATGGTGTTGCCGCTCTTTTCCTTCCACTCCCAGACCTTGGCAACGAAGTTCTTGCGCGCCTCGGGCGGCGTGGGGCCCATGTCGTGCCGGCTGATGCCCTGCTCCTGCAGCTGGCGCTCCACCACGATCTGCGTGGCGATGCCGGCGTGGTCGGTGCCGGGGATCCAGGCCGTGTTGTGGCCGCGCATGCGGTGGTAGCGCGTCAGGCTGTCCATGATCGTCTGGTTGAACGCATGGCCCATGTGCAGCGTGCCCGTCACATTGGGCGGTGGCAGCTGGATGGAGAAGGCCGGCTCGCCCGCCTGTGCCACGCCGGTGCCGCGAAAGCCTGCTACACCGTAGCCTCGGCGTTCCCATTCAGGACCCCAGTGGGCTTCCAGGGCGGCGGGTTCAAACGATTTGGACAGGCTGTCGAGGCCGGGTTGTTGCAGGGGCGTGCTCATGGGTGGGGCAGGGTGGAGAGGCGGCCCTGGCGGGGCGCCTCTGCTGTCGAGAGGGTGGAACCCACCATTTTATGCGACGCAGGTGCCCCGGTGCGGCGCGTGGGCGCGGTGCCATTCGGACAGGCACGGCCGCCACTTATCCAATTGTTACCTTGTACGGACTGGCGCAGGGCGGGTGTTTTCCGATAATCCGGCGCAAAGGGGTGAGGAAGGGTGCGCTGCGGGCGTGCCTGGGCCCCTTTGTGCTCGCCGGATCAAAAAACATTCCAACCGTCTGTCCGCCTTCGTATGAACATTCCATCCGCCCTGCGCCTGGGCCTGGCCAAGGTCTTTGGCTATTCGCTGCTCTCGCTGTTCCTGATTCCGCTGGCCGCCTTTCTGTTCACCGGCTACGCCCAGCGCGATGAGGACACCCAGTTCGTCGCCCGGGTGAGCCAGCGCATCGACGCCGAAAAGGGCATGCCCGCGGCCGAGAAGCAGGCGCGCAAGGATTTCTACCGCGCCAACCCGCCCTCCAGGGTCTGCACCAACCCCTCGCCCGAGGTGCAGGAATACCGCGAGGCCGTGTGCGAGCAGTACGGCGAGCTGTGGCAGTTCAACTTGGTGCGCAAGGCCTCGGCCTGGACCCTGGTCGCCGGCGTGCTGCTGCTGGCCTCGGTGCTGGGCCTGGGTGCCCTGGCCTTCGTGGACCGCAAGATGCAGTACACCAGCTTCGTCACCGGCTGGCACCTGACCACCTGGTCCAGTGCCGCCTCGCTGATCGTGCAGGGCGCGCTGGCAGTGTGGCTGTCGTTCTGGCTCACAGCCTTCTTCTTCCACAAATACTCGCCCAAGCTCATCATCTTCGTGGGCATCGCCGTGGCCATCGGCGTGTTCATGGCCATCAAGAGCATCTTCACGCGCGTGCGGCTGAACAATGGCGTGGACGGCGAGCTCGTGGCCGAGGCCGATGCACCGCTCCTGTGGAAGCGCATCCGCCACATGGCCGAGCGCCTCAAGACCGAGCCGCCCCGGCACATCGTGGCCGGCATCGATGCCAACTTCTTCGTGACCGAGGCGCCGCTCACCGTGGGCGGCAAGATGCTCACCGGGCGCACCCTGTTCGTGAGCATTCCGCTGCTGCGCCTGCTGGACCAGTCCGAGGCCGACGCCGTCTTCGGCCATGAGCTGGCCCACCTGCGCGGTGGCGATACCAAGAGCAGCGCGATGCTCGGCCCCAAGATCAGCCAGTACGACCACTACCGCCATGCCATGCGCACGGGCGGCCTGTCGGCCGTGGTCTCGCCGCTGCTCGACCTCTACCGCATGATCTTCGAGGTCGCCCTGGCACGCGAGAGCCGCGAGCGCGAGTTCAAGGCCGACCGCATCGCCGCCAAGCTGATCTCGCCCGACGCGATTGCGCGCTCGCTGGTGAAGATCGCGGCCTATGCGCAGTACCGCGCCAAGATCGAGCACGAGCTCTTCGGCCAGAACCGCCGGCACGAGTCGGCCGCGCTGGGCATCGCGGGCTATGTGGCGCAGGGCCTGCCGCCCTATGCTGCGTCGGCCGATTTCCTGGCCGAGATGAAGACGGCCAATGTGCCGCACCCCTTCGACTCGCACCCGGCCATGACCGAGCGCATGCGCGCCGTGGGCGTGAACCTGCCCGAGAGCGCCTATGGCGCCATCGTCGTGCGCCCGCCGGCCGCCACCTGGGTGCAGCAGATCCTCACGGCCGATGCCATCGAGCAGCGCATGTGGGGCGCCTACGAAGAGGCCTTTGCCGCCGACCACGAGCGCAGCCTGGCCTACCGCTACGAGCCGGCCACCGACGAGGAGCGCGCGCTGGTGCTGCAGTACTTTCCACCCGTGCAGTTCGCCCTGAAAGGCAGCGACACGGTGACGGTGAGCATCGAGGGCATCAGCACCTCGGCCGATGGCACCACGGTGTTCTGGGACGCCATCAAGGCACTGGAATTCAAGGAAAGCAGTTTCGGCAATGCGCTCGTCGTGACCCATCCCGAGAAAAATGCCCTGGGCCTGGGGGCCAAGACCAGCAAGATCAAGCTGGCGGGCCTCAAGAAGGAAAAGGACGACTTCAACGCCACCGTGGGCCACTACTGGCAGCGCCACCAGATCATGCGCGCGCACCAGAACGAAGGCTGACGGGCACGGGGGATTTCCCGGGGGCGCCAGGCCTCCGAACCGGCCCCGCCAGGGGGCTCGGCCCGGCGTGCGAAAAGCCCATCCCGGCGCAGCCCGAAACAGCAGCTGCGCGCGCCGTGGCAGGTGCCTGCTGGGCGTCCTGCTCCTCAATTTGTAATTGCCAGCGAACTTTCCGCAGTGTGCCACGCTCTACCGGAGCGTGTGCAGGTCGCGTGGAAAAGCGTTGCGCGCCTACACGAATTCCCTGTTCAAAGACAGGCGGTGGTGCTACAACAGGGCTGAACCGGTAGCGATTCCCACTGCAAACCGTGGCGCCCATGCGGAGGGTGCCACCACAGGAGGACGTATGGATGCCATCAGCAGTTTCGCCTCGCGTTACGCCCGTAGCCGCGAAGAGGAAATGTCGATCGACGAATACCTCGCCGAATGCAAGCGCGATCCCATGGTCTACGCCACGGCCGCCCAGCGCATGCTGGCCGCCATCGGCGACCCCGAGATGGTGGACACGCGCAACGACCCGCGCCTGTCGCGCATCTTCGCCAACAAGGTGATCAAACGCTACCCGGCGTTCGCCGAGTTCTATGGCATGGAAGATGCCATCGAGCAGGTGGTGAGCTTCTTCCGCCATGCCGCGCAGGGCCTGGAAGAGCGCAAGCAGATCCTCTACCTGCTCGGGCCTGTGGGCGGTGGCAAGAGCTCCATTGCCGAACGCCTGAAATACCTGATGCAGAAGGTGCCCTTCTATGCGCTCAAGGGCTCGCCGGTGAACGAGTCGCCGCTCGGCCTGTTCGACGCGGTGGAGGACGGCGCGGTGCTCGAGGAGCAGTTCGGCATTCCGCGGCGCTACCTGCAGCGCGTGCTCTCGCCCTGGGCGGTCAAGCGACTGGAGGAGTATGGCGGCGACATCCGCCAGTTCAAGGTGGTCAAGCGCTACCCCAGCATCCTCAAGCAGGTGGGCATCGCGAAGACCGAGCCGGGCGACGAGAACAACCAGGACATATCGAGCCTGGTGGGCAAGGTCGACATCCGCAAGCTCGAGACCTTTGCCCAGGACGACACCGACGCCTACAGCTACAGCGGCGGCCTGTGCCTGGCCAACCAGGGCCTGCTCGAATTCGTGGAAATGTTCAAGGCGCCCATCAAGGTGCTGCACCCGTTGCTCACGGCCACGCAGGAGGGCAACTACAAGGGCACGGAAGGCTTTGGCGCCATTCCCTTTGACGGCGTGGTGCTGGCCCACAGCAACGAGAGCGAATGGAAGGCGTTTCGCAACAACAAGAACAACGAGGCCTTCCTCGACCGCATCTACATCGTCAAGGTGCCCTACTGCCTGCGCGTGAGCGAGGAGATCCGCATCTACGACAAGCTGATCCGCGAGTCCTCGCTGGGCAACGCGGTGTGCGCGCCGGGCACGCTCAAGATGATGTCGCAGTTCGCCATCCTCACGCGCCTGAAGGAGCCCGAGAATTCCAGCATCTTCAGCAAGATGCAGGTCTACGACGGCGAGAGCCTCAAGGACACCGACCCGCGCGCCAAGAGCTACCAGGAGTACCGCGACTATGCCGGCGTGGACGAAGGCATGACCGGCATCTCCACGCGCTTTGCCTTCAAGATCCTGTCCAAGGTGTTCAACTTCGACAGTGCCGAGGTGGCGGCCAACCCCGTGCACCTGATGTATGTGCTGGAGCAGCAGATCGAGCGCGAGCAGTTCCCGGCCGAGCTGGAGACCAAGTACACCAGCTATATCAAGGAGTTCCTGTCGCCGCGCTATGCCGAGTTCATCGGCAAGGAGATCCAGACCGCGTATCTTGAGAGCTACAGCGAGTACGGGCAGAACATCTTCGACCGCTACGTCACCTACGCCGACTACTGGATCCAGGACAACGAGTACCGCGACACCGACACCGGCGAGGTGTTCGACCGCAGCGCGCTCAATGCCGAGCTCGAGAAGATCGAGAAACCCGCGGGCATTGCCAACCCCAAGGATTTCCGCAACGAGATCGTCAACTTCGTGCTGCGCGCGCGTGCCAACAACCAGGGCAACAACCCGAGCTGGACCAGCTACGAGAAGCTGCGCCTGGTGATCGAGAAGAAGATGTTCTCCAACACCGAAGAGCTGCTGCCCGTGATCAGCTTCAATGCCAAGGGCAGCGCCGAAGAAGCGCGCAAGCACGAGGACTTCGTCACCCGCATGGTGGAGAAGGGCTACACGCCCAAGCAGGTGCGCCTGCTGTGCGAGTGGTACCTGCGTGTGCGCAAGAGCAGCTAGGCAGCGCAGCGGCAAGGGCAGCGCTTGAAGGTTTGGCCAGGGCATCCCACCGGGGGCGCTGGCCCACGCATGGGGGCAAGGGATGGCATTGCAAATCATCGACCGCAGGCTCGCCGGCAAGAACAAATCGGTCGGCAACCGCGAACGCTTTGTGCGGCGCTTCAAGGAGCAGATCGCCGAGGGCGTGCGCCGTGCGGTGTCGCAGCGCGACATCCGCAACATCGAGCAGGCCGAGAACATCACCATCCCCAGGAAGGACATCGGCGAGCCCGTGTTCCACCATGGGCGCGGCGGCATCCATGACCGGGTGCACCCAGGCAATGCCGACCATGTGCGCGGCGACCGCATCCAGCGGCCCCAGGGCGGCGGTGGGGGCGGTGGCGGCTCGCAGGCCAGTGACAGCGGCGAGGGCGAGGACGACTTCACCTTCACGCTGACCAAGGAAGAGTTCATGCAGCTCTTCTTCGAGGACCTGGCGCTGCCCAACCTGCTGCGCACGCACATCGGTGAGACCCCCAAGTACAAGCCGCGCCGCGCCGGCTACAGCCAGAACGGCATTCCCAACAACCTGGCGGTGCTGCGCACCATGCGCGGCGCGCTGGGGCGGCGCATTGCGCTGGGGCAGTCGGCGCACCGGGAGCTGGCGGCGCTGCAGGTGCAGCTCGAGGCCCTGGTGCAGCGCGGCGATGGCGCCAGCGAGGAGGCCGCCGTGCTGCGGCTGCGCATCGACGAACTGCAGGCGCGCACCGGCCGCATTCCCTACCTGGACCCCATCGACCTGCGCTTTCGCGCCCGGGTGCAGGTGCCCGTGCCCAACAGCCAGGCCGTGATGTTCTGCGTGATGGACGTCTCGGGCTCCATGGACCAGGCGCGCAAGGACCTGGCCAAGCGCTTCTTCATCCTGCTGTACCTGTTCCTCACGCGGCACTACGAGAAGATCGACATCGTCTTCATCCGCCACCACACCCAGGCGGCCGAGGTGAACGAGGAGCAGTTCTTCCACTCCACCGAGAGCGGCGGCACGGTGGTCAGCAGCGCGCTGGTGCTGCTCGACCAGATCATCCGCGCGCGCTACCCCGCGGGCGACTGGAACATCTACGTGGCCCAGGCCAGCGATGGCGACAACTTCACCAACGACAGCGGCAACTGCCGCAACCTGCTGGTGGACCGCATCCTGCCGCTGGCACGCCATTTCGCCTATGTGCAGGTGGCCCAGGAAGAGCAGAACCTGTGGGAGGAGTACAGCCAGCTGGTGCCGCTGTACCCCCATTTCGCGATGCGCAAGGTGTCCGAGCCGGGGGATATCTACCCCGTGTTCCGCGACCTCTTCAAGAAGGAGGGGGTGCAGGTATGAACAACCCCATGGCCCAATACCCGGTGCTGGAGCGCCGCATGCGCGACAACCCCTGGAAGACCGCCATCGTCGGCGAGCGCCGCCACCGCACCGTGCCCGAGCAGCCGCTGCCTGCCGGGGCGCGACCCGCCGAGCCGCTGCCCGACCCGAGCGACTGGACCTTCGACCTGATCGAGCGCTACCACGCCGCGATAGCGGCCACGGCCGAGCGCTTCGGCCTGGATACCTACCCCAACCAGCTCGAAGTCATCACCGCCGAGCAGATGATGGATGCCTACTCCAGTGTGGGCATGCCCGTGAACTACCGCCACTGGAGCTACGGCAAGGAATTTCTGGCCACCGAGCGGCGCTACCGGCGCGGCCACATGGGCCTGGCCTACGAGATCGTGATCAACTCCAACCCCTGCATCAGCTACCTGATGGAGGAGAACACCACCGCCATGCAGGCGCTGGTGATCGCCCATGCGGCCTATGGGCACAACAGCTTCTTCAAGGGCAACTACCTGTTCCGCATGTGGACGGATGCCTCGTCCATCATCGACTACCTGGTCTATGCCAAGGACTACGTGGCCCAGTGCGAGGAGCGCTACGGCTTCGACGAGGTGGAGCGGCTCATGGACTCCTGCCACGCGCTGGCCAATTTCGGGGTGGACCGCTACCGGCGCCCCTCCAAGAAGAACCTGGCGCGCGAGCGCCAGGAACGCGAGCAGCGCGAGTCCTACGCCCAGCAGCAGGTCAACGAGCTGTGGCGCACCCTGCCCACGCGCCCCGGCAAGGAGGGGGCGGCGCTGGAGAACAACCGCTTTCCCAGGGAGCCGCAGGAGAACATCCTGTACTTCATCGAGAAGAACGCCCCGCTGCTGGAGCCCTGGCAGCGCGAGGTGGTGCGCATCGTGCGCAAGATCGCGCAGTATTTCTACCCCCAGCGCCAGAGCCAGGTGATGAACGAGGGCTGGGCCACCTTCTGGCACTACACCCTGCTGAGCACGCTCTACGACGAGGGCTACCTGAGCGACGGGGTGATGGTCGAGTGGCTGGGCTCGCACACCAATGTGATCTTCCAGCCCCCGGTGGGGCACCGCGCCTACAGCGGCATCAACCCCTATGCGCTGGGGTTTGCCATGTACCGCGACATCCAGCGCATCTGCCAGAACCCCACGCCCGAAGACAAGCGCTGGTTCCCCGACATCGCGGGCGCGCCCTGGCTGCCCACGCTCGACCATGCCATGCGCAACTTCAAGGACGAGAGTTTCATCGGCCAGTACCTGAGCCCGCACCTGATGCGCGAGATGCGCCTGTTCGCCCTGCACGACGACCCGGCCCTGAGCGAGCTGGTTGTCAGCGAGATCCACGACGAGAACGGTTACCGCAGCCTGCGCCAGATCCTGTCGCAGCAGTACGACCTGGGCACGCGCGAGCCCAACATCCAGGTCTGGAACGTGAACCTGCGCGGCGACCGCAGCCTGACCCTGCGCCACACCCAGTACAAGGGCCGGCCGTTGGGCGAGGACACGCAGGAGGTGCTGCGCCACGTGGCGCGCCTGTGGGGCTTTGGCGTGCAGATCGAAAGCGTGGACGCCTACGGCAACCACCCGGTGCTGCTGCACTCGGTGCCCGCGCCCACGGAATGACGACGGCGGGCCGCTTCAGGCGGCCTGCTGCGGCTCTTCCTCGTAGCCGAACATCGACTTGACCTCGAGGAATTCCTCCAGACCCATGCGCCCCCATTCGCGGCCGTTGCCCGACTGGCGGTAGCCACCGAATGGCGCGGCATGGTCGGCGCGTGCGCCATTGAGGTGCACCATGCCGGCGCGCAGCCGCCGTGCGATGCGCTGCGCATGGGCCAGGTCGGGCGCGCTCACATAGGCCGACAGGCCATAGACCGTGTCGTTGGCCATGGCGATGGCCTCTTCCTCGCTGCCATAGGGCAGGATGCAGAGCACGGGCCCGAAGATCTCCTCGCGCGCAACCGCCATGGTGTTGGCCACGTGGGCAAAGACCGTGGGCTGCACGAAGTAGCCCTGGGCCAGGCCCTCGGGCCGCTCCAGGCCACCAGTGGCGAGCTGTGCGCCCTCGCGCAGGCCGGTGGCGATGCACTCGCGCACCTTGGCGTACTGCACGGCATTGGCCACCGGCCCGAGCGTGGTGGCGGCGTCGCGCGGGTCGCCTGGGCGCAGCGACTGCGCTGCCTCCACCGCGATGGCTGTGGCGGCAGCGTGCAGGTGTGCGGGCACCAAGAGGCGCGTGGGTGCGTTGCACGACTGGCCGCTGTTGCGAAAGCACTGCAGCGCCGCCTGGCGCACGGCGGACGCCAGGTCCACGCCCTCGATGAGGAGGTGGGGTGACTTGCCGCCCAGCTCCTGCGCGACGCGCTTGACCGTGTCGGCCGCCGCCTTGGCCACGGCCACGCCGGCCCTGGTGGAGCCGGTGAAGGACAGCATGTCGATGTCCGCATGCGCCGCCATGGCCGCGCCCACGCCCGGCCCGTCGCCGTTGACCAGGTTGAACACCCCCGGCGGCACGCCCGCTTCGTGCAGCACCTGGGCGAACAGCAGGGCCGACAGCGGCGCCGTCTCGCTGGGCTTGAGCACCACGGTGCAGCCCGCGGCCAGGGCCGGCCCCACTTTGCAGGCGATCTGGTTCAGGGGCCAGTTCCAGGGCGTGATCAGGCCGCACACGCCAATCGGCTCGCGCGTGATGCGCGTGCGGTTGACCACCTCGTCGAAGGCGTAGCCGGCCAGCACCTGGGCCGCCTGCTTGAGGTGCGACAGGCCGGCCACGGCATGGGCCTGGCGCGCCAGCGTGAGCGGGGCGCCCATCTCCAGCGAGACCGCCATGGCGATGGCGTCCATGCGCGCTTCATAGGCGGCGATCACGGCCTGCAGCACGGCCAGGCGCTGCTCCCGGCTTTGCGCGGCCCACGCGGGGAAGGCCCGCCGCGCGGCGGCCACGGCCCGGTCCAGGTCGCGCGCATCGCCCAGGGCGATGCGTGCCACGGGCTGCTCGGTGAACGGGTCGATCACGTCCTGCGTGCGCGTGCCCTGGGCGGGCACCCAGGCGCCATCGATGTAGAAATTGAGGTGTTCCTGCATGGCGCGGGCTCAGGCGATGTGCTGCAGGGCCGTGCGGATGCTGTGCGCCATCTCGCCGATCTGCGCTTCGCTGATCACCAGCGGGGGTGAGAGCACCAGCGTGTCGCCCGAGTTGCGCACCAGCACGCCGGCCTCGAAGCAGGCGGTGTGCACGGCCTGGGCACGCGCGCCAGCGGCACCCGGGCGCGGCGCCAGGTCCACGGCGCCCAAGAGGCCGACGTTGCGCACGTCCACCACGTGGGGTGCATCGCGCAGTGCATGCAGCGCGGCCTCCCACACCGGGGCGATGGCCTGCACGCGCGCGGCCAGGCCCAGTTCCTCGTGCACGTCCAGCGTGGCCAGGCCGGCGGCGCAGGCCAGCGGGTGGGCCGAGTAGGTGTAGCCGTGGAACAGCTCGATCACGTTGGCCGAGCCCTGCATGAAAGCGTCATACACGGTGTTGCCGACGATCACGCCGCCCATGGGCACGGCGCCGTTGGTCATGCCCTTGGCGCAGGACATCAGGTCCGGCGTGACGCCGAAGGCCTGGGCCGCGAACGGCGCACCCACGCGCGAAAAGCCGGTGATCACCTCGTCGAAGATCAACAGGATGCCGTGCTGCGTGCACAGCTCGCGCAGGCGCTGCAGGTAGCCCACGGGCGGTGGGTACACGCCGCCCGAGCCGGTCACGGGTTCGACGATCACGGCCGCGATGGTGGCCGGGTCGTGCACCACGAACAGCTGCTCCAGCGCATTGGCGTAGTGCGCGCCCGTGGCGGGCTGGCCGTGCGAGAAGCGGGCGTCGGCATCGTAGGGCAGGGGCAGGTGGGTGGTGTCGGGCAGCAGCGGGCCGAAGTCGCGCTTGTGCCGCCCCAGCCCCGCCACCGACAGGCCGCCAAAGCCCATGCCGTGGTAGCCCTTGGCGCGGCCCACCAAAAGGGTGCGGCGCGCGTCACCGCGTGCCTGGTGGTAAGCGCGGGCGATCTTGAGGGCCGTGTCCACCGCCTCGGAGCCCGAGTTGGTGAAGAACACATGGTCCATGCCCTCGGGCGCCAGGGCCGCGATGCGCTGCGCCAGCGTGAACGCCGCCGGGTGGCTCATCTTGAACGAGGAGACGAAATCCAGGCGTCCCGCGGCCTCGCGGATCGCCTCGGTGATGCGCGGCTGGCCGTGGCCGGCATTGCAGCACCACAGGCCGGCCATGGCGTCCAGCACCTGGCGGCCGTCCTCGGTGGTGTAGTGCATGCCCTGCGCTGCGGTGAACAGCATGGGCTGCTGCTGGAACTGGCGCTGGGCGGTGAAGGGGAGCCAGAAGGCGGTGTCGTTGGGGGCGCTGGAGAGGGCGGCAGGGGTCATGGGGCTTTCGGTGAGGGCTGCAATTCCCGTCATTATGTTTTTTGTTTAAACAAAAATCAAATGACCACGCGGCCGCGAAAGCGATGGCTCCCGCCGTCAGGTCTTGGCCGGTGGTCTTAAGCGGCTGGCCACGTCGAGGTGGCGCAGCATCAGCAGCGCGGCCAGTTCCTGGTCGCCCGCCTGCATGCGGTCCAGCATCTCCAGGTGCTCGCGGCAGTTCACTTCCATGCGCTCGCGGCCGTACTTCCAGTCGTAGTTGGACAGGCGGCGCAGGCGGTTCTGGCGCTGGATGTCCATGTGGAAGAAGCGGTTGCCCGAGGCCGCGGCCACCCCTTCGTGGAAGGCCGCGTTCATCTCGAAGAAGGCGATGCTCGACGATTCTTCCGTCAGCGTGCGCAGGAACTCCTCGTGCTGCTGGCGCATGTCCTGCGCCCAGGCGGGCGGCAGGGCAAAGCCGGGCTCGCGGATGGCCGCGGGCTCGATCACCATGCGGTAGCGGTAGCTTTCATGGCGCACGCCCGCGTCCCAGGCGCCGGTGGCAAAGCGCCAGCCATAGCCCAGCTTGGGCTCGATGGCGCCCAGGTCGGCCAGGCGCTCCAGTGCGTTGCGGATGGCGGGGCGGCCCAGGTCGTAGGCCTCCATGAGTTCCTTTTCGGACACGTACTCGCCCAGGTTGCCGTGCTGGCGGTCGTAGGCGATGCGCCGCAGCAGCTGGTCGCTGTCGTCGGGCGCCTCGCGGGCGGCCGAGGGCAGGGGCGGCAGGCGCAGCAGCTCCACCCCGCGGTGCGGCTTGCGCTCGGCAAAGCCCTGCTGCGCGAGGTGGTCGAGCGCGGCACGCACGGGGGTGCGTGAGACGCCCAGGCGCTCGGCCAGCTGGTTTTCGTTGAGCCGTGCGCCTGCCGCCAGGCCGTCTTCGTGGATGAGGCGGCTGATGCGGTCTGCCAGCTCCAGGTGCAAGGATGTAGAAGCCATGGTTTGAAATGGTTGATGTTTTTTATTTTACAAAATACAATTTAAATCATCGATCACCGATTGCTCACCTCACTCCACCCACAGCCATGGACCAGACATTCCCCTGGGGCTCCGACCAGCCCATCCCTTCCTGCCCCCTGGTCGAGATCAGCGGCGCGCCGCGCGAGCGGGGCCGCCAGTATGGCGAACAGGCCAAGGCGCGCATCCTGCGCGGCATCGAACATTACTCCACCCAGCTCGAAGCCAGCAAACTCGGCTGGCCCGAGATCGGCACGCTGGTGAAGACCTTCGAGCCCACCATTGAAGCCTTCGAGGCGGCCTACCTCGACGAGATGCGCGGCATCGCCGAAGGCGCCGGGGTCTCGTACGAGGCCATCGTGATGCTCAATGCGCGCACCGAGATCCTCAAGCTGGCCGACCGCCGCCGCAAGGGCCAGCCCGCGCAGATCGACCCCGATGGCTGCACCGGCGTGGTTGCCATGCCGCAGGCCACGGCCTCGGGCCGCGTGATCCACGCCCAGAACTGGGACTGGAAGGCCGAGTGCGCCGAGACCGCCATCGTGCTGCGCGTGCTGCGCGACGATGGCCCCGACATCCTGACCTTCACCGAGGCCGGCGGCCTGGCGCGCTCGGGCATGAATTCTGCAGGCATCTCCATCACCGCCAACTACCTGGAATCCGACCGGGACTACCGCCAGCTCGGCGTGCCGCTGGCCCTGCTGCGCCGCAAGGCGCTGGAACAGGTGCAGCTGGCCCTGGCCATGCGCATCGTGTACTGCACGCCCAAGTCGGCTTCCAACAACGTGATGGTTTCGCACGCCACGGGCGTGGCCATCGACTTCGAGTGCGCACCCGACGAGACCTTCCAGATCCACCCCGAGCGCGGCGTCATCGTGCACGCCAACCACTTCCAGAGCCCGATCGCCCTGGGCAAGGTCAAGGACATGGGCATCGTGAACACGCCCGACTCGCTGTACCGCGACCTGCGCGTGCGCGAACTGGTGGAGCCGCACATCGGTGCGCTCACGCGCGAGCACATCAAGACGGCCCTGTTCGACGACTTCCAGTCGCCCTGGTCGGTGTGCCGCCCGCCGCGCCCCAACTCCAGCAGCAACCTGTCGGCCACCGTGGCCATGGTGGTGATGGAGCCGGCCCTGGGCGAGATGGAGGTCGCCATGCTGCCTGCGCTGAGCCGCAGTTTCCAGGCCTACAGCCTGGACCTGGAACGCCACCTGGCGCTGGCCTGAGCGCGCCCACCGTCCCCCGAATCGCTTGCCCCACGAAGAAAGGACCCCGAGATGACTACCGCTCCCTCGCGCTGGCTGTCCCAAGGCCTGGCCCTGCTCGCCGGCTTCTGCTCCGTTGGCCTGGCCCAGGCCCAGCCGCAGCCCGATACGCTGCGCATCCGCCTGAATGCCGACATCCGCTCCACCGACCCCGGCATCAACCGCGACAACAACACCGACGCGGTGATGATGCATGTGCTCGAAGGCCTGGTGGCCTACCGCGAGGATGCCTCCGTGGCACCGCTGCTGGCGCAGTCGGTCAGCACCTCGGCCGACGGCAAGGCCTATACCTTCAAGCTGCGCCAGGGCGTGAAGTTCCACAACGGCGCGCCGCTCACGGCCGACGATGTGCTCTTTGCCTGGAACCGCTACATGCTGCCCGCCAACAACTGGCGCTGCCTGGCAGAGTTCGACGGGCGCGGCCTGGCCAAGGTGGTGAAGGTGGAGGCGCCCGACGCGGCCACCGTGGTCTACACGCTGGACAAGCCCTCGGCCCTGTTCCTGGCCACGCTGGCGCGCGTGGACTGCGGCGGCACCGGCATCTACCACCGCAGCTCGCTCGAGGCCGATGGCAAGTGGCGCGAGCCCGTGGCCACCGGGCCCTACAAGCTCGGGGAGTGGAAGCGCGGCCAGTACATCGAGCTCTTGCGCAACGACGCCTATGCCGCGCTGCCCGGCCCGCGCGACGGCAACACCGGCGCCAAGATCGCCGAGACGCCCAAGGTGCGCTTCATCGTCATTCCCGACGCCTCGGCCGCCAAGGCGGCGCTGTTCTCGGGCGGGATCGACCTGAACTACGACATCAACGACGAGGACATGGCCGAGTACAAGGGCCGCAAGGACATCCTCATGGAAACCCAGGCCACGATGAATGTGCAGGGCCTGCTGTTCCAGACGCGCGACCCGCTGCTCAAGGACGCGCGCATCCGCCGCGCCATTGCGCTGGCGCTGGACATGCCCGAGCTGGTGGCCGCGGTCACCTCGGGCAATGCGCCCCCCAGCCGCTCCGTGGTGCCCACGCCTAGTGCCTTCTACAAGAAGCCGCAGGCCGCGCTGCCCGCGCGCAACCTGGCCCAGGCCAGGAAGCTGCTGGCCGAGGCCGGCTACAGGGGCGAGCCCATCAAGATCCTGGCCACCAAGCGCTACAACAGCGTCTTCAACATCGCCGTGCTGACCCAGGCCATGGTGCAGGAGGCGGGCATCAAGGCCGAGGTCGAGGTGCTCGACTGGGCCACGCTGCTCGACCGCTACAACAAGGGCAACTACCAGGCCATGGGCTTCACCTTCTCGGCGCGGCTGGACCCGGCCCTGTCGTACGAGATGGTCACGGGCCCCAAGGACAAGCAGCCGCGCAAGGTGTGGGACGACCCCCTGGCCCACGAGCTGCTGGCCAAGAGCATGGAGACCAGCGACGTGGCCCAGCGCCAGGCCCTGTTCGACAAGCTGGAGGCGCGCATGCGCGAGGACGTGCCGGCGATCTTCATGTACTCGGCCGTGAACACCAGCGCCGCCCGCTCGTACGCCAAGGGCTACAAGGGCTGGGCGCTGGGCACGCCGCGCGCTTGGGGTGTGGCGCTGCGCGCACCATGATGGGCATGGCACTGCCGAACTGACGATCCAGATACGCCATGGGTTCCTCCTTTCCTGCCTACCTGGGCCGGCGCCTTTTGTGGACGCTGCCCACCCTTTTCCTCGTGAGCCTGATGGTCTTCGTGCTCATGCGTCTGGTGCCGGGCGACCCGGCGCTGCTCATCCTGGGCGACAGCGCCACGCCCGAGCAACTGGCCGACCTGCATGCGCAGTTCGGGCTCGACCGGCCCATCCCCGTGCAGTTCACGCTCTGGCTCGGCCGGGTGCTGCAGGGCGACCTGGGCCAGTCCATCACCAGCGGCGAGGCCGTGCTGCCGCTGCTGCTCGAACGCTTCCAGGTGAGTGCCGCCATCGTGCTCGTGGCCGTGGCCCTGGCCGCGCTGCTGGCCGTGCCGGCCGGCCTGCTGGCTGCATGGAAGCAGAACAGCGTGCTCGACACCATGGTCGTGGCGGCCGCCACGTTCTTCCTGTCCATCCCGAGCTTCTGGCTCGGCCTCTTGCTGCTGCTCTTCGTGGGGCTCAAGCTCGGCCTGGTGCCGGTGGTGGGCTATGTGCCGTTCAGCGAGGACTGGCGCTCGGCGCTGAGCTTTTTGATCCTGCCGACCATCACGCTGGCGCTGATCGAGCTGGGCATCCTCACCCGCATGGCGCGCGCCAGCGCCGTGGAAGTGCTGCGCCTGGAGTACGTGACGCATGCCCGCGCCAAGGGCCTGGCCGAGCGCCGCGTGCTGCTGCGCCACGTGCTGCCCAATGCCTTTGCGCCCACCTGGACCATGATCGGCCTGGTGCTGGGCAACCTGCTGGGCGGCATCGCCGTGCTGGAGACGGTGTTCACGCTGCCCGGCCTGGGCCGGTTGCTGGTGGATGCGATCTTTGCGCGCGACTACCCCGTGGTGCAGGGCTGCCTGCTGTTCACGGCCGCCATCTACGTGCTGGTCAACCTCGTGGTGGACCTGTGCTATCCCCTCTTCGATCCCCGGGTGTCCGCATCATGATGGTGGTGAAACGCTTGATGAAACGCCTGCGGGCGAATGCGCTGGTCGGCGGCCTGCTGGTCGGCCTGGTGGGGCTGATGGCCCTGCTGTCCATGGTCTGGACGCCCTACAACCCCATGGGCGTGGCGCTGCGCCAGCGGCTGCAGCCGCCCTCGGGCACCTACCTGCTGGGCACCGATGAATTTGGCCGCGACATCCTCTCGCGCCTGATGGCCGGGGCCGGTACCAGCCTGGTGGTGGCCGCGCTCACCGTGGCCCTGGCCCTGGTGCTGGGCGTGGTGATCGGCCTGGTGGCGGGCTACTTCCGCGGCTGGCTGGACCGGGTGCTGATGGTCTTCAACGATGCGCTGCTGGCCTTCCCCGGCATCTTGCTGGCGCTCGGGGTGATGGTCATCGTGGGCGCCAACCAGTGGGGCATCATCGTCGCGCTGGGCCTGGCCTATGCGCCCACGGCGGTGCGCGTGGTGCGCGGCTCGGTGCTCTCGCTGCGCGAGAAGGAGTACATCGAGGCCTCCGAGGTCATAGGCAACTCCGGCCTGCGCACGGTGTTCGCCCACATCCTGCCCAACTGCGTGGCACCCCTGGTGGTGCTGGCCACGTCGATGTTCGGCTGGGTCATCCTGGCCGAGAGCGCGCTGAGCTTTCTGGGCCTGGGCGTGCCGCCGCCGGCGCCCACCTGGGGCAACATGCTGGCCTCGGGCCGGCCCTACATCGAGACCGCCGCATGGCTGGGCATCGCGCCCGGTGCCTGCATCGCGCTCACCCTGCTCGGCGTGAACCTGCTGGGCGATGCGCTGCGCGACTGGCTCGACCCGCGCATGGAGCACCACTGATGCGCCCCTCCACCTACCCCATGGCGGAAAGAATTGACATGACGACCGAGAAGAACCCGCTGCCCTTGCTGTCCGTGCGCGAACTCACGGTGCACGGCCCGCTGGCCCGCCCGCTGCTGGACGCCGTCTCCTTCGACGTGCCCGCGGGCGGCGTGGTGGCCCTGGTGGGCGAATCGGGCAGCGGCAAGACCATGGCCGGGCGCGCCGTGCTCGGCCTGCTGCCGCCCCAGGTGCGCCAGAGCGGCGGCAGCGTGCTGCTGCAGGGCCGCGACGTGGGCACGCTGTCGGCCCAGTCGCTGCGCGCCCTGCGCGGCTGCGACGTGGGCATGGTGTTCCAGGAGCCCATGGTCTCGCTCAACCCGGCCATGATCATTGCCGAGCAGCTCTTCGAGGGCCTGCGCCTGCACGAGAAGGTCAGCACGGCCCAGGCGCGCGAGCGCGCCATCGCCATGCTGCGCCGCGTGCAGATCGCCGACCCCGAGCGCTGCCTGGCCTCGTACCCGCACCAGTTCTCGGGCGGCATGCGCCAGCGCATCATGCTGGCCTCGGTCATGCTGCTCAAGCCGCGCCTGTTGATCGCCGACGAGCCCACCACCGCGCTCGACTCGCTGAGCCAGCGCGAGGTGATGGAGATCATGGCCGAGCTCACGCGCACCGAGGGCACGGCCGTGCTGCTCATCACGCACGACCTGGGGCTGGTGGCGCGCTACGCGCAGTCGGTGGTGGTGCTGGAAAAAGGCCGCCTGGTGGAGACCGGCCCCGTGCGCAGCGTGCTCACCGCGCCGCGCGAGGCCTACACCAGGAGCCTGATCGATGCGCTGCCCCAGCGCAGCGCCCAGCGCCCGGCGCGGCCCGTGCAGGCGCCGCTGATCGAGGCCCGCGAAGTGCAGGTGAGCTTTCCGGGCGCGCGCCAGGGCTGGCTGTCCCGGGCCGCGCCCAAGCTGGCGGTGCGCGGGGTGTCGCTGGCCATCCAGCCGGGCGAGGTGGTGGCAGTGGTGGGCGGCTCGGGCTCGGGCAAGACCACGTTGGGCCGCGCCATGATCGGCCTGTTGCCCATTGCGGGCGGCGACGTGTGCTTTCGCGGCACGCCGCTGGGCAGCGCCGATGCCGCGGGCCGGCGCGAATTCCGCCTGGCCTGCCAGCTGGTGTTCCAGGACCCGTACTCTTCGCTCGACCCGCGCCAGCGTGTCTTCGACATCGTGGCCGAGCCGCTGCGTCACGGCCCGCCGCTCACGCGCGAGGCCCTGCGATCCACGGTGGATGCCATGCTGGCCGAGGTGGGGCTGGCCGGCTTTGGCGAGCGTTACCCGCATGCCCTCTCGGGTGGGCAGCGCCAGCGCGTGGCGATTGCGCGCGCCCTGGTGCGCAAGCCGGCCTTCGTGGTGGCCGACGAGCCCGTGTCTGCGCTGGACATGACCATCCAGAAGCAGGTGCTGGACCTGCTCAAGCGCCTGCAGGCCGAGCGCGGTTTCGGCTGCCTGTTCATCTCGCACAACCTGGCCGTCGTGTCCGAGATCGCCGACCGCATCGTGGTGATGGAAAACGGCCGCATCGTCGAAGAGGGCAGCGTGGCCGATATCTTCGACCGGCCGCAGCAGGCCTATACGAAGGCGCTGCTGGAAGCGGCCACCACCAGCGATCTGCTGGCCGAGCTGGACGCCGGGTAGCCGCTGGCGCGGCGCAAAAGCGAAGGGGCGCTACCCGCGGGTGGCGCCCCTTTGTTCTTGGGGGGAGGAAAGTTCTCAGCCCTTCACGTACTCCGGCCGGTCATTGGTCTGGGGCTTGAGCAGCGTATCGGTCTTGCCCTCGGCGCGTTCCTTGCGCCACTGTTCCTTGCGCGCCGTCCATTCCTTGAGGCGCGCATGGGCCACGGTGCTGTCCTTTTCCATGGCCTGGGCGTCGGCCAACTGCGCGGTCAGCTCCAGGCGGATGCCATTGGGGTCGAAGAAATAGATGCTCTTGAAGATGTGGTGGTCGGTCACGCCCAGCACCTCGATGCCGAAGGCCTCCAGGCGCGCCTTGGTGTTCTCCAGTTCCTGCACCGTGTCCACGCGGAACGCGATGTGGTTGACCCACAGGGGCGTGTTGGGCGAAGGCTCGGCCTTCACGTCGTCGCCCAGGTCGAAGAAGGCGATGAAGGAGCCGTCCTTCAGGCGGAAGAAGAAGTGCGTGTAGGGGCAGTACTCGCCCGTGCTGGGCACGTAGTCGCTCTGGATGATGTGGTACAGCGGCAGGCCCAGGATGTCTTCGTAGAACTGGCGCGTCTCTTCCGCATCGCGTGCCTTGTAGGCGTAGTGGTGCAGCTGCTGGACGGCGGCGGGGGCGGGCAGGCTGGCGAGGTCGGGCTTCAGAACGGCATTCATGCGCTTGTCTCCTTGGGTCGGTGCGTGTCGATGGCGAAATTCTACTATTCGTAATCAGTTTACGTAAAGGGAATTTTGAGGGCGTGGGTATTTGCGGTACATTGCGGCCCTCGCCAACCACCCCGAGGTGTCTTCACCCATGCGCCTGTAAGCCCGCTTTCACGCCGTTTCGCCCTTGCCTGTGCGCAGGTGCGGCTGTGTGGTGACCGTGGAGTGCTTCAGGCATGGCGACGACCAACGATTCTTCGGGCCCGCGCGCCCGTGGCGACAGCAAGGCTGCCGCTTCTTCTTTTTCCTCTTTTTTCCTTCAGTTCCAGGACGTCAGCTGGCGGCTGCCCGATGGCCAGCCGCTGTGGGATGTGGCCTTGACCGTGGCGCTGGGCGCCGGCGCCACGGGCATCGTGGGCGCCAATGGCGCGGGCAAGAGCGTGTTCCTGCAGTTGCTGCTGGGCCGGCTCCAGCCGGCCACGGGCCATGTGCTGTGCAGCGCGCGCCTGCGTGCCGTGGCACAGGAGGTGCAGGGCGCCCCGGGCTGCACCGTGGCCGACCTGGCGGGCCTGGCACCGGTTCTGCGTGCGCTGGAGCGCCTGGAGGCAGGCCAGGGCCTGCCCGACGACCTGCTGCTGGCCGATGGCCAGTGGGACCTGCCCGCACGCTGGCAGCGTGCCCTGCAGGCGCTGGGTTTGGGGCATGTGCCAGGCGACGGCGATGCGGCGCGCCTGAGCGGTGGCGAGCGCATGCGTGTGGCGCTGGCCGGGGCCTTTGTCTCCGACGCGGACGTGCTGGTGCTCGATGAGCCCACCAACCACCTGGACCGCAGTGCACGCCGCTGGCTGCTGGACCAGATGGCCGCGCGCCAGGGCGGCGTGGTCGTGGCCAGCCATGACCGTGAACTGCTGGGCGCGGTTGATGCCATCGTGGAGCTCTCGCCCGCCGGGCTGCGGCGCTACGGTGGAAACTGGAGCTTGTACGCCGCGCAACGGGACCAGGAGCGGGCCGCGGCGCAGGCCGCGCTGGAGCATGCGCGCACCGAGCGCGAGCGGGGCCGCAAGGCCTTGCAGCGCGAACATGACGCACAGCAACGCCGCGCTGCGCAGGGCCGCCGTGTGGGGCGCACGGCCAACCTCGCGCCCATTCTGTTGGGCCGCATGAAGAACAGTGCCGAGGCCCATGCCGGGCGTGAGCACGAACGCCAGCAGGAGGCACGTGACCAGCTCGACGCCGCCGTGCGCGAAGCCGCGCGCCATGCGCCGGCGCAGGCCCCTGTAGCGCTGGCCTTGCCGGACAGCACCGTGCCTGCGGGCAAACAGGTGCTGGCGCTGGAGCAGGTGCGGGCCCCGTTTGCGCCGCCCGGGCTGCCTGCGCTGGACGGGGTCTGGAGCGGCCCGGTGCGCATCGCCATCACGGGGCCCAATGGCTGCGGCAAGAGCAGCCTGCTGCGCCTGGTGGCTGGTCAGCTGGTACCGGCGGCCGGCCGTGTGGTGCGCGGGGTGCGCGCGGCCTGGCTGGACCAGCACAACGCACAGCTGCTGCCGCCGCAGGCCAGCGTGCTGCAGCGCCTGGCCCAGCTCGGCTCACCCCTGCCCGAATCCACCTTGCGCATGCGCCTGGCGCAGCTGGGCCTGGATGCGGACCGTGTGCAGCGGCCCGCGGGTGTGCTCAGCGGTGGCGAGCGCATCAAGGCTGCGCTGGCCTGCGCCCTGTGGGGCGGCGAGCCCGCGCAGATGCTGTTGCTGGACGAGCCCACCAACCACCTGGACCTGGCCTCGGTCGAGGCCCTGCAGTCGGCCTTGCAGGGCTTTGGCGGTGCGCTGCTGGTGGTCTCGCACGATCTGCATTTCCTGTCGGCCCTGGCGCCGACCCATGTCTGGGCATGGCGGGCCGATGGCTGGCGGCTGGATGCCTGCCTGGAATGAAAAAAGCCACCCGGGGCTGTGCCGCGGGTGGCTGGTGCGAACGGGCGGGCCCGTGCAGATGGATGGCTTACTGCTTGATGGCTTCGATCTGCACCACCAGGCGCACGTTCTTGGGGAAGCCGTACTGCACGCCGTAGTCCAGGCCCCACTGGGTGCGGTCGATGGTGGCTTCGAAGTCGCCGCCGCAGACTTCGCGCTTGAGCATGGGGCTCTGGTAGCAGTTGAACTGCGTGGCCTTCAGGGTCACGGGGTTGGTCTTGTCCAGCAGCGTCAGCTGGCCGGACACTTCGCTGACCTTGTCGCCGTTGAAGCTGAACTTGTCGGACACGAACTTGATGGTCGGGTACTTGGCGGCGTTGAACAGGTCAGCGCTCTGCAGGTGTTTGTCGAAGGGAGGCGTGCCCGAGTTGATGGAGGTGGTGTCCACGGTGATCTCCACCTTGCCGGTCTTGCCGGCGCGGTCGAACTGCACGGTGCCTTCCTTCTTGTCGAAGCGGCCGCGGTTGGTCGTGGCGCCGAAGTGGCCGATCTCGAAGGTCACGAAGGTGTGCGTCGGATCGATGGCGTACGCGGCGCTCTGGGCCTGGGCTGCGCCCGTGGACAGAACGGCGGCTGCGGCCAGGGCGAGCAGGGCGAACGAAGACTTGCGCATGTAAACAACTCCTGAAAAAGGAAGGGTCAAGGGAAAGGGAACGCGAAAGGAAAGGGAGGTGATCAGAGCTTGGCCACGCCGGTCAGCGCGAGCTTGAACTTGACGGTCACGTCGTCGGCCACCATGGAGGTGTCGGCCCACTCGTTCTCGCCGATCTTGAAGGCCAGGCGCTTGATGGGCAGGGTGCCGGTGGCCGTGGTGGTGGCGCCGCTCTGGGCCAGCGTCACGGGCACGACCACGTTCTGTGCATTGCCCTTGATGGTGAGCTTGCCGGCCACCTCGAACTTGCCGCCGCCCAGCGCCTTGATGGTGGTGGACTCGAACGCGGCCTGCGGGAACTTGGGCACGTTGAACCAGGTGGCCTTTGGCAGCTCGGCGTCGGTCTCGCGCGAGCCCAGCGTGGCGCTGCCGGTGTCCACGGTGAAGCTGATCTTGCTGGTGTCGGGCTTGGCGGGGTCGAAGGCCACCTTGGCATCGAACTTCTTGAAATGGCCTTCGAGCGGCACGCCCATCTGGCGCGCGGTGAACTGCAGCTCGCTTTGTGCAGGCACCAGTTGCTGCTGTGCGAAGGCGGCCGGCGCGGCCAGCACGGCGGCGCCCAGCACGAGGCTCGAGACGAAGGAAGATGCGTTCATGAAGGCTCCTGGAAAAGGGGATGTGCGGATACGGATACGGAGGGAGTGGGGCGCGCTCAGCGCGGTCCGGGCAGCATGCGGGCGATCAGGCCGTCGCGGTCGATGAACTGGTGCTTGAGCGCGGCAGCCACATGCAGCACGACGAGGGCGGCCATGGTGCAGGCGCTGTACAGGTGCCAGGGCTTGATGGCCTCGGCCAGTTCCTTGTCCACGGGCACGAAGTCGGGCAACTGCCACAGGCCCAGGAAGACGATGGGAAAGCCCGCAGCCGAGCTGTAGGCCCAGCCGATCAGCGGCACGGCCAGGAACAGCACATACAGCAAGCCGTGCGTGGCGTGGTGCGCCAGGGTCTGCCAGCGCGGCATGGCCTGCACCATGGCGGCCGGCAGGGCCGGCGGGCGGTGGGTAGCGCGCCACAGGAGGCGCAGTACGGACAACGCGAGGATGGTGATGCCGGCCCACTTGTGCCAGTTGTAGAGCTTCAGGCGCGCGGGCGAGAAGGGCAGGCTGGTCATGTACAGGCCGACGCAGAAGGCGCCGATCAGGGCCAGGCCCAGAACCCAGTGCATCAGCATGGCGGTGCGGGTGTAGCGGGCCGGTCGGCTGGCGGTGGGCGGTGTGGGCGAGGGCATGGTGGTCGTGGGCGGTGGGGGTATGGGCACGCCGTTCCCGCTGTGCCGTGGGCACATGGGGTTCGCCGTGAGCGCAGTGTAGAAAGCGGACAGGGCCTTCGGCTTCAGCAGGATTGATGCTTCAATTCAAAAAAACTGAATCGATAGGGCCTGTGCGCTCAAAGTTCCCCAATGTTGGAAAAAATCTGCGCAAATGGACAGGCGGTCGCAGGCTGGCGCTCAGCGGTTGAATTCCCCCTTGAGGCCACCGCAGAATGGGTTCGTGCATCGCCCCAAAGCGGCATTTTTTCCGGTTTTCCGCACCACGGTTGCAGGCGACCGCGGTGGCCGGCTGACAATGCCCCGCTGCACCCGGGCCGGGCTCCTTCCGTGCCATGGGAGCGTGCCGGGTTCGTGCACGCCGCACCATTCCCTTTGTGAAAGCCCCTGAACTCCATGAGCGAAGCCGTCCAACGCCAGATCGACCTGAACCGCCACATCGGCAAAGCCGACCTGCCCGCCGTGCGGCGCTTCCTGGACCGGAATGCCGCCCACCTGCCCGGGCTGCTGGATGCCGGGGGCGCCCACAAGGGGGACCTGGATCCGCCGCTGGTGCAGGCGGCGGCGCTGACGGGAACCCAGGCCCTGGAGATTGCGCAGTGCCTGCTGGCGGCGGGGGCGCCGGTGGACCGCCCTGGTACCCACGGTGCCACGGCCCTCGCCAAGGCCCTGGAGCAGCGCAATCTGGCACTGGCCCAGGTGCTGCTCGATGCCGGCGCTTCGCCGCATGCGGCCAGCCACACCGGGGTGCGCGTGTTCGACCGGGTGCTGGCCTGCGGCGATATGGCCTGGGTGCAGCGTTTCCTTGACGAAGGCCACACACTCGACCACACGAGCCAGGAGGGCATCACCTGCCTGCACTGGGCGGCCCGCTCCAACGATCTGGGGCTGTACGACATGGTGCGCGAGCGCACCGGCCTGGCCCCCGACCTGCCAACCCAGAACGGCTACCGCCCGGTGGACCTGGTCACCAGCCTGGCACTGTTCCAGCACATGCGCGCGCACTGCCCCGGCATGGCCTGGGACGTGGCGTTCAAGAGTGGCGACCACAGCCTGCATGTGTATGCCGACAAGGGGGCCGCCGACATCGTGCGCGCCCTGCTAGCGCATGGCGTGGACCCCGAGCTGGCCGGCCGGCGCGGCAACCGGCCCCTGCACAAGGCAGCCGGCAGCGGCAGCCTGGCCACCGTGCAGGCCCTGCTGGCCGCCAAGGCCAAGCCCAGTGCGCGCAACGTCTACAGCTTCACGCCGCTGCACTGGGCTGCGCAGACGGGCGATCTCGACATCGTGCGCTGCCTGGTGGAGCACAAGGCGAACCTGAACGCCAAGGGCAGCGAGACCGTGATAATCCAGCAGACCCACACCCCGCTGTACGTGGCGCTGGAGAACGGCCACGGTGATGTGGCGCGCTACCTGCTGGAGCAGGGCGCCGACCCCAATGTGCTGGTCGATTCCAGCCAGAGCACCGCGCTGTACGAAGCCGTGGGGAAAGACGACCTGGCCCTGTGCACTGCGTTGCTGGACCACGGGGCCTCGCCCAACGGCATCGGCAAGGACGGCCCCTTCGATTTCTTCAGCTTCCCCTTGCAGCAATGCCGCAGCGCCGCGATGGTCGACCTGCTGGTGGCGCGCGGAGCCGATGTGGCGGGACGCAACACGCAGTACCTGACGGCGCTGCATTCTGCGGTGGAGGGCCTGGGCCGGTGCGCAAGCCCCCGTGCAGACGAGGAGGACGGTGCCCAGGCTGCACGGCGGCAGGGCATGCTCGACACCATTGCCGCGCTGCTGCGCCATGGGGCGGATCCCCATGCCCAGCCGGCCCCTGGCGCGACACCGCTGGCGATGTGCAAGGATCCGCAGGCCATCGCCATGCTGGTCGAGGCCATGAAGCGCCCGGACCGGGCGCCCGCGCAGCCGCAGCCTTCTACCGCGAAGCAGCAGGCGGCGCAGGACGAGCGCCGCAGCTGGATCCATGGCCTGGCCGGCCTCTTGTCCGGGAAGGCCAAGCCCAAGCCGAAAGCCCAGGCCGCCCGGTCAGCACTGGGTGCGGCCCTGTACATGCAGTGCAAGGAGGTGGGCAAGACCCAGGCCGAACTCGATGGCATTGCACAGTTGCTGGCAAGCGCCGACAGCGCCGATGCCGAGTACATCAGCGAGGACGACTACGACAGCCAGAGAAGCACGCTGCACCGCCTGCTCGACGCCACGCGCCGCAGCAGCTATGACACTGCGGAGCGCCCGCGGGTGGCGGCCTACCAGCCGCTGGTGGCGCGGCTGCTGGAACTGGGCAGCGCCACACTCAACCACAAGGGTGGCACCTGGAGAGAAACGCCGTTGCACACCGTGCTGCGTGCGGCCCTGTACTCGGAGCCCGCGGGCAGCGCCGAAGCCCAGTCCGTGGTGGAAGCCGACTACCGCGCGCTGGTCGACACGCTGCTGCTGGGCGGCGCCATGCCCAACGCGGAGAATGATGAAGGCGCACAACCCTTGGATTTGGCCTTCGACCCCGCCATGGCCGAGCTGTTGCGCCACCATGGCGCGCGGGCGGGCCGCTATCCCCTGGCCCTTTTTCACGCCATCGAGCAGGGCGACGCTCCCGGCCTGGAACGGGTCCTTGCCTGCGAGCCCTCCCTCGAAGGCCTGTCGGCGCAGGAGCAGGACGGCCTGGGCGCCAGCACCCCCTTGCTGTGGGCTGCGCTCTACAACCGCCTGGACATGCTGCGCCGCCTGGCGGGCCTGGGCGCCTCCCTGGATGCCCGCACCGAAGGCGGCCTGGGCCTGCTGCACATGGCCGCACGGCATGGCAGCGTGGAGACGCTGCAGTACCTCGTGGAGCACACGCCGCTGGACCTCAACGCGCTCGACGCCAAGGGCGTTCCCGCACTGCACTACCTGCTGGCTTCAACACCCCATTCCGCCAACTGGGTGGAGGACAAGGTGCACCGCGAGCGCATCCGCGACTGCGCCGAGCAACTGGTCGCGCAGGGCGCGCGCATCGACGTGGTAGACCGTGAAGGAGGTACCCTGGCCGACCTGGTGCCCAAGGGTGTGCTTGCCAAGCTGGAGCGCGCGGCCAAATCCGCCGGCGCGGGAGCCGCGGGCCGCAGGCCCTGAGCGCATCGCTGCGCTCTCCCTCCAGAACGCGGGCCGCTCAGCGTGCGAGCGCGGCCTTCTTCCAGGCCTCGGCGGCGGCGGGTTCATCGCCGCGCTGCTCGGCCAGCTCGGCCAGGTAGCGCCAGGCGCTGGCGCGCAGGCTGGCGTCGGAGAGCTGCTGGGCGGCCTGGGTCAGCAGTTGCTGGGCCTTGCCCCAGAGCTGGCGCTTGAGGCAGGCCATGCCGGCCAGGTACTGCAGGCGTGCATCGCGCGGGTTGGCCTGCTGGGCCGCCTCGATGCGTGCCAGCCAGGGCGCGTCCACGGTGTCCAGGCCGGATTCGAGCGCGCGCACCAGCTTGAGCGCATGCTGCTCGGCCAGGGCGTCGGGCAACTCCAGCATGCGCTCCCACACCGGCAGCAGCCAGGCGCGCACCTGGCTCGCATCGCCACCCAGGGCAGCCATGCGCTGCGCGGCCTGGATGGCCAGCTCGGGCATCTTGCGCTCGGCGGCCTCCAGGTCGTCCCAGACGCGGCGCAGCTGCGCCGTGTCGTGGGCGCTCTGGATCAGTTCGGTGGCCAGGCCGCGCACGATGCTCTGTGCGGCGGCTGGGGAAAAGGCGCGGTGCTTGGCCAGCAGGCGGGCCGTGTCCAGCGCCTCCTGGGTGTGGCGGGCCAGGCGTGTGGCCTTGAGCTTGATGCGCAGCGCCAGCGTGCGCCGGGCCGCGCCCTGGGGCAGGGCGGCGAGCCATTCGAGGGTGGCCTCGGCATCGCGGTCGTCCAGGGTCCAGCGCGCCGCGCGCATCTGGGCGCCTTCGCGCAGCTCCTGCTCCAGCGCGGTACCGCGTGCGGGCGCGTCTTCGAGTGCGCGCTGCAGGTGGCTGTCGCGCGTGGCGGTGTCCTGCAGGGCGTGCGAGCCCTCGGCTGCCACCAGGTGGGCCAGGGAGCGCAGCTGGTGGCTGTGCGGCACCGTTTCGCCCGCGGCGGCCAGGGCGTTTTCCTGGGCCAGCGCGGCCACGGCAGCCTTGCGTGAGCGAATGAAGCGCCCGCCCAGCAGGTGCGTCATGGCGTCCAGCAGCGCGCTGTGCATGGCGCGTTCCTTTTGCTGCACGCGCCAGCGGCGTGCCTGGTGCGGCAGCTCCAGCAGGGCGGCCAGCGCACGCAGCGCGGCATACACGGTGACGAAGCCGCCCACGAGCACCAGCACCACCAGGTTCAGCGACAGGTCGACCCGGTACGGGGGCCAGTAGAGGGTGACGGTGCCCTGGTTGTTGCCCGCAAACAGCGCAGCCGCCACGGCCACGCCAAACAACGCCAGGAGCCAGAGTGCTGCGCGCATGCGTGCTGCCCCTTTGCCTCAGCGCCCCGCCGCGGCCGTGGCCAGGGCGGAGAGGGTTTCATCGGGGCGCGGCAGCTCGGCCGCCTTCATGCCGGCCTGGGCCTGCTGCAGCACCGTGGCCGCCGTCTGCGTGCGGCGCGAGGCCGGGTCGAAGTACTTGTTGACGGCGGTGGTGGCGGCGGCCAGGTCGGCGCGGGCCGAGTCGAACTGGCGGGCCAGCACGCCCAGGCGCGCATTGAGCAGCTTGAGCTTGAGGTTCTCGCGCAGGAAGAAGGTCTGCTCGGGCGCGAGCAGCACGGCTTCGGGCTGGTCCACGCGGCTCACGCGCACCAGGCTGCGGGCCTCGTCGCGCACCACCTCCCAGCTGCGCTGCAGCGTGGCCTGCCACCAGGGCGTGTCGGCACTGGGCGCGGCGCCGCTCGGGGCCGTGGCGATCAGGCGCTTGCTGGCGGCGGCCTGGGCCACGGCGTTGAGCACGGGCAGCTCGTCCACCTGGCGCACCAGGTCGTCCAGCCGGGCCAGCAGGCCGGCCGTGTCGGTCACCTGGGCGCGGTTGATGCGCTCGATGTCGCGGCCGATGGCGCGCTGCACGGGGGTCAGGCGCGGCTGGGCGGCGCGCTCGATGCGCTGCTCGGCGGTCTTGAGGGCGGCCAGCAGCGGGTCCAGGCTGCCGGTGAGCTGGGCCTGCTGCTGCGCCAGGCGCAGCGCCGATTCGATGTCCACCACCAGGGTTTCGTCGCGCGAACGCGACAGGCTCTGCATCAGCTCTTCGAGCTGGCTGCGCTGCAGCGCCACTTCGGCCACGCGGGCTTCAGTCACCGAGAGGCGGGCCGCGGTCTCGCGCACCAGCTCTTCGGCCTGGCGCGCCATGGTGCGCGCCTCAATGGCCAGGGCCCCGGAGTCGGCCGACTGGCGCGCCAGCTGCTCCTGGATCACGCTGAGCTTTTGCCACAGCAGGCCGCTGCTGGCCACGGCCGCCACGGCCAGCACGCCCACCAGCAGGGTGGGCAGGCTGCTACCGCGCACCACCACCGGGGGCTGGTGCGCCGCGGCGGCGGGGCTGGAAGGGGCTGCGGCGGGCAGGTCGTGGGGAGGCGCGGAACTCATGGGGCCGATTCTATCGAGGCCACCACGTCTTCCAGCGCTGGACGACACTCGCTTACATGGCCAAAGCCCATGGCCCGTGCGGTCTGCGCGATGCGCGGGTGCGTGGCCAGCGCCCGCGCCGCGGCAAAGGACTGGCCGGGCAGGGCCTCGGCCAGGTGGGCCACGGCCTCGGAGCTGCTCAGCAGCCACAGCGACCCATCCTGGGCGGCGGCCCGGGCCAGTGCACCCTGGTCGGGGGTGAAGCGGGGGGCGCCGCGCTCATAGGCCACGGCCCAGTCTACCTGGCCGCCCGCAGCCAGCACCTGGCGCGCCAGCCAGTCGCGGCCCGAACCCTCGGACGATTCATGCACCCCGGCCGAGCGGCCGCGCACGATGAGCACGCGGTCTCCCGCCCGCACCTGGGCGCCGACCTGCTGCCAGAGCGATTCGGAGTCGAATTGCGGCGCATCGGCCGCGGGGCCGTCGATGGCGGCGGGCGGCACGCCCATCTCCACCAGGGCCCGCGCGGTGCCCGGGCCGGGGGCCCAGGCACGGGTGCCGGCCGGCAGGGGTGGGGCCCCGGGCAGGAAATACAGGGCGGCATTGCTGCTCACGAACATCAGCGCGCGGTAGCCGGGGGCCTGGGCCAGGCGCGCGTGCGCGGCGGCCACGCCCTGCCGGGCTGCGGGGTCGGAGCAGGGGCCGATGGCGATCAGCGGCAGGGCCGTGGCCGCCAGACCGCGTGCGCTGAGCTGGGCCACCCACTGGACCGCCTCGCGCTCGGGCCGCGTGACGATCACCCTGGGCGGGGTGGTGGCCATCTCAGGGGTTGGCAGAGGCGGGATCGATGCCGCGCGCGCCGCCTGCGCGCAGGCGCCGGGCGATCTCGTCGCCCAGGGCTTCGGCCTGGACCAGGGTGGCCACGGGGGCGCTCGCCTGGGCGCGCACCAGCGGGGCGCGCGCATCCTCGGGGTCTCCCCAGGCGGCGTCAAGCTGCAGGGTACCGTCGGCACCCAGGCGGCCGTGCGCTGCCAGCGGAATGGAGCAGCTCCCCCCCATGGCGCGGCTCACGGCGCGCTCGGCGGCCACGGTGAGCCAGGTGGCCTGGTGGGCCAGGGGCGCGAGTGCGGCTATCAGGTCCTGCCGGTCGCTGCGCACCTCGATGCCCAGGGCACCCTGGCCGGCGGCGGGCAGCATGGTGGCGGCGTCGAAGGCCGTGCGGATGCGTGATTCCAGCCCCAGGCGCTTGAGGCCGGCGGCCGCGAGCACGATGCCGTCGTACTGGCCTTCGTCGAGCTTGCGCAGGCGCGTATCGAGGTTGCCGCGCAACGGTTCGATCTTCAGATCGGGCCGCAGGGCCTGCAGCAGCACCTGGCGGCGCAGGCTGGAGGTGCCGACCACGGCGCCCTGGGGCAGTTCGTCGAGAGATGCGTAGCGCGGCGAGACGAAGGCGTCGCGCGGGTCCTCGCGCTCCATCACGCAGGCCAGGGCAAAACCCTCGGGCAGCTCCATGGGCACGTCCTTGAGCGAGTGCACGGCGATGTGGGCGCGGCCTTCTTCGAGCGCCACTTCGAGTTCTTTCACGAACAGGCCCTTGCCGCCCACCTTGGACAGGGAACGGTCCAGGATCTGGTCGCCCTTGGTCGTCATGCCCAGCAGTTCCACCTGGTGGCCGCGGGCCTGCAGCAGGGCCTGCACATGCTCGGCCTGCCACAGGGCCAGGCGGCTTTCGCGCGTGGCGATGACGATGGGATGGGGCAGGGAGGGCGCGGCGGAGCTCAAGATTCGTAACCTGTTTGTAATCATTCAGGGGCGCTGGATGCTAGCATGCGCCCGCACTCGTGGCCGGTGCAGGGGGACGCCTGCAGTGGCCTTCCCCATTCCCGGAGACCCAACGCATGAGACGATCCGACAAGGACCAGCCCCTGATTGACGACATCCGCCTGCTCGGCCGCATTCTGGGCGACGTGATCCGGGACCAGGAGGGCGTGGCCGCCTACGAGCTCGTGGAGCAGGTGCGCAAGCTGTCCGTGGCCTTCCGCCGCGACGCCGACCAGGAGGCCGACCGCGCGCTCAAGAAGCTGCTCAAGTCCCTGTCGGGCGACCAGAC
>JAESFW010000216.1_pt1 | contig 38600 bp, 29 predicted proteins | sample 9269481 | NCBI WGS metagenome assembly JAESFW01 (sample SAMN14515350, study PRJNA621654) | algae metagenome | isolation source: Lyngbya sp. HA4199-MV5 and co-occurring heterotrophs from soil with... | place: USA: Ahupuaa O Kahana State Park, Hawaii | collected 2009-07-21 | reverse complement strand
GCGGCGTCGCGCTTGCGAGCCTGAGACAGGAGGGCAGAGGAGGCCATGGCGGCACGCCCTTGAATATGAATGAAAAAATATGAAAGGCAGCGAAGGCAGGCGGACCGTCAGGTCCGCCTGCCAGGCTTGGCTTAGGCTTAGAGCGAGAAGTTGCCGCCGTTCAGGTTGTGGCTGCCCTTCAGGTCGATGCGGAACTCCTCGCCATCGGCGCCGCTGATATTGCCGCTCACGATCGTGTAGTCGACGCCATCGCGCGTCTCGTAGCTCACCATGAGCTGCCCGGGCCCTGTGAAGGCCGTGCCCGGGATCAGGGTGAAGGACTGATTGCCCGCCACCGCGCTGTTGGCGTCGATGCCGGAGACGTCGAGCCGGTCGCCGGGCTCGAAGTCGAGGATGGTGTCGCCATCGGCGCCCGCCGCGTCGAGGAAGCGGAAGGTGTCGTCGCCGGCACCGCCCTGCATCACGTTCACCGCCGCGCTGGCCGTGATCGTGTCGTTGCCGGAGCCGGTCGCGACATTCTCGATGCTCCACAGCGTGTCGTCGCCGCTCTCGTTGCTGACCGCGCTGCCACGCCCCAGCACACCGTTGCCGAGATCCACCGTCAGATTGGCGGTGATCGCCGAGAGGTCGAGCGTGTCGACGCCGTTGCCGCCACCGATCTCGTCGCCGAAGTAGACGTCATGATCGTCGTACTGACCGGCGACGAAGAGGTCGTTGCCGGCACCGCCGACCACGGTGTCGTTGCCGGCACCGGCGAAGATGACGTCGTCGCCGCCCTGGCCGAAGATCCGGTCCGCTCCGACCTCGCCATGGATGAGGTCGGCATCCGCCCCGGCGAAGACGGTGTCGTCACCGGCCCCGGCCAGGATCGAGTCGCGTCCGGCACCACCGTCGACGAAGTCGGCCCCCTCCCCGGCCGAGATCGCGTCGTCGCCGCCATCGCCGATCAGGACGTCATCGCCGGCAAGCCCGATGATGTTGTCCGCGCCGGCCGTGCCGAGCAGGGTGTCGCCCGAGACCGTGCCGACCCTGGTGGCGCCACCCGAGGGCGACGGAGCAGGCGTACCCGTCTCGTCGTCGTCATCGTCGCAACCGCAGTCGTCGTCCTCGTCGTCTTCATCATGATGGTCGTCGTCATCGCCATGACCAACCTGCGGCGGGCCGTCTGGGGCGGTGAAGCAGATGCTGTGCGTGCCGTTGGTCATCGTCGTCACGCCGCTCTCATCGGTCGTGCTGGTATAATCCTCCGGCACGGCTCCGTCCGGGAGCTCGATCACGTCCTGCGGACGCAACGTTCCGACGATCGTGTCATTGCCGCCATTCGAGCGGAACACGATCCGATGGGCCGAGCTCAAGGCGGAAATGTCGACCGTGTCGTCACCAGCATTGCCATCGATCGTGATGGTGTTGAGACGCAAGCTCGTGCCGGAGAAGTCGCCAATGACTTGGAACGTATCGCCGCCGGCCGTTCCCGTGCCGGACGGATCGAAGCCGTTGATGCGGATTTCCTCGATCTCCGAAAGCTCGGCGATGACGTTGGCGAAGTTCGACCCGTTGCGGGTAATGACAATCTCGGTCGCTGCCGCCAGGGGGGAGTTTCCGTTATTGCCAGGGATCGCATCCCAGGCCGCACGGGTATATATCGTGTAGGCCTCCATCGACGCGTTGCCGTTCACGACGAATGTGTCGCCGAGCGTGCCCTCCGTGCCGCCGTTGACGATATCGCGCCCATCTGTCGGCCCAGTTGCATTGGCGTTCCAGATGATCGTGTCGTCACCGCCCAGCCCAAAGATCGTGTCAGTGCCTTGCAGTCCGATGAAGGTATTGTTGCCGTTGGTTCCGGTCAGTGTGTTGTTGCCGTTCGTGGCACCACCGACGGGAGCGGTCGTGCTCGCCAGAATGAAATCGGCAACGGTGACTTGGTTATTGTTGCCGTTAGTGACCGAAGCCGCGTTGATGCGAATGGTGCCGGCGAGCGAGCCGTCCGCATTGAGGACAGTGGCCAGGACAGCATTGCCGGCAACATTGGCCAGCGTCACGCGGCTGGCGAAGGTTGCAGCCGTGATGCCCAGCCCGCTCAGATCAATGCGGTCCTGGCCACCGTTCGCGGCGTTGGCATCGAAGCTGTTGACGACGTCGCTGCCAAAGCCGGTCGCGTTGTAGACGACCGTGTTGAAGCCGCCGCCAACATCGATCGTATCATTGCCGGCACCGCCGATGATTGTGTCGTTGTCGTCGCCGCCATTGAGCGTGTCGTTGCCGGTTCCGCCGTCGAGCAGGTCGTTGCCGTCATTGCCGGTGAGCGTATCGTCGCCGGCGCCGCCGAAGAGCTGGTTGTCATCGTCATTGCCAGTGATCGTATTGGCCAGCTCGTTGCCGGTGCCATCGATATCGCCGCCGCCGGTCAGAGTCAGGTTTTCAAGGTTTGCGCCCAGCGTGTAGGACGCAGCCGACGAGACGGTGTCGGTACCGCCACCCACGGCCTCGATGATGATGTCGCCGGCGGTGACGACATAGGTGTCATTGCCGCCCAGCCCCGAAAGGGTGTCGATGCCGGCGCCGCCCTCGATACGGTTGGCCAACTCGTTGCCGGTGGCGGTGAAGGTGCCCGCGCCAGCATAAGTCAGGTTCTCGACATTGGCGCCGAGCGTGTAGGCCGCGAGTGTGGTTTCGACCTCGTCGGCCGTTCCACCACCGATGGCTTCGATGACCACGTCGTCGGCGTCATCCACGACATAGAGGTCGCTATCGCCGCCGCCAATCATAGTGTCCGAGCCGAGGCCACCATTCAGCTCGTCAGTGCCCGCACCACCGACGAGCAAGTCATCGCCGGCACCGCCGTCCAAATCGTCATTGCCGGAGTGGCCGAACAGCAGGTCGGCGCCATCGCCACCTGCAAGATCGTCGCTTGCGGTCGTTCCAGCCAGCAGGGTGTTGTCGCCCGTTGCGGCCGATCGCGTACCGTTGTCATCGGTGCCGAGGACATAATCGCCCGCGAGCTCGTAGCCTTCGTAGGTACCGCCGTTGAAGTTGATGAATTCGACGGCTTCAACGGCCTGATCGAAATGATCGACGATGGTGATCTGCTGACCGTTGAATTGGATGGTCAGATCGTCGTTGCCCGCGCCTTGCGTCACCTCGAAGCCATTCAGGCCGCTCAGCGTTCCCGCCGTGATACTGATCCTGTCGGTGCCGCCGGCGTCGATGATCGTGTCGGTGCCATCGGCGAGGCCGAACATGTAGGTGTCGTTGCCGAGGCCGCCATTGAGTGCGTCGCTACCGGCACTGCCGAGCAGGATATCGTTGCCGCCATTGCCATTCAGGATATCGCTACCGGCCAACCCGACGATCAAGTCATCTTGGGCAGTGCCGTTGAGGACGGGGCGGTTGGCGACACCGGGCTGACCGTTGTCGTTGAACGGCGTACCCATGATGACGTTCAGCGTGCCGTCGGTGAACTCAAGCTTCTCGATACCGCGCACGGTGTCGCGACCATCCGAGCGCGGGTTCACCAGCGCTTCCTCTTCCGGCAGGTCGTCGTCAGCCTGCGGTTGAACGAAGCCCGTATGGTCGACGAACAGGCTGCCGTCGCTGTTGAGGCCGAAGCTGTAGTTGGCGCGGACATCCGTGTAGACCGCCGTATCGATATCGCCAGCGACTTTGCCGTCGACGATTTCACGAACGATCGACAGTTGGCTGGGGTTGATTTCGCCCGAGAGCATGCGCGGGGCCAGTTCCGTCAGGCTGTCGACGCTGAAGGCGGCCCAGGTCTGGCCGACGACGGGCGTCACCAGGACGCGGACGTTCAGCCACATGTCGCCGTCGATGACATCGTTGCCAGCTAGGCCCTTGATCCTGTCGCTGCCACCGCCGCCGAGAATGATATCGGAGGCGTCGGCGGTATCCATCACCACCTGTTCGCTGACGCCGTTCTCGCCGATCTGTGTCGTGCGGGTGATATGTGCAACCAAGGCACGAAGCCCGGTGATCAGGTCGACATTCTTCTCCAGCAGCGCGTTGGAATAGCTGTCCAGCGCGGAGTCATTATTGGGAATTGCTGCCGTGCCGGTCGCTTCGGCGCGGGTATTGACCGCGACACTTCGGCCCGTAAGCGTGTCGTTCTTGTCCCACCCCGAGAGGCCTTCGACGAGGTCGAAGCGGTCGCGAAGGATGAAGGCTTCCTGGGTCTCGAAGAGCGGGATGCCCAGATCAGAGACGGCAGCCTGGCTGTCGCCCTTGTGGATCGCCCAGTCGAAGCCGGCCATGCCGTTGCTGCGCTGGATGCCCTCGCTGTTCTGGAACATGATGTCGTCACCGGACTCGCCGTCATAGTCGGTGTCGCCGCTGCCGCCATTGAGAACATCGTGGCCGATGATGCTTGAATTGAAGAACAACTCCGAGTTCTCGCCCGACAGAGTGTCGAACCGCTGCCCGCCTTCGATCCAGTCGTCGCCCTCATTGCCGAGCAGGAAGTCGCCGCCCGTCCCCCCCAGGATGAAGTCATTGCCAGTGCCGCCGAAGGCTTCCTTGCCGTCGGGACCGGTGACGATGAAGTCGTTGCCCTGGTTGCCGAAGAGCAGCGACAGGCCCGAGCCACCATGGATGACGTCGTTGCCTTCGTTGCCGTGCAGGAAGTCGGCCTCGCCGATATCGGTGCCGGCATTGGTGATGATGTCGTCACCCTCGCCGCCAAAGACCTTGTCGACGCCGTAGCCGGCCTCGATGCGGTCATTGCCGCCCCTGCCCCAGATGGCATCGTCGCCGCCACCGGAGACGATGGTGTCGTTGCCCTCGGTGCCGCCGATGGTGAAGTGCTCGTTGCTGTTGACGCGGATATACTCCGCGATGCCGTCATTGTTGGCATCGACGCGTTCGACGAGCTGGGAGAAGCCGCCGAGGAAGGGATCGTCCGAAACCGGATCGGCGCCGAGCTGCTTGCTGATGTCCATCTCGAGCGTCGGCATCTGGAAGGCCGAGAAGAGATTGCCGGGCAAGGCGGTCTGCTCGTCGTCGCCGAGGTCGGTGTTGCGCATCACGAGTTCGGCGAACGTGTTGTTCTCGAGCTCGTTGAGCAGGTTCAGGCCTTGGGTACGCGACAGGTAGTAGAACCGGTCGGCGTCCTGCAGGTTTTCCATGGTCATCTGGAAGACGAAGCTGAAGGTCGAGCCCAGCATGCCGCCGAACGCCATCTTCTTTTCGGCCAGACCGCCCATCCAGAAGTCGACGGTGTTCAGGCCGCCCAGCATATCGTCGTCTTCATAGGCGCCGGTCGCGTTGAGGAAGTCGAGGCGATCGTTGTCGAAGTCGATCTTCTCCTGGCCCGTCAGTGTGTTGTCGCCGAGAACCAGCTTGGTCGCGGCCTCACGCAGCTGCTCGATCGTCTTCGGATTCGCCTCGTTGTTGAGCAGCGACGCATGCGTGCCGTACGCCGCGATGAAGTTGATGATCGAAGCCGGGTTCTTCATGTTGAGGGCGAAATCGGCCCAGCTCTCATACGGCTTGAGCAGCGTGTCGCCCGTCGCGGCAAAGAATTTTTCACGCGCTGCATTGAGCGGCGGCGTGCCGACGTCGCGGCCGCGGGCGATGTTGATGGTCGCAAGGTCGAGCGGAATGCCGAGCAGCTGATTGCGCAGCACGTCGGTGACGAATTCGTCGATCTCGCTGCCGGCCTGGCGGCTCATGCCCCGTATGATGGCGCCGGAGGCCTGCTCGGCCGAGCCGAGCGAGTCATACATGACCGGGTTGAGGAAGCCGTCGAACAGGGTGATGTCGTTCTGAACGGGGTTGCCGTTCGCATCCATCTCGATGACGGCGATGTCCTGCCGCAGCATCGAGTGGCCGAAGCGATACACGACATGGGCGAACTCGGCGGCGATGCTCGGGTTGATGTCGGCCGAAGGCTCGAACACGAAGGCATCGATATCCGGCTGCATCATGCGGCCGAATTCCTCGAAGACGAGATGCTGGTACTCCATCTCGTTGGTGAAGCGGCCGGCCTGGAAAAGACGCTCGCCATCCCAGACAAGCGCGTTGATCGCGTCATCCGTCGTCGGAACGGCGGCCACGTCGACCAGCAGCCACTCGTTGAGGAAGGCAAGATCGCCGCTCTGGAGCACGACGTCCTTGGTATGCTCGACGATGCGGTTGTGTTCGGCGTGGAAGACCTGGTGAACGGCCGTCAGGGCGATATTTTCGTTGGCGCGGCCGTCGCCGGCGATGAAGTGCCGGTCCAGCAGTTCATTGTCATAGGCCGTCGGCCCGCGCTGCCCCTGGGGGCCGGGCGAACCATCTGAATTGGCATAGCCGAGCGCCGAGTCGGTATCGGCCATGAGCACGCCACCGGTGACAATCGGAACCGCCGCATGGGCGATGTCGTCGAGGAAGGCGTGACCGGTTAGCACGACGCCTTGCGCGCTGACGGGAGCAGCCGGATTGCCCTCGCGCAGCACATCGTCTGCGGTGCCAAGCTGGCCGTCCGGACCCATCCCCACGACGAGTTGCGGATAGCCGTTCGCGCCCGGAATGAAATTGCCGTACTCGTCGGCCGCGATCAGCGGGATGTTGCCGACATTGAGGTCGGTCAGTTCGATGCCGAGAACGTCGCGCGCCTGAGCCTTGATGTCGGCCCACGTGGCGAGGCCGCCATTGCTGCCTTCCAGCAGCAGGCCGCTTGCGACCGGCTTGCCGTCCGGACCCGGAATATATTCGCGCATGAAGACCTGCTTCGACGCGGTCGAGCCATAGGTCTGGTTCTGGTCGACCCAGGGCGTGGTGAGGTTCTTCGGCCCGGGACCATCATCGGCGGTTCCTAGAACACCGTCGTCGCCCGGGTTCACGGTGACGCGTGTCAGCGGGATATAGTTCTGCCCGCCTTCGACATAGAGAGGATCGTCGGGCGACAGCGGCACATAGACGGTGCCGTTGCCGCCCTTAGCGACGAGATCGAGGCCGTGGTCGAAGAACTGGCCGAAAATGGTCATCCAGCCGTTGAACGGCGAGGACAGTCCTTCATCGGGCGAGACGTTCGGAAGGTAGACGGTGTTGCCGTCCATCTCGACGCCATGCGTGGCGAGAAGGCCGTCGAGCGCAGTTGTCGCGGCCACGACCTCGGCGGTCACCGCCGCTGCCTCGGCCAAGTCCGCCTCGGCCTGGGTCAGCGTGGCCTGCGCGGCGACAGCCAGTGCTGAGGCATCGGCGGCCAGCCCTGCCGACGCGTCCGCCGTGGCCTCGAGCGCGTCGGCATTCGCCTGCACTAGCGCGTAATCGGCCTGCGCCGCCTCGAACGCGGCAAGGGCTTCGGCGATCTCCGCCAACTCCTCATTGTTCGGGGTCGCATCGGTCAGAAGCGTGGTGTAGGCGAGCAGCGCCGCGTCGCGGGCAGCGGCAGCAGGAGCGACCAGCGCTTCGGCCGTCTCGAACGCGGCCAAGTCCGCAGCCGCCTGGGCCATGGCCGCGGAAGCCGCGGCAGTGGCGTTCGCCAGGGCAAGTTCGGCTGCATCCACATTGGCCTGCAGGCCTGCGATCAACCCTTCGGCTGCTTCGGCCGCATCGATCGCGGCGTCGAGGGCCGCCTTGGCTGCGACGATCGCGCTGAGCGCGTTCATCAGCGGCTGACCGGACAGGCCGGCATGCGTCAGCGCAGCCGCGATCGCGGCCGGGTTATTCAGTGTCTGGTCGACAATCAGGTTCGAGATGATGCGGGGGTCGGCGTCGATTACAGTGCCGCTGCCCGGGCCGGGCTGGGAGCCTGTACGCGGACCGGCATTGGCGTAGTCGTTGTTGGTGTACCACGTCTGCATGTTGGGGAGCGGGTTGAAGTCGTACCGGTCGCCATCGGCGTCGTTCATGTAGGTCGGGTCGAACAGACCCGGGAAGCTCTGGTCGGAAGCGCCCCAGTTCTCGCGGCCGGGCAGCAGATTGTTGTAGCTGCCGTCGACCGTGCGCAGGCCATACGGCAGCAGGTGAGCCTGGGTCAGGCCGTCATTGCCGTTGTAGCCCGCCACAAGCTCCGCCAAATCCACGCCAGCCGCATGGGACTCGGCGATTTGAATTTGCTTCAAGATGAATTCGAGATCATGTTTGACGAGTTTAACCATATCGCTAACTCCCCATCGAGCCAATTTGATTTCTATTCTTAATGCTACCCACTTTTGGAGGCGCATTTGCTTAGATTGTTGCCTGCATCGCCGTTTAACTGCATCGATGATGCGAACATTAATAAAGCGTTAGGGAGAAGATGATTGATTTTTCAAGGAAATGAATTGATCAAAGTCTGCCAATATTGGGCGACTAAATCGGCTAGGGGACCTCGTCGGGAGGCGGGCTGATACACTAGACCTAAGGCTAGGTCACAGCTCGCGTGGCCGAATCCGTATCTTGTTGGCCGCCACTACCTAGCGATAAATTGCACTTGCCTTATTCTCGATGTCGACCAAGTATTTCATTCCGCATACGAGAGAAGAATGCCGAAAGCCAAATGCGAAAGCTTAAAGTTTGGTGACGCTGCCTGGATAACAGCCAGCCGGCGTCTCTGGCGCTCGATGTCGCTGTCATTACGTTTTGTTATCACCGGCGGCCTGTTGATGCTGGCGGCTATGATCGTCTCAGGCGTCCTAGTGTCTGATATGATCTCCCGCGAAGCGCTCAAAAGCCGCGCTGCAGCAACGGCGCTTTTCGTGCAAAGCCTCGTGGCGCCGTTCGCGCAAGAACTTCGAACATCAGGAAATTTATCGCAGCAGTCGATTGCTCAACTAAATCGGCTATACGCTGACGAAACCTTCGGCAGCCGCTTTCCTTATCTGGAATTGTGGGCTCCTGACGGCAGCATAGTTTACTCGAACACCCCTAAACTCATCGGGTACCGTTTCAGCCCACCCAAGGGTCTCGGCTTGGCCCTTGCGGGGGACGTCACCTCCGACTACGCAGATCTCAATGCTCGTGAGCATACGATCCGCGGGTTTGGCAAGCGGTATTTGGAAATTTACAGCCCGATCCGCGAACAAGGATCTAGTCAGGTCGTTGCCGTGGCAGAGATCCACGAAGATTTGTTGCCATTAAGCGAAGACATGATGCAACTAAGGTTAAGCGCCTGGTTTGTCGTTGCGCTTATGACTTTGATCATCATGTCGGGGTTATTTGGGATCGTCCATCGCGGTAGCCGTACTATAGAGCAGCAAAGCTTCGACCTAAAATCCCGCATCACCGAGATTGAAGAGTTATTGCGGCTCAACCGGAACCTTACGGAGCGCTCCCAGCGGGCTTCGGCGCGCGTGGCCGAGATCAATGAGCAGTTCATTCGCTCGGTGGGGGCTGATATCCACGACGGACCGGCACAATTAGTGAGCTACTCGGTACTGATGATCGATGCCGCTCACAAGGCGCGCACGTCGGCGTCACGCAACGTGCAGCTCGCCAGGGCGGAGACCGCACTCGACGAGGCCTTGCGCGATCTCAGGGCCATCGCACGCGGATTGCTGCTTCCCGACATTGCGGCCCAGCCATTCTCTCACGTCTTGGAACGGGTTGTGCGCGCCCATGAAGTCCGCACCTCCACCAAAGTAACGCTGGCAATGACAGACCAAGTTGATCCGGTTTCCCATGCCGTCAAGATATGCGCCTATCGCTTCATTCAGGAGGGACTAAACAACGCTTTCCGCCATGGCGGCGCCGTCGGACAGGAGGTCAAGAGTTGGATGGAGGGCACAACCCTACGTGTTTCGGTATCGGATGAAGGCGGCAAAGCGCAAAAGGATGACCAGGCGTTGTCCGAAGGCGGGCTAGGGCTACACGGCCTGCGTGAACGAGTGGAGAGCCTAGGCGGAACGCTGACAATGCAGCCGCGAGCAGAATGTGGCAGCACCATCGAAATGGCCATCGATCTCAGCGGAGGACTTCGCATTGCGTGAGAAGACTGCCATCATAGTTGTCGACGACCATGCCATCTTCCGTACGGGCGTCATCCAAATTCTCGCCAGCAGCAACGATCTCGACGTCGTTGGGGAAGGTGCCTCGCAGGCCGATGCGATTGATTTGGCCACGCGGCTTCGGCCTAACATCGCCTTGATCGATATCTCCATGCCGGGCGGCGGGCTCGAGGCCGCGCGCAGCTTCCACTCCAACTGTCCCGATGTGCGCGTCGTAATGCTAACCGTTGCGGAGGATCAGGATGTCGTTCTGCAAGCACTCGACGCAGGCGTTTCAGGCTACGTGCTGAAAGGGGTGCCCGGCTCGGAACTCATTACCATCATTCGATCGATCGCGAAGGGCGAAACCTATGTTCCCCCAAATATGGCGGTAAGCCTCCTGAGCGCCATGCGTGGCCGCATCGATAGCAACTCGATCACCGGAAAGCTCGCGGCTCTCACCCTGAAGGAGCGCCAAACGTTGCGGTTCCTGGCGCGGGGCTTCAGCAATCGCGATATCGCCGAAGCCACTGGCGTCTCATTGAAGACGGTCAAGTTCCACGTCTCGAATATCTTGGCGAAACTCGGATCGAAAAATCGCGTCGAAGCGGCGCTGATTGGACAGAGCCATTCCGTTTATGACGATGCGTAAGCGGAAGGCTTAGCGGCGCTTCGTCGGCGAGCGCTCGGGCTATCGGGTTCATGTCTTTCTGGCAGCCTGGACCGCGGGTGAATGGCGGCACCTCGAAATGGCCATCGATCTAAAGTGGAGGGCTTCGCTTTGCGTGAGAAGACATCCATAATTGTCGTGGACGACCATGCGATTTTCCGCGCCGGCGTCGTTCATATTCTGGCCAGCAGCGACGATCTCAAGATCGTTGGAGAAGGAGCCTCAAAGGCCGACGCAATCGATCTTGCCACGCGCCTTCGACCACAGATCGCGTTGATCGACATCTCAATGCCCGGAGGAGGAATTGAGGCCGCGCAGAGCATCCACACCAATTGCCCTGATGTACGCGTCGTCATGCTTACGGTTTCTGAAGAAGAGGATGTTGTCCTGCAGGCACTCAATGCGGGCGCCTTGGGCTATGCGCTGAAAGGGATGCCGGGGTCTGGCCTGATCGATATCATCAGATCGATCGTCCAGGGGGAGTCGTATGTTCCGCCCCAAATGGCAGGGAGACTGCTGAGCGCCATGCGCGGTCAGCTCGACGGCAACTCGATGGTGGCGAGGATCGCATCGCTGACCGTTAAGGAGCGCCAGACATTGCGTTTTGTGGCGAGGGGCTTCAGCAATCGCGATGTCGCCGAAGCAACTGGGGTCTCGTTACAGACGGTCAAATTCCATGTTTCGAACGTATTGTCCAAGCTCGGAGCCAAAAACCGGGTGGAAGCAGCTCTTATCGGGCAAAGCCACACGACATACGAGGAGATCTGAACCCAAGCGATTTTGGCCGCTGCTGGAAAGGGCGGCTTTCGGGCAGCGACCTAAAGTCCGCTCCTTGCACAACACTGCCCGAGAACTCAGCGAGGACTAAAGCGAATTCGGGCCCCAAGCCGTCAGTCCAATGCGATCACGCTGGGCCGGCTGCTTAGGCGGCGGCCAAGTCGTCAGGAGGCAATACCCGACCGATAATAGCCAAATGCCGGTCGCTGTAATTCACAACCGCAAAGACGACCTCAGCCCCATCTTCGCATTGCAGGGTCAGACGCCCCCAAAACGCAGAAGGGTCAATGTGAGACGTGTCACAAAGCAGGTAGCCTGTGCGCGTGTCATCATAGTCGCCGCCGAACTGGTACTCGACGGCAATGCTGCCCGCATGTCGCAACAGTATCGAGCCACTTCCGGTGATCATGGTGTGTCTCCGCCTGGCGGCGTCACTGCGCGCCGTGAGCGGTCATTTCCAAACGAGGCATGGAGACAACTGCACGATCAGTCATGCTCCTTTCGTGTGGCGTGTCTATGTCATTGTTCGGAGGGTCGGCCATGACGCCGGTGGCGAATGTCTGGTTCCAGGCGGCGAGCCGTTTAGCAAACAGGCGCGTAGGAGAGCGGCGCCGTAGTGCCGCCCTCCATCGACTCACACCATGCACTTGATCTCGGTGTCGGCGCCGTATCGTTTTTCAGGCGGACCGTTACGTCTGCCTTGCCCTCGGCGGTGACGGCCCCTTCGTCATTGGCGACGCCGCGGCCCTGCTTGTGGCGCTTCTCCTTGTTGCGTCGTAGTTCACGACACCACACTCGGCAGCCCAGGAGAAGTTCACCTTGCCGCCAGCTTTCATGGTCAGTTTGTACTCGATGCCTTCGCCGGGCTTGAGCGTGATCACGGTCTCGTCGGAGAGGGTTGCGGTCTGCGCTCTGGCCTAGCCGATGAAGAGCTCGGTGAATACTGTGCCGAGCAGGCTGGAGCGCTGATCCAGGGCAGGCGTCGCAGGTGCCGGCGTCGCGGGAGCAGCAGGCGCCTGTTGGTCGCGCAACCTGTCGGTTTCCGCCTCCGGGGCCAGTTGGGGCTTGATCTCGCCCAACTCGGTGAGCTGGAGCGCCCGGCCGATGCTGTGATCGAATTTTCTGCTGCTCCCCTTATCCCCCCAGAGGGGATATAAACAAGGGATGAGCGAGTCGCATGTCCACAACGGTCATCCCGCCATTATCAAACGCCTGAAACGCGCCGGCGGGCACCTCGCCAAGGTCGTCGAGATGATCGAGGCCGGCCGAGCATGCCTCGAGATAGCCACGCAGCTCCAGGCGGTCGAGAGCGCCATCGCCTCCGCCAAGCGGACCTTGGTGCAGGACCATCTCGACCATTGCCTCGACGAGGTCGTTGGCGACCTCCCGGCCGAACGGCGCCAGCCGATCGACGAGTTTAAGCAGATCACCAAGTTTCTCTGAGGCGACGATGTTCCAGGTACTTTCCCATCGGGTGTATGGTCGACTGTTCTGTGCGCAGGTCATCGCGCTGATCGGAACAGGCCTACTGACCGTCGCGCTTGGCCTGCTCGCTTTCGACATTGCGGGGGCGAATGCGGGCAGCGTGCTCGGGACCGCGCTCGCGATCAAAATGGTCGCCTATGTGACGGTGGCGCCGATCGTCGGGGCCTTCGCCGCGCAGCTTCCTCGCCGTGCCTTCCTCATCGCGATGGATCTGGTGCGAGCGGTGATCGCCTTGACACTGCCCTTCATCACAGAGACATGGCAGGTCTATCTGGCTGTGTTCGTGCTTCAGTCGGCATCGGCTGCCTTTACCCCGACCTTCCAGGCGACCATCCCCGACGTGCTCCCGGAAGAGGAGGACTACACCCAAGCCCCGTTGCTCTCCCGGCTGGCTTACGACCTGGAGAGCATCGTCAGCCCCATGCTCGCGGCAGTTCTCCTGACGGTGATCAACTTCCATTGGCTGTTCGCCGGAACGGTCGTCGGGTTCCTAGTGTCCGCAGCATTGGTCCTGTCGGTCGCGCTGCCGGTCTCGCCGGCAAAGCCGCGTGAGGGCGGCATCTACGACAAGACCACTAGGGGAATCCGGATCTATCTGGCGACGCCGCGGCTGCGCGGCCTGCTGGCGCTCAACATGGCCGTAGCGATGGGCGGCGCACTGGTCATCGTCAATACGGTCGTGATCGTGAAGGGGCGTCTCGGCTTGGACGACAACGCCGTCGCGCTGGCGCTCGCCTGCTTCGGCGGCGGTTCGATGCTCTCGGCCCTGACCCTGCCACGAATACTGGAACGCCACGCCGACCGGACGGTGATGCTGAGCGCGGCCACGATCCTTGCCGCCGTGCTCGGCGGCTTCGCACTTCTACTCTTCGCCCGGGGCTGGACGTTCGCTCCGGGTGCGTCCGCCGCTGGTTGGGCTGCGCTGCTTGTCACATGGGCGCTGCTCGGGATCGGCTATTCGGCGACGCAAACACCATCTGGGCGACTACTGCGCCGTTCCGCTCATGCGGACGACCGGCCGGCGGTCTTCGCCGCGCAGTTCGCACTGTCACATGCCTGCTGGCTCGTGACCTATCCGCTCGCGGGCTGGCTCGGTGCCACCCTGCCGCTGGCAACACTCGCCGCGCTGTTCGGGGCGGCGACGTTGCTTGCCGTCGTCGGCGCCGCGAGGCTATGGCCGGCTGGCAGTACAGAGGCTGTCCTGCACGATCATCCCGAGCTTCCGCACAACCATCCTCATCTGGCCGAGCACGCCGGGCGGCATTCCCACGCCATCGTCATCGACGACCTCCACCCGAGCTGGCCGTCTCGGGCCGGGTGACGGATAGTTCGTCCCGGTCGTGCGTCCAAGGGGGGTATCTCAATGTCCGCAAATGTCGCCAAGGGAACGAGCCCATATGTTGGCCGATGTGCCTCGGTCACGCAGAGGCGAATGAGCCTTAGGCGCGCGCCGAGAGGCGGAGCGAAGGACGGCCCTCTGCAACGGTCGTCACGAAGCCGTGTGCCCCCCTGGCTGACGAGATTTCGACGAATAGCTTCAGTAGGCTGCAACTGGACGGGAAGCTCGTGGCGTTGGCCGACGGGCTATCACTTTGACCCTTGGAGCATGCAATGCTGCCCATTTCGACGACACGCCGCGGTTTGCTGGCTGCAGGCACCGCCTTCGGCGCGGCGGCGCTGACAGCGGGAGCGCCGGGGATCATTCGGCCGGCGCAGTCCCAAGGTTTGGTGGCGACGGATTCGATGCGCGGCGGCGCCAATAATTACCGTCCCGGTGCGCCGACTGTGCAGCGCATCGGCAGCGGCGGCTTCTGGATGTCCGGGACGGTGCGCCGGGCCGGAGACGGCGCGCCGCTTTCTGGTATCCGTATTCAGATCTGGGCCCACACAACCGAGGGCTACGAGACCGATGCGCACAGCCACGGTGCGACGCTGACCGATCCCGACGGTGTCTTTCGCCTCGAGATGCCGCAGATCATCCCGGCCTTCGGGCAGGCGCACGGTCATCTCGCTTATGACGACGCCGCCTTCAAGACCGTGTTCCTGCGTCCGGTTATGCAGAGTCCCCGAGACAAGAGTTTGAAGGCTGATTTCGTGCTCCAGCCGGCGTGAATGGTATGGCGTGGATTAGGGCGGCCCTGATCTGGGCCGTGGTCGCGGGCACGATCGTTGTTTCGCTCGGCGTCGCTGCAAAGAGCCCGCTACTTGCTTGGCGTGGACCAATCTATGTCGTGGCCGGTTTCGCCGGCGTCTTGGCGCTTGCGCTCGTTCTGCTGCAGCCCCTGCTCGCGGCCGGATACCTCCCGGGCCTCCCGGTCCCGCGCGGGCGTCTAGTGCATCGCTGGGTCGGAGCCGCACTCGTCACGGCAATCATCATTCACGTCGCAGGGCTGTGGGTGACCAGCCCGCCCGACGTAGTCGACGCGCTTCTCTTCGACTCGCCAACGCCCTTTTCGGCCTGGGGTGTCGTCGCCATGTGGGCCGCTTTCGCTGCGGCGCTTCTCGCCATTCTGCGCCGGCCCCTGCGCATCAAGCCGCGGCTCTGGCGTCTTGGCCATACGGTGCTCGTGGTGTTGGTGGTGGTCGGTGGGGTCGTCCACGCGCTGCTGATCGACGGGACAATGGGGAGCATGTCCAAGCTCGTGCTCTGCGCGCTTGTCGTCGCGGCGACCGCGGTCGCGCTGTTCAATCTTCGCGCTTGGATGGTGCTGACACGGCGAAAGCCGGAAGACCGGCGCCCATGATCTTCGCGGCTCCCAGCGAGCGCGCATCGGTCGGCCCTCTATCCACCCCGTCGGCCGCGTGTGAGCGAAGCGTGTGACTGCCGCCGCGGATCGGATGCTGACAGCCGAGAAGCGTTGTTCGGATACGCCCCGCTTTCCGGCATCGCCCGAATGTCTGCAGTTGGCGCGGGTTGCGCTCCTACCCGCGATTTTGGCCAAGGGGAGTGAGTGGGTGCAAGCGGGATAAGGCTCGTAGTTGATGAACCGTATCGGCAGCGACCTCAGTTGTCGCGCGAGAGCCGCTGCGGGTCCCAACGCTATTGGTGCAACAAGGGGGTCTGCATGGCAGTGTAACAGCCGCCATTCGGCACGATCTCGTCGATAGACCAAGGTCACGCGAAGTGGCCCGTCCTGCTCCCAGACCATCAATCGCCGTATCCTTGCTCGATCAGATCGCACGGCGCTCGCTAGGCAGGTTGGTGCGATGGATGGGCGCGGTCAATTTTTTTGGAGGGACGGTGAGGGGACTGGGTGACGGCTTTAACTGCTGGCAGGTCGCGTCTGTGATCAGTCGAAGCTTTCGACCTCGTCGCCTTCATCGTCATCTAGCAGCTTCCCAAGCAAGACATATCGGTTGATCGTTGCCGGCGTAACGTCGCGGGTGCACCTTTCCCGGAGTTTGGACGCCTCCTGACGGACGACTATTTGCAGTTCGCGAGGATGGATCCCAAGCAATTCGCTCCACCCCAGCATACGCTGCAAGTGCAGATCCCAAGCGAGACACGCCTCTTGTATTCGGGTCAGAGGTTGCTCGGACCGAGCGGCTCCGAAGAAAGCAAAAGCCGCGCCGATTGCGACCAGTAGCGCCAGACAGTGCCGTGTCGCCATGCGAACGTCCCCCTAGCTGGTCGATATTATCGCGACATTCTGCGAAAGGAGTCATCCAAACAGATGACCCCGTAGGCGCGCCTAGCGGACCCTCATGCCGAGGTTGATGCTCGGCGCGGAACGGGATTATCGCCTGGCGCGGGCTGCGCTTCGGTGTCGTCCATTTTGGACCTGCCGCTCTCGCTACCCGGCTTTCGGGTCAATGCCGTGGCGCCCGAAAACTGCAATAGATGTCGGCTTCGCCTGGCTGGTGGATTGCTCAGACACGAAGGCAATGCGGTACGCACCCAGCGGCAGTAAGCATTCGTCCCCACCAAAGCGATTCTTTGTCGGCCGTCGGGCACCCGTCCGATGTCTGCCCCCAGAGCCCACGGACCCAAGCGACGGAAGGATCACGCCGAACTTTTGGAGAGCTCTCGAGCGCTCTCATCGAGTGAGAGACGAGTGTTGGACAGTTGAGGGGTGGCGATCGACGGCCACCTTGCTTGAGCTGGTCCTTTGGGGCGCGTCGGTAGCCGTAGGGCAGTCGTAAGGCCGTTCTCCCGGAGCCCGTGGTTGAACTCCGAAAGAATCGATTTGAACCGGCCGCCTACGGCTTTAGGACTTGGGCGGAGCCGGGCTGGATTCGTCCGAGCCCGTTGTACTCAGAACATGAAGTCCGAGACCGTGAGGCTGATTTCGCCGACGAGCTCGATCTCGAAATCGGCGACGCTGTCGCCGTCCACATCGCCGGTGACGAACGTGTTGCCGTTCGAGACCTCATACCGAAGCTGACCGGCCTCGCCGCTAAATGTATCCGTCCCTACGAAGACGAATTCCTCGTGCTCGTCGGTGTTGGCATTGGCATCCATGGCCAGTTGGATGTCGTCAGCGCCCCGTGTGAAGTTGTAGATGACGTCGCGTGCGCCTGCTCCCGGCGCACTATCGCTGACACCCCGATAAACGAAAATGTCGCGGCCCAGATCGCCGTACAGGAAATCCTTGCCGCCATCGCCTTGAAGCTCGTCCGAGTAGAAAAAATCGCCGGAGCTATCCCCGCCGCTATAGATCGTGTCGGAACCGGCTCCGCCCATGAGGAGATCGGCGCCATTGCCGCCATCGAGTGTATCGTGGCCGTCGCCGCCGGACACGATATCTCTTTCGTCGCCGCCGTAGATGATGTCGTTACCGGCCTCACCATGGACGATGCCGCCACCGGTCACCACATCGTTGCCATTGCCGCCATAGATCAGGTCATACTGCCCGCCACCCGTAATTAGGTCGTTGCCGTCCCCACCATAGAGTTGATCCACGCCCTCTCCGCCATAGATGCGATCGTTGCCGCCGCCGCCATGAATGGTGTCGAAGCCATCGCCTCCGGACAGCATGTCGGAGTGCGCGCCACCGATGAGATGATCGTCACCGCCGCGGCCATAAGCGGTCCAACCTCTTGTGCTGCTCTCGGCCACCCAGGAATCATTGTCCTCGGTGCCATCCCAACGGTTCTGCAGAACGTTCAGGCTCATGCCTCAAGTCTCCCTGACAGCTGGCCCACCCGTAATGATCGCCAATGATTTCCCCATTGGCAGAGTTGATGCGGGTTGCGACATCATTGTGGCAGATGGGCGCGGCCTAGGAGGTCGCCGGCCGGCAAACTGAAGGCGCCAGCGATTCAGTGGGTTCGGCTTTCGGCACGGGGCGGATATGACCGTCTTATGATGGCCCTCAGTCATCGCTGACCGTTTGCACGCTATGGCCAGTCGAGCCGCCTCGGCATTTAGCCACTAAACGGCCCACCAATCCATCGTGGCTGAACCGTTCTCCATCGGGTCGTGACAGCAATCAGGTCCGCGGGATGAGGCGCAGACGACACCCTTTTCGGATCTTGAATGTGCGGGTTTATCATCCATATACCATCCAGTTGGATGTTCTATGGATGGGTGATGAAAGCTCCTGACAGTGAGAAACTCACAATCAACCTCGGTTTTGTCGACCTCGGTCGGATCGATCTGCTCGTCCGGGACGGGTTCTATTCGAACCGATCCGACTTCATCCGGACCGCCATCCGCAACCAACTGCTGACCCATGCCGACGTCGCGACAAATGCGACGAACCGCCTCTCACTCGAACTAGGGTTGCGGACCTTCACCCGGACAGACCTCGAGGCCGTAGCGGCGGCGAATGAGCACCTGGACATCCGCGTCCTCGGCTTGGCGATCATCGCCGACGATGTCACGCCGGAACTGGCGCGCCGAACGATCGCATCGCTCACGGTCCTCGGCGCCCTCCACGCATCTTCCGAGGTCAAGGCCGCGCTGGCGGACCGCATCTCCTAACCCATCAAGGATGACACCATGACCTTCCGCATCCTGGATGCCGTCGCCGATGCGATGGCCCACCTCAAGACATCCGATGTCGCAGGGGCTACCTCCACACTCCGGGACACCCTGATGGGCGGTGGCGTTCCCGCGCAACGCGCGACGATAGGATATCCTTTCAACGCCCCCATGGCACGAAGGCTGGCGGACGTGTTGAAAGTGCTGAAGGCACGTCGCGGCGAGTTCCCGTCCCTGATGCCTCGGCCGACTCCCAAGTCCCGCGCCGACGATCCCCACTTTACGTCGCGAACGTTGAACTCGGCGTGGGGGACGATGAACTACAAGCTATACGTGCCCGAGCACCGTGCTCGCGAACCGGCTCTCGTTCTGATGCTGCACGGTTGCACGCAGGATCCTGACGACTTCGCGCGCGGGACCAGAATGAACCGACTTGCCGATGAGTTCGGCCTCATCGTCGCCTATCCCCATCAGCCGCGTAGCGCCAACGCCCAGGGGTGCTGGAACTGGTTCGATCGCCGCCATCAGTCCGCCGGCTCCGGCGAGCCGGCGATGCTGGCGGCGCTGGCTCAAACGGTATCTGTCGAATTCGGTATCGCTCCGGAGCGCGTCTTTGCTGCCGGACTATCGGCCGGGGCGGCAATGGCGGACGTTCTCGCTGAAGCCTATCCGGAGGTCTTCTCTCGGGTCGGTCTGCATTCGGGGATGCCGCATCTTGCCGCCCATGATGTGATGTCGGCCTTCGCAGCCATGAAAGGCGGCGGAAAAGCAGGTCGGCGAGGCGCGGCCGGTCGAGCCAGTCGAAAGATCATCATCCACGGAACAGCCGATTCGACGGTTCATCCGTCGAATAGCGATGAGATTTTCGAACGGATGCGCGCGCGGGTCGGAGCGTCGTCCATCATCCTGACGAACGACAAGACCGCGGGCCGCAAGGTCACCCGTCAAGTCTTGATCGGGCCTATGGGCGAGGCACTGGCGGAGCACCTTCTGATCGAGGGGGGGGGCCACGCCTGGTCCGGCGGCGACGGCGGTGGGAGCTACGCAGATCCCGTCGGCCCCGATGCATCCCGCGAGATCGTGGAATTCTTTCTGAGGGACTTTGACACGCGGTCTCAAGAACGAAGCACGGAGGCAATCGGATCCAGTCCGTGAGCGCCGCCGCGCCACACAACGGCGACGAGGCCCCGACCGATCAGGTGTGCAAACGACTGATCGCGCGCGATGGCAGCCTATGACGCAAAAGGGCGGCACACCTCACGGTGGCTGCCCTTCTTCGGGGCGAATGCCGGAAATCCCTCAGATCTCGATGTCCGCCCAATCGAGGTTGTCGAACTTGCGAACGGCTTCGATCCTGGCCTCAACATCCGCCTCGGCAAAGGACACCAGCTCTTCCGAGCTCGGCGCCTTGTAATCAAAGCGAGGCACGTCGATCAGGATCGCGCCATCGAGAAGAGCCCCGTGCAACTCCTTCGGGTACGCCCACGCAGGAAACCGCTGATGGATGCGGCACTGCCGATCGTTGGCAATATCGTCGCCGGCCCAATTCAACAGGTCGATCCGAGAGAAACCCTCGAACCATTCCATCGCATCGACGACCTTCCGATAGATCACCTGCTCAGAGAGCTTCAGGCGCCCGATGAAACGAAGCTCGTCATTCATCACCCGCACACGAGCAAAGGTCAGGTCGATTTCGCCGCGGGCAAGCCGATCCGCATAATACTCCACCGACCAAAGCCGCCGCTCGATAAACGACCAGACCCGGAAGCGCTGGCGCTCCTCCGTAACTTCGCGCTCGAAATGGCTCCGCCGCTTCCAGAAGAAGGCGCGAGCCGACTTGTTGAAGGCCATCTTCTCGTCGAAGCCCGTTACCGGATAATCGATGCCATTGAAGTACGCCTGCTTCATCCAAGCCTGAAGATCCTCCTCAGACATGCCCCGTTCGGGATGTTCCTGGTCGAAAATCGGCTCGTGTCGAGACAGACCAAACCCCTTGAACAAGGCCCGGATCTCTGGCCTCACCTTGCTGGCATCTGCCGGGTCGGTGAAGTCATAGTCATGGCGCTTCGCCCCATTCTGGCCCCGGACCCAATCAGCTTCACACTCGTGATGCTGCTGCCTGTGGGCCAGCAAAAAGGCGCCAAGCACAACCTCTCCATCGGCGGTCAGTTCCTGCCCGCCAACCACCTCGCGCAGAGCCGCAAGCATGCCCTCGCGATGCAGCTCGGACGCCGCCCTTGAATCAAATGCCGGCGCCTCCGGCACTGGCGCCGGGCTCGCGACAATCGCGTTCTCGGTGATCGACACGACCACCTCAGCCGCCGCCACAACCTCCTGCTTCGCCGCAATCGTGTCGACCAGCAGTGCCTGTCCAACGGCCGTCGCAACCTGCGGCGCGACAGACCGGGCAGGGGAGGCGGTCACGGGGGAGACGGTCCCAGAACGCTCACGGGGCTCAGAAGCGCGCGGCCCCCGCTTCGGGAACTGAACTGTCCCCGCACGCAAGCGTCCCGCCGGCGTCTTCGGGCGTGATGGGCGGGGCGGGCGGACATCCTCAGGGCCGTACTTACGCGGGCGACCGCGCCCACGTCGCACCGGCTCACCCGATGTCACCAGGCCGAATTCCACCGCGACCGATGCAGCGACCGCGCTGTCATAGCGCCCGTCAACTGTCGACCGGCGCACGATCTCGATGCGTTTCTGAGACGCCTCAACATCGCGAAGAATGCGAGCGACGACCGCCTCGTACGCTTCGCGCGCCCGCTCGAGAGCCGCCTTTCCATGCACCTCCACGAGCCGCAGATGACGCGCCTCATGAAGCCGCGGAGGCTCCATCCCCCATGTGTATGCGAACCCAGCCATAGCGATTCCCAAACGCGCCGCTCATCCAAAAATCGGCGCTAAATTTAACCGCCATTTTAGCCGACCGCGGGGGACCTCCGTAAGCGGCGTCTGAATTTCTCTGCCTCGAAAATTAGATTCATTCGGCCACGAAAATCGCTGCCCCGGATCAGATCCCGGAATCGACGCCGCGAAACTAAATCTGAATTCTTCCGCCTCGAAAATTGGAATTTCGTGAGCTCGAGACGCGCTGCGGAATCGGCAAAAGTTCTAAATTATATTGCCTCGAAAATTTGGAAATTAAATCGCCGCGGCTCGCTCGCTTGTCTGAATTAGTGTGCCTCGAAAATTAGACAGGAAAATTCCCGCCTATCCCGCCGTGACGAACCCAAGTCTGAATTATGTCGCCTCGTTTTTCGGAGGCGAATTCGCAGCGTCCTCAGAACGATAGAGGCAAGTGAGGCGCATTATCGTGCGATCGTGCCTCTGCAGATCCCGCGCGAGAATGCGCTGCGCGAGGCGCGAAAATTCGGAATCGCACCCGATCCGGTTCCATAATCTTCCTTATGCGAATCAAATCCAGAGGCGAAAACGCATCATCTGGTATGTCGAGCGCTGCTCGATACCCTACCTATTGATTCTCGGTCCGGAACCGCACCCAGCGCTTGTCCTGCGAAACACAGCCCGGCCTGGTCGACGGCCCTCTTGTTGGCGTTTTCCGCGGAAATCCCTGCTCTTCGAGCCATAAACGGACGATTTCCTGCCCGACGAAGCCCAAACCGATCACGACCTCGAGGCGCAAACCCACGATGTCCTGCGGGCGCGGATGCCAGCCTTTCGACCGCGGCAGCTCGTCAGTGAGCGCATGCCATAAGGCATTGAGAAGCCTGCTCTCCTGGTTCCGGTTGAGGCAGTAGCTCCGCAGGTCAGCCATGGCATCCTCCCAGGAGTGAGCCTAGCGCCGGCAGCGGACGGCTTGAAGCCAGTTTCGCGTCCGACACGATCGCGGCCAATGCCGTAGTTTCGGTTATCACCTGACTGCTTAAGCCATTGAATTTGTTGGGTCGACGTACCTGCGCCCTGACCGCTTCGCGCCTCCCTCAGCGTGACAGATCGATGCTCCTTCAGGCCCAGTACCCTAGCTGAGCTCCCCGCTATGACCGCGGCGACCGGCGATCGACGCCATCGAGGCCGCATCCCGTAGTTTTGGTTTACATCACGCCGTCCCCGCGTACCGCCTGGAATCCCCTTGAATCAGCGAGAATGACCTGAAAATGCGCCAAATCGGGCGCCTACGCTTCAATTTTGTGGATCGGCTAAAACCCCGCGGCCGCTATCGACCAGGCCGCTCTCGAGGACAATTCCGCCGGCGGCATCTGCGGGCTGAAGCACTAGCAGCTGCCGCCGGCGTTCCCCACCAAGGACGAGGCTCCCATAGACGGGCTTAAAGACCCCACGGAGCCTCCCTCCCCCGAAGACCAGGCCCTGTCCAGGGCGGACGCTCCCAGGCCGCTCCTGGACGCCTGAGAAGCCCCCGACAAGGACGGGCATAACCCCGGCAATTGCGCAGCCTCGAAGCGGCTGACCCCATCAATGACAGGCCCGAAAACGGGCCTCATCTCCCAAATAAAAAATAGGCTCAATACCGCAGTTTTTATGCAGGCCTTCGCCAGCACAAAAACTGCTAGGTGCCTTCGCACCGATTGAGGTCTCCGACAGTCCCTGGACCGCACCCTTTTCCCCTCTCCCGACCTTGATGCATGCCTGCGCACGCCAGCCCGGGCCTTCGCCCGGTCACGGTTTGGGTTCGGTGGTCGAAGACCGGCCCTTCGGCCGCCTTCTGTTGGTGGTCCAGCGCCTTCGCGCCGAGGGGACTTGGAGACGAGACTGACCTAGATTCTAAGGCAGAGAAATTCGTGGATCACACGCCCCTCAGGCGGCTTTGGAACAGGCTGCCCTCGCCTACGCCGATCAGCCTGCCGTGATCCCTCTGGCGCCTTCGCGCCAGCGATTTTCTCTGCCTTAGGTGTCGCCCTCTGCGGGCTCCAGGACCGGTCAGGTGCGGCGGCCTTCGCCGGCGCATGTTGCTGCTGCTCGAGGGATCAGAGGCTAGCGCCTAGGGGCCCATTAACCAGGGCCCTTCTCTCACTAAAGGTTCGGCTCTCCGATCCCTCAAACCGTACAGCCTGCCTTTGCTGAGCCTTAGGAGATGCTTGGCACTCTACAGGGCAAGGAGGGCTGCCATGGGTATCCGACGTGACCTTGCCGGCATGACCACTTCCCAGTGGGGGCTGCTCTGCGGCTGCGTCTTCGTGATCGCGATGGGCGCCGGCCTCGGTGTCCTGACGCCCAAGCCTCAGCGACAGGCGGAGATCGTCTCTGCTTTCCGTTCGCCCCTTCAGGCGAGCTCGCCCTCTCCGCCCGAGGTCGTGGTGATCAGGGCGGGCCGATCCTCAGCTCCGACACCGACAACCTCGGTCACAACGCCCTTTCCGATCTGCGGCCGCGGCGCGTCGGACTGCGTGATCGATGGCGACACCTTCCAGTACCGCGGCGACAAGATCCGAATTGCCGATATCGACGCGCCTGAAACGGGTGGTGCCAAGTGCGCCAGCGAGCGTGCCCTCGGCGATCGCGCCAAGCACCGGCTGGCGGAACTCCTCTCTGCCGGCGACTTCACCCTCGCCGGATACGGCAGTCGGGACCGGGACCAATACGGACGCGCCCTGAGGGTGGTCTATCAGGACGGGCGGTCCCTTGGTGCGGTCCTGGTCTCGGAGGGGCTTGCGCGCCCCTGGGAAGGCCGCAGGCGGCCGTGGTGCATCACCTGAAGCGGCCGACGGGCTCAGCGCGCAGTCCCTTCCTCAGGGACTCTAGGTCAGTCCAGCAGATCGGCTGGGACCTTGCCGCCGTTCTCGGCAAGCTTCTTGATGACGGCCTTGTGCAACCAGATATTCATCGCGGCGGAATCGTTCGTATCGCCCGTGTAACCAAGCTCATGGGCCAGCTCTTTCCTGGCCGCTAGGCTGCTGTCAATCTTCAACGCCTTAAGCAGGTCGACGATCGAGGTCTTCCATTTGAGCTGCTGTCCGCTTGCCTTCACCGCGGCATCGAGGATCGGTCCCACGTCCACCGCTGGTGCAGGGGCCGCGGCTGCGGTGGCTGCTGTCGCTTCGGCAATCGTCGCACCAGCAGGCGCAGCACCAGGAGAAACCGAAGCGGCCGTTCCAGCTGGGGCCATCGTTGCAGCTTTAGCCTCGCCGAAGATTGCCTTCTTGATGGAATCGAAAATGCCCATCTGAGTTCTCCCATCGAACTGATCGCAGAGCGGCGCGCTCGGCGGAACGAGAACGTCCCGTTTCGGGCCGAGTTCCTGGCGGATCTTGGAACGGCCTCGGAAACGCTCGAACGCTGCGAGGACCGGTAGTTGGTCGCTACTGGGCTCTCAGCGAGCGCAGGCGCTGAATAACTGCGTTCTTCACCGAGATATGGATGGCTTCGGGAACCCCCCTGGGGAGGCCCCCTTCGATGTTGGCGAGCGCGGCCTCGGCGGTAGCGGCGAGTTGTTCGATGGAGTCTTGGACGAGCTTTTTCGGCATGTTGGCAGCTTCGCACGTCTGCAGGAAATGTCGGCCTTGCACCTCGGCGATCCGGTAGTGGTTTCTTGTTCCGACCGACATCGCAAGCTTCATCTGCTTGCGCTGGATTTGGCCAGTATCGAGGCTGGGTTGCGCCGTGAGCACGTCGTAGAGGGGCGTCAGGTGATAGCGACCACCGGGCGCAAGGAAGATGCTGAAATTCTTCGCGTGGCCATCGGTTGCACCAATCAGCCAGAAGAAGATCTGTGCCTTGAGCAGGGTCGCCTGGTCGGTGGCGGGCGTATCGCTGCCTTTGAGCAGATCAAGAAGGTTCGCCAGGCCGGGGCCGCCGTCGCTTTGATATTTTCGCGTCGGCGGAACTGACAGAGCCTGGCAGCAGTCCTCCTGCGGCAGGCGGAGCAGTCGGCCATCCTTCGTCCATCGCCGATCGAAGCGCTCAATTACGAGCGCCTTCGTATTGCCGAAAGCGACAATCTCGGCGTGGTTCACGGGCAGGCCGAAGGCGTTGGCGAGTTTCAGGCAGTAGTATTCATTCTCGACACTGTTCGAGAGATCTATGCCTCCCGGCAGCTCCCCGATCTGTGTCTTGAAAATGTGGGTCGTCGGAGTCGTACCGTGCGGTTTGAGCCACTTGCCGCCGTGGGACAGCAACGCAGTTTTCTCCTGCGCTCCTGCGACGGAGATCCGGAAGTCATCGTCGCGCGTGAGGCCGAGCGGAGCCTGGGCGAGGCCCTTGAGGAGCTTCTCTATCGCTTCGTCGTCGACGACGTCGCCGGAGATGACGTGACCATCGCCATGGCGAGCATCATCGTCGGCGACGAATTGCAGAGCACCGACACAGTCCCTGCCGATGGCTGCGAGCAAGCTATAGGCGTCGGTACCGGCCGCGCCGACCTTTTCCGCCACACGGCGGCGAAGCACGTCGGAATCGGGAAGGAGGTTGTCGAAGACAGCCATGACAGCTGCGCCGCGAAAGGCGTCCTCGCGTAGCGGCAGCGAGAGCGATACAGGCAGGGCATGCTCCCATCCGAGCCAGTTTGGATCGTAGCGAAAGTCAATGGCACCGCTGGCTGCTCTATGGAGATGTCCAACAAGGCGGTTATTCAGCTGCACGCGCAGCGGCTTGTAGCGGGCACGCCTTGGCATCAAAAAATGTCCTCGAGATCGTCCGCAGTGCCTTTCATGCGCGGGGCTATCCGGAACTCGAGCGCCAAGGCAGCCAACACAGCGAGAATGGTCTCGACCTTGGCTGCCGGATGGCCGGTCTCAATCAGCGAGATCGTCTCCTGACGCAGGCCTGCCTGCTCGCCGAGCTGCGACTGGCTGAGCCCTCGCAGCTTGCGAGCTCGGCGGATGAGGTTGCCGATCTGGCTTGGCGTACGGGCGAGGTCGGTCATTGGTCACTCCAGCCTCATTATGCGTCGAATCCGATAATTGATCAATATCGGACTTGACGCATACTGTCCAATTATGTGCCGAAGCTCATAAAATAGAAATATCTGATCTGGCACATAGAAGGGGATTGGTGGCGGCTTTCGAACTCAATCAATCGTCGGTGCTATGAAAATGGCGCACTCGCATTCGAGCACCCGGGCCTGGTTCAAGATTGCGTCAGGGGAGTTGGCCTCAAACACCTTCGATCGAAATTCTGGAACAGATTCAAAGACGCCGTTATAGTAAGATATATTTTGCAACAATTTGAATATAAAATGAGTGATCCACGATCTCCGCCCCATTTCACTGTGACCGCTCTCGATCAGCTCTCAGGAGCAATCCGCAATTCAAAGGAGTTCGGAGCCACCGGCCAGCTGAAAAGCATGGACCCAAGGCGCGCCGGTGCGTTCGCAGCAACCCCTCGCTCGGCCGGTAAGCGGAACGCCATTCAATTGCGCGCCGGCGACTTTCGGGTGAGCACCCAGTCCGCTCACCCCAATATGGTGTTCGCCTACGATAATCCCGGCGTGCGTTTCGGAGATCGAACCAGGTCGACCAGCCGGCCGATCTCGAAGGATGGAGCGACCTCCTTCCATTTCTCGCATAGCTATATGTCCAAGACCTCGCCGATCCACAATTTGATCCGCGAGTTCAATGGCGGCCGCGCCCATTCAAATTCCAAGGCGGGAGACCATCTCGAATATATTGAGCGCGATGGCGCTGCCGAGGAACTCGGCCGGCGCAAGCGCTACGACGGGATGGACATCTTCCTGGATAATTTCGACGCCATCGAAGATATGGTCGCAAAGAGATCATCTCAGGAGCAGCAGGATTATCTGGAGCGCGCCGGCGCCGCCGAGAAGCTCGAGCTCCGCAACATCCGAGACGACGAGATCGACGCTCTCCGAACCGCATCGTTCGGTACGATCGGCGCTACCATCGAGGAGCGTCATCACTTCTGGCGCGAGGTCGAAAAGCTTGAGGCCGATCCGCGAGGCGACAAGGTCCAGTTGCTGATCAATGGCGATCAAGCCATCTGGAGGCTCGCGCTCGCGAACCTCAAATCAGCTCCCGAGCCATTGCGGAAGGCACTCGAAACCCGAGCCGCAGGACCCGTGCCCGAGGTGCTCACCCTCGACAAGGTGCCGACGCCGAAGGCGTTCGCCATCTACAAGTGGGTGTACGGAATCGACCAGAATTTCTCGATCGAGATCGAACCTGGCCGCGGCGGACGGGTGCAGAACCGCATCATTGCGGAGCTGCCCCACGAGCTCGACCCCCACGAGCGCATCACCATCGTGCGCGACTTCACGAACAAGCTCACCGAGAAGGGGCTCCCCTTCTGGGCGGTGATCCACGCTCCGGATGAAAACAATGACCGGCGCAATTACCACGTCCACATCGTCTATTACGACCGACCGGCTGCCAAAATGCCGGATCCCCAGAGTCCCATGAAGCTCATTTGGGATTTCGAGCCGACGGCGACGATCAAATATGGGAGCCGAAATACGCGTTTGGTCCGCCCTTTCGCTCAAAACAAGCTTCGCGAAGCCAGCGACCAAAAATGGATCAAGGACCTCCGCACCCATTGGGAGAAGGTCTCGAACGCAGCCCTGGAGGAGGCAGGGCTGAAGAAGCGTTACGACGCCCGCACCTACAAGGAAATGGGCATCTCGCTCGAGCCGTTGAAACACATTCCATCAAAGACCTTCAACAAGGAGCGGAAGGGCGAACTCACCCCCGACGGCGTATCGCTTGCTCGCCGCCAGTGGGACGTCATCCTTGAAAACGTGGTCTCGGAGAATTTCCGCAGCACGGCGCTGCGCCGGCGGAACGTCACCCGCAACGCCGAGCGCGTTGAGCGCCTGATCACCAGGATGAATCCGAACAAGGCCCTCGCAATCCGCGAGGTGCAGCGCATTGCGAAGATCGCCGACAAGTATGCGGTGCTGCTCGGCATGGCAGAGCTCTGCCAGGATATCACGCGCGTGGTCATCGACCGCGTCGCCTCCCGCGCGAAGCTCGTGTTCCACTCTGCCTTCGGCGACACTGGCAAAAAGCCGAGAGGGCGGCCGCGCAAAAACCCGCTGCCGATCGCGAGCGCAAAACACCTGCCTTCCGACGCCGAGGAGGCGCGCCTCTTCCTGAAGACGATCATACCCGAGGGCCAGCGGCTCGACAGGCGGAACCGCGAGGAATTGAATCAGGTCCGCGGACACTTGGCCCTCTTGTCGCGGCGCCTCGAGCAATTCGAGAAGAATCCCACAGCCCATCCACGCGACCGGCGCGAACCGGCTTACGTCGACCTCGATAAGTTCGACCCGACACCCGCCGAGATTGCACGTCGTCGCGAAGAGGCCATCCAGCGGGTCCAGGAATCCATGGCAGCGTTGGCTCAGCGCAATCTGTCCGAGGCTCTGAAGGCCGCTTTGAACGAAGCTGCGCCCCCGTCTGCGCCGCAGACCCACGCACCTGTCCCGGAACCTAAACCGGAGGCCCCACCCACCGAGCAGAAGCCGGCCCCAGCTTCTACCCCATCGGCTCCAGCGACCGGGCCGGGCAGCCGCCCGGCCTATCTCGATGAGAAAAATCCAAAAGGGACGCGTTTCCGGTACGAGCCCTTCTCTTATCGGCCCGACCGTCCGCAGAAGACAAACTCGCACCGTGGCACCGGCTTCAATACCACGGTAACGCAGACGCCTGATGCAACACCCCTGTCCCCGCCTGAGGCCAGGCAGGCTTCAGGCGGCGCCGTACCTGCGCCCCCAGCCGCTCCGAAGCAGGCGCGCTCGGCGTCGAACCCGCAGGAATCGACAGTCGCAAGCCAGACAAAGAGTATCCCTGTTGATCCGGCTCCTACGCCTGCCAGAGTCATGCCAGATTCAAAACCACTCGTCGCGCCTACTAGTGGGATTAACGTGCCAACTCAACGGCAGGAGCCGACCGCAGCGAAAGACGTGGCCAACAGCAAGGAACCAAGCACGGCGATGCCTGCCGTGCCCTCACAGGCGGCAGCCGAGCGTGCGGGAGGCGAGCCGCGCTGGTCTGTTACCCTCACGCAAAAGCCAGTTTTGCCGGCGCGGTTGATCCAAGGGATGATGATGCAGGGGACGGAACCTGAGCGCGTGAAGATCTTGGATAGCGGACTTGAATCTGGCCGCTATGTCGCAACAAGCCCAACCGAGAAGGGCGACCAGCGAAAGGGGCTGGCCGCCAATGCTGATCAAGCACCTATCCAATCCGACCTTCCACCGAAACCACTGCAAGGCAGGAAGGGCAGAAAGAAGGGCTTCTCCCGCGATGACGGCTACGAACGGTAGTAGGGTAGTTCGAAACCGCGTCCCTCGCGGGCGCAAATTTGAGATCCCTCACCAACCTTGCTGTCGACTTCATCGACGACGCACTCCACTAAGCGAGAGCAGTACATTCCCCCTCCCCTCCCCTCCCCTTTCCCGCGAGCTGCATACGAAGTCACATTGCGGACGAATGGAGCGCCCGGCGCCGTGCCCTCTCCATAAGCGCGCGATAGTCGCTCTCAGGGCAGGATCCGGACACAGCGCCCCTCGACGAAACAAGCGAAGAACACGACCTGCGAGTCCTGCTCGCTCCAGAACTCAATGTCCCCATTCCAAGCCAGAGGGGGCCCGTCCGTGGGGCAGTCGGTAGCAGCAACGTGATGAGCTGGCTCACCCGGCCGGCTTGGGTATGTGAGGACTGGCTCGACGGGGCCGAAAAGGCGCCCGTCTGCTGTAACTCGATAGAGATCGTTGAAAACGCCGTCGAAGGCGCGGGTGCAGAAGATGGTTTCCGGACCGAGTGTGGTTTCCGGCAAAGGCATCTCGCAAAAGAGAAGGTCGTATCCACCCATCGTCTGATTAAACCTCAACGATGCAGAGGGGATCGAACCAGGGATTCTCGCGATCGCCGTGGAGGTTCGGATAGCCAGCCTGATTGGCCAGGACGCGCGTCGGGCCGACCCGATAGTCATGCGATCCGTGATCATGGCCGTGGACCCAGAGTTCCGGCTGGTGCTCCTCGATCAGGGAGCTGAGGTCGGAGACGAAGGCCGGCGACAGCGCGCTCCCCTGGTGTCTCGCCTGGACCGATTGCGGGTGTGGCGCGTGGTGGGTGATCACTACGGTTGGCCCGTCATGCGGCTTCGCGAGTTCGCCACGGATGAAGGCGAGGTCGAGGCGGTGCTCAGCCGCAGCGTGCCATGGCATGAAGCGGCTATAGTGGCCGCCCTCCTCCCGATAGCGAATAAGCCGGTGATCGTTCAGCTCCTGTCCGGCGAAAACCATCGACGGTTTGGGCGTTCCGAGCAGACGGTAGTCCGTCCAAAGCGTGCAGCCGACGAAGCGGGCCTGCCCGATGATCGCGGTCCGCCGCTGCAACAGATGGATGCCGACTTCGTCAGCGAGCTCGCTTCCGGCGGCCAGGCTGCCTTTCATCTCGCTCCTGTAGAACTCGTGGTTGCCCGCGACATAGACGATCTCTCGACCCCGGAGGGGTCCATTCTCTCGCTGCTCCGCCATCCATTTGAGCGCGGCAACGATCGGCTGGTGCATGTCGCCAGCAAAGACCGCGACATCGAAATCCGGCATCGGCTCGGCAAACGCGAACGGGCCGAATTCGAGATGCACGTCGGAAATCACCAGAAGGCGCATGAGCCCCCTCCCCTTCGGGTCAAATGGTTTGCTTGCGGCGATGGAAGCTGGCGTCAGCGGCGCGCTACGCACGACATGATGCCACGCGCTGTGATCCAGGTGAGCCTCGGGTTTTCAGGCCGCAGTGCTGCCTGCGCTGCCTTGGCAAGCTCCGCCCAGTCGATCTCAGTCCCTTCGGTAATCCGGATCAGGAGCGCCTCGTCAGTCTCAGTGAGAAACGCGCAAAGCAGCTGCTTCAGCACGTGATCGTCACTCTCCATGACAGCGGACGGAGTACGCAGGGCGTGCAGCAGCTGGTTCCGATTGTACCTGGTGATCGTGTTGAAGTTGACGTTTGACAGCCCGGCATCGAGCGCCTCCTCCGGCGAATGCGGCAGACGAACGCGCGGCTCTCGGCTGAACTCAGCGAGCGGATCAAGTAGCTCGACAATTGCGCTCGGCGTCGCTGGCGCAGGCCCTTGTGCGAGCGCAGCCTGGAACTCGTCGATACGCATCGCGAACAAACCGGCGCGCTGCGGTCCGAGCACGTCTTCCTCGAGACGGTCGCCGACGAACAGAACATGCTCCGGCTCCTGTCGGAGCTCAGTGCAAACCCGTCGATAGATGTCGGCTTGCGGCTTCAGCAAGCCGACCTGGAAGGATAGGACGAGCGCATCCGGGACGCGCGGAAGGCAGCCCAGCAAAGCGTGTTCATATGGCGACGCAAGGTTTGAGCAAACCCCCACACGCACTCCAATGCGGCGAAGCCCCGCCCAGAGGAGCTCTATGCCTTGCCTTAGCCGAGTCGATGCGAGTTCCGCTGCCAGCCCGGCCTCGAGCGCGGCGACGCGTTCCTCGTCAGGAGCGAAGGAAATGTCACGAGCCAGATCCCGCAGACTGGTCGGTGTGGTCAGCGCTCTGGTCACGAGGTCAGGGTGGGGGTTATCGCCCAGCAGCGCCCTGAACGGTCGACGTTTGTCGCGAATGTCGACGAGCGTTCCGAACCCGTCGAAGCAGACCGCCCGGATCTGCGGGCGAGCATCGTCCCAGATAATCTGCTGCTCCGCGACTGGCGATAGTTCCGGATCGATCTCGATCGGCAGAGCTCCACCCTGCCGGATGTCCATGGCGTAGAGTCGGACCGCGAGTTGGTCATCGAGTGAGCCACGGAGGAGTTCGAGCGGCGCCCTCCCTTCGAAGGGCGCCGCCTTGCGTGCCCGGACCAACCAAGCCCGCTCTTGATCCGCTGATACAAAGAGTTGCTTCAGTTCCGCGAAGACGCCCAGGATCGCTGAGATGCGCATGAGTACGTCGGTTTCGAGCACGAGCGGTCCGTGCGAGCGTGCGATGCTTGCCCACTCGTCAAATTGCTGCTCGTCGCAATCCAAAAGCGCGAGCCGGTCGGCCGGCGACAATTGCCACCGGTCGGCGATGTTCAGGAATGTGCGAAGTACTGGTGCGCTCACGCGAGCGCGTTCTTCGAAATTCGGATCTAACATTCTAGTCTCGCATTGAGACGCTGCAGTTGCGGCATCGATCCAGCAACTCTCTGGTTGCTGTCGTGGGCCTTTGGATCAAATTGAAGGGGGCCAATCCCAGACGAGCGTTGGAATTCCCGGTTCGGCGCATGCTGCCAGCGGCGAGCTCTGAGCGAGATCAAGCAGGCGCCCGGCGGGTCATGCTGCCTTCGCATTGGAAATGCGAGCGAAGAGGTTGATGATTTGCTTGGGGGCGAAGATCGAAGGCCACGATGAGAAAGACGTCTCGAATTCGCTGATCGGCATTGCAAGAGCGCCGGCAGCGACAGGACCGACCAAATCTTCGTCGATGTGATTGCCAACAAACAGAATTTCCGAAATCCGCAGGTCAAGCCGCGAGGCCATCAACCGGTAGATCTCCTTGTGAGGCTTCATCAGCCCGACACGATAGGAGAGCACCAAGCCATCTGGCTGGCTCGGTAGCGCGGCCAATGTCGGTTGTGCATAGGGCAGAGCCAGATTTGAGCACACTCCGATTTGGAGCTGAGCTCGCCGCAAAGTTGCCCAGATCGACTTCATGCCTGGTCGTAGCTTTAGCGAGGCGCACTCAACATTGAGATCCGCTTCCCATCTCGAAATTGTATCCTCGCTGGGCTGCGGCTTGAGGTGTTGACCGAGATCTCTCACCCCCAAGGGCTGGGTCAACGCCCGCACGGCGATTGCATCGTACTCATTGTCGATGAGTTTGCGGTAAGGATGCCGCTTATCGGTGATTTCCAAAACGGTTCCAAAAATACCGAAGCATATTGCGCGAATCTTAGCCACGTTCAAATCAATCCAAATGAGGTCGTCGGCGATGTTTTGAGCGTTCAGTTTTGAATAACTGTACCTAATAACAAGCTCTATAAACCAAGATCGAACGGGGTGCGGTTTTCGACCGGCAAATAATTTGTTATAATGGTACGGTGCGTTGAGCAATGGATGACGAAATACAGAAATTGCTTCTATTTCACTTCGGATGAGGTGAAGAATGTCTTCAAATCTGGGAGCCCCTTGCGCATTCGTTTTTCGCCTCGCGGTTCGCGCCGAGTGGTCCCCAAGCTCATTCGATAATGTGCTATATACGGCAACGCTCTATAATGCAACGCGATAAAACGCGTCGCATCAAACGGCACGCTGGCTCTACCAGTGGGCAATGGATATTCGTTCAATTATTGGAGCCAACGCGCGTGCCTTACGGCTAGCCAAAGGCCTAACCCAGGCGCAGGTTGCCTCACGCCTTGGCATCGACCGTGCCCACGTGAGCGCACTTGAAATGGGCCAACGCAATCCAACAGCTGTGAGTCTTTGGGAGATTGCGCAAGCTCTTGAAGCAACCGTCGGCGACCTCGTCGCTGAGCCACCACGAGAATAGCCCGATCCCTCAGCCAATAGGGCAGGCTTACGTACGGAGCTCATCCCGACGCATATCGCCGTGGAGCCCTTTCCCGAAAGCTCGCGCATGAACTTTGATCGCCGCGAGGCGGGTATTGTTGATCACGGTGATCGCACATCACTGAACCGAGTTAAATTAGGACGAAAATCTTAGATCGCGAACATCCCCCTCCCCATCTACTCGCCCGTCAAAGTGATCTTTGGTCCGTGGCAGTGTCGCCGTTACAACGGCTGCCAACTTTCCAACCATTGATGGGCACCCGCTGCAGCGCCGCATCCTGAGCCGATCTGCAAGGTCTTGCTGATCGCCCTGGCAGGCTACCATGAGCACGTCGCCAGGCGGATCGATCCGCGGCGGCTATCGGCTCGGGCGAAGCGGGACCTGGAACTGAAGCCGCAGATGAAGCGCGTGTTCGGCGAAAACTTCGAGGTCTATGGCGCGCAAGGTCTGGGGCCAGATGTTGCGCGAGGGGCTCGGCATTGCCTGGAGTGCGCCCCTGCTGGTGGACAGGATCAGGCTGCGGTTTTGACCGTGAGCCGGGCGTGTTGATCCTCGAACTGCTGCGGGCTGAGATAGCCGAGCGCGGAGTGCAGTCGGCTGGCGTTGTAGACGTGATCGATGAAGCGTGGAAGGTCGACAGCGACGTCCTCGAAGGTCTCGTAGGCCATGGGATAGACGGCCTCGACCTTGAGCGTCTTCATGAAGCTCTCGGCCTTTGCGTTGTCGTACGGGTTGCCGCGGCGGCCCATCGATCCGACGAGACCATGTTCGGCGAGAGCCTGCCGATAGCGTCCCGCCGCGTATTGCGACCCACGGTCCGTGTGATGGACGCAGCCGGGCAGCGGCTTTCGGCTTTCGATGGCGGAGCGCAGGGCAGCGAGCGTCAGCCTGACGTCGATCGAACGGCCGATGGCATAACCGACAACCCTGCGCGACCAGGCGTCGAGGATGACGGCAACGTAGACGAAGCCGGCGGTGACCGCGACATAGGTGATGTCGGCCACCCAGAGCTGGTTCGGCCCGTCCGGGATCATGCCCCTTGCCAGGTTCGGAAAGATCGGCAGGTCATGATCGCCATCGGTCGTGGCGACATAGCGCTTGCGCCGGCGGGGTTGCAGATCATGGTCCCGCATCAGGCGTCGGACCTTCTTGTGGTTCACGGCAAAACCGCGATGGCGCAGCGCCGCCTGCATCCGGCGATAGCCATAGGCTTCGAAGCTCTGGGAAATCGCGGCCATCGTCTCGACGAGCGCGGTGTCGTCGATGCTCATGGCCGGCCTGTCATAATAGGTCGAGCGCGCGATCCCCATCAGACGACATCCTTCGGCGACGGGGATGCCGCGGGGCCGGTGACGACGGACGTAGTCGCGCTTCTCGGCCGCGGTCCGTGCTTCAGAGCCCCCTTTAGGAACTCGATCTCCAGAGCTTGCCTGCCAACCAGCCGCTCCAGCGCAGCGATCCGCGCCTCGTAGGCTTCGATCGCATCAGCGGCGGCCGACTCGTCGTCGAAGGCACCGGCCTCAAACTTCTGGATCCAGATGCGGATCAGGTTGCGCGAAAGGTCATGTCGACGGGCGAGGCTATGGAGCGTCTCGCCGGCCATGTAATCTGCGCCACCTGGCGCTTGAACTCGATGCTGTGAGTGCGGTGTCTGGCCATGGGCTTTCATCCTTCGAAAGCCCGGCTCTCCGGTCAATTGCTCACCGTCACGCTGTCCGCCTCAAGGGGCGCACTCCATGCCGGATAGGCCATTCAGACCAAAATGGTCACCGGGCTCAGGGTTCCTATACGGATGCATTTTCTGCGGTTCTCACGGGCATTGATGCTCCGAAGCCGAAGTATGTTGCGACAATGCCCGTACGGATCAGTCAGGGCACTTTGCAGTGACGCAGGGGATTCCGAAAATTAGCCGCGGCTAAATCACATGTCGCTAACCATGGCCGCGCATTTCCGAGCGGCTGCCGCGCAAAATTAGCCGCGGCTAATTTTTGGTTATCCAGATAGTCAGAATTCGCCGGCTAGAAGTAAACGCCCGTTAACTCTAATTCTGTTGCCAGAATCATCGAATCGGACATAGTCAAACCAGTTGCGGAAAAAATCGCAATCCCGCGAAAAAACCGCAGCTGCACTGGCGATTCGAACCCGTGATTACAAACGCTGCCAAACCAGCCGAAGTCGTAGAAGGACTGAAGTCGCTCATTCAGAGCCAGTCCGCGATGTTGGCTGCTCAGCTTCAGGCGCACCATCAAACAACGTTTCCACCGAACGCCCAAAAGGGAATCCGCAATCTATCGCCGTCGGAGGTGGCAAAGCTCATTGGCGTGACGGAGGGCTATCTCCGTCAGGTCGCGTCTGAGCTTCCAGACCTGAGCAATATGTCTCCGGGTGGCCGCCGATCCTATTCAGTCGAGTCCATTCATGAGATTCGCAAGCTCCTCGATGCCGGAGCTCGGGGGCACCGTCGATACCTGCCCTGGCGGTCGAAGGATGAGCCCCTTCAGGTCGTTAGTGTCATGAATTTCAAGGGCGGCTCAGGAAAAACCACGACAACGGCACACCTGGCGCAGTTCCTAGCCTTGAGGGGTTATCGCGTTTTGGCGATCGATTTGGACCCACAAGCCAGTCTTTCGGCATTGTTTGGGCATCAGCCCGAGCTGGACGTTGGCGCGAACGAGACGCTCTACGGTGCAATCAGGTACGACGAGCACCGTCGGTCTATCGCAGAGATCGTCCGCTCAACCTACATTCCGGATCTCCACCTGATCCCGGGAAATCTCGAACTGATGGAGTTCGAACACGACACGCCTAAAGCGTTGATGCGTCGCGCTCCCGGGGACACCATGTTCTTTGCCCGAATTGGCCAGGCGCTTTCAGAAATTCAAGATGCCTACGATGTCGTGGTGATCGACTGCCCGCCGCAACTCGGCTTCCTTACTATGTCCGCGCTGACGGCCGCGACTTCGGTCCTCATCACGGTGCATCCACAGATGCTTGACGTCATGTCGATGAACCAATTTCTGGCAATGACTGGCGACCTTCTCGAGGAGATTAGCAAGGCCGGCGCATCGTCGAACTATCTCTGGATGAAGTACCTAATCACGCGCTTCGAGCCGAGTGACGGCCCACAGAATCAGATGGTGGCCTTCCTGAGATCAATTTTCGGGGACCACGTCCTGAATCATCCAATGCTCAAGAGCACTGCAATCTCCGACGCCGGATTGACGAACCAAACCATATTCGAAGTCGAGCGTAACCAATTCACTCGCGCGACCTACGACCGCGCGTTGGAGTCGGTCGAGAACGTCAATGGTGAGATCGAAACGATGATTCGCAAGTCATGGGGGAGGGCGGCGTGAGCCGAAAGATTTTCGCCGACCTTCCTGCGCCAGGTACGCAACCGGCGGACTCTGCCTCGATACCCCGCCGGCAGGCCATGCGTCCGCTTATGGCCGCTTTGGATAATGAAGCGCAGGGGGGCGGTCCGCGATCGCCTGTTGGTGCACTGGGGCAGTCGCTTGGAGAAATGAGCGAGCGGACCAAGCGCGCGGAGGAGATCGAGCGCCTTCTATCCGCAGGGCAAACGATTGTGGATCTCGATGTAGCTAGTATCGAGCCATCCTTCGTCCCAGATCGCATGCAGATCGATGACGAAGCTTTCAAGACCTTCGTTCAGTCGATAAAGGCGGAGGGGCAGCAGGTCCCAATCTTGGTGCGCCCGCACCCCGAGAAGCCCGACAAGTATCAAATCGCCTTTGGCCATCGCCGCTGGCGAGCGGCAAAGGCACTTGAGCGGCCCATCAAAGCTGTTGTTAGGATTCTGACTGACCAAGAGCTTGTCATCGCTCAGGGCCAGGAAAACAATGAGCGACAGGATCTGTCGTATATCGAGAAGGCATTATTCGCGCGTCGGCTGGATCGGCAATTTTCCCGCGACGTCATCACTTCTGCCCTAGCTGTTTACAGCAGCGATCTCTCAAACATGTTGTCTGTCGCTAACCGCGTACCTGACGACTTGATTGAAAGCGTCGGACCGGCTCATTCGGTCGGCCGGCGCAGCTGGATGGCGCTGGCAAATCTCCTCACGGAAAAGCCAAATGTGGAGAAGGCGCGTAAGCTGTCTTCGGAAGCATCGTTCAAGGAGTTGCCGTCGAAGGAGAGATTTGAAGCCCTTCTCAAGGGCATCTCGGAATATTCTCCGACCGGTAGCGAGACCGTGCCCGTCTCACACGCCGGCCGCGAGATCGGACGCCTTTCCGAAACGAAGCAGCGCGTCACGCTTACGGTCGACCGCAAAGCATCGCCGGAGTTCGCCGCTTTCGTTTTGAGTGAATTGCCTCGCTTGTTCGAACTGCATCTCAAGCAGGAAGGCTAGGCGACCAGGACTGCCCGCAACCAGGAGCTATTTCA
>JAESFW010000310.1_pt1 | contig 39297 bp, 39 predicted proteins | sample 9269481 | NCBI WGS metagenome assembly JAESFW01 (sample SAMN14515350, study PRJNA621654) | algae metagenome | isolation source: Lyngbya sp. HA4199-MV5 and co-occurring heterotrophs from soil with... | place: USA: Ahupuaa O Kahana State Park, Hawaii | collected 2009-07-21 | reverse complement strand
GCACGCCAGTTCAGGCAGCCCGGCTTCGTGGCCGAAGTGCTGGACACCCTCAAAGCCCACCGGGCAGAACCCCAGCGGCTCAAGCTGGAGCTGACAGAAAGCCTGCTGCTGGGGGACATCGAAGACACCATCGTGCGCATGGAACAGCTCAAGGCCCAGGGGGTGGGATTCGCGCTGGACGACTTTGGCACCGGCTACTCCTCTCTGAGCTACTTGAAGCGGCTGCCGCTGGACCAGATCAAGATCGACCAGAGCTTCGTGCGGGACGTGCTGAGCGACCCCAACGACGCGGCGATCGTGCGCACGATCCTGGCGCTGGCCAAGAGCCTGGATTTGCAGGTGGTGGCAGAGGGGGTGGAGACGACGGGGCAACTGGGGTTTTTGCGGCTGCATGGCTGCGAGGGCTTCCAGGGCTATCTGTTTGGCAGGCCTGTGCCGGTGGACCTGTTCGAGCGCGAACACCTGCCCGAGGCGCCGCTGGCGGCCCCAGCCGCTGGAACCCCATGAGCGCCGTGACGGAAACCACCCGACTCCCCTCCGCCAGCGCCGCCACCGTGTTGTGGGTGGATGGCGACGCACAGCATGCCCAGGCGGCCATTGCCGTGCTGGCCCGGCGCTGCCCCGGCTGGCAGGTGGTGCACAGCCCATCGGCCGACGCGGCCTCCCTGCTGCTGGCCGCGCAGACCTGGGATGGACTGGTCCTGTGCCTGGACCCGCAGATCCAGGAACTGCCCAGCCTGCTGGAGCTGTGCGCCGGGCGTCCCGTGCTGCTCTGCCTGGATGCGGCGCAGGAAGCCCTGGCGGCGCGCGGCTTTCGCTGCGGCCTGGGGGACTATGCGCTGCGCGCAGCGGATGGCAGCCACCTGCCCGAGCTGGTGCACCGCCTGTCTGCCCTGGTCGGCCGCCAGGCTGCGGTGCCCGGCCCCGGGGCAGTGCAGCCCATGCGCACGGTGGATGCGCGCATCTGGCATGAAGCCCTGAGCCTGCTGCAGGAGCAGCGCCAGGGCCTGCAGGTCACCCTGGCCAGCATGAGTCAGGGCATTTTCCGCACCGGGCCGGACGGGCGCATCAGCATCTACAACCAGCGCGTGCTGGAGCTCTTGGACCTGCCCGAGTCGCTGATGGCCGCGCGTCCGACGCTGGCCGAGCTGACCCAGCTGCAGGCCGACCGCGGCGACTTCGGCGCCAGCTACAACCTGGTGGACCACCGGGGGCGCGACTACATCGCGCGCTCTGCGGTGGACCCCTCGCCCGAGGTCTACTGGCGCACCACGCGCGACGGCCGCACCTTCGAGGTGCGCACCACGCGCCTGCCCGATGGCGGGCTGGTGCGCACCTTCACCGATGTGAGCGACTATGTGCGCGTGCAGAACGAGCTGCGCGAGAGCGAGGCGCGCTTTCGCAGCCTGAGCGACCTGTCGTCCGACTGGTACTGGGAGCACGATGCCGACGGCCGCTTCGTGCAACTGGCGGGCGACCTGAGCGTCAACGGCATCCCCCTGTCGAGCGTGATGGGCCGCACGCGCTGGGAGATCGGTGCGCTCAACATGGGTGAGGCCGAATGGGACGCCCACCGCGCGGTGCTCGCGGCCCAGCAGCCGTTCCGCGACCTGGAGCTGCAGCGCCAGCGCCCCGATGGCAGCATGCACTGGATCTCGGTGAGCGGCGTGCCCGTGTTCGACGCAGAGGGCGTGCTGCGCGGCTACCGCGGCGTGGGCCGCGACATCAGCGAGCGCAAGCAGGCGGAGCTGCAGATCGAGCGGCTGGCCTTCTTCGATGCGCTCACCGGCCTGCCCAACCGGCGCCTGCTGATGGACCGGCTGCAGCGTGCCACCGTCGCGGTGGGGCGCAGCCATGCGCATGGTGCGCTGCTGTTCATCGACCTGGACAACTTCAAGGACCTCAACGACACGCTGGGCCACGACACCGGCGACCAGCTGCTGGTGCGCGTGGCCCGGCGCCTGTCGGCCTGCGTGCGTGAGAGCGACACCGTGGCCCGCTTCGGTGGCGACGAGTTCGTGGTGCTGCTCGATGGCCTGCACAGCGACGTGGCGCATGCCAGCAGCGAGGCCGCCACCATTGCACAGAACATCCTGGTGGCACTGGGCAAGCCCTACGACATGGAGGGCACCAGCCACCACAGCACGCCCAGCATCGGCATCGCGCTGTTCGGGCAGCGCCCGTCCACGCCGGACGAACTGCTCAAGCATGCCGACCTGGCCATGTACCAGGCCAAGGCAGCGGGGCGCAATACCCAGCGCTTCTTCGACCCCGACATGCAGGCCGCCGTGAGCATGCGCGCGGCGCTGGAGGTGGACCTGCGCCGCGGCCTGAACCAGCGGGAGCTGCTGCTGTACTGCCAGCCCGTGGTGGACAGCACCGGCAAGCTGCTGGGCGCCGAGGCCCTGGTGCGCTGGAATCACCCGCGCCGGGGGCTGGTGCTGCCCGGCGAGTTCATTCCGCTGGCCGAGCAGACCGGGCTCATCCTGCCGCTGGGCCAGTGGGTGCTGGAGGCCGCCTGCGCCCAGCTGGTGCAGTGGTCGCGCAGCGCGCTCACGCGCCCCTTCTTCCTGTCGGTCAACGTGAGCGTGCGCCAGTTCCGCCAGCCCGATTTCGTGACCCAGGTGCTCGGCGCTTTGCAGGCCAGCGGCGCCAACCCCGAGCGCCTGCGCTTCGAGCTCACCGAAAGCCTGCTGCTCACCGACGTGGAGGACAGCATCGCCCGCATGGAGCAATTGCGCCGCCATGGGGTGGGCTTTTCGATGGACGATTTCGGTACCGGGTACTCCTCGCTCAGCTACCTCAAGCGCCTGCCGCTGGACCAGCTCAAGATCGACCAGGGCTTTGTGCGCGATCTGCAGACCGATCCCAACGATGCCGCCATCGTGCGCACCATCCTGGCCCTGGCGCGCAGCCTGGACCTGTCGGTCGTGGCCGAGGGGGTGGAGACGCCGGGCCAGTTCGAGTTCCTGCAACGCCACGGCTGCCAGGCCTTCCAGGGCTACCTGTTCGCCCGCCCCATGCCGGCCGGGATGCTGGAGCGCGCCCTGCTTCCTGCGCCATGACAAACGGGGTGCCTGCGCGGCGCGCGACAATCGGCGCATGAAGAAACAGGTGCTGGTGGCGGGTGGGGGCATTGGGGGGCTGGCTGCGGCCCTGGGCGCATCGCGCGCCGGCTGGGACGTGCGGCTGTTCGAGCGCGCCGCTGCCTTCAGCGAGGTCGGGGCGGGCGTGCAGCTCGGGCCCAACGTGGTGCGCCGCCTGCAGGCCTGGGACCTGCACAAGCCGCTGCAGTCGGTGGCCGCATTCCCGTCCCGCCTGCAGGTGCGCAGCGCGCTGTCGGGGCGCGAGCTGGCCGAGCTGCCGCTCGGGGCCACGGCCATCGAGCGCTACGGCGCCGCCTATGCCACCATCCACCGCGCCGACCTGCACGGCCTGCTGCTCGCGGCCGTGGAAAAGTACACCGACACCCAGCTCAACCTGTCGCATGCCATCGAGGGCTTCACCGACGGCAGCCGGGCCACCAGCCCCATCCCCGGGGCCGAGACCGCCGTCACCGTGCGCACCAGCCGGGGCAAGGAGGTGGAGGGCGATGCCCTGGTGGGGGCCGACGGCGTGTGGAGCGCCACGCGCCTGCAACTGCTGGGTGGCACGCTGCCACGCACCACGGGCCACCTGGCCTACCGCGCGCTGGTCGCGCAGGATGCCCTGCCCAAGGCCTTGCGCACCCAGCAGATCACCGCCTGGCTGGGCCCGCGCCTGCACGTGGTGCAGTATCCCGTGCGCCGGGGCGAGCTGCAGAACCTGGTCGTCATCATCGAAGGCCCGGCCCCCGCCGACCTGCAGACCTGGGACCATGCGGCCAATGCCGCCGACCTGGAGGACGCCCTGCAGGGCGCCTGCCCCGCACTGCGGCACGCCATCGATGGCGTGGCCGCGGCCGGGGGCGGCTGGCGCCTGTGGCCGCTGTCCGACCGGCCGCCCGTGCGCGGCCCGAACGACATGGCCCAGGGCCTGGTGGCGCTGCTGGGCGATGCCGCCCACCCCATGGTGCCCTACCTGGCCCAGGGCGCCGGCATGGCGATCGAGGACGCGGCCGAACTGCAGCGGGCCCTCTCCATGCACGACCTGGAGGTGCCGCTGCGCCTGACCCGCTACGCCCTCAACCGCTGGCAGCGCAATGCCCGCGTGCAGGCCCGTGCCACGCGCAATGGCCGCATCTTCCACGCCGTGGGCCCGGTGCGCTGGGGCCGCGATGCCTCGCTGCGCCTGCTGGGCCAGCGCGTGCTGGACCTGCCCTGGCTGTACCGGGGGGATGGCTCGGTGGCCAGTTCGCTATGAAGTGAAGCCCCCCCTGAGGCGCTTCGCGCCTCGGTGCCACCGCCAGAGGCGCTGGCTCTTCGGGCACGTCCAAGCCTGCGCAGGCAGGCTTGGAGCCGCGGCCCTCAGCCCCTCTCTCGACTCGCTGCGCGAGTCGGGAGGGGGACGCTCCCGGTGCATGCAAGCGAAGCGCCGCCTACGCGGCTTGGCGGCCCTTGCACGGGAGCACTGGCCTTGGCCGCGCCAGTTTCATGCGCCGTGAGGGCGCGCAGCGCAATGAATAACTGATACGGTCAGGACGCCACCAGCGGGCAGTCCGCCAGCACCCGCTCGGCCAGGGTCTGGCGCAGCGCCTGCAGCGCGGCGATGCGGGCGTCGATTTCGAGCAGCTTGGCCGACAGCACCTCGGTCACGGCGGGCGCCGGGTCGGGCGCGTCCCAGATGGCGGGCAACCGGTCGCCGATTTCGGCCAGCGTGAAGCCCAGTTGCTGCGCGGTGCGGATGTACTGCACCAGCGTCAGCACCTCCTCGGGGTAGTCGCGGTAGCCATTGGGCAGCCGGCGCGCGCGGATCAGGCCCTGTTGCTCGTAGAAGCGCAGGGCTTCGCGCGAGAGGCCGGCGGCGGTCGCGAGTTCACCGATCAACATGGCGTTCCCCTTCACCCAGGGCCCAGCGGATGATCGCCATCTGCACGGGCAGCAGCAATGCCTTCTGCGCATGGCCCACGAAACCCGGGTAGGCCACCGGGTCCACGGCCAACTCCCGCCCCAGGCTGAAGGGCGGGGTGGGCAGCAGGGCCGGCTGCCCCAAGGCTGCCAGGTGCTCCTCGGTCAGCGGCACCAGGTCGGCCTGCGTGGTGGCGTCGGCCTGGGCGCTGGCAGGCCAGCTGTCGGTCACCACCACATCCACCGGGCCGGGCAGGGCCGAGGGCTCCACGAAGACCACGTGGGGCAGCACCTCGTGGAAGCGCCGGTGGCACACCTGCACCAGCTCGAAGCCCAGCACCTGGGCCAGTTCGTGCCAGGAGCGGAACACATTGGTGCTGGGGCCCCACAGGCAGACGCGCGCCTTGCCCAGGGGCTGGATGCGCGTCTCGATGTGCCAGGCATCGGTCAGCACCTCGCATGGGTGGCCCTGGGCCGACATCGCATTGACCACGGGGCGTGTCGTCGCGGCCGCGAAGGCGGACAGGCGCGCATGGTCGGACTCGCGCACCACGTACAGCTGGTAGAACGGGTCCAGGTAGCCGGCCAGGTCCTCCACGCGCTCGCTGGTCTTGAGCAGGTGGGGCAGTTCGGTGAACGCCAGCCCCAGGCGCCGGAAGGCTTCGATGAAGGTGGTGCGCGTGCGGATGCCGTTGCCCTCGAAGGACCAGGCCACCGTGCCCGCCAGGCGCGGTACCGGGGTGTCGATCAGGGACCAGATGTGGCGTAGGTCGGCGGGCAGCAGGTCGCCCAGTTGGATCAGGTGCATGCGCGAAGGGCTCCTTGGTGGCAAGGCGCACAAAAAAAATGCTTGACCCTGAAGCGTACTTCAAGGTGGAAGCTCGGGGACTTCTTCACTCCGGTCTTTTTTACGCCATGACCCTCTCCTCCTTTTCCGCACCCCGCTACCTTGCCATCGTGCGCGCCAGCGGCTGGTACGACCTCCTCGTGACCTGGCCCTTTGCCCTGCCCTGGACCTTTGCCTGGCTCTATGGCGCACTGGCCTGGCTCTCGGCCACGCTGGGCCTGCCCGGCACCCTGCACCCGCTGGACGGCACCCACATGCTGCTGGCGAACCTGCTCGGCTCGGTGGTGGTGGTCTGGTCCATCGCGCGCATCGCAGCGCCCAGCGTGCTGCTGGGCCGCCTCGACGGGGTGGCGCGCGTGCTGTTCGCCACCTGGCAGGTTTATGCGGTGGCCCAGGGGGCCAGCGCCATCGTGCTCGGGTTCACCGCCTTCGAGCTGTTCTTTGGCGTGCTGCAGTGGTGGCGCGTGGCGGGCGAGGGCTCCACAGCCTGCCCGGCCAAAGTCACTGAGCGGGGGGCGCCGGCAACAGCCTGAACGAGGCCACGCCGACGGCCAGCAGCCCGGCAATGGTCAGCATGACGGCGGTGTAGGGATCGGCACCGCGCGCCGTGGCCAGCGAGGCGGCCAGCCCCGTGATCCATTGCATCAGCGCCACGCCCAGGAACAGCGCCATGGTGAACACCGCCATGGCGCGCCCGGTCATCGCCGCAGGGTAGGACGAGCGCACGTCCGCGTACTGCAGCACCATGTAGCCCGAGAGCAGGCCCACGGCGATGGCGCCGCCCACGTCCAGCCATTCCTGGTGCAGTGCGCCGATGGCCAGGAACAGGCCGCACAGCAGCATCGTGAAGCCGATGATCCAGCGCCTGCGGTGCGCGGGCCCGGGGTCCAGGCGGCCGAACCACGCGGGCGTGAACAGCGACACCAGCGAGGTGAGAAAGGCCACGTTGCCGCTGGCCACCAGCGAATAGCCGTGCCGCTCGATCAAGAGCGGCCCGAGCCACAGCCCGCGCAGCGTGAGGAAGGCGGCATAGGTGGTCAGCGCCAGCAGCATGATGCCGGCCGTGTGCGGCAGCAGGAACAGCGCGCCGAAGCCGCGCACGGCGGTGCCCCAGGATTCGCGCGGAGCATGGGCGGCATGCGGGGCCTGGGCCGGCTCGTGCACCTGCCACCAGATCAGCAGCCAGGCAGCAGTGGCCAGCCCTGCCAGCAGGCCGAAGCCGGCACGCCAGGACGAATGCTGCACCAGCCAGGCCAGCGGCGTGCCCGTGAACAGCATGCCCAGCCCGCCGATGCCCATGGCCACGCCCGAGACCATGGCAAAACGCCCGGGCGGAAAGTAGCGCGCGATGAACACCGTGCACACCAGGAAGGCCGGCGCGCAGCCCACGCCGATCAGCACCTGCCCGAGCAGCACCGTGCCATAGCCCGGCGCCAGCGCCGACAGCAGCGCGCCCGCGATGGTGAGCGGAAAGGCGACCAGCAAGGTGCGCCGCACGCCGTACAGGTCGATGCCCACACCCATGAACAGCTGCATGCCGCCGAAGGCAAAGGCAAAGGCCCCGGCAAAAGCGCCCAGTGCCTGCGCCGACAGCCCGAACTCCGCGCGCAGCCCGGTGGCGATGATGGCCGTGATGGTGCGAAAGGCCTGGCTCAGTGCAAAGCCCGAGATCAGGGCCAGCAGCATGGTCCAGGCGACGCGCGGGGCGAGCAAGGGGGTGGGAGGGGCGGACTCTGCGGGCTGGGGCGGCAAGGGGGATCTCCGGGAGGGCGTGCACAGTGCATCGCCCTGGCCGAGGGTACACGCTGCGCAGGCAATGCGCTGTCCCCCATGCGGAGGATGCTCGGTGCCGTCAGAGATCGGTGCGCAGCTTCCAGATCTCGGGGAACAGCACCACGTCCAGCATCTTGCGCAGGTAGCTCACGCCGCCCGTGCCGCCGGTGCCGCGCTTGAAGCCGATCACGCGCTCCACCGTGGTCACATGGCGAAAGCGCCACAGGCGGAAGGCGTCTTCCAGGTCGGTCAGCTCCTCGCCCAGTTGGTACAGGTCCCAGTGCTTGTCGGGTGCGCGGTACACGGTGAGCCAGGCCTGCTCCACGCCCTCGCTTTCCACGTAGGGCTCTCTCCAGTCGCGCTCGGTGTGGCTGGCCGGCACCGGGATGCCGCGGCGCGCCAGCAGGCGCAGGGCCTCGTCGTAGAGCGAGGGCGCTTCGTAGGCGGCCTGCACCTGGGCCAGCAGGTCGGCGCGGTGCTCGTGGGGCTTGAGCATGGCGCGGTTCTTGTTGCCCAGCGCGAACTCGATGCTGCGGTACTGGTAGCTCTGGAAGCCGCTCGACTGGCCCAGGTAGGGCCGCATGGCGCTGTACTCGGGCGGCGTCATGGTGGCCAGCACATCCCAGGCGTGCACCAGCTGCTCCATGATCTTGGAGACCCGCGCGAGCATCTTGAAGGCCATCTGCAGCTCGTCCTGCGCGATGTGGCCGATGGCCGCGCGCAGCTCGTGCAGCATGAGCTTCATCCACAGCTCGCTGGTCTGGTGCTGCACGATGAACAGCATCTCGTCGTGCGCGGGCGACAGGGGCTTTTGCGCCGTGAGGATGGCGTCCAGCTGCAGGTAGTCGCCATAGCTCATGGACTTGCTGAAGTCGAGCTGGGCACGCTCTTCGTGCACGATGGATTCAGGCTTGCCGCTGCTGGCCGGGGCGGCCGCACCGGGTTCGGCGGGGGTGTGGGAGAAGGGGCACATGGCTCAGGTCACCGCGTGGATCTGGTTGAACTCGGGGCGTCGCCACTCGCCGGTGTCGAGCACCTGGCGCAGGTGCTCGACGGCATTCCATACATCCTCGTAGCCGAGGTACAGCGGCGTGAAGCCAAAGCGCAGGATGTCCTTGTGCGGGCCCTGGCCGCCATCGCCCTTGCGGAAGTCACCGATCACGCCGCGCGCGATCAGCGCCTGCACGATGGCATAGGCGCCACTGCCCTGGCCGTTCAGGCCCTGGCCCTCGTCGCGCGTCAGGCAGACCTGCGAGCCGCGCTGCGCATGTGCGCGCGGCGTGGCCAGGCCCAGGCCGTGGCTCGCGCAGCGCTCTTCCACCAGGGCGATGAACAGATCGGTCAGCGCCAGCGACTTGGCCCGCAGCGCGGCCATGCCGCCCAGCGGCGTTGCCGCGTCGAACACATCGAGGCCGCACTGCAGGGCCGACAGGCTGATGATGGGCTGCGTGCCGCACAGGTAGCGCGTGATGCCGGGCGCAGGCCGGTAGTCTGGCGTGAACTGGAAGGGCGCCGCATGGCCCCACCAGCCCGACAGCGGCTGCCAGAAGCGGTTGGCGTGGCGCGGGTGCACCCAGGCGAAGGCCGGTGCGCCGGGGCCGCCGTTCAGGTACTTGTAGCCGCAGCCGATGGAGAAATCGGCGCCCGCGCCGTTCAGGTCCACCGGCACGGCGCCCGCGCTGTGCGCCAGGTCCCACACGGTGAGGATGCCCGCCGCGTGCGCGGCCGCGGTGATGCCCGCCATGTCGTGCATGGCGCCGGTGCGGTAGTTCACATGCGTGAGCATCAGCACCGCCACGTCGGCCGTCAGCGCGGCGGCAATCTCCTCGGGCTCCACCAGCACCAGTTCCAGCCCGCGTTCCTTGCACAGGCCCTCGGCGATGTACAGGTCGGTCGGGAAGTTGCTGCGCTCGCTCACCACGCGCTTGCGCGCCGGGCTGTCCTCGCGCGCGATGTTCAGGGCGGCGCTCAGCACCTTGTAGAGGTTGACCGAGGTGCTGTCGGTGCAGACCACCTCGTCCTTGCCCGCGCCGATGAAGGGCGCGAGCTGGTTGCCCAGGCGCTGGGGCAGGTCGAACCAGCTGGCCGTGTTCCACGAGCGGATGAGGTCGGTGCCCCATTCGCGCGTGACCACGTCGGCCACGCGGGCGGCCGCCGCCTTGGGCAGCACGCCCAGGGAGTTTCCGTCCAGGTAGATCACGCCTTCGGGCAGGCTGAAGTGCCCGCGCAGCGGGGCCAGGGGGTCTTGCGCGTCAAGCGCGCGGCAGTCTTGCAGTGTCGTCATGGGAGTCGCGGGGTAGGTCTTGGAATCAGAGGCTGGGAGTTTTTTTGCGTGCAAAGCGGGCATGGACGAAAGACTCTCAGCCTCTCAGGGCAGGGCGCGCAATACCGCACGGACCGGGGAGGCATCGGCCGTGGTCAGCTTGAGCGGCAGGGCGATCAGCTCGTAGTCGCCCTCGGGCACGCCGTCGAGCACCAGGTTTTCCAGCACGCGCAGGCCGCGCCGGCGGATCACTTGGTGGCTGTCCAGCGTCTTGCTGTCGGCGGGGTCGATGCTGGCGGTGTCGATGCCCACCAGCAGCACCCCCAGATCGGCCAGGCGCTCGATGGTGGCTGGCGCGTAGGCGGCCAGCGCCCCGTCCCAGCGGTCCACGGGCATGGTTTCGTAGGTGCGCACCAGCACGCGCTGGGGCAGGGTGGCATCGACCGCGTGGGCAATGTGCTCCCACGCGATCAGCGGGCCGCGGCCGATGGCGTGGATCACGCGGCAGGGCCCCAGGAAGGCCTCCAGCGAGACATCACCGATGGTGGCGCCCTCGGCGTCGTAGTGCAGCGGCGCATCGGCGTGCGCGCCCACATGGGGCGAGAGGGTGATGGCACTCACGTTCACCGGGCAGCCGGGCCCGATGGTGGCGCACCACTGCTGGCTGTAGGCCGTGTCGCCGGGGAACACGGGGCTGCCCGCATGCACGGGCGGTGAAATGTCCCAGAGCGGGCGCGCGGCAGGGGTGGGGTTGGCTTGCATGGGACAAAGTTTGCATGTCCCGAAAAACCCGTGGTGTCGGTTATTTCCAACAGTTTGCGGATTTTTTGTTGAAGCCTAAACTAATTTCAGAACACCAGGCCTTCCGGCAGCGGGGGCAATCCGTGGCGCGTGCGCGCCTTGTTGCAGGCGTAGTCGCCGGCCTCGAACTCGCGGCAGGGCGAGGGCCGCCACTCGTAGATGCCGCAGGCCACTTTCTCGCCCACCTTGCCGGTCAGCGCCGCGCAGCGGATGGGCACGTGGTCCGTGCCGCGCATGCGGCAGGTGCTGCCATTGACCTCCATGGCCAGGCCGTTGGGCACGGTGCCGCCCATCTCCTGCATCTCGTAGACGGCAAAGTCCACGCGAAAACTGGCACAGCAGGCGCCACAGGTCAGGCAGGGGTGGGCGGAGTCGGACATACGGAGGCGCGCCTTTTTCGGCTTGGGAGACGGATCGGGGGGGGCTCGAATGGTAAGGCACACCCGGCCCGCGAGGCCATTCAGCCGTAGATCCTGCCTTGTGCCAGCGCTTGCAGCGCATGGGTCAGATTGCTGCGGGCCTGCGCCTCGAACCGGCCATGGAACCAGTCCGTGCCGTAGATGCGCGGCCGTTCCAGAAAGCCCCGCAGCACCGCACTGCGGCCCGCCGCATAGCGCGGCCAGCGCACGAAGAAATACTCGCGCCGCACATTGCGCTCGAACAGGCGGTACACCGCATCGCTTTGCCCCAGCACGGCCAGGTCGATGTCGACGACCCACTGCGCATCGCCAGCGAGGGGGCCGGGGTTGTGGCGCGTGTCCAGGATGAACTGGTGCACGGCCTGCACGAAATCAGCGGGCAGGCCCTGCGCAGACAGGAATCGGCGGGCCCAGTCGGCGCTCTTTTCCTCGTTCAGGCGGCCCCAGGGCCGGTAGACCGCGTCGTGGAACCACAGCGCCAGCGCCACGGCGTGCGGCTGCTGCAGCGCGCCGGGCTCGGCGGCCTGCACTGCCTGCAGGTGGCGCAGGCAGGCCCACAGGTGCGTGGTGTCGTGGTAGGCGCGCGGCCAGCGCGCCCAGGCCAGCACCAGGCGCCGGCCTTCGCTGCGCCAGGCAGGCGTGTCGCGGCCCAGGGCCTGGCCCAAGGCCTGCCAGTGCGCCAGCAGCTCGGCGCAATGGACGGGCTGGCGGCGCCAGGGCATGGGCAGGAGACTCAGGCGATCTTGCCCAGAAGCAGGTATTCCATCAGTGCCTTTTGCACGTGCATGCGGTTCTCTGCTTCGTCCCAAACCACGGACTGAGGGCCGTCGATGACATCCGCCTCGACCTCCTCGCCCCGGTGTGCCGGCAGGCAGTGCATGAACAAGGCATCGGGCTTGGCGGCGGCCATCATCTCGGCATCTACGCACCAGTCGGCAAAGGCCTTCTTGCGCGCCTCGTTCTCGGCCTCGTAGCCCATGCTGGTCCACACATCGGTGGTCACCAGGTCGGCGCCCTTGCAGGCTTCGAGCGGGTCGCTGAAGAACTGGCAGCTGCCGGAGGTGGAACCGGCCAGCTTCTGGTCCACCTCGTAGCCGCGCGGCGTGCTCACATGCACCTTGAAGCCCAGCAGCGCTGCCGCCTGCAGCCAGGTGTTGGCCATGTTGTTGCCGTCGCCCACCCAGGCCACCGTCTTGCCGGCAATCGAGCCGCGGTGCTCGATGAAGGTGAAGATGTCGGCCAGGATCTGGCAGGGGTGGTACTCGTTGGTCAGGCCGTTGATCACGGGCACGCGCGAGTTGGCGGCAAAGCCCTCGATCTTGCTCTGCTCGTAGGTGCGGATCATCACCAGGTCCACCATGCGGCTGATGACCTTGGCGCTGTCCTCGATGGGCTCGGCGCGGCCGAGTTGGCTGTCGCCCGTGGTCAGGTGCACCACGCTGCCGCCCAACTGGTACATGCCGGCTTCGAAGCTCACGCGCGTTCGGGTGCTCGCCTTCTCGAAGATCATGGCCAGCGTGCGGTCCACCAGGGGGTGGTGCTTTTCGTAGGCCTTGAACTTCTTCTTGATGAGCGCGGCACGCTCGAACAGGTAGCTGTACTCGTCGGCACTGAGATCGTTGAACTGCAGGTAGTGTTTCATGGCATTGCGGCGGCGCGCTCTGGGCGCGCCTTGGGTTTCATTCGGCCAGCAGGGCTTTGACCAGCGGGACCAGCTTGGCGACGATCTCGTCGGCCTCGGCGGTGGACAGGATCAGCGCGGGCACCAGGCGGATCACCTTGTCGGCCGTCACGCTCAGCAGCAGGCCGGCCTCGGCCGCCCGGGCCACCAGCACGCCGCAGGGCTTGTCCAGTTCCACGCCCAGCATCAGGCCCTGGCCGCGCACTTCCTTCACGCCGGGCAGGCTGCCCAGTTCGCGCACGAGTGCCGCCTTCAGGTGGTCCCCCACGGTAGCCGCATTGTGCAGCAGACCGTCCTTCTCCATGATGCGGATGGTTTCCACCCCGGCGCGCATGGCCAGCGGGTTGCCACCAAACGTCGTGCCATGGTTGCCCGGTTGCAGCACATTGGCGGCCTTGGGGCCGGCCACCACGGCGCCGATCGGCACGCCCGAGCCCAGGCCCTTGGCCAGGGGCATCACGTCCGGCACGATGCCGGCCCACTGGTGGGCGAACCACTTGCCGGTGCGGCCCATGCCGCACTGCACCTCGTCGATCATCATGAGCCAGCCGCGCTCGTCGCACAGCTTGCGCAGCTGCTGCAGGTACTCGATGCGCATCGGGTTGATGCCGCCTTCGCCCTGGATGGTCTCGAAGAACACGGCCACCACGTTGGGGTTGCCCTCGGTGGCCTGCTTGATGGCCTCGATGTCGTTGAGCGGCACGCGGATGAAGCCCTCCACCAGCGGGCCGAAGCCGTTGTGGATCTTGGGGTTGCCCGTGGCCGACATGGTGGCGATGGAGCGGCCGTGGAAGGCCTTCTCGTAGACCACGATCTCGGGCTTGGCGATGCCCTTGTCCACGCCGAACTTGCGCGCGATCTTCAGCGCTGCCTCGTTGGCTTCCAGGCCCGAGTTGCAGAAGAACACGTTGCTCATGCCCGACAGCTCCACCAGCTTGGCCGCCAGGGCTTCCTGGCCCGGCACGTGGTAGTAGTTGGACGAGTGCATGATCTGGCTGATCTGGTGCTGCAGCGCGGGCACCAGCTCGGGGTGGTTGTGGCCCAGCGTGTTCACGGCAATGCCGCCCAGGCCATCGAGGTATTCCTTGCCATTCACGTCCCACACGCGGCAGCCCTGACCGCGGGCCAGCGCGATGGGCACGCGGCCATAGGTGTTCATCACGTGGGGCGAGGCGGCCTCAATGAAAGCGGTCATGCAGAAATCTCCTGGCGGTGCGGTGAAAGGTGGGTGGAATGGCCCACCCGAAAAACGAAGCACGATTCTAGGGGCCATGCGATGACCCGCTATTGACGATTGCGCATCACTGCAATGCCGGCTGGATGCCATGTCCTCCAGTCAGGTTTAGAGGGGCAGCTCTTATATAAGAGTTAGAATCCATGGTTGCAGTGCAGCATGCAGTGATCCTGCGGCTGCAGACTGTCCATTACACTTCGACCCGATGGTTTCCCCCACCTCCAAAGAGATCTTCATCCAAGGCGTCACCCAGGACGGGAAAACCTTCCGTCCCAGCGACTGGGCCGAGCGTCTGGCGGGGGTGATGAGCAGTTTCCGCCCTGGCGGAGCACGCCCGGGCAGCCATTTGAGCTACTCGCCCTGGTGCATTCCCACCACCCTCAATGGCATCAAATGCGTGGTGGTGCACCGCGACCTGCGCGACCACGAGCCCATGGCCTGGGATTTCGTCGTCAACTTCGCGCGCGACAACAACCTGCAGGTGGCCGAAGCCTGCCTGGTGCCGGATGCGCCGGTGCTGCCGCCGCCCGCCAAGCCCTGAGCGGGCCTTGTCCCCTATGCATGAAGGCCCCTCGGGGCTTTTTTTGTGCCTGGACGAAACACATGCATTCCATGCTCGGAAACGAAAAAACCGCCCGAAGGCGGTTTTTCGTTTTTTGCTGGCAGCGCACCCGTTACAAACGGCGAACGGCGCGGGCCGTCCGGGCTGTTTGCCTGAAGAGGGTCAGGCGGCCAGGGCCAGGGCTTTCACCTTGGCAGACAGACGGCTCTTGTCGCGAGCAGCCTTGTTCTTGTGGAAGATGCCCTTGTCGGCCACGGAGTCAACCACGGCTTGCATCTTGGCGAACAGTTCGGTCGCCTTGGTCTTGTCGCCGGCCACGACGGCCTTTTCGACATTCTTCACGGCGGTACGGTATTTGGAGCGCAGCGAGGTGTTCGCAGCGTTGAGCTTGGTGTCCTGACGGACGCGCTTGCGGCCCGACGCCAGGCGCGGGTTCTTCTTCTTGGGTTTAGCGGATGCCATGTGTGTATTCCTTGGAGTCTGTGGATGATGCCAGCAAAGCCCGCGATTATAGCCCAGTTGGCTGGCCATGCCTAGCCGGACCTGGCTTCACGCCCGCTTCACGCACTTCATCCCCGCCTCACCGGCCCGGCCCAGACTGCCCGGCACCCTGTTTCGCACGAAGGATGGTCTCGATGTCCCCCTGGTTCAGTCGGCTCGCTGCGGCCGCCCTCGGCCCGCGCCCGCCAGCGCATACACTCCCGGCGGTGTCATTGCTCAAAGCCGCTTCCACCGTCTCCCTGCTGACCCTGGCCTCCCGCGTGACGGGCCTGGCGCGCGATCTCCTGATGGCCTCCTTCTTCGGGGCCAACGCCCTGACGGACGCCTTCAACGTCGCCTTCCGCATTCCCAACCTGTTCCGCCGCTTCTTTGCCGAGGGGGCGTTCAGCCAGGCCTTCATCCCGGTGCTGGCCACCAGCAAGGCGCAGCAGGGCGAAGACGCCACGCGCGTGCTCATCGCCCATGTGGCCACGGCGCTGGCCTGGGTGCTGCTGCTCACCTGCGTGCTCGGCGTGGTCGGCGCCCCGGTGCTGGTCTGGGCCCTGGCCAGCGGCATGCGCCAGAGCCCCGAGGCCTACGACGCGGCCGTGCTCATGACGCGCTGGATGTTCCCCTACATCGGCTTCATGTCGCTGGTGGCGCTGTCGGCCGGCATCCTCAACACCTGGAAGCACTTCACCGTGCCCGCGGCTTCGCCGGTGCTGCTCAACCTGTCCATGATCGGTGCAGCCCTGCTGGGTGCGCCGCAGCTGGAGGCGCGCGGCATCGAGCCCATCTACTCCATGGCCGGCGGCGTGCTGCTGGGCGGTGTGCTGCAGCTGGCGGTGCAGATCCCGGTGCTGGCGCGCATGGGCCTCTTGCCGCGCATTGGCCTGGGCTGGCGCGCCATCCGCACGGCCTGGGCCGACCCGGGCGTGCGCAAGGTGCTGTCGCTCATGGGGCCCATTTTGCTGGGCGTGGGCGTGGCGCAGATCTCGCTGATGATCAACACCCAGATCGCTTCCTACCTGGCACCGGGCAGCGTGACCTGGCTGTTCTATGCCGACCGGCTGATGGAGTTCCCCACCGCGCTGCTGGGCGTGGCCCTGGGCGTGGTGCTTACACCGCAGCTCACGGCCGCCAAGGCCGCGGGCGATGCCGAAAAGTACTCGGCCATGCTCGATTGGGGCCTGCGCATCGTGGTGCTGCTGGCCGTTCCCTGCGCCGTGGCCCTGCTGACTTTCTCCCAGCCCCTGGTGGCCACGCTGTTCCACTACGGCAAGCTGGCCGACGGCGATGTGCGCCAGATCGCGCTGGCCCTGTCGGGCTACGGCGCGGGCCTCCTGGGCCTGGTGGCCATCAAGGTGCTGGCCCCCGGCTACTACGCCAGCCAGGACGTGCGCACCCCCGTGAAGATCGCCATTGCGGTGCTGGTCATCACGCAACTGCTCAACATCGCATTGGTGCCTTATATCGCGCATGCCGGGCTGGCCCTGTCCATCGGCCTCGGGGCCTTGATCAACGCCTTGTGGCTGCTCATCGGCCTGCTGCGCCGCGGCAGCTACCAGCCGCAACCGGGCTGGGGCCGCTTCATCCTGCAGGTAGTGGCGGCCACGGCCTTGCTGGCATTGCTGCTGGTCTGGGCTTCGCACCATTTCGACTGGGTCGCCATGCGCAGTGCCAAATGGCAGCGCATCGGCCTGCTGGCAGGGCTCATGGCGGCCTCGGCCGTGCTGTACTTCGGCGCCCTGTGGGCCGCAGGGCTCAAGCTGCGCAAGATGCTCAGGCGCTGAGGCAGTTTTGCCGCTTGCCGAACAAGCCCGTACATCGTGACTTTTGCCGCTTGACGCGGCGGGGGCAGCACCGTACAACCATGGCATGCCACTGAGTCTGACCGTACCCACCTCGCTGGAGTACTTTGCATCGCTGGTCCAGAGCGATGACCATTTCCCCCTGCTGGAGGCGGCTGCCAGCCTGGCGCAGGACGAGTACCCCGAATTCGACGTGCAGCTGCTGCTGGGCGATATGGACCAGCTGCAGGCGCGCATCAAGCGCCGGCTGCCGGCCGATGCGCCCGCGCTGCAGCGCCTGCGCACGCTCAACCAGTTCTTCTTTGCCGACATGGGCTTTGGCGGCAACGTCAACAACTACTACGACCCCGAGAACAGCTACCTCAATGCCGTGCTGCGCACGCGCCGGGGCATCCCCATCAGCCTGGCCGTGCTCTGGATGGAACTGGCCCAGGGCCTGGGCCTGCATGCGCGTGGCATCGCTTTCCCGGGGCATTTCATGGTCAAGGTGTTGCTGCCCAAGGGGCAGGTGGTGCTGGATCCGATCACCGGCCAGTCGCTGAGCCGCGAAGAGCTGGGCGAGCGGCTGGAGCCCTACAAGCGCCGCAACGGCCTCATCGACGACTACGATGTGCCGCTGGGCCTCTACCTGCAGGCCGCCACGCCGCGCGACATCATCGCGCGCATGCTGCGCAACCTCAAGGAGGTGCACCGCACCCAGCAGGACTGGCAGCGCCTGATCGCCGTGCTCGACCGCCTGATCGTGCTGCAGCCCGAGGCCTGGGGCGAATGGCGCGACCGTGGCCTCGCGCACGCCGAGCGCGGCAACCTCACCGAGGCCATCTTCGATCTGGAGACCTACCTCCAGCATGTGGAGGACGGCCTGGACATCGACCACATCACCGAACGCCTGGGCGCCCTGCGCAGCGCCAACGAATAGCCGCACCCTCCGGCGGCCTGCCGGGGGGATGGTGACGTATCAGCCCTGCAGCCGAGCCAGTTCGGCGCGCAGCGCCTCGTTTTCGGCCGTCAGTTCGGCCACGCGCAGCCGCAAGGTCCGCACTTCGTCGTCGCTGCCGCCTGCCGATGCCTCCTGGCCTGGCGCATCTTCCGCCGCTTCCTTGTCCTCCCGCGGCTTGCGCTGCTTGGCGTCGCGCACGCGCTTGGCGGCCTGCTTGAGTTCGTCCTTGCCCCCCTTGGCCGCGGCCACCTGCTCCTCGGCAGGCAGGGTGGCCACGGTGGCCGCCGTGGCCAGCGAGATGGTGCCCGACTTGACGGCCGCCACCAGCTCGGGGGCCGCCTGTTTCTGGATCTTCTCGATGGCCACGACCTGGCTGCTGCTCAGGCGTGCCGCGCGGGCAATCGCCTCGCGGCTGCTCAGGGATTCGGAGGGCACATCCGGCGCCGGGGCGGGCGGCGGTGGCGCAGCCACCGGGCCGTCCGAGGACCAGGGCAGGTCGGCCTCGTCCACGGGTTCCGGCGGCGTGGCCGCGGCGCGGGCCTTGCGCGCGGCCACGATCTCGCGCTTGCGCAGCGCCAGCACGCCGCGCTGGAAGTCCGACACGCTGCGCCGGCCCAGGTGCTGGTCGATCATCCACAGGTGCACGTCTTCCATGCTCTGGAAATGCGTGTTCTGCACAGTCTGGAAGGGCAGGCCATGCTTCTGGCAGATGCCGTAGCGGTTGTGGCCGTCCACCAGCACATCACCCCACAGCACCAGGGCATCGCGGCAACCCTCGGCCAGCAGGCTGCGCTCCAGGGCGTCGTGCTCGTCGCGGGTCAGGGGATCGATATAGGCTTTGAGTTCTTCGTTGACGACGATGTTCATGGTGGCGCGGGAAAACGGGAGCGGCAGGACAAGGGGCGGCATTGTAATGGGCCGCCTCCTTTGGCCGGTTAGCGGTCCCTGGGCCCGCGCAGGGCGATCCAGGCCGCCACCGGCATGAACACCACGAGCAGGCCCACGATGATCCAGAAGCCGTGCGGGCTGTCCGCCAGCGGCACGCCGCCCACGTTCATGCCCAGCAGGCCGGTCAGGATGTTGATGGGCAGGGCCAGCACCGTCACCACCGTCAGCACGAACAGGCTGCGGCTGTTGGCTTCCTGTACGTTGGCGGCCACTTCTTCCTGCAGCAGCTTGATGCGCTCCTGCAGGCCCTGCATGTCGCGCAGCACCACCGAAAACTCCTCGGTCGAGTCGCGCAGCTCCTGCGCGTCCTCGGCACCCATCCAGGCCGGCGGGTTCTGCAGCAGGCGGAACAGGGCGGCCGGCTCGGGCGCCAGCAGGCGCTGCAGGCGCACCAGCAGCCGGCGCAGCACGCCCAGGCGGGCGCGCTTGTGGTCCAGCCGGCCGGCCAGCAGTTCGTCCTCGATGCCGTCGATGCGCTGGGTGACGCCGCGCACGATGTCCACCAGCCCCGCGGCCTGGGTGCGCATCAGCTGCTCCAGCAAGGCCACGCTGGAGCGGGGCGAATGCCCGTTTCGCACGGCGGTGCGCAGCGCGTCCACCGAGCGCAGCGGGTGGGCCCGGGCCGTCACCACCAGGTGCGGCGCCACGCTGATCCACAGGGTGGCGATGTCGAAGGGCTCGAAGGCAAAGTCGAAATGCGCGTCGTTGAGCACGGCGATCAGGGTGTCGTCATCGCGCTCGATGCGGGTGGAGTGCGAACCTTCCCGGAGCGCCTCAAAGAACGCGTCGGGCAAGCCGGCATGGCGTTCCATCCAGCGCATGGCCTGCGCCTGGCTCAGGTTGAAGTGCAGCCAGAGGAAGGGCGGGGGCGCGGCGTTCTCCGCCGGTGCGGTGGCGGGCGCCTCCGCTTCCTCCTGTCCATGCGCCAGCAGCCATTCGGCGGCCTGCACCGAATCGATGGGCTGCGCCGGGCCGGTGCCGTCCATGCGGTAGGCGCAGATCAGGCCCGCGGCATCGCCGCCATAGTTCTGGCCGGCGGCCGCGCCGGCAAGGGGTGTGTTCATGGAAAAAGGCAGCGTGGCACGGGGAGGCGGAAAGAAAGCGGCCGCAGCGAGGAATGGAGCCCATGGTGCGGCCGCCAGATGACAGTGGTGTGACGCTTCATGTGCATGTCACGCCTTTGTCACCGGGCGCGCGCATCATGGATCGATCCCATTTGCCGTGCACAAGCCATGTTCCAGAACGCCCCCATCGATGCCCAGGACCTGATGCAGCGCATCGCCAACGACCTGATCGACAGCTACGACGAAGAACTGGAGCTGGAGATCGAGGACCGCAACGTCGACGAGATCGGCGACCCCATGCCCACCGACCGGCACGCGCGCCAGCAGTATTTCAAGGAGCTGTTCCGCCTGCAGGGCGAGCTCGTCAAGCTGCAGGACTGGGTGCAGCACAGCCGCCAGAAGGTGGTGATCCTGTTCGAGGGCCGCGACGCGGCCGGCAAGGGCGGCGTGATCAAGCGCATCACCCAGCGCCTGAACCCGCGCGTGGCCAGGGTGGCCGCACTGCCTGCGCCCAACGACCGCGAGCGCACGCAGTGGTACTTCCAGCGCTATGTGGCGCACCTGCCGGCCGCGGGCGAGATCGTGCTGTTCGACCGCAGCTGGTACAACCGCGCCGGCGTCGAGCGCGTCATGGGCTTTTGCTCCGACGATGAGTACGAGGAGTTCTTCCGCACCGTGCCCGAGTTCGAGAAGATGCTCGTGCGCTCGGGCATCACGCTGGTCAAGTACTGGTTCTCCATCACCGACGAAGAGCAGCACCTGCGCTTTCTGGGCCGCATCCACGATCCGCTCAAGCAGTGGAAGCTCAGCCCCATGGACCTGCAAAGCCGCATCCGCTGGGAGGCCTACACCAAGGCCAAGGAAACCATGCTCGAGCGCACCCACATCCCCGAGGCCCCCTGGTGGGTGGTGCAGGCCGTGGACAAGAAAAAAGCCCGGCTGAACTGCATTGCGCACCTGCTGTCGCAGTTTCCCTACCAGGACGTGCCCCACCCCCCGGTGGTGCTGCCGGACCGTGTGCGCAACCCCGAGTACCTGCGCCAGCCGGTGCCGGCGAGCATGTACGTCCCGGATAATTATTAAGCACCCCCTGAGACGCTGCGCGTCTTCACCCCTCTCTCGAATCGCTGCGCGATTCGGGAGGGGGACGCTCCCAGCGCGGCGGGGCGGCCCTTGCGCGGGAGCACTGGCTTGGGCCGTGCGCGATCAACGGTAGCGCGCAGGTTTGCAGGCTGCAGCTCAGGTGTTTTTCAGGAGCTCGATGGTGGTGATCACGTCCTTGACCTTGAAGGGCTTGAGCAGCACGCGGCGCACGCGCAGGGCTTTCATCTGGTCGGCGGTCTGGGCGTCGACCTGCGCGGTGGTGACGGCCACGGGCACCGAGGCGGCGACCGCCAGGCGCGAGCTGCGCACCTGCTCGAGCAGCTCCATGGCCTCCTTCTGCTCTTCGAGCGAGACGATCACGCCCGCATAGTCGCGCTGGGCCAGATGCTGCTCCGCTGTGCGCACGCTGGCCACCTGGCGCACCTCGGGCAGGGACAACTGGCGTGCGGTCGAGACGATGATGCTGCCCGTGAGCATGCTGGGCTCCACCAGCAGGATGTCGCGTGCGCTCATGCCGTGTCTCCTTTCGTGTCCTCGGCGGGCGGTTCGGCAGTTTCGCGCCGCACCAGCTCTTCCACCGCCAGGTCGCGCAGCGAGGCCAGGATGGCCAGGTCCACCCGGTCCAGGGTGCGCGGCTGCTGGTCGATGATGCACAGGGTGCCGATGTTCTGGCCGTCGGGCAGCTTGAGCGGGGCGCCCGCATAGAACTGGATGCCCGGGCCGCCGGTCACCAGCGGATTGTCGGCAAAGCGCAGGTCGTGCGCGGTGTCGGGCACGACCATGGTCTCGTCCGTGAGGATGGCGTGCGCACAGAACGACACATCGCGCCCCGTCTCCTCGGCGTCCAGGCCCACGCGCGCCTTGAACCACTGGCGCTGCGCATCGACCAGCGAGATCAGCGCGATGGGCATGTCGAACTCCTGGGCGGCAAAGGCCACGATGCGGTCAAAGCGCTCCTCGGGCGGCGTGTCCAGGATCAGCAGCTGGCGCAGGGCCTGCAGGCGCTCGTCTTCATTGGCGGGGAGGGCGGGTTCTTGCATGTCGATCGGGGCATTCCAAAACGCACGAAAAGGCATTATGGGACTGACTGCGGCCTGGCGTGGCAAGGAAATTGCCGGGCCCGCGCTCAATGGCGAACGGATGCCTCACGTGCTGGTGTTCCGGGGCGGCCGAACTGGTGCCAGGCGCGGCGCAACTGGGTGTCCGAGCTGAAACCCGCCAGCGCCGCTGCCTGCGTCACGTTGTGGCCGGACTGCAGGGCCGCCTCGGCGGCGGCCAGGCGGATGCGGCGCAGGTACTCCAGCGGCGCAATGCCCGCATGCTCCAGAAACAGCCGGTTCAGGTGGCGCGGCGAGGTGTGCGCCACCTCGGCCATGGCGCCCACGTTCCAGGCGGCCTGGGGCTGCTGGCCCACGGCGTCCTGTACGCGGTGCAGGGCCCCGTGCAGGTGGTTGCGGTGGTGCAGAAAGGGCGACAGCTCCGGGTCCTGCGGGCCGCGGCGCAGCGCCACCACCATGGTCTGCGCCACCTGGGCGGCGATGGCCGGGCCGCAGGCATCGGCAATGCGGTAGAGCATCAGGTCGATGCCGGTGGTCACGCCTGCGCTGCTGTGCAGGGCCCCGTCGTGCACGAAGACGCGGTTGGCCACCACATCGCAGTGCGGGTCGGCCTGGGCCAGCTCGTTCAGGTGCTGGTGGTGGGTGGTGGCGCGCCGGCCGGCCAGCAGGCCGGCATGGGCCGCCAGCACGGCGCCCGCGCAGATCGTGACCAGCTCCAGCCGGCCTGCGGCCAGGCGCATGCCGCGCAGCCAGTGCAGCAGGTCGCGCGCCTCGCTGTTGTCCACCGCGATGGTCTTGCCCGGCAGGCCCACCAGCACCACCCAGGCCGGTTGGGGCAGGGGGGTGGGCAGGGGTTCCAGGTCCGTCAGCATGGCCCCCACCGATGTCACCGCCTGCGGCGTGGGGGCCGTGAAGTGCTGCACGAAGCGCTCGGGCAGGCCCTGGGCGCGCAGCAGCTGGTTGGCGATGCGCAGCGCCTCGGCCGGGCCGGCCCAGTCCAGCACCAGGCTGCCGGGCAGCAGGGCGAAGTAGACGTGGATGGGAGAGGCGGGTGCGTTCAGGGCTCGGGGTTCCATGGCGTGTCCATCTGGCGGGCAGTGCGCTCCGACAGCGCCCGGCCTGCCAGGCGCGTGACCAGGTGCAGCGACATGTCGATGCCGGCGCTGATGCCGGCCGAGGTGACCAGCGCACCGCGGTCTACCCAGCGCACATTCTCCCGCACATCGAGCGCGGGGAACTGCGCGCGCAGGTCAGCGATGTCCTCCCAGTGCGTGGTGGCCGGCCCTTCGGTCAGCACCCCGGCCGCTGCGAGGATGAAGGCCCCTGTGCAGACCGAGGCCGTGATCTGCGCACCCGCGGCGGCTCGCGCCACCCAGGCGCGTGTTTCGGCGCAGGCGGCGGCCGCATCGACCACGCCGCCGGGCACGACCAGCAGGTCCGGCGCGGCGGCCGTGGCGAAGTCGGCGTCGGGCAGCACGCGCAGGCCGGCCCGGGCGCGCACGGGCGCCATGTCGCGCGCCACGCATTGCACGGCAAAAGGCGTGGGGGCGCCGGGCTGCAGGCGCTGCTGCATGCGGCAGGCGGTGGTGAAGACCTCGTAGGGGCCGCCCAGGTCCAGGGCTTCGACATCGTCGAAGACCAGGATGGCAACTTGCAGGGGGCGTGGGTCGGGGGAGGCGGTGCTCATGGTTGGGGCTGTGGCGGTCAAGGGAAAGAAGGGGGCTCAGCGCCGTGGCGCTGCCGAAGCGAAGACATAACGGGGGTAGGTGCTCCGGGCGGCTGCGGCCAGCGCCGGGTCCACGTCCACCGTGCAGAAAGGCTGGTCGGTGGTGGTGCGCGCGAGCAGGGCGCCGTCGGGGCTGATCGCCCAGCCCGCGCCGCCGTAGGTGCCGGCAGCGCGGTCGACCCGGTTCGACGAGAGGCTGTAGGCGCCGGTGCGCACGGCGGCCACGGTGCCCACGGCCAGCCACTTGGCGGTGGTCGCTGCGGCGGTGGCGCGCGGCGTGAGGATGGCCTCCACGCCCAGGGCCGCGTACCCGGCATAGGTCTCCAGCGCCCAGAGCTCGGTGCAGATGCTCAGGCCAAAGCCCAGGGCGTCGGCGGCAAAGCGCGCGAATTCGGCGTCGCCGCGCTCGAACCAGTGGGCCTCCCAGCCACCGGGCTCTTCGGGCAGATGGAACTTGCGCCGCAGCGGCTGGTAGCCACCCTGTGCGGTCCAGGCAAAGCCTTCGTTGAAGTGCCGCCCGCCCACGGTGACCGGGCGGGCGCCCACCACGCGCGCGGCGCCCAGTTCGTGCAGCCGCGCCGTCCAGCCATCGCTCCGTGCGACCGCGGCGGCCCAGCGCGCCGGCTCGAACGGTGTGGATTCCCAGACCGGCTCCACGAACGCGAATTCGGGCAGCAGCACCAGCTCGGAGCGTTCGCTGCGCGCATGGGCGCACAGGGCCGCCCAGGCCGGTCCGAGCAAGGCGGGTTGGTAGGGCAGTTCGCAGACGGTGGCGCGCATGGCGTTTCCCCGTTCAGCCTGCGGCCGCCGCGGCCGACAGGGCCTCGTCCACGGTGCGCAGGGTGGCAAAGCGGCCTGCCAGCACGGTGGCGGTGCGGGCCTTGATGTCGGCGGCAGGCAAGGGGCGGCCATCGGGCTGCACCATGTCCCAGGTCAGCGTGGCGTCCACCACATAGTCCACCTCCCAGCCCAGGTCGGAGGCATGGCGCGTGGTGGTCTCGCAGCATTGTTCGGTGCGGATGCCGCTCACGACCAGGCGTCGTATGCCCTGGCGGGTCAGCCAGACGTCCAGGCCCGTGCCTACCAGTGCGCTGTGGCGCGACTTGGTGAAGGTGGCCGCTGCCTCGAAGGCGGCCAGGCCTTCTAGCGGCCGCACATGGCCGGATTCGATCGCGAAGGCATTGCCGGCCTCGGCCGGGCCCTCGCTGTGGAAGACGCGCACCACCGGCACGCCCTGCGCCACGCAGCCTTCGATCAGCGCGTTCTGTGCCGCCAGGTAGGCGGGCAGATCGTGCTCCGTGAAATAGGGGCGCTGGCGAAAGGACTCCTGGACATCGATCACAATCAGACAGGTTTTCATGGGTTTGTATCAGGGTTCGGGTTGCAATGATTCAATCTTCCTGAATAACGGCCGGGAGGTCCTGCCGAGCCGGGACATCTATCGATCAGTTTCAGCCATAGGGATGGATGTTTCGCGGGTGCTCGGTCACTGCATGCACGCTTTTTGTCCTGTTTTTTTGCCGAAGCGCCTGCTGGCAAAGGCTGGGTTGCTACGGATGCTGTAGCGTCAGGCGGGTGACGCCAGAAGCTGGTATGGTGGCTAGGGTTTTCCCTAGATGGATCGCACCCCCGACCCCTGCCCATGGCCCGCCGCTCCCGCCTGTTCTCGCTCTCGGCGCTGACCCGTGCCTACCAGCGCAACCTCAAGGCCCTCGAAAAGGCGGCCAAGCCCATGCGCGCGCAGGCCGCCACGGCGCTCAAGGCCATGCCCCGGATGGCCAAGGCCGCGCAGTTGCCGCGCCTGGCGGCGGCGACACCCCGTCCGCGCAAGCCCAGGCCCGTGGCCGGCGAGTGGCTGGCCGGCATTGCGCCCGGCCCGGCGGGGGCGCGGCGCTTTCACCTGTATGTGCCGCCCGGCCTGGCACTCCGCAAGGGCGAGACCCTGCCCCTGCTGGTCATGCTGCACGGCTGTGGCCAGACCGGGCGCGACCTGGCGGCCAGTTCGCGCATGAACCGGCTGGCCGCGCGCCGGCGCTTTCTGGTGCTCTACCCCGAGCAGGAGCGCGTGGCCAACGCCCATGGCTGCTGGAACTGGTTCGACCGGCGCAGCGGCAAGGCCCAGGCCGAGGCCGCCACCCTGCTCGCCGCGGTGGACCAGGTGGCACGCCGCCACCCGGTGGACCTGGCCCGCGTGGCGGTGGCCGGCCTGTCGGCCGGCGCCAGCATGGCGGCCCTGCTGGGCGCCACCTACCCCGAGCGTTTTTGCGCCGTGGTCATGCATTCCGGCGTGGCGCCCGGCACGGCCGAATCGGCCGCCACGGCCATGGCCGCCATGCATGGCAAGCGCGAGGCCCACCTGCCCGAGCCGCCGGGTGCCAGTGCGCTGTTTCCAGGCGTGCGCATCGATGGCACGCCACTGCCACCCCTGCCACCGCTGATGATCCTGCATGGCGATGCCGACCAGGTGGTCTCGCTGCGCAATGCCACGGCCACGGCCGCGCTGTGGGCCGGGTCGCTGGGCGCGCGCGAGGGCATGGCGCGCACCCTGCAGCGCGGCAAGCGCCATGCGATGCGGGTGACGGAATACCGGGCGCGCTCACGCAGCGTGGTGGTGGTGCGCGAGATCCTCGGCCTGGGCCATGCCTGGAGCGGGGGCACGGCCGGCCTGGCCTACAGCGATCCGGCGGGCCCGGATGCCTCGGCCCTGGCCTGGACCTTCATTGCGCGCCAGTTTGGAGAAAAGTGAGCAGCCACTCAGACGAGTCGGGCTGCGGCCAGTTCCTTCTTGAGGTAGGCGTAGAACAGCGGCGCGGCCACCAGGCCGGCGGGGCCGAACACCGCCTCGGCCACGAACATCACGCTGAGCAGCTCCCACACACCCATGTGCGTGCGCCGGCCCACGACCTTGGCGTTGATCACGTACTCGGCCTTGTGGATCAGGATCAGAAAGCCCAGGCAGGCCGCAGCCGCCAGCGGCGACACCGACAGGCCCACGATGGTGATCACCGCATTGCACAGCAGGTTGCCCACGATGGGCACCAGGCCGGCCACGAAGGTCAAGGTGATCAGCACAGGGGTGTAGGGCAGTTCCAGCTTCCAGATGGGCAGCACGAACAGCAGGAACAGTGCCGTGAGCAAGGTGTTGAAGCTGGCGATCCAGAACTGCGCGGCCACGATCTGGCGAAAGGCCTCACCCATCAGCGTGATGCGCTGCTGCAGCGCCACGGCCAGGGGCCCACGTGGCGGTGCCGGTGGCCGCACGGCCGCGAGCGCGCCGATCAGCAGGCCCACATAGGCGAACAGCAGGCCGGCCAGCCAGGCACGGCCGGCCATGGCCAGGGCACCGGCCTTGGCCCCGAGGTAGTTGGCGATGATGCGCTGGATCTCGGCCGCACCTTCGGGCAGGTGGCTGGCCATGTCGGCCGGCAGCTTCAGGCGCAGCTCGAGCACCGTGCGCGCCATGTAGTCCAGCAGCTCGCGGTATTGCTGGGGGGCTTCGACCAGGTAGCCGCGTGAATGCGTGACACCGATGGCCAGCAGCACCAGGGGCGAGAGCATCACCACGGCCGCAGCCGCCAGCTCGGCCACGCGCGGCAGCACCGTGGGCTGCAGCCCTCCCCGGCGCTGCACCAGCCGCGCCAGCCAGCGTGCCAGCGCGCGCGTGGCCAGAAAGCCCAGGCACACGCAGAGCAGGCCGGGCAGCAGGTTGCGCCACATCACCAGCAGCAGCGCGCCGGCCATCAGCAGGTAGCTGGCCAGCGCCACGCCGCGGGGCAGCGGGCCCAAGGGCAACGGGCCATCGGCCCCGGACAAGGGGGCCGCAACGACGGGGGTCTCGGTCAGGGAGGCCGGGACGATGTTCGATCCCGCTTGTGGCGGTTCCAGCGGTGGCTGCGCCATGGCGCGTGGCGGCCTCAGGCCACGACCACGGCCGCACCGTCACCGCGTGGTGCGATCGCGCCGATGGTATAGACCTGCTCGCCGGCGGCGGCCAGCGTGGCGGCCGTGGCGGCGGCGTTGGCGGCATCCACCACCACCACCATGCCGATGCCGTTGTTGAAGGTGCGGTTCATCTCGATGTCGTCGATGCCCGCCGTCTTCTGCAGCCAGGCGAACAGCTCGGTCTGGGGCCAGCTGCCCTTTTGCAGGTGGGCCGCCATGCCCTCGGGCAGCACGCGCGGGATGTTCTCCAGCAGGCCGCCGCCGGTGATGTGGGCCAGGGCCTTGATGGGGTGGGCGGCCAGGGCGGCCAGCACGTTCTTCACGTACAGGCGGGTGGGCTCCATGATGGCCTGCTTGAAGGGCTTGCCGTCCAGCGTGGCGGGGGTCTCGGCGCCCGCGCGCTCGATGCACTTGCGCACCAGGCTGAAACCGTTGGAATGCACGCCGTGGCTGGCCAGGCCCAGCACCACGTCGCCGGCCTGCACGTTCTGGCCCGTGAGGATCTTCGATTTTTCGACCGCGCCCACGGCAAAGCCGGCCAGGTCGTACTCGCCCGCGGGGTACATGCCGGGCATTTCGGCCGTCTCGCCGCCGATCAGGGCGCAGCCGCTCAGCTCGCAGCCCTTGGCAATGCCGCCCACCACGGCCGCGGCCGTGTCCACATCGAGCTTGCCGCAGGCGAAGTAGTCGAGGAAGAAAAGGGGCTCGGCGCCCTGCACCAGCACGTCGTTGACGCTCATGGCCACCAGGTCGATGCCCACGGTGTCGTGCATGTTCCATTCAAAGGCCAGCTTGAGCTTGGTGCCCACGCCATCGGTGCCCGAGACCAGCACGGGTTCCTGGTAGCGCTTGGGCACCTCGAACAGGGCGCCGAAGCCGCCGATGCCCGCCAGCACGCCTTCGCGCATGGTCTTCTTGGCCAGGGGCTTGATGCGTTCGACCAGCGCGTCGCCTGCGTCGATGTCAACGCCGGCGTCTTTGTAGGAAAGGGGGGTGGGGGTCGCGGAAGAGCTCATGGAGGGTGTGTGCAGGTAGGCCCGCAGGGCGGGCTGGAATCCCCGGATTTTAAGGGGCATCCCCGCGTGCGCCCCTCAGCCTTGCTGCGACGGGGGCTTTGTGGCGGGCGTGCCGCGGCGGGGCTGCAGCAGTACGCCCACAAGCGCCAGGCCGGCAAACAGCATGCCGGCCACGAAGGTGGCGCCTGCCCCCCACTGGTCCCACAGCAGGCCGGCCAGCGCGCTGGCCAGCAGCAGGGCCACGCCGCTGACCAGGTTGAACATGCCGAAGGCCGTGCCGCGCAGGTCTTCGGGGGCCGTATCGGCCACCATGGTGGCCAGCAGCCCCTGGGTCATGGCCATGTGCAGGCCCCACAGGGCCACACCCAGCCAGGCCACGGCGCCCCGGCCGCTATGGGCCAGCAAGGCGTCCGCCGCGATCAGCACCACCAGCCCCCCGGCCAGCAGCGCGCGGTGGCTCACCCGGTCGGACAGCTTGCCCAGGGGGTAGGCGCCCAGCGCGAACACCAGGTTCATGAGCACCAGCACCAAGGGCGTGAAGGCCAGCGGCAGCCCGTCCTGCTGCAGGCGCAGCAGCAAGAAGGCCTCGCTGAAGCGCGCCAGCGTGAACACCGCGCCCAGGGCCACCACGGCCCAGTAGGCCGGGCCCAGGCGGCGCAGGTTCTCGCGGCGGATGGGGTTGGTGCGCGGGGCCCCGGGGGCCCGTTCGGGCTCGCGCACGCCTGCTACCAGCAGCACCATGCAGAGCACGGCAGGCAGCACGGCCACCCAGAACACGGCCCGGAAATCGTTGGCCCAGAGCAACATCAGGCCGATGGCCAGCAAGGGCCCGAGGAAGGCCCCTACGGTATCGAGCGACTGGCGCAGCCCGAAAGCGGCGCCGCGCATGCCGGGTGGTGCCAGGTCCGCCACCAGGGCGTCGCGTGGCGCACCGCGGATGCCCTTGCCGATGCGGTCCAGGAGCCGGGCCGACACCACCAGTTCCACCGTGCTGGCGATGGCAAACAGCGGCTTGGAGACTGCCCCCAGCCCGTAGCCGAAGACGGCCAGGGGCTTGCGCTTGCCCCACCAGTCGCTCAGCGCCCCCGAAAACACCTTGAGGATCTGGGCCGTGGCCTCGGCAATCCCCTCGATGATGCCCACCGTGAGCATGCTCACCCCCAGCGCCGCGACCATGAACACGGGCAGCAGGCTGTGGATCATTTCCGAGGAAATGTCCATGAGCAGGCTCACGAATCCCAGGGCCCAGATGCTGGCGGGCAGGCGTGGCGGGTGGGGTGGCGAAGGCGGCATGGCGGGACCCTGGACTCTGTGGTGCGGTGGATGTGCCGGCATGGTGCCGACAGGAGACTAAAATCGGCCGTATTGTCGCTGCCGGGACTTTCCGCAACCTGCCCTGTGGCACTGCGCGACAGGCCCTTTGCCATCCCTTTTCGCCGTGTCCCGCCGCAGTCACCTACGGCCGGACCCTTTCAATGCCACCTGTGATGCCGCTGCTGATCCTTTCCCTGCCCGCCGCTCCTGCACCCACCGCCACGGGCCGGCCCCTGCTGCCCGGGTGCCGCGCATGAAGCAACTGGCACTCGACATCGGCCTGGCCACAGGGCCTACGCTTTCCCGCTTCTTTGCCGGCCCGAACGAGGCGGCCCTGCAGCATGTGCGCCTTGCCGCCGGTGTCGGCAGCAATCCGGCCACCCGCTCGCCCGTGCCGACCTACCTCTGGGGCGAGTCGGGCAGCGGCAAGTCGCACCTGCTCCATGCCGTGCGCCAGGCGCTGCGCGACGAAGGCGGCCATGTGGGCTGGCTCGACCCGTCCATGGCCGAGCCGCCCGAGTTCGACGAAGCCTGGTCCGCCGTGCTGATGGACGATGTGCACCTGTACAGCACGGCCCAGCAGGCCATGGCCTTCAACTGGTTCGTGAACGCCATCAGCCCGGCCAGCGGCAGCCAGCGCTGGGTGCTGGCCGCGGGCGAGCTGCCGCCCGCCGACCTGCCGCTGCGCGACGACTTGCGCAGCCGCCTGGGCTGGGGCCATGTGTTCCAGCTGCAGCTCTTGGGCGAGCCCGAGCGCCGCGCCGTGCTGCGCCAGGAGGCCGATGCGCGCGGCGTGTTCCTGAGCGACGACGTCATGGACTACATGCTCAACCGCTTCTCGCGCGACCTGGGCAGCCTGATGCAGCTGCTCGACCAGCTCGACGCCTATGCGCTGCGCGCCCAGCGCGCCATCACCATTCCGCTGCTCAAGGCGATGCTCGAGTCCGAATGAGCCCGCGCCTTCCTCTGCCGGCACGCGCCGACGCCCGACTGACCGAATGACCACTCCTGCTACCCCGGCGAACCGCCCCCGGCTCGCGCTGTTCGATCTGGACCACACGCTGCTGCCGCTCGACTCCGATTACGAGTGGGGGGAGTTCACCATCCGCATCGGCTGGAACGACCCGGTCGAGTTTGCGCGCCGCAACGGCGAGTTCTACGCCCACTACCAGGCCGGCACGCTCAATGTGCACGACTACGTGCGCTTCGCCACCGAGGCGGTGCGCCTGCGCGGCCCCGAGGCGGCGGCCGCCGCGCACGAGCAGTTCATGCGCGAGGTCATCGGTCCGGCCATCCAGCCCCAGGCCCTGGCCCTGCTGCGCCAGCACCAGGATGCGGGCGACGAGGTGCTGATCGTCACGGCCACCAACGAGTTCGTCACCACCCCCATCGCCCGGGCCCTGGGCGTGCCGCAACTGCTCTCCGTGCAGTTGGCGCGCGATGCCGGCGGCTGGTACACCGGCGAGATCGAGGGCGTGCCCACCATGCGCGAGGGCAAGGTCACGCGCATGGAGCAGTGGCTGGCCGAGCGCCAGCTCACCTGGGCCGACGTCGAGAGCACCTTCTACAGCGATTCGATGAACGACGTGCCCCTGCTCGAGAAGGTCGACCACCCCGTCGCCACCAACCCCGACCCGCGCCTGCGGGCGCTGGCCCAGGAGCGCGGTTGGCGCATACTGGACCTGTTTACTGCACAGCCATGATCAAGAAGTTCATCGACAAACTGCTGGCCAAGGCCGTCCCCGGCAGCACGCGCGGCAAGCCGCGCTTCGGCAAGCGCGAGGAAGTGCCCGCCACCGTGCACGGCATCAACCCCGAGCTGGTGGACCGCCGGGCCGCCGAGGTCGTGGCCACGCTCAAGCAGGCCGGCTACGAAGCCTACATCGTCGGCGGCGCCGTGCGCGACCTGCTGCTGGGCCTGCGCCCCAAGGACTTCGACGTGGCCACCAATGCCACGCCCGAGCAGGTCAAGGGTCTGTTCCGCCGCGCCTTCATCATCGGCAAGCGCTTTCGCATCGTGCACGTGGTGCATGGCCGGGGCCGCGAGCACGAGGTGATCGAGGTCTCCACCTTCCGCGCCTACCTGGACAATGCCGCCGCGGGCCAGGTCAGTGGCAATGAGAAGACCAGCAAACAGCAGCTGTCCAACATGCAGCATGCCGTGGACGCCAGCGGCCGTGTGCTGCGCGACAACGTCTGGGGCCCGCAGGACGAAGACGCCACGCGCCGCGACTTCACCGTCAACGCCATGTACTACGACCCGGTGAGCCAGGTCGTGGTGGACTACCACAAGGGCATCCAGGACGCGAAGAAGAAAACATTGCGCATGATCGGCGACCCGGCCACGCGCTACCGCGAAGACCCGGTGCGCATCATCCGCGCCGTGCGCTTTGCCGCCAAGCTCAGCGCCCTGGGCTTCACCATCGAGGCCAAGACGGCCGAGCCGCTGGTGCAGTCGCAGGCCCTGCTGGCCGACGTGCCGCAAAGCCGCATGTTCGATGAGATGCTCAAGCTCTTGCAGACCGGCCACGCCATCGCCACCGTCGCCCAGCTCAAGAAGCTGGGCATGGCCAAGGGCATCTACCCGCTGCTCGATGTGGCGGTGGAGCGCGCCGACTCGCCCTTCGTGAGCGCCGCCCTGGCCGACACCGACCGCCGCGTGGGCGAGGGCAAGCCCGTGGCACCGAGTTTCCTCTTGGCCTGCGTGCTCTGGGAGGACGTGCGCACCGGCTGGGAAGAGCGCCTGAAGAACCCGCGCCAACACCCGCTGCCAGCGCTGCAGGAGGCCATCGACGAGGTGTTCGACAAGCGCATCGGCGACGTCTCGGGCCGCGGCAAGCTGGCCGCCGACATGCGCGAGATCTGGGTCATGCAGCCGCGCTTTGAAAAGCGCGTGGGCAGCACGCCTTTCGGCATGGTCATGCAGCCGCGCTTCCGTGCCGGCTTCGACTTCCTGCGCCTGCGTGCCGACGTGGGCGAGGTCGGCGAGGCCCTGGCCGAGTGGTGGCAGGACTTCCAGGCCGCCGACGACGACCGCCGCGAGGACCTGATGGACCAGGCGCGCGAGGAGCAGAAGGCGCGCCAGCGCGTGAGCCAGCCCACGGCACGCCGCGTGCCCAAGGCGGCGCCTGCCGGCGAGGGCCAGGCCCCGCAAGCGCCAAAGCCGCGTGCCCCGCGTTCTGCCGCGGCCGACGGCGCCCAGGACGAGGGTGACGACTTCGCGCCCGAGCACGGCGGCGATGCCGTTCCACCCGATGGCAGCGCCCCCAAGAAGCGCCGCCGCCGTCGCCGCAAGCCCACGGGCGGTGGCGGTGAGGGTTCGGCCGCGCCTGCAGCCCAGTGAGCACGGTCTCCCGCATGGCTGTCGCGGCCTTCATCGGCCTGGGGGCCAACCTCGGTGACCGGGGGCCTGCGCTGCAGCAGGCCCTGGCCTCCCTGGCGGCGCTGCCGCACACCCAGGTGCGCCGCGTGTCCTCGCTCTACCGCAGCGCACCGGTGGATGCCGACGGTCCCGACTACCTGAACGCCGTGGCCGAACTGGCCACCGGGCTGCCACCCGAAGAACTGCTGCAGTCCCTGCAGGCCATCGAGGCGGCGGCGGGCCGGGAGCGCTCGTACCGCAACGCCCCGCGCACGCTGGACCTCGATATCCTGCTCTATGGCGATGCCAGCATCGCCACGCCCGGCCTGACCGTGCCGCACCCGCGCATGGGCGAGCGCGCCTTCGTGCTGCTGCCCCTGTCGGAGATCGCGCCCGGGCGTGTCGCACCCGCCCAGCTCGAAGCCGTGGCCGGGCAGCGCATCGAGCGCATGGCCGATCCTGCGCTCTGGCCCCTGGTCACGGGCCGTTGATCAGCCCTTGGGCGGGAGGCGGGCCGCCAGGCCCTGCACCACGACCTCGCTCCAGGCTGCGAAGCCGGCATCCAGCGGGTGCGTGCTGCCACTGCTCCAGCGCACCACAAAGGCCCGGTTGGCCATCTGCGGCAGGTGGCGTGCCAGCGTGGGGCAGGCCGCGCCGTCGATCTGCGCCAGCCGCTCCTGGTGGCCGGTGGCCCAGCCGGCGGGGTCGTCTTCGGGCTGGGGCGCCAACTCCATCGTCACGAAGCTGACCATGGCGGCAATCACCACGTTGTAGGCATCGAACAGGCCTTGCCCTGTGAAGCCGGCCGACTCGAGCAGCGCCAGGATGCGGTCCAGCAGCAGCGGGTTCAGGCTGGTGTTGGACACCAGCTGCGCCCCCAGCACCGGTGCGATGCGCGGGTGCAGCTGCACCGCCTGCCGGTAGCGCGCAAAGAGCGCGCACAGTTCGGCCTGCCAGTTGCCGGCCGGGTCGGGCGGCGCCAGCTCGCCCACCGCCGCGGTCACCGCGCCGGCGATCAGCGCGTTGCGGCCCCCGGGCACATGCCAGTACAGCGCCGTGGGGTAGACGCCCAAGGTGCGCGCCAGGTCGCGCACGCTGAAAGCCTCCACCCCGCGCTGGTCGATCAGCGCCAGCGCAGCCGCCAGCACGCGCTCGCGCGACAGCGGGGGCGCCGGAGTGTCTTGGGAGGTGGCGGGGACAGGGGAGGGCTTGGCGGCGCGGGGCATGGAAGGAAGGCGGCGGGTCGGTGCTTAGCGCGGATTGTCGGGCATCGCGGCGCAGGCCTCCCTTGCCAGCCCAGCCAGACCGGTTCATAATTTATTGTACACCGTACAGGAGATGCCATGAACGCCACCCCGACCCCCCTGGACCAGGCCCTGTTCCAGGCCGTGGAGAACTACCGCGCACGCAACCCGCGCAGCGCCGCCCTGCTGGCCGAGGCCGAGCAATCGCTGCCCGGCGGCAACACCCGCAGCGTGCTGTTCCATGGCCCCTTCCCCTTGAGCATGGCGCGCGGCGAGGGCTGCCGCGTCTGGGATGCCGACGGGCACGCCTACATCGATGCCCTGGGCGAGTTCACGGCGGGGCTCTATGGCCACTCGCATCCGGTGATCCTCGCGGCCATCCAGGAGGCGCTCGCCGGCGGCATCAACCTCTCGTCGCACACGGCGCGCGAGGCAAGGCTGGCAGAGGAGATCCGGCGGCGTTTCCCGTCCATGGAACTGCTGCGCTTTGCCAATTCGGGCACCGAGGCCAACCTGCTGGCCCTGGCCGCTGCCAAGGCCCACACCGGGCGCAGCAAGGTCATCGTGTTCGACGGGGCCTACCACGGCGGCGTGCTCACCTTCGCGGGTGGCGGCTCGCCGATGAACGTGCCGCACGCCTTTGTGCTGGCGCGCTACAACGATGTGGACAGCGTGCGTGCGCTGGTGGCGGAACATGGGCCGGACATCGCCGCCATCCTGGTGGAGCCCATGCTGGGCGCCGGGGGCTGCATTCCCGGCGAGCCGGCTTTCCTGCAGGCGCTGCGCACCCTGGCCGACGAATGCGGCGCGATGCTGGTGTTCGACGAGGTGATGACCTCGCGCCTGTCCTTCGGCGGGCGCCAGGCGCTCCTGTCCATCCGGCCGGACCTCACCACGGCAGGCAAGTACCTGGGGGGCGGCATGTCCTTCGGCGTGTTCGGCGGCCGGCGCGAGGTGATGGAACGCTTCGACCCGCGCCGCCCCGATGCGCTGGCCCATGCCGGTACCTTCAACAACAACGTGCTCTCCATGGCCGCGGGCCATGCGGGTCTGAGCCAGGTGCTCACGGCCGAGGTGGTGCAGGCCCTCAACGCGCGCGGCGAGCAGTTGCGCGAGCGCTTCAATGCCGTGTTTGCGCAGCATGGCGTGGACATGGGCTTCACCGGCATCGGCTCGCTCATGACCCTGCACGCCACCGCGCGCCCGGTGCGCTCGCCCGCCGACCTGCAGGGCACGGACGGCCGGGCCAAGGACCTGCTGTTCTTCGGCCTGCTCGAAGAAGGCGTGTTCATGGCGCGGCGCGGGCTGATAGCGCTCTCCCTGCCCGTGGGCGATGCCGAGTGCGATGCCTTGGTGGCAGCGCTCGATGCCGTGGTCGCTCGCTACCGCAGCGTGCTGCCGATGCGGGCATGAAAAAGGGCCCCGGAAGGGGCCCTTGCAATAGCGAGGCTGGGGCTCAGTCGACCTTTGCGCCAGAGGCCTTCACGACCTGCTGGTACTTGGCGCGTTCGCTGGCCATGAAGCTGTCGAACTGCGCAGGCGTGGTCGCCACGGGTTCGGCCAGCAGCAGCCCGAAGCGGGTCTTGGTCTCGGGCGCGTTCAGCGCGGCCACGAACGCCTTGTTGAGCTTGTCGATCACCGGCTTGGGCGTGGCCGCAGGCGCCACCAGGCCCCACCAGGTGTCGATGGAGAAGTCCTTGAACGTGGCCGACAGCGGGGGCACGCCCGGCAGGTTGGGGCTGGCGGCCAGCGAGGTCACGGCCAGGGCCTTGAGCTTGCCGGCGCGGATGTTGGGCGCGGCGGCGGCCAGGTTGTCGATGTTGAAGTCCACCTCGCCGGCCAGCAGGGCCAGTTGCGCCGGGTTGGCGCCGCGGTAGGGGATGTGCAGCGCGAAGATGCCGGCGCGCTGCTTGAACATCTCGCCCGCCAGGTGGCCGGCGCTGCCGTTGCCGCCGCTGCCGTAGTTGAGCTTGGCAGGGTTGGCCTTGGCGTAGGCGATCAGGTCGGCCAGGGTGTTGATCTTGAGCTGCTCGGCCTTGGCGGCGTTGATCACCAGCACATTGGGCACGCGCACCATCTGCGTGATGCCGGCGAAGTCCTTGCCCGCGTCATAGGGCATGCGGCTGTACAGCCAGGGGTTCACGGCGTGCGTGGCGGTGGCCGAGATGCCAATGGTCAGGCCGTCCGGCGCCGCCTTGGCGATGGCGTCGGCACCGATGTTGCCGCCTGCGCCGCCCTTGTTGTCGATGATCACCGTGCCCAGCGAGTCGCGCACGCGCTCGGCCAGCGCACGCGCCGTCACGTCGATGGGGCCGCCCGGTGCGTAGGGCACGATCAGGCGGATCGGCTGCCCCGAATCCTGGGCCATCGCTGCGTGGGGAAGGGCTGCGGCCACGAGGGCGGCGCCGGCGAGGAGGGTGGTGAGATTTCTGCGGTTCATGGTGCCATTGTGCAAAAAATGGAGCGGCCACTACAAAAAAGAGGGGCCGGCATCGGGAAATACCCCCATCGCCAGGGCTGGGGCCTTCGCCTCAACCGTGCTTGTCCGCCTCGGAAGTGAAGGCGTCGGCGAAGAATTCCTCGGGGGGCAGGCCGCGCTGGGCGCTGTAGGCGTCGCGCGCCGACTCGACCACGATGGGCGCGCCGCAGGCATACACCTGGTGGCCCGAGAGGTCGGCAAAATCGTCCAGCACCGCCTGGTGCACGAAGCCCGTGCGGCCGGTCCAGCCGTCTTCGGGCAAGGCGTCGGAGACCACAGGCACGTAGCGCAGGTTGGGCATCTCGGCCACGCGCGCCTGCACCCAGTCGGCCATGTACAGGTCCTGCGGGCGCCGGCCGCCCCAGTAGAGCACGGTGGGCCGGGTGCTGCCCTTGAACTGCAAGTGCTCGATCAGCGCCTTGGTGGGGGCAAAGCCCGTGCCCGAGGCCAGCAGCACGATGGGCTTGTCCGAGTCCTCGCGCAGGAAGAAGCTGCCGAACGGGCCCTCCACGCGCAGGATCTCCTTTTCCTTCATGGCGCCGAACACATGGTCGGTGAAGCGCCCGCCTGCCATGTGGCGGATGTGCAGCTCCACCCCCGGGGCCTCGCCCTGGGTGTGCGGCGCATTGGCCATGGAGTACGCGCGCCGCGCCCCGTCGCGCAGGATGAACTCGATGTACTGCCCCGCGTGGTAGCGGAAGGTGTCGGCCGCGGGCAGCTGCAGGCGCACCTGCATCACGTCGTGCGACTTCTTCGTGAGGGTGGAGACGCGCACCGGCATCTTCTTGACCGGGTAGGCGCTTTCGTCCGTCACCTGGCGCGATTCGAGCACCACGTCCGACAGGGGCTTGGCACAGCAGGTCAGCACATAGCCGGCGGCCTCCTCGTCGGCGCTCAGTGCCTTGGACTGGTGGTTGGCGTGGAACACGGCGCCGCTCACCTTCTTGCACTTGCAGGAGCCGCAGGCGCCATCCTTGCAGCCATAGGGCAGGCCCACGCCGCTGCGGATGGCCGCAGCCAGGATGGACTCATCGCCCTGGGCGGCAAAGGCGCGGCCGCTGGGCTGCACGGAAATCTGGAACGTGGACGTGGGGGCCGCCTCGGCGCTGGTCATGTTGTGGGTATCCTTGGGACGATCTACTATCTTCTTCGCGGACCCGATTTTGCCTTCAAACCAAAACCCCCTCGGCGCCCTGCCGGCGCGCTTTCGCCGCGAACGCCTGCTGATCGTGGGCTGCGGCGATGTCGGCCAGCGCGTGGTGCGCCAGCTGCAGGCGCCCGGCCGCGCGGCCCCGCGCCTGCGGGTGATGGCGCTCACTTCCAGCCCGGTCCGGGTGGCAGACCTGCGGGCGCGGGGCATCACGCCCCTGGCAGGCAACCTGGACCATGCCGCCAGCCTGCGGCGCCTGTCGGGCCTGGCCACCCGGGTGGTGCACCTGGCACCACCCCCGGGCGATGGCGGAGAGGCCTGGTGGCGCGACCCGCGCACCGTGGCCCTGGCGCGCGCGCTGCGCCTGCGCAGCCCGCCGGCCTCGCTGGTGTATGCCTCGACCAGCGGCGTGTATGGCGACTGCCAGGGCGCGCTGGTGCCCGAGACCCGGGCCCCGGCCCCCGCCACGCCCCGCGCCCAGCGCCGCGTGAATGCTGAACGCGCGGTGCGCCACCTGGGACGCTCGGGCGTGCGCGCCAGCATCCTGCGCATCCCTGGCATCTACGCACCCGACCGCGAGGGCGGCACGCCCGAGGCACGGCTGCGCAAGGGCACGCCGGTGCTGGTGGCCGAGGACGACGTGTACACCAACCACATCCATGCCGACGATCTGGCCCGCGCCTGCCTGCGCGCGCTGTGGCAGGGCCGCGCCCAGCGCATCTACAACGTGAGCGACCACAGCCACCTGAAGATGGGCGACTACTTCGACCTGGCGGCCGACCTCTACGGCCTGCCGCGCCCGCCGAGGTTGCCGCGCAGCACGGCACAGACCGAGTTGCCGCTGGTGCTGCTGAGTTTCATGAGCGAGTCGCGCCTGCTCGACAACGGGCGCATGCTGCACGAGCTGGGCCTGCGGCTGCGTTACCCCAGCGTGGCCGAGGGGTTGCGCGCCTAAGGCCTGCTCCTAACAGGCTGTTGAATATCATCCCCGTAAAACCTGGCGTTCAAGAGCATCGTTGTAGATACTGAGGCCTCGCTCAACAAGGAGTCCAGACGATGCGGGGATCAGATGCGATGCAGGAGTCGCTGTTCACG
>JAESFW010000309.1_pt1 | contig 39530 bp, 30 predicted proteins | sample 9269481 | NCBI WGS metagenome assembly JAESFW01 (sample SAMN14515350, study PRJNA621654) | algae metagenome | isolation source: Lyngbya sp. HA4199-MV5 and co-occurring heterotrophs from soil with... | place: USA: Ahupuaa O Kahana State Park, Hawaii | collected 2009-07-21 | reverse complement strand
TTCGCTCTCCAAAGCAGCGATGAAAGCAGTGGAGCGAAGATTAGAACGCAAGCCGTTGTTACCCAAGTGGGATATCCTGATCCAACCCGCTTAATTTGGTATCTTCTTTGCCGGAAATCACCTAAAAAGGCAAAGAGGGAGAAGGCTAACCGGGCTTTCATGCCAGACGAGTAGAGCTTCATGGGGCGATCGAAAAACTCGCCCAACTCCGAAAAGGCTTCAATTTCTTGTAAGCGACTCTGCACAAAACCGGGTGGAAACCCTAGCAGTTCGGCACTGTAAATGGCATTGGCTCGTCCACTCAGTTCAAAGTTAAAATCCGTGCCTAACTCCAGCAGGGAAAGCACTTTGCCCTCTAACCGATAGCTGCCTTCAGTCGGTTTCAATACGCCCGTAATGATTTTCAACAACGTGCTTTTACCCGCACCGTTCTCGCCCATAATGCCCAGAAACTCACCCCGTCGCACTGCAAAAGAGACGTGCCTGAGTGACCAAAACGGTTGATGATATTGCTGTCTAGGACTAATCCACTCCCGCGCTCGATCCCAGGGATTGCGGTAGATCTTGAAGCACTTGCCCAAACTCTCGACTTGCAGCACTATATCGCTCATACGACATCTCGCACATCGTCTTGCAGCTTGGCATTGACGATCGCCCCCAGCCAAACAAAGAACATGATCCAGGCTGTGATGATGATCCAACTCTGAAGGCTTGGCAGTCGATTTTCAAGCATCACATAGCGAATGGATTCAAATCAAAACATAGGGCGGATTGAGATAGAGCCACGGGTGAATCGCTGGCGGAATCACCGCATCGGGATAAAAGATGGGCATCGTCCAACTCCACAGGGGAATGAGAAACTGGAGGCTTTGCCGGATGTCGGGAAACAGCGTTTGCAGATTTGCCAGCACCAGCTCCATACCGAACCCTAACCCTTGCAGCAAAATTGCCAGCAGCGGTAAGAGCAGGAGGCTCAAACCCAGGTGTCCACCAAACGCAGCACTGAGCGGCAATAATAATATCAGGTAAATGAACAGCAGTAAAAAAGAGGTGACAGCCACCTTCGCCACAAAAATTTCCGGGGGAATCGCTAATCGCTTCAAATAGGTGGCATTTTGCGTAAAGGCATTACCACCCTGCACGATCGCATCGGCAAACGTGCGCCAGGGCAGTAACCCGCTGGTGAGGTAGAGCGCATAGGAATGCCCCTGTGTGCCACGCGAAAGCAGCAGCGAGAACACGATCGTATAGATGATAATTTTGCAGAGGGGATGGATGAGATTCCAAAAGATGCCAATGCCTGTGCCTGCATAGCGAAAGTGCAGTTCATTCCAGGCGTTATGGAGAATGTAACGACGGTAGTGATAAAGGTTATGAATCAACACAGCTTGTTTAATCGCTCAGGTTTCGACATAAAAGTTTGGCTACTCGAAGGTCTCCTGATCCTTGGCTCACTGTGTGACTCTTGTATAGTATCGGAGAGCTTCCTCCTTGAGTAGATTTTGATCGTGAGCGATCGCCCATTGCCCATGACCCCAGCCGACAGCGTGAGTGCCTTCATCCACCTTCTGCAAACGAGAAAGTGGGCGGTTTACTCAACTGACGAGCCTAGCGTACCCGTAGTTTCAATCATCTCTTCTTTCTTCAATGCCCATCAGTACTTTGAAGAGACCTTCCAATCCGTCATCAATCAGACCTTCCAGAACTTTGAGTGGATCATGGTCGATGATTGCTCCAGCGATCCAGCAGCGATCGCACTCTTCCAAAGGTTACCAACCAAGTCCAGCAAAATCAAAACGCTGCAGCATGACGTGAATCAGGGCTTATCAGCAGGCAGGAACACAGCGATCGCCCACGCTCAGGGTAAATACTTCTTCTTCATCGACTTAGACGACCTGATCGATCCCACATACATCGAAAAGTGCGTACTGTTTCTGGAGACCCATCCCGATTTCTCGATCGTCAACTCCTACTCCGTTGGCTTTCAGGCTCAGGAATATTGGTGGCATCACGAGTTTGATCAGCCTGCCCGATTTATTGAACAGAACTGGGTGACAGGTCGCTTGCTCTATCGCAAGTCTGACTTCGATCGCTTGGGTGGCTTTGATGCCGACCTGAAAGTGTATGGCGATTGGGAGCGCTGGTTAAAGGCAATTGTCAACGGACAGAAGGGCTGGACGATACCTGAATACCTGGATTGCTACCGCCGCACTGATTCTGGTTTGTTGGCAACCTTGCTCAACGATCCGATCGAAAACAAGCGAGAAATCGATGTTATTCAAGACCGCTATCGCACCTTTTTCGTCCGCGATCGTTTTCACCCTTTTGCCATCCACAGCCGCCGCTTTGACAGTCAGACAATCCAGTCCGCGATCGCTGTCAAAAAACCGCTGAAACGGTATAGCACTCATAAACGAGTCCTTTGCTTCTTCCCTTTTTTGGAAGTGGGTGGAGCCGATCGCTTCAACTTAGATTTGCTGACACTGCTAGCCGAACGGGGCTACGAGTTCACGATCGCCACCACCTTAAAGTCCAACCATCGCTGGCACCAGCACTTCTATGCTGTCACTCCAGATATTTTTCACTTACCCAATTTTTTAGATGATCAGCACTGGTTGTCGTTTACTCGATACATTCTTGAGTCACGACAAATCGATGTTGTTCTGATCTCCAATTGCTATGTTGCCTACTATTTCTTGCCCCTGCTCCGCCCAGCGTTTCCCAACGTTGCCTTTGTTGACTTTACGCATACGATCGATCCGGGTTGGCGTGGCAATGGCTACCCCAGGCTTTCCTGTCAGTTTAGTCAATGGCTCGACTATCAGGTTGTTACATCTAAGTTTTTAGCAACGGTTTACCAGCGCGCGATCGATCCAGAGAAATTGAGAGTTTGCTATACCAATATTGATGCTGAGCGATGGGTGCGCGATCGCCAGAAGCGTCAGCAACTACGGTCAACATTGAACCTTGCCGATGAAACGGTAGTGCTGCTGTTTCCTGCCCGACTGGTTGAGCAAAAACGTCCGCTCTTTCTCGTCGATCTGGTTAAAGCGCTGAGTGTTCACACTGCGTCGATCGCAGTCATCGTAATCGGTGATGGAGAGTTGCTGCCTGACCTGACAGCCAAAATCAGCCACCTGAAGCTGGAGCCTTACGTTCACCTCCTCCCTCCGGCTGCCCCAGCCGAAATGCTCGCCTTCTACTCTGCCGCTGACATTTTGCTGTTGCCATCAGCCTACGAAGGCGTGTCCCTCTCAATTTACGAAGCAATGGCAATGCAACTCCCCGTTGTTGCGTCAGAGGTGGGAGGACAAGCAGAATTAGTGACTCCTGGAACGGGTTTTCTTGTGGCTAAAGGCAAGGGTGATGAACAGGAGGTGCAAGCGTATTTACAGGTATTGCTGCCACTCATTCAGAGTCAGTCGCTCCGTCAGCAAGTGGGCGATCACGCACGTCAGCGCATCGTTGAATCTTTCAGTTTGGCAAGGATGGCTGACCAGATGGAAGCGATTTTTGAAGAGGCGATCGCTCTATGTCAGACTAAGCCCAACGTGGAAGTGGAGTGGGCGATCGCGGCAGAGATGCTGTTGATGGCTCTAGAATACCTGCACCAGGAGCAGTCCTTCGGCAATTTGTGGCAAGAAAAGCGCTGGCTGGAACGAGAAAGAGACCAGCTACGGCAAGAGAAGCAACGCTTGGAAGCAGAACGGCACGAACTGGCGTGGAAAAAGCGAGCGATGGAAACGTCTAAGTTTTGGCAGTTGCGAAAACGGTGGTTCAAGCTGAAGCGGTGGCTGCGATTCACTCAAGAAGAAGAAATCTAGGTAGTGCAATTCTCTGAGGCGGATCTATTACAGATCATTCCAGCCAAACTTCATCTCCAAATACTCTTCTAATTCTTGATTATGTTTGTAAAAGAAATCAAACAAAATCTTTCGTAATTCATGATCAACAATCGGATAAGATCCCAAATTCAATTTTGGATAACTGATTAAATCACAGTCTGAGACACCCAGAAACTTGAAAACTCTGCTTAACGTCTCGGAAGGCGTATTATAGAGTTCTTCACTTTTCAGAATGAGAAGCTGATCTTTAGGAAAAAATGACATCCACTTCTTTAGGAAAGGTAGATAAAGGCTGAACCAAAGATAGCCTCGTTCTGTTTTCCAGTAAATCTCGTTAATCTGCTCAAGGCTCTCTGCATTTCCTAAAATGGCTATCTCATCCGCGATCGCTACCTCTAAAGTACGATGATCCAAGCCTGCTTTTGAAGACATATAGAATTGAGAAATCGTTCTAGCAACTGGATTCCTGAGTAGAGTAATTAATTTGATCAGAGGGAAAGCATTAAAGACTCGTTCTTCTGCTCCAAGTTTTCCTAAGTACCAGGGAGTTGATTCGCCTGTTAAAAACGTCTCCTTCTTGAATGAGCGTGGAGGGAATTGAGCCAAATACCAATCGAGTCCATACTCATATCGTTCATTAAAAAATTGTATTTCTTTCTCATGTGGATTAATAATTTGAGGATGTTGTGATAGATAGTGAAAGAGAGAGGTAGTTCCTGCCTTACCTACGCCAATGATTAAATAGTCGATAACCGTTTGCTGCTGAGATATTTTTTTCTCTGCTGATATTTGGTAATTTGATTTTAGCCATGCACGTCTATAAGCCTGGATTGCTTCAGGCAATCTATTCTGTTTCGTCAGTATGTCTCCCAATACTGCATAAGCCAGACGATGAATCTTAGGAAGTCGTATCACTTGCAAATAGAGGTTGGCTAGTGACCCCAACTCATCGATTTCAGGCAAGACAAAATACTGAATTGTAAAATGAGGAAACTGTAAGCTTGGCTCTAGATAAATGGCTTTAGAACTTAGCTTCAAAGCGTTATTCCAATCTTCTTGCTGTGCAAGCGCAGATGCCAGAATAAGAGCATCTCTCCACGTTGTAGCATCAGTCTTACTTCTCAATTCTTCCAGCGGCTTTACAACATCCGCCAAAACTGCAAAAGCTGCTTCTAAAGTCAAAGTTTTTGAAAAGGATTCCAGTAAAGACTCTCTTTCTTTTTCGTTAAAACCTAATCGAGCGAAGACTTTGGCTAAAGCTTCAAAAGCCATCTTCGATCGGGGCTGAACTTTCAAGGCTTTTTGATAGGTTTCAAGGGTTTTCTCTAAATTACCTCCTTCATCGTAAAGTTCAGCTAACTGATGATAAATGACATCGCTGCGTGGATTAATTAGCAACGCTTTCTGATAATGCTCAATTAATTTAACCAGTTGTTCATCACTAGACATACTTCCTCAAAAAATGTAGAACTTCTTTGAAATCTCAAAAGCTTTTTCTAGCTGGTTTTCAGATAATGGACCATGACGTCTCCCTGCTAAAGCATGACTAATGACTCTCCCTTAAAGAATAGTGGCATAATCTTATGGCTAACTGGACTCAGCGGAGCAGGGAAGACGACGATCGCCCAGCACCTAGAGCATAAACGACAAGAACGCGATCGCCCAGTTGAACGGTTAGACGGGGATGCTATTTGTCAGAATCTTTCAAAAGGGCTGGGCTTTAGCCGCGAAGACCAGGATACCAATGTCCGTCGCGTTGGCTACGTCGCAAACCTCCTCAGCCGCAATGGAGTCATTGTCATCGTGGCTCTGATCAGTCCCTATCGTTCTATTCGAGATGAACTCCGCTCAACGCTCAACCACTTCGTTGAGATCTATATCAACGCACCACTAGAGGTGTGTGAAGCCAGAGATGTGAAAGGGCTGTATGCTAAAGCACGATCGGGTCAGATCAAATCTTTTACAGGCGTTGATGACCCCTACGAAACACCACTCAACCCTGACATCACCTGCTACACTGCCGCAGAAACGGTAGAGGAGAACGTTGCTAAAAAAAATCATGACTTGGCTGGAGAGTGAAGGCTATTTACAAGGATCAGAAAGTTTTGCTTCTGCCAACGGCGATCGCGAGTCTCAGCCGCTATCACCATGAAACTCTTCTTGATCGCCAGCGAATGTCCTCCCGTGCCAGGTGGGATTGCCACTTATATTGGCAACGCAGCCGCGATGTTTGCTGATGCTGGACACGACATCACCGTTTTTGCCCGCAGCCAGCAATCGGGTATTGAACAGCAGGGACATTGCACCTTCATCAAAATTGCACCTAAAGACGTGCATCTCCTGGCTCCAACGAGAGCGCATCCCCTGTCTGAACGTCATCCTGCCTTTCCTTACAACGTCATGGGTTATTGGGGAGCCTTGAGTTACCAGCTCGCGGAAGCTGTGATTGATCACATTCGTGAATATGGAAAACCGGATGCTATCGAAAGCGAAGATTTTAGCGGCATCGCTTACTTTCTCATGCAGCGAAAACTTATTGGATGTCCAGAACTAGAAGGAGTGCCGATCGTTCTCACCCTGCACAGTTCTCAGTACATGCTCTATCCTGCTGACCAGATGCCCAGCTATCGGCTTGCTGATTACTGGGTCGGTCGGATGGAAAAGCTTTGCACCTTGGCGGCAGATGGTATTGTGGCACCGACTCAATACATTGCGAATCAGGGGATCGCCGCATTAGGTGCCAACTTAGACATTGAAATCATCCCGTTACCTGCCTCCAAACAACTTCTGCACACAGATCAACTTCCTCCTGTTCAACCGACACCGGGCGATATTGTGTACTTTGGACGACTCGAAGTGCGGAAAGGCATTCTGCCATTAGTCGAAGCCTGTAGTCGATTGTGGGATGCCGGGGTTGAGTTTCAATTGACGGTGATCGGCGGTGACACCTGGTATCACCTCCAAGGCTGCCACATGAAGACGTACTTGCAGCAGAAGTATCGACGCTACCTTGAGTCCGGTCAACTCATCCTCTCCCCACCCCTGGCTCAAACTCAACTCTACGATCGCATTGCTAAAGCCTGGTGTGTAGTGCTTCCTTCACTCTGGGAGAACTTCCCCAACACTTGTTTAGAAGCCATGCTGCTGGGAAAGGTGATCTTGGCAAGCCCCGGCGTTGGTCATGTTGAGATGCTCAGGACTACTAAAGGAGAGGCAGGCATCCTTTTTGATTGGAACGTGCCCGGTGATTTTGAGCAGCAACTCAAACAAATTCTGGCATTCACTCCTGAAGACATTTTGCAAGCAGGGCAGCAGGCACGTACTTTGATATTGCAGATCGCCGGACATCCCCAGGTACTCTCGCAACGACTGATGTACCTGGAAAAAGTCATCGATCGCCACACCAAAAGAACGCTCTTCCCATCTTTAAACTATCCACCGCACGGTTATACTCCCCTTCCTCAAAGCTCAACTAGCGAGAGCATTATTCAAGGCAGAGTTTCCGTCTGCATTCCCTTCTACAATCACGGTCAGTTCATTGCAGAAACGCTAGAGTCGGTTTACGCCTCAGACTACCCAGATCTCGAAGTGCTGTTGTTGGACGACGGCAGCACTGACCCGCAGAGCCTGAGCAAACTGGCAAAGCTTCAAAGCCATTACCCAGACCTGAAGGTGATTCGTACCCAGAATCAAGGGGTTGCCACCGCTCGCAATCAGATGGCTGCGATCGCCAGCGGTGAATATATCGCGTTTCTGGACTCCGACGATAAAGTATCGCCCACCTTTTATACTCAAGCCGTCAAAGTATTAGACCAGTACCAAAACGTGGGCTTTGTCGCCTCCTGGCTCCAAGAATTTGGTAATTCCCAAAAAGTCTGGCTTGCCTGGAATCCCGAATTTCCCTACTTGCTCTGCCACAATATGGTGGGCGTGTGTACCGTCGTGCGAAAGTCTGCCTACTTAGCGGTGGGCGGTATGAAACCAGCCCTAGCCGAAAACCTGGAAGACTATGAGTGCTGGCTTAGCTTGTGTGAGCAAGGCTGGGTAGGAGTGGTTTTGCCAGCACTGCATTACTTCTACCGGATTCGCCCCACATCCCGCTTAGGCACTAGCAATCGGGAGCAACTGTTGTATTTGTATGAGGCGATCGCGCGTCTCCATCCAGACCTGTACAGCAAGTACGGCAGTGAAATCTATCACCTACTGAACCAAAATGGTGCTTCCTGGCTGTGGGATCACCCGTCTCGCAACGCAGCGATCGCAACGACAGATCTGACGGGTATGGAAATTCTCATGCTAGCCGTCAACAAGTTAAAGCGTATGCGGAGCGACGGTGGTATTGCTTTAATCTTCAGGAAGTTGCTACTCTTAGCGCGATCGCGTCTTCGCCGAGAATGACAGTGCCAAGCTTAACAACCTGTATATCTGCATCTGAACAACTTTGGCAGAACCATCTGTACCAATCCTTGTGCAACATCAAAAATTCTTCAGTTAATTTGCCTATACGGGAAAAAATGACAGCCTTCTTGCACAGCAGGACAGTGCCAATGGGTGAACAACTGCATAGGCTCGTACTAGACTGCTGGCGTAGTATAGAACTTTATTTTTTCTGCTAATTTCATCTTTTCGCAAATACGCCTTTTTAGTATAAAACTTTAACTTTTTGCCGCTCTAAATAACCAACGAATTAATAGGCATTTCGCAGCTTTTCAGTATAGGAGATTATTTAATGGATACAGCAAAAACGGTCATGCAGCGGAAGTTAAATGGTTAATGGATAGTAATAGTGGCGATCGCACCGTTTAGTCTAGAGCGCTCGGCAGGGTGCGATCGCCGAAAAACCTATGATGTGATGGTTTCACTATTGACGTTGGGGGCTGTCAGGTCGATCGCGCTGGTAACTTGAAGCGCGAGGGTGTGAACTGTTTCAAGATCAGCCGTCATGGCATGTAGTGGTCCATCAACGAGTAGGGATGCCAGCCCATGCACCAGACTCCACACCGAAATGGCGACCGTATCACGATCGCGCTCCTCCAGATGAAATTCATTAATCACCTCTAGCAACACCCGGAAGACTGGCGTGCAGGTTGGGTTTTCATCTTCTAAAGGGGAACCCATCTCAGGGCGAAACATCAGCCGAAATTCATCGGGGTGTTGCACCGCATACATGACGTAGGTGACCCCGATCGCCTGTAGTTTTTCATGCGGAGTCGTCTTTCCTTGAAGGGCATTATGGGAGGCGCGATCGAGGCTCTGAAACCCGTGAGAAACCAGTTCTTGAATCAGATCAGCCTTGTCTTTGAAGTGATGGTAGGGCGCACCAGAACTCACCCCAGCCCGTCGCGCCACTTCCCGCAACGTAAGCGCTTCAATGCCCGCTTCTTCCATCACGGTGCGTGCTGCCTCCAGGAGAGCCAGTCGCAGGTTGCCGTGGTGATAAGTATCGGGTCTTTTGGTGGGTTTTGGCGGCACGAGCGTAGCTCAAAAATAGATCTTGACATTGCTTAGATTCTACCGCATCTTAGTAGTGTTCAGATTCTAAGCGGTGTTTAGATTAGTTCGGTCAACCAGGAAGGTATTCATGCTTTTGTCTTCTAAAAATGTTCTGGTCTTTGCAGCAACGGGTGCGATCGGTCGTGAAGTCGCTCGTAAATTTGCCCGTGAAGGGGCGCAGGTTTGGGTGTCGGGACGCAACGCTGAGTTTCTAGACGCATTGGTGAAGCAGATCGCAGACGAGGGCGGCACTGCCAAGGCGGATGTGGTCGATGCGACGGATGCAAAGGCGGTGACAGACTATGTGGCTCGGATTGCGACGATCGCAGGGTCAATCGATGCGGTTTTCAACGGCATTGGTGGGCGACCCATCGATCTGGGCTATCCAGAACCATCAACAACAGTTGCCTTAAGCCAATTTTTGAAGCCGCTACAGCTTATTTTGGGTTCGACGTTTCTCACCTCGCGCACGGTGGGGGCACAGATGATGCAGCAGGGCAGTGGGTCGATCGTGACGCTTTCAGCCACTTTGAGCAGCATGACAGCGGCAAATATGGCAGGCATCAGCGCGACCTGTAGTGCGATTGAAGCCATCACACGATCGCTGGCAGGAGAGTTTGGTCGAGCTGGCGTGCGCGTCAACTGTGTACGTGGCTCTGCTATGCCAGAAACCCGCACCATTCAGGAAACCATGGCAGGGCAACGACGCATTTTTGGCGAGATGCCGCCCATGTCACTGCCTCCCCTCGGTCGCCCGATCTCGGTGGCAGAGACGGCTTCCACAGCGGCATTCCTCGCTTCTGATGCATCAAGCGGCATGACTGGGCAGGTGGTTACGGTATGTGCGGGTGCCTTTGTCGGCTAATGACATTCGCTTAAAACTTACACAAATCTCGGAGGTTTGAACCAGGTCTTCAGCATTGTGACCAATCGATCGGCTTAAACCTCCGAGGTTTTAGTACCTCACCTGCTTTTTGTCAAAACCTTATCGGGGCAGTCTCCATGGCAAACATTGATGATCATCCCACAGTCCGCTGGTGGCGTGAACAGCTTGTTGCATCACCGCGTGCCAAGCTGAATGCAGATTCGCTGCGATCGCTCTGCCTGGAAGCAGGAGCCGACGATGTTGGTTTTGTTGAATTGAATCGACCCGCGATCGCCGACCAACGGGCAGACATCTTAGCCGCTTTTGCCCCGACCCAGGCGTTGATTAGCATTGTCTGTCGCATGAATCGGGAAAATGTGCGAACACCAGCGCGATCGGTTGCTAATGTGGAATTTCACGCGAACTACGAGGAGGTGAACACGGTCGCACGGACGATCGTCAAACGGCTCGATGAGATTGGGGTGAGAGCCTTGTATCCATCAGCAGGGTTCCCGATGGAGATGGATCGCTTTCCAGGTAAGGTTTGGGTTGTGTCTCATAAACCTGTAGCGGTGGCAGCCGGGTTAGGTCACATGGGGCTGCACCGCAACGTGATCCATCCCAAGTTTGGTAATTTCATTTCACTAGGCACAATCTTAATCGACACAGAGGTGACAGACTACCATCAACCGATTGATTACAATCCCTGTATCGACTGCAAACTCTGCGTGGCGGCTTGTCCCGTCGGCGCGATCGCCTCGGATGGTCACTTTAACTTCTCTGCCTGCTACACCCACAACTATCGTGAGTTGATGAGCGGTTTTACCGATTGGGCAGAGACGATCGCCGACAGCAAAAATGCCCACGCCTACCGTCAAAAAGTGAATGGTTCAGAATCAGCTTCTATGTGGCAAAGCTTATCGTTTAAAGCCAATTACAAAGCGGCTTATTGTGTTGCGGCGTGTCCGGCGGGGGAAGATGTGATTGCACCATTTTTGAGCGATCGTCCCGGCTTTGTGCGAGACATCATCAAACCCTTGCAAGAGAAAGCCGAACCCATCTATGTGGTGCCAGGGTCAGATGCCGAAGCTTACGTGGCTCGTCGCTTTCCCCATAAAACCATCCGGCGTGTGAGTAGTGGCATTCGCCCTTCATCCATTCCTGGCTTTCTCTTTGGGTTGCCGCTGTTGTTTCAGCGCGACCAGTCCAAAGACTTAAGTGCGGTCTATCATTTCACATTCTTTGGGGCAGAAGCGCATCAAGCCACCGTGACGATTCACGATCGCGCCGTAAAAGTTGAACAGGGGCATGTAGGAACGTCCGATTTGGCGATCGTGGCAGAGAGCGAAACCTGGCTGGGGTTTCTGGCAAAAGAGCGAAACTTAATTTGGGCATTGCTGCGGCGCAAAATCCGCCTCAAGGGCTCTCCCAGACTGCTTCAGGCATTTGGCAAATGCTTTCCAGCTTGATAGGGCTAGCACCAGTTTGCCTTAAAAAAGCGTCCATCCTTGCCACAATGGGAGATGTTGTCGCTCTGGTAGCTTGTGGTAACTGTAACGGTGGAAGCGATTCTCGATCGCGCTCTAAACGGGTACGAACTGTCGTGGGAAGATGGCGTAGTGTTGCTGAAGGCGCGATCGGCAGAGGCGATCGATCGCATTCGCAGAACGGCGGATACGCTCCGACATCAGCAATCGGGCGATGTTGTCACTTATGTGATCAACCGCAATATCAATTTCACCAATATCTGTGAGCAGCACTGTAGCTTTTGTGCGTTTCGGCGGGATGAGGGCGATGAAGGTGCCTACTGGCTCAATCTGGAACAGATGCTGGAGAAGGCGACGGATGCGGTACAGCGTGGCGCAACGGAACTTTGTATGCAGGGCGGTTTGAATCCTAAGGCAACGCTCAACGGGTCGTCGTTGTCCTATTACTTGCGAATTGTGGAAACGCTGAAGGACAAATTTCCTCAATTACATCTGCATGCCTTCTCGCCTCAGGAAGTGCAGTTTATCGCCAGAGAAGATGGGTTGAGCTATGCGGATGTCATTGCAGCACTCCGGGATGCAGGTGTGGATTCGCTGCCTGGAACGGCGGCAGAAGTGTTGAATGACGAGGTACGGCGCGTCTTGTGTCCTGAAAAAATCGATACCGCAACCTGGCTAGAGATTGTCGGTATTGCGCATCAGCAGGGGTTACATACCACCAGCACCATGCTGTCGGGGCACATTGAAACGCCAGAACAGCAGATGCGCCATTTGGACTTGTTGCGATCGCTCCAACGATCGTCCCTCGCCAAAGGCTACCCCGGCATCACCGAGTTCATCCTGTTGCCCTTTGTAGGACAGGAAGCGCCCAAACCCCTGCGCCGTCGAGTAGGACGCGATCAACCTGTCCTTGCCGATGCCCTACAGCTCACGGCTGTAGCCCGCATTTTTCTAGGACGCTGGATTCCCAACCATCAGCCTAGCTGGGTCAAACTGGGTCTCGCGGGTGCCACAGAAGCCCTGACCTGGGGCTGCAACGACCTCGGCGGCACGCTCATGGAAGAGCACATCACCACAATGGCAGGCGCACAGGGCGGTACCTGTATGGAGGTAGAGACGCTGGTAGGGTCGATCGCGTCGCTCGATCGACCCTATCGGCAGCGGGATACGCTTTATGGGGTTGTTGGTTGTTAGTTTTTGGTTGTTAGTAAAGAAGGCAGAGGGCAGAAGGCAGAAGGCAGAAGGCAGAGAAGCAAGGGGAGCAGAAGAGGCAGCTAAAACTCAAAACTCCTAGGCTGACCGCTGACCGCTGACGGCTAACCGTTTGATCAACGCAGAACTCTTCTCCCCTGCTTCCCCTGCTCCCCTCCCCTCTCTCCTCTCTCCTCTCTTCCCGCAATCTTCCTCCCCCGTTGTGCGTCAGGTTTGCTAAAGTGGCAGGGGCATTGCTTGTGCTGTCTCGATAGGAAAGCCCCCTCTCATGATCAAAAAGAAGAAGCCGTCCCTACTGCTCCCGATCGGGGCTGCTGTACTGCTGGTAGGTGGGGGTGCTGCTGCCTACTGGGTGCTGACAAAGGGAGGCATTGGCTCAGGAGATTTACCTGTGGGGGCAGAGGTGATTCCGCAGGATGCGCTGATGACGCTGTCGGTTTCGACGGATCCGGGGCAGTGGCAGCAGTTGCGCGAGTTTGGTACGCCTCAGAGTCAGGCAGCGTTTGATCAAAACCTGGTGCAACTACGCAATCGCCTCCTCACTGCCAATGGCTATGACTACGAGAAAGATATTCAGCCCTGGATTGGGAAGGAAGTCAGCATTGCGCTGTTAGCCCCACCAGCGGCACCGAATGCCGCGCCTGTGTTACCAAAACCTGTGGCGATCGTGGTCTTGCCGATTCAAAATCCGCTCCAGGCAAAGCAACTGCTCGAAAAGCCGCGATCGCAAACGGCAGGCAAGCTCGTCGATCGCACCTACAAAGGTTTCCAAATTAAAGAAACGCAGGGCAAAGCAGAGAATTTTTCGGTGACGGTGTTTGATGGGAAGCTGTTGGTGGTGACGACTGACCCGAAGGTGATGGATCGGGCGATCGACACCTATAAAGGAGAACAGGGTCAAAGAGCGCTGAAAACCATTCCCGGCATCGCGCAGGCATTAAGCAAGATTCAAACGACACAAACATTTGGGCAGCTATACCTCAATGTGCCAGCCGCCACAGCCTTTACATTAGCGACAACTGGTAAGGCAGCAGATGCTTCAAAGACGGCTCCTATGTCAGAAACGCAGGGCGTAGCGGCAACAATGAGTCTTGAAGCAGAAGGTATGCGTTTTAAGGGCGTTACCTGGTATAAGCCTGACAGTCAGAAAACGTATCAGGTAGAGAATAAGGCAAAAACGATGCCCGATCGCTTACCTGCAAACACTCTCTTGATGGCATCGGGAGGGAATTTAAGGCAGTTTTGGCAAAACTATAATCAGGGTGCAACCGCGCTTAACTTCGCGTTGCCAAATAGCAAACCCAGTGAATCAGACTGGTTACAAAAGGCTTTAAAGTCAACCATTAATATGGATCTGGAGAAAGACTTTCTTGCCTGGATGGATGGTGAGTTTGCTGTCGCGATGACCAATGTGCCTGACGGAAGCCCCTCTGGGTTGCCGTTTAATCTGCTGTTTATGGTGAAATCGAGCGATCGCAACGCGACAGAAGCGACCCTAAAACAACTCGACCAGACGCTAGCAGACAAGTACAAATTCAAAGTGGAAGAGGCGAAAGTCGGCGATCAAGCCGTTACAAACTGGACACTCCCCACGATCGGGTTTGCCGTCACCCACGGTTGGTTAACCGATAATGTGGCGTTTATTGCCCTGGGGTCGCCTAATGTTTCGGTGGTCAACGATATTCTGCCGAAACCCGCCGCCTCCCTGGGTGCCAGTCAACCGTTTAAAGCCAGTGTGCCCGCTGACCCGAATCCCAACAACGGTAACTTTTTTGCCAATCTGGATCTCTACAAGGCGAAGAAGCTTCCCTTACCGCAACTGCCGCTGGGGAATCAGAATTTGCTGGATGCTGTGCGATCGATCGGGGTGACAGCCGCCATTAGCGACGATCGCAGTACCCGCTACGATGTCTCGCTGCTGCTGCAAAAAGCGGGCAAACCTGCACCACTGCCGAGTCCTACCGTGCCGTCGAGTACGCCATCCCCCAGCAACAACCCGGCGTTAGAGCTTCCGTCTGTCCCGTCGCCAGTGCCCTCGCCTTAACGCGTTCAAAGTGAGCATTACCCTCAAAACGCTTCACAAGAATCGTAGGATAGAGAGAGGCATTGGTTCAACGCCCGGAGAGAACACGGCATGGATTTGGTTAGACTGCAAACAATTTTTGATAACGCGTCCTTCGCCATCCTCCTGGTGACGGCGCTGGTGTATTGGGTGGGCGCTGCCTTTCCCCGTGTCCCGTATCTTGCCATGCTGGGAACAACGGGCATGGCGATCGCCAACCTGTGTATTGCCGCTCTTTTGGGCGCACGCTGGTTAGAGGCAGGCTATTTTCCACTTAGCAACCTGTACGAATCGCTGTTTTTTCTTACATGGGGCATCACAGCCGTTCATCTCATTGCCGAAAACATGAGCGGTAGCCGTCTTGTCGGTGTAGCAACGGCTCCCGTAGCCATGGGCATTACGGCATTTGCAGCCCTGACCTTGCCCAAGGATATGCAAGCCTCTGCGCCACTGGTGCCAGCATTGAAATCCAACTGGCTGATGATGCATGTGAGCGTGATGATGCTCAGCTACTCCACGCTGATGGTAGGGTCGCTGCTAGCGATCGCCTTTCTGGTCGTCACACGCGGTCAAAACATTGAATTGCGCGGCAGTTCGGTGGGGACAGGTGCCTATCGCGATCGCACCTATCAATTACGCCGTGAAGGAGAACTGGTCGTCCCTGCATCGACGTTCTCAACGGCACCAGCCGAATTAAATGGGTCTGCCACTGCCGTACTGGATGCACCAACTGCTACGACTGCCATTCCTCTTTCACCTCAACGGTTGAGCCTTGCCGATACGCTCGATAACATTAGCTATCGCATTATTGGCTTGGGCTTTCCACTCCTGACGATCGGCATTATTGCAGGCGGCGTGTGGGCAAACGAAGCGTGGGGTTCCTACTGGAGTTGGGATCCCAAAGAAACCTGGGCACTTATCACCTGGCTTGTCTTTGCCGCCTACCTGCACTCCCGCATCACCAAAGGCTGGCAAGGTCGCCGCCCCGCACTCCTGGCAGCAGGCGGCTTCGTCGTCGTGTGGGTCTGCTATTTGGGCGTAAATTTGCTAGGCAAAGGACTGCATAGCTATGGCTGGTTTTTGTAGGAAGGCAGAGGGCAGAAGGCTAAAGGCTAAAAAGCTGACTCCTGACTCCTGACTCCTGACTTAACCCAAAACTCATAACTCCCCTCCTCCCCCCTCTCCCAATGGATAACCAATTTGAACCGCTGAATAACGACGAGGTGCTGTTTATCAACGTGGGTCGGGTGCTGATGGTCAACCCTACCTTTAAAGTAGGCGAGTTTATTGATGCACTGGCTCAGGCGATTAGCGATCGTGAAAGCGATTGGTCTGATGACAACGAAGGCTGGTTTGGCGAAGGGTTGCCCTGTGAAGCACTCCGCTTTGGCACTCCGGGCTGGCAGCGTGGACGTGTTCGCATTCGCCTGGAGTTTGTGCCCGAAACGAGCAAGCCTAAAATGCTGGATGTGCCCCGTGAGAAACCTTCTCGCCGCCCTGAGAAACCAGACCCCAAATTTGACGACGTTTACGGCGATGTAGACGACGATTACTAAAATCCATATAAGCGTTGCTGTTGAGAGGTTAGCACTATGAGTCGGATTGTTTTTACAACGATCGGCTCTTTAGGCGATCTGCATCCCAAACTGGCGATCGCGCTTGCCTTACAATCGCGTGGGCATACGGTAATCATTGCCACCCACAAAGAGTATCAGAGCAAAATCGAAGCGCTGGGGCTTGGGTTTCATCGGATGCGCCCCGACAACACTGCGCTCAATGATCCTCAAGAGATGGCGCGAATGATGGATTTGAAAACGGGGACTGAATACGTCATCAAACATTGGGTTTGTGCCAGTTTGCGGGAAACCTATGCTGATCTACAGCAGAGTGCTCAAGATGCGGATTTGATCATTACAGGCGAAGGTGTCGTCGCGGCTCGACTGGTGGCGGAGAAATTAGGCATTCCCTGGGTGTTTGCGGTACTCCAACCTGCGTCCTTTCTCTCTGTTTACGATCCATCCGTTCTCCCAGTGCTACCATTTTTAGCGAAACTGCGCGGGCTGGGTGCTGTTGCAAATCGAGGCGTAATTCAGTTACCAAAAATTATGGCGAAGTCCTGGGCAGAACCGATTCATCAACTACGCCGCGAACTTGAGCTACCGCCCTTGACTGGTAGCCCCTTCATTAATGACAAGTATTCTCCCTATTTAGTGCTGGCGATGTTCTCATCAGCCTTTGCCAAGCCTCAACGGGATTGGGCACCTAACACAGTGATAACAGGGTTTCCTTTCTACGATGGCGGCGATCGCATGCCAATGGCTCCAGAACTTCAGCAATTTTTAGATGCAGGCGACCCCCCGATCGTGTTTACGCTGGGTTCAGCAGCGGTGATGGCTCCTGGTCATTTCTATGAAGAAAGCATCCATGCGGCAAACCTCTTACAGCGACGAGCCGTATTGCTCATTGGTAAGAATGCTCCGCCCACCAATCTTCCCGAAACCGTTCTGGCAGTGAACTATGTACCGTACTCGCAGATTTTCCCGCGTGCCTGTGCGATCGTCCATCAGGGTGGGATTGGCACGACGGCTCAAGCGTTACGGGCAGGTTGTCCAACGCTGGTAATGCCTTACAGTCATGACCAACCAGACAACGCGGCAAGAGTCGAGCGTTTGGGCACATCACGAACCATTCCCCGCAAACGCTATGTCGCTGCACGAGTTGCCAAAGCGTTACGCGCCTTGCTAGAAGACCCTCGGTATGCCACTAAAGCGGACGCGATCGGGCGTATCATTCAAGCTGAAGATGGGGTTAGGATGGCGTGTGATGCGATCGAAAAACAGCTTCAATCTGTATCAACTCTACGGTGAGGTAAAAATTGATGCAGAGAACCGATACCACGTCATTCCTCGCACCCGACCAAGTGAAAGATAGCTGGAGCTTTTTAGAGGTTTGGGTAGATCCAATGCAATCACCTCCCTATGTGCTGCTGTTGCTCGGTGACACAGAAGGGTGCTACATTTTTGACCCCGCTGAGCGCTATCAGGTTGTGAAAGCCTTTCAGAGCTATGAAGCAGCCCAAACCTGGCTCTTAGAAGATGAGTTTGAACCGCTGGAAGGACGGTTAGCTAGCTCCGAGATTCACCAGACGACATGAACTCAAGGCTGTGAGGGCTGCTCTCTGAATTGAGTATTTCACTTTATGATTGAACCTTCAAGCGATTTCTAGCCGATCGTAGAAGGATGAGGCGCAATGCCATGCAGACTACGCCCAAGGACATCTGGACACCCCTGCACGCGCAGTTGCATCGCACGCTGAAGGAACGGCAGCTTTTAGAACGCAGTCAACGGGTTTTGGTCGCAGTGTCGGGTGGGCAAGATTCGCTGTGTCTGGTCAAGCTGTTGCTGGATCTGCAAGCGAAATGGGGATGGGAGTTGGCGATCGCGCATTGCAACCATCGCTGGCGTGCTGACTCCGACGCAAACGCTGACTACGTGCGGCAACTTGCCCAAACCTGGCAGTGTCCTTATCACCAACAGACCGCTGAAGCCGTTGCTACCAGTGAGGCAGCGGCGAGAGATTGGCGCTATGAGGCACTGACTACGATCGCCCATCAGCACAACTATGCCAGCATCGTAACCGGACATACCGCCAGCGATCGGGCAGAAACCCTCCTGTACAATCTCGTGCGCGGCAGCGGTGCCGATGGACTGCAAGCCCTGGTTTGGAAGCGCCCCCTCACGCCTGAGATTCAATTAGTCCGTCCACTGTTGGCTCTCACTCGCACCGAAACTGGACAATTTTGCCAGGATGCCCAGCTACAAGTTTGGGACGATACAACTAATCATGACCTGACCTACGCCCGCAATCGCATTCGTCAAGAGCTTTTGCCCTATCTGCAAACGCACTTCAATCCGCAGACAGAATATGCCCTGTCCCAAACCGCCGAACTCCTCCAGGCAGACGTTGAGTATCTGGAAACGCAGGCAACAGAGTTATTGCAACAGGTACAGCATCCCGATCGCCCAGGACTTGATCGCTCTCTGCTCAAGGAATCTCCCCTTGCCCTTCAACGTCGCGTCGTGCGTCAATTTCTCCAGCAAACCCTACCCTGCGCTCCCAACTTTGACCACATTGAGAAAGTAGTCGGTTTAATGACCGCACCCAACCGATCGCAGACTGATCCCTTTCCAGGTGGCGCGATTGCTTACATCGAAAGCAGTTGGATCTGGCTTACGTATTAACTGATCGCACGATTCTATCAGTAGCTTCGTAATTAGAGTGGGTAGACTTCTTCGTTAAAACCCTACGAGCTAGCTTATGGTAGCCATTGTTTCTTCAATATCACTATCCGAAAATCCAAGCAGTTTTCCCACTTGCTTAATGTAAATTTTTTCAGCTATATGAAACGTGCCATCACGCTTGGCAAGAGCAACTAAATCTACCAGCAAGCCAATAGCTTCATCAGGCGAACCTGCTAGCGCTGAATAGTTTACAGTGAAGTTTTTGCCTGTACTTAATACGCTGCGTACTTCTGCTATTTCATCAGCCTTCAAACCAGCATTGCAAAGAATATTTTTCACATATTCCTTCTCTTCAGGCTGTACTGCGCCATCTACTTTCATCAGGTTGATCAATGTCTGAATCTTTGGTAAAGCTACATTTTCTGAACGTTTATAAGTTGCCTGTTCAAAAGTTGGATCAGGGAGCGTCTGAGCAGAAACATTAACGGTCGGAATATCCTCTATCGGCTCATCTGAAAGCTCAATTTCTCTACTCAGAATCTCTTCAGCCTTTTTACCAACTTGAAGAGTCATGTAACCCGTCCATGCTGCCATTGCTACTGCACCGACACCCGGAAGCCATTTACTAATTGCCGACTTTAGCGCTTGCTGTGTGATTCGTCCTGCTAGTAGAACAACAACTTTCTGAAAAACACGCAGAGTTACACGTTTCACCAGAACCTTACTACCATGCATCAGCAATACGGAAGTAGCACCTGAGCCTAGCGCGGTAAGAAAGATGCCGACAAGAAGTTCCTTGTTCATATCATCTTTTTTTCCGTATGCCGCACCAATGTCATAGATCATGGCAAGCTGATTGTGAATGACTGATACGAGTTCTGGAATCAGTGCTAACATGCCGAAAGGACCAGGAACAAGGCTAGCGGCACCTGAAATGCCCGCGTTTTTCACAGAATATGAATGAATAATAGAAGAAACAGATCCTTGATCAAAGACTTCATGATGATTTTGGTCAAAGTAATTGCTACGCTCTGATATAACTAAAGCGAAAAGCCCCATCATCTTCTCAGTAAGTTGGGTTTGAAGCTTTTCGGCAACGTCATTGCTGTCTACATTACTCGCTTGGGCGCTCTGTATCGTCATTGTTCTAATGCGGTGCAGGAAGTTTGTCTTAAGCACAGAGACAGATAGTCGCTGTACTCTGTAAATGCTTCTGTATAATTCCCAAAAATAACCAGAGACTCACGATCGCTCAGGATGCAGTCAGTTCTGGCATGCTGATTTTTTCGGCGAGACTTTTATCCCTCAGACTGCATAGAGCCTTTAACGGATGCTCTGACGGCGCAGGGCGTTTTGGCGATCGCGCTCAATCCATTCGGCATCGCTTAAGGGGAGAATGGTTTGTAAACGGGCGATCGCCAACGCATTGTATTCCGGGTTAATATCGCAGCCGAGCCAGTGCCGACCTGATTGCTCAGCGACGACGAGCGTGGTGCCAGAACCAGAAAAGGGATCGATGACCAGATCACCGCGATCGCTCGCGGCAAACAGTAGCTTTCGCATCAGTTCTTCTGGCTTTTGGGTGGGATGGCTCGTCTTCTCAGCCATGCCGTTGCAGGTGGTGGGGATTTCGATGACATCCTTTGGCTTTGCGCCGAGGGGATGGGGTGTCCAGCGATCGTGAGCCTTCCCCTTCCCATACTGGCTCGTCGTTGCCTGGGGATGGACGGGATATTTCAGCGTGTGGTTGCCATAGGGAATCCGAATGCTGTCGAGGTTGATTTTGGCGCTGGTGCTCTTCCGCAGCACCAGAATGCTTTCGTGCGATCGTCCCCAATCGTTGCCCAGATTGGCTTTGTTTTTGTAATGCCACACCAACCAACGGCAGGCTTGAAAATACTGCAATGATGGGCGCTTGAGGTCTGCCAGAATTTCAGAGAAACCCATAATATACAGTGAGCCACACGGTTTGAGGATTCTTGCTGCCTGCTGAATCCATTGCAACGACCAGTCAATGTAGTCATCCTGCGACGCAAAGGTATCCCAGGCGGCTTTTTTGAGGTTGTAGGGCGGGTCGGCAAACACAAGATCAGCGGTTTCATCTGATAAGGCTGCTAACCACGTTAATGAATCGCCACAAAATAACGTGCCGAGGTTTGTTGGATGGGCGATCGCAATGCCTTTAGTCACCGTCATGGAACAACCATTGAGCTTCGCCACGATAACAAACGATGATGCTTTTGCTTAGAGTTCGATCGCCGTTAGCCCTCAAGTCGCCGATCGCGTTATGGACAATTTTCTTCATTGCTGCGTGCATTCGTCGATATACTGCCATTCAGCAAGGAAGCTTGAACCCGTTGTGACACCTACTTCAACGCCCCGACGACGATTTTATGTGAGAACCCACCTGATTGCTTCTCTGGTGATGGCTGGGGTTGTCGCTGCGTTACTCCCCTCCTGGTTGCACCTACCCACCCGCGTGCTGTGTATCTGGGATGCAGGAATGCTGTCCTTCCTCTTTTTAAGCTGGTGGGTGATGCTGCGGGCAACGCCAGAAACCATGCGGCTCAATGCCAAGCGGCAGGATGAAGGGCGGTTAGTCATTTTGGGACTGGTGACAGCGGCAGCATGTGCCAGCATTTTTGCGATCGGGTTTTTGCTCAAAGATGCCAAAAGCGGGTCGAGTGCGATCGTGCTGCTGCACATTGTGCTGTCAGTCGTTACGATTCTTGGCTCCTGGCTGCTGGTACACACCATTTTTGCGCTGCACTACGCCCGTGAGTATTACCGGGACGAGAGCAAATCGCTGGATGCGGATAAGGCAGAAGGGCTGGATTTCCCTAGTGACATTGAGCCAGATTATTGGGATTTTCTCTACTTTTCGTTTGTCATTGGCATGACCAGTCAGGTGTCTGATGTGCAAATTGCCTCTCGCTCGATGCGGCGACTAGCGCTGCTGCATGGGATTCTATCTTTCTTTTTCAACACGGCGATCGTGGCGATGAGCATCAACATTATCGCGGGCTTGGTTCAAGGATGAGGAGTGGAGGCAGGAGGCAGGAGGCAGGAGGCAGAAGGCAGAAGGCAGAAGGATGAAGGCTAAAAGGTTTGAACAGTCATCAGTGAGCAGTGAAATAGTCTTCAGTGTATGAACGTGACAGATCTCAAGCTGGAGACCAATGACCAATGACCAATGACCAATGACCAATGACCAATTCGGCGATCGCAAGCGTAGAGCCATCGAAGCGGTAAGATCGACTGTATGAAATTACTCTTGCCCTATCACCGTTGTCTCAAGCAACCCTCTTTTTATCTGTCACTGCTGTTGTTGGGCAGTAGCGCTGGCTGTGGGGTGGTTCGTAACGAGCTTGGCACCGCTCCAACCCCGCAAGAATCGATCGCGCCCCTACAAACAAACCCTTCAACGTCGCCCCTTACCCCACCTAAGCTGACGAGTCTGGACTATGTGGCTCAGATTGTGCAGCGCGTGGGTCCTGCTGTTGTACGCATTGACTCTACCCGGACGGTCGCGCAATCGTTTGGAGATTCTGGCTTTGAGCGCTTTTTTGGTGGTCAAGTGCCGCGATCGCAACGGGTACAGCGCGGTACAGGTTCAGGTTTTATCACCACATCTGATGGACGGGTGTTGACGAACGCGCATGTGGTGCAGGGTGCCGACAGCGTTACTGTGGTGCTGCGGGACGGGCGACGCTTTAAGGGTACGGTGGTGGGAGCCGATTCCACGACCGATGTGGCGGTGATCAAAATCAACGCTCAAAATTTACCCATCGTGAAGTTGGGCAACTCGGACAACCTGCTGCCAGGGCAAGCTGCGATCGCGATCGGCAATCCGTTAGGACTCAGCTTCACCGTCACGCAGGGGATCATCAGTGCCACCGGGCGATCGGCGGCGGATGTGGGTGTGCCAGCCGAGCGGGTAGACTTTATTCAAACCGATGCGGCGATCAATCCTGGTAACTCTGGAGGACCGCTGATCAACGCTGAAGGAGAAGTGATTGGCATCAACTCTGCCATCATTCAAGGAGCGGCAGGGTTAGGGTTTGCCATTCCGATCGCCACGGCTTCGCGGGTAGCTGAGCAGATCGTCGCCACCGGGAAAGCACAGCATCCCTACCTGGGTGTCCAGATGGCAGAGCTAACGCCTGAAATTCGCAATGAACTTAATCAGAGCGATGCAGGCTTTACGGTCAATCAGGATCAGGGCGTTCTCATTGTGGCTGTGCAGTCCAACTCGCCAGCGGCACGTGGAGGCTTGCGCCAGGGCGATGTCGTTGCCAGCATTAACGGTACAGCCATTCAAACGGCACAGCAGGTGCAGCAGCAGGTCGAAGCAGCGGCGATCGGCAGTCCACTGCAAATCGTCGTCAACCGCAACGGGCAAAAGCAGACCCTCACCGTGAAACCAGAACCGTTGCCTGCCAGAGAGCTGAGGCAAGATAATTAAGGCGTGTGAGCTATGAGCCAAAGTCTGCCGTCGCGGGGTCAAATGGCACTCAGAAAGTGTCTGCCCCGCTTAGAATTGTGGATTCATTATCTGAACCATTGCCCTTCTGTAGGGACGTTTCATGGAACGTCCCTACAGAAAGAATTGCACCCTATTAAATCCGCATTCCTCAATCGCCTACCTAGCTGCGATCGCCGTAAAACTTCAACTAATGTGAAAAAACGCTACGTGCTGTGAAAAAACGCTACCCCAACGATTAGCCTTGCACGATACACTGGTGTACTGCATAGGGTTGCATTCTTTTTAGCCCGTGAATGCCCCGACAGATGCACCATCAAGCACCTGTTCATTTGTCGCAGAACTCGATCGCTTGGACAAAGCATACAAGTGGGGTTCCCTCCTACACCTGAACTACGGCGCGAGGTTGTGAAACCAGTCCTTACCAGATGCCTGCATGGTTCCAGGTTGCCGTTCCCTCGCTTCAGACTTAATCACTTCCAGAACTGACGCTAATTTATGGTAAATTCCACTGCTACTACACCGACTGCCCGTTTGAGTGCCAAGCTACCGCACGCGCTGAAACGATTGGCAGACCTTGCTTACAACTACTGGTGGTGTTGGACGGCTGACCAGGTTTCGCTGTTTGAAACGCTGAACCCCGATGAATGGGAGCGCTGCGGACATAATCCCGTCGTCTTACTAGAAGCCATTAGCTACGATCGCTTGACGCAACTCGCCATCGATCCCCAATACATCAAGCGCCTGAATGTGGTCGTTGAGAAGTTCGATCGCTACATGGCGGCGGAGAACACCTGGGCAAGCCGCGTTGCGCCCCAAATTTCCAAAGAGCATCCTGTTGCCTACTTTTGCGCTGAGTTTGGGCTGCATGAATCGCTTCAGGTCTACTCTGGCGGTTTGGGCATCCTGGCTGGGGATCACCTCAAGTCTGCCTCTGACCTCGGTGTGCCACTGGTGGCGATCGGGCTGCTCTATCGTCAGGGCTACTTTCATCAACGACTAAATCAGGCAAGCTGGCAGGAAGATTACTACATCGACAACGAGTTCGATCGCCTGCCGCTAGAACTTATGAAGAATGAGCACGGTGATGCCATTACCGTTGAGTTACAGGTGCGGAATCGCGTAGTCAAGGTGCAAATTTGGCGCGTTCGCGTGGGACGGGTTGACCTCTATCTACTCGATACCAACCGGGAGGATAACGACTCGATCGATCGCTGGCTCACTGGACACCTCTACGGCGGCAACCAGGAAACCCGGATCGCCCAGGAAGTGATCTTGGGGATCGGTGGTGTGCGGGCACTGCAAGCGCTGGGCATCGAACCGGGTGTGTATCACCTGAATGAAGGTCACGCGGCTTTCTGCTTGTTGGAAGTCTCACGGTTAGAAATTCAGCGCACCAGCAAGTCGTTCTACGATATTGAAGCGTCCGTCCGCGATCGCTGCGTCTTCACCACTCATACACCCGTTCCTGCTGGACATGACGTGTTCTCAGCGGATCTCATGGATTCCTTCTTTGCGAGCTATTGGTCCCAGTTGGGACTATCTCGTGAACAGTTTTTGGCGTTGGGTGCTCGTCGGCTAGGCGATCCCTGGGAACCGTTTGGGATGACCCCGCTTGCCTTACGTCTGTGTCGTGCTGCTAATGGGGTGAGCGAACTGCACGGACACGTTTCGCGCCAGATGTGGACGGTGCTGTATCCAGAGCGATCGGAAGACAAGGTGCCGATCGGCTACATTACCAATGGTGTCCATGCCTCGACCTGGACGGCAGCGCTGATTGGCGCTTTGTACAACCAGTATCTGGGTGACGATTGGGCAACCAAAGCCGTTGATCCTGACGTGTGGGCAAAAGTCGATCAAATTCCGGATGCCGAACTCTGGCAGCGCCACCAAACCTTGAAAGAACGCCTGGTGGCACATACGCGCTCCAAGCTGAAAAAAGCGCGGGAAAGCCGTGGAGAACATTGGGACACGATTCAGGCGGCGGATCATGTGCTTGATCCCACCATTCTCACGATCGGCTTTGCTCGTCGCTTCAGCCCTTACAAGCGAGGCGATCTCTTGCTGCGGGATGCTGATCGCGCCTTGGAAATCTTCGCCAGCACCGATCGTCCGGTGCAGATCATTTTCTCTGGCAAGGCACATCCAGCCGATGAAGAAGGCAAGCGCATTATTCAACGCCTGATGGAATGGTGCAAGCAACCAGGCATCTGGAACCGGGTGGCATTCATCGAAGACTACGACATGCACACCGCCCGGAAACTGGTGCAGGGCGTAGATGTGTGGCTCAATAACCCTCGTCGTCCACTAGAAGCCTCTGGTACCAGCGGTCAAAAAGTCTGCTTTAACGGTGGGCTAAACTGTAGCGTGCTGGACGGTTGGTGGTGCGAAGGCTATCAAGCGGATGCAAACGGCAAAGGGCTAAACGGGTGGGCGATCGGCAAAGATGCTCACACCAGCGACCAGAAACTTCAGGACGATATCGACTCCCAAGCGCTCTACGCCCTCCTGCAAGACGAAATTGCGCCGCTCTACTATGACCAGGACGATCAAGGCATTCCGCACGGCTGGGTCAAAATGATGAAGGCATCTATCAAAACCAATGCGCCTGCCTTCAACACCCATCGGATGATTGCCGATTATGTTACGCAGGTCTACGCCCCTGGTGCGGTAGCTGAAGTCGGTCGCAGTTTGGCAAGCGTTCCAACCTAAGAAGTTGTTAGTTTTTGGTTGTTGGTTGTTAGACAAGAGAGGTAGAGGCATAGGATGGATAGGGTTCTAGCAGCGTGTTGTTAGAGCCTTTCAACCGACTGTTCGCCTCCATCTGGTGTGTCCCTAAGTTAGACGAAGCCTTCTAACAACTAAAAACCAACAACTAACAACTAAAAACTGTGACACACTCTTGGGAGCTTGATTTTTACCGTCGTCCCCTACAGGATGAAGCTGGCAACCCGCTTTGGGAACTGCTGGTTTGCGATCTTGTGGGGGACTTTCGGTTTGTGGCGGTTTGTCCTCAAGCTGAAGCAAGGGCTGACTGGTTGCTGGTTCAATTGCAAGCGCTAGTCGATGCGGGGCATCCACGACCCGATCGCATCCATGTGTTTCGACCCCAGACCCTCAATCTCTTAGAAACTGCTGGCAACCCGTTGGGGATCTCCATCGAAGCCACCCGACGCACGCCAACCCTCAAACGCTGGCTGGAAGAAAAAGCGCACGAATACCTGACGCTACCAGGCTATACAAAACAACCGTATCAGCCATTGGCGCTTGATCGCCCGCCGCCCGTGCCGCTGCCAGAAGCGCTGTGGGGCGATCGCTGGCGGTTTGCAGCCTTACCTGCGGCTGAGTTGGTCGAGGCGTTTCGCGATCGCCTGATCCCCATCCTCGATCTGCCAGAATCCCTGCTGCCCATGAATTTAGGGCTGGCTTCTACCACACTCATTCCGGGTGTCGTGATGGATAGCGGACGGCAGGCGATGCGTCTGGCACGCTGGTTGCAAACGGTAAACCCTGTCTCGCTAAACTATATTCCTGGCGCACCGGATGGGTTGATTCTGGAGGCTGGTCTGGTCGATCGCTGGATTCTCACCACCTTTGAGGATACTGAAGTTGCCACGGCTGGACACACGTTTGAACACCGCAAACAGCTCAGTCAAGGTCTCCATTTCTTGCTGGTACAACCCGACGACTCTGGTATGACCTACAGCGGTTTCTGGCTATTAAAGCCAGACGCTTAGAGCTGTATAGCTGTCGCTACAAAGGTTAGGACACAATACCTCTTGGTTAAGGGGGAAAAGGGAACGATCGATCACCCTTTTGCCCTTAACCCTTCCCCTTTCGCCGATTCAGATCTGCCTCATCCTCCAAACAAATCGGCATGTCTTCTGACTTCTATGCCGCCTGGAAGTCGCCCAGAATCTTTACTTCTGGCTCCAGGTGTAGCGACCATCGCTGCTCAACCTCCTGCTGCACATGATGGATCAGCCGAAAAATATCGCTTGCCATCGCATTGCCACAGTTCAGAATGAAGTTTGCGTGCCGCTCCGCTATTTGGGCACCGCCGATCTGGTAGCCTTTGAGCCCAGCTTGCTCAATGAGCCATCCTGCTTTGTGATCGCGTGGATTGCGAAAAACGCTGCCACAACTGGGTAAGTGATAGGGCTGCGTGGTACGGCGATGCTGATGGTGCTGGGTTGTCAGCTTTGTTAGTGTAGCCGGGTCAACCCCTGGCTGAAGCTGAAACGTCGCCTGGGTGACTAGCCAGTTTTTGCCTTGAAGGGCTGAGGTGCGGTAGCGGTAACGCAAATCTTGTGGAGTCAAAATCTTTGTGGTGCCATCTGGAAGCAGCACATGCGCATTGACGAGATAGTCTGCTGTACAGCCACCGTGAGCACCCGCGTTCATCACGATCGCACCGCCCACCGTGCCGGGAATCCCTACAGCCCATTCCAGCCCCTGCAAGCCGCGTGCAGCCGCGTGCCATGCCAACCGAGGCAACGGCTCACCTGCCCCGACGGTTACTTGCCCTGACTCTGGATCAAACAGGCTCTGGCGCAATCGGCGCGTGCTGATCACCAGACCGGGTAAACCGCGATCGCTAATCAGCAAATTTGAGCCTGCACCCAGGAGGGTCACTGGAAGCCCGTGAACCCGTGCCCAGTCAAAGCTAGCTTGTAGCTCTGCCACTTGCTTGGGAGCGACATACCACTGAGCTGGACCGCCCACCCGGAAGGACGTTAATGAGGCTAGAGGTATATGGGGTTTGATGAGGCAGTCTGTGCCGAACAGGCGCACGGGCTGAGCATCTGCCTGGGTGCTGCTTTTAAGTGAATCAAAATTCAGGCGAACTGTTTCAGGAAGAGTCACTGTAGGGGGATCGTACGAAAGCGTCATGGTATTAAATCATGGTGTGACCCAACCCGTTAGCGCGAGTGGGTGCGATGGACTAGGTCGTCATGCGGCTCATCACATTAGGCTTGGTTGCACCATGCCTGCGATGTTCCTGGCTCAATGCTCTGATGAAACGCCATGACTTCGGGAATTAGTTGGTTGAGATTCCCCGCTCCTAAAAAGAGGGCAATGTCTCCAGGCTCAAGCAGTTGAGTTAAGCGGCGACTGACCGCCTGAAGCGACGGTTGGTACTCGACTTGAGGATGATAAGTTGCAATTAAACTCGCAACCTGTTGACCACTGATATTGCCTGGATTGGCTTCACCAGCACTGTAGATGTCGCTGATCATTACCACATCAGCATCGCTAAACGACATGGCAAAGTCTTCTAGAAAGGTAGATGTACGGCTGTAGCGATGGGGTTGAAAAATAGCGACCACTCGCCGCTTAGACGATGGCGATGTGCCATAGCTTTGCAGGCGAGCGGCTGCCAGCGTGGCACGCAGCTCGCTAGGGTGGTGGGCATAGTCATCCACAAACAGGATGCCATTGTACTCACCGCGCCGTTCAAACCGTCGTCGTGCCCCTTCAAAGGTGGCGATCGCCTGAGCGATCGTGGCAAATTCCAGCTTCAACGCGCGCCCAACGGCAACGGCTGCGAGGGCATTACTGAGATTATGCTTCCCCAACAGCTTGACATTCAAACGTCCTAAAATAACGCCGCGTTCCCAAACTCGTGCGGTCGTACCATCAGCGCGACACGTCACACAGTCCACCGTATAGTCTGCACCAGAGGCGCGATCGAGACTATAGCTAATGGTGGGCTGAAGTTGATCCCTTACGGTGTGGCAATCAATGCTGCCAATCAGCGTCTTGCAGTGGCTCGCAAAGGTTTTGAAAATATCGATGACTTCATCCAGATTGCTGTAGTGATCGGGATGATCGAGTTCAATATTTGTCACGATGCCGATGCTGGCCGCCATTTTTACCAGAGAGCCATCCGATTCATCGGCTTCGGCTACTAAATGAGCACCCTGACCGAGACGAGCATTCCCTTCCCAAGCGTTGACTTCGCCACCAACGACGATCGTGGGGTCAAGTCCTGCTTGCAGCAACATATAGCCAATCATGCTGCTGGTCGTGGTTTTGCCGTGAGTGCCTGCGACAGCAATGCTTTCGTACTCTTGCATCAGTCCTGCGAGCACATCAGAGCGATGAAAGATCGGGCAGCCTAAATCCCGTGCTGCCAAATATTCGGCGTTGGCTGGATGAATCGCCGTAGAGCAAATGACTTGTGGCAGCGTTTCTGGAACCAGGTCAACCAGCGATGGGTTGCTCAGAGGTGAGTTTGTCCGCGATGGGTTTGTTCGCGATTGGTTCGTCCGCGATGCGTTTGCCCTCGATGGGTTTGCCCTCGATCGTGGCAGTGTCGCTTGTTCTGCTCTAGTTGTTTGCTCTGCTCTAACAGTTAGAGGCGTAAGACCGATTGTCGTTGCTGGTAGTGTCTCGCGTGCTGGTCGCTTAGTCGTTTGAAAAAACTCTAAATTGCTGGGATCTTGGCTCCAAAAAATGTGAGCACCTTCTTCCTGAAGTCGTTGCGTAATACGACTGAGATGCAAATCAGAACCAGATACGGGTAGTCCACGTTTCGCTAGCACGTAAGCAAGGGCTGACATCCCAATGCCACCGATGCCTATGAAATGAAATGGCTTACCGCTGAAATCAACGGAATTCAGCATTTTATCTTCCTCACACACCACACCAATGTCTCGCGCTATCATATCAAGGATTATCTTTTCGGGATACAGCTTTCTTATAAATCTCACGGCTTCACAGTGAAGAGGGAATGTTGATGCGTAAGCGTTCGTCTCTCCAAACACCATGCCGTCTTGCCTCATGTTTTGGCATGACCAATCAGCTTTGATGCTTCTACTGAGGTGTCCGCGATCGTACTGGCAAAGCGATTGTGGTTGAATCTGGCTATATGCCGATCTTGCGGCTCTTACTGCAGCCGTTCAACGATCGTTTTGATACCGACCGTTTTTATACTGATCGTTTTGATACCGATGATGTGCGCCCAACCTCTAAGACACCATTCCCTGATTTCGTGAGCGGTTCAGCATCACTGAAAACACTACGAACGTTATACAGGTTGATTACATATTGAGTGTGATGCGTTCCCGATTGTCGCAACAAAAATCATCAACTGGATCTTTAGCAGCGCTGAACCAACGGTGTTTTTGTAGAAATAACGTTGATGAATGCAACCGTTAGTGCCTCTGTGTTGGCTTCACGTCATTGTTTTCTGTAACGCCTGCGCCATGATGAGCCGCTCGTTGTAGTGATTGAGTTAAAGCACCATTCAGTGAGTTGTTACCCGCCAGAGTCGGCGTATAAACACGGTTCAGATGCCTGAGATTGCCATTTTTGGCGGTGCCTTCAACCCGGTTCATTGGGGGCACCTGTTGCTTGCCGAAACTGCGATCGATCAGTTTCAGCTCGATCGCGTGATCTGGGTGCCGACGTTTCGTTCGCCACACAAATCCCAGTCATTGCTTGCCTTTGACCATCGGCTAGAAATGGTGCGTCGTGCGATCGCCGATCAGCCAGCCTTTACCGTTTCTGCGATCGAGGGACAACGGCAGGGGGTTTCGTATGCGATCGCCACGCTCAAGACGCTGCAAGCGTTGGAACCCGATGCTCGCTGGTATTGGATTATTGGGAGCGATGCGTTTCAAAGCTTGCCCAACTGGTATGCGAGTGAGTTGTTAATGGCAGAATGCACCTGGCTAGTGGCACCCCGAATTGGGTCAAACACCTTTAGTCAAGTGTCGGAGCAGAATGCGTTACAAGATTCATCAGCAGGCAAAAGCGCAACGCCTCTGTTTGTGTCGCGTCAAGCCTCTCTATCGATTACACCTGCTTTACAACCACACTGGCACTTGTTAAAGCTACCGTTGCTTGACATCTCGTCTACCCTGATTCGGCAACGCTGCCAGGAAGGGCGCTCTATTCGCTATTTGGTGCCTGAATCCGTGCGTTGTTACATTGATGAACAAAATTTGTACCAAACAGGTTAAAATACCTACTCAAGGCTTCAAAGATACAAATAGCAATGTAAGTTCACATCGAGCGTTGGGGCTAAAATTCTTACCAGTGACGCGATCGTTGGCAGCAGGCAGCTTCTACACACGATGACAGTAGAGCGAGTTATTGCACTCGTATCCCTAGAGTCTTATGATCAATTTTGACTACCAAGAATCTCTTTAACAGACAGAGGGCAAGACGCAGTGATTAGAGTAGCGATTAACGGATTCGGACGTATCGGACGCAATTTCATGCGGTGCTGGTTGACTCGTGCCAACAGTCAGATAGAAGTAGTCGCCATTAACGACACCTCTGACCCCAAAACCAATGCCCACCTGCTCAGATACGACACGATGTTGGGCACCTTTAATGCTGACATCAGTGCGGATGAGAACACCATCACTGTGAATGGTCACACGATTAAATGTACGTCCGATCGTAATCCCGAAAACTTGCCCTGGAAAGATTGGGACATTGACCTCATCATTGAATCGACTGGCGTGTTCGTCAGCAAAGAAGGGGCTTCAAAGCATATTAAAGCAGGCGCTAAGAAAGTCTTGATTACCGCTCCTGGCAAAGGCGACGATGGGACGTTTGTGGTAGGTGTTAACCAGCAGGACTACACCCACGAAAACCACTGGGTGATCAGCAATGCAAGCTGTACGACTAACTGCCTCGCGCCGATCGCCAAAGTGCTGCATGAGCAATTCGGCATCATCAAAGGCGTGATGACAACCACCCACAGCTACACGGGCGACCAGCGCCTGCTAGATGCCAGCCACCGGGATCTGCGTCGAGCAAGAGCCGCCGCGATGAACATTGTGCCAACGTCTACAGGAGCCGCTAAAGCCGTCGCAATGGTGCTACCTGCTCTGGCGGGTAAACTGAACGGGATTGCTTTACGGGTGCCAACGCCAAACGTGTCGATCGTCGATCTCGTGGTGCAGGTGGAGAGAACCACGTTTGCAGAGCAGGTCAACGAAGTGCTGAAAGACGCATCCGAGAACTCGCTCAAAGGCATCTTGAAATATTGCGACCTGCCCCTGGTTTCCAGCGATCACGCGGGTACCGATGAGTCCTCCATTATCGATGCGGCTCTGACGATGGTGATGGGTGGCGACTTGGTGAAAGTGGTTGCCTGGTACGATAACGAATGGGGCTACAGCCAGCGCGTTGTAGACCTCGCCGAACTGGTCGCTGAGAAGTGGGTCGCTTAGGATCGTGGCTTTATTAAGGTGTAATTCTCTGCGTAGGGGCGTGGCATTCGGTAAAAAGTCCTTACCTTCGCCCAGAGACGTCTGCCGTAGCTTGCTTCCCGCAGGGTATGCCGCGCCCGTACAACTAGAAGGCTGAGGTTGTCGAAGTTATTTAATTCACAATCCTTAGAGTCCCACAGTGACATGATTCGTCGCTAGCTTCATGACTACTGCTTAATGGCTCTACAGCCGCATCATTGCTCATTTTTGTTTCACCGCTGTTTTCTCTCTGACCACTCAGACTGAAGCCAGCGGTGAATGCTTTTTAGAGGCATCCCTAATCACTTCTTCCAGTTCTCATACCCCACACCCTACACCCTCCCCCTCATGCCCCCCTCAGGAACCACGATCGCCGCCATTGCAACCGCTATTGTGCCCGCTCAGGGTAGCGTTGGCATTGTGCGCCTGTCGGGTACTGAAGCGGTGGCGATCGCCCGCGCCCTCTTCCACGCACCCGGTCAGCAAGCCTGGGATAGCCATCGCATTCTGTACGGTCATGTGCGCCACCCCCAAACGGATCAGATGGTAGATGAGGCGCTTTTATTGCTGATGCTGGCTCCGCGATCGTACACGCGAGAAGACGTGGTGGAGTTTCACTGTCACGGTGGCATTATCCCTGTGCAGCAAGTGTTGCAGCTTTGCCTGGAGCAAGGAGCAAGGTTGGCACAACCGGGAGAATTTACGCTTAGAGCCTTTTTAAATGGGCGGTTGGATCTCACGCAGGCAGAAAGCATTACGGATCTGGTGGGTGCTCGATCGCCCCAAGCGGCTCAAACTGCGCTGGCGGGACTTCAAGGGAAACTGGCTCAACCCATTCGGCAACTTCGCGCCACCTGTCTGGACATTCTGGCAGAGGTGGAGGCGCGTATTGATTTTGAAGAAGACCTGCCACCCCTGAACGAAGCCGACATCCAAACGCAGCTAGAACAACTCCTGGCTGATGTCACGCACTTTCTGGCAACCGCCGAGCGCGGCGAACTGCTGCGTACCGGACTCAAGGTCGCGATCGTCGGTCGTCCCAATGTCGGCAAATCCAGCTTGCTGAATGCCTGGAGCCGCAGCGATCGCGCGATCGTCACCGATCTTCCCGGCACCACTCGCGATGTCGTCGAGTCTCAACTGGTTGTTGGCGGCATTCCCATTCAGGTACTCGACACCGCAGGCATTCGAGACACCGAAGATACCGTTGAGAAAATTGGCGTAGAGCGATCGCGCCTTGCTGCCCAAAACGCCGATCTGGTGCTGCTGACGATCGATGCACAAGCAGGCTGGATAGAAGCGGATCAAGTTATTTACGACCAGGTTAAGCACCGTCCGTTAATCCTGGTTATTAACAAAATTGACCTGATCAACTCGTCTGCCCCACTCCCGACTCCCGACTCCCGACTCCCGACTGTTCCCACCGCTGCCGCCCTCAATCAGGGCATCAATGCCCTCGAAACTGCCATTCTAGCCACCGTTCACGCTGGAACCCAGGCAGCAAACCTTGATTTGGCGATTAATCAACGACAAGCTGCCGCCCTCACACGCGCAAAAGCAGCTTTAGAACAGGTAAAGGGAACGATCGCCGATCGCCTACCGCTTGACTTCTGGACGATCGACCTTCGCAGCGCCATTCAAGCACTCGGCGAAATTCTTGGCGAAGACGTAACCGAATCCGTCCTCGATCGCATCTTCAGCCGCTTCTGCATTGGTAAGTAGGGACGTTACATGTAACGTCCCTACCAAGCATTTAACGTCCCTACAAACGGGAATTACCCCTGTTCTAACGTGCTGAGGTACGCCGCGATCGCCGCATTTGCCAATTGGCTGGCGGGTTTGCCTTCTCGCAATGCGGCTTCCTGTAAGCGGGTGTAAACGTCCTCCTGAATGGTGACACGCCGACGGGTTTTGCTGGCAGCTTTTAGCGATGGTTGATCAGTTTCAGAAGGCTCGATCGTTGCAGCATCGGTTCCGGGTTGATATTGAGCAACGTACTCGTGAATGGATGCTAAGCCGACGCGATCGCAGAAATCCCCAAAGCTCTCTCCCGACTGACGAGACTGCTTGAAGTACACAAAGATCGGTTCAAACGCCGCTTCCAGATCGTTGATATGGAGCTTCTCCAGATACACCTGCGAGAGCCGCGTTTGATTCGGAGCCGCGCCCAGCCAGATCTGGTACGTATCAGGACCATTGCCCACAAAGCCGAGTTCTGCCAGATAGGGACGCGCACACCCATTGGGGCACCCTGTCATACGGATGATGAAATGCTCGTGCTCCAGCCCGACTTTCGTGAGTAAGGCGCGAATACGATCGAGGATGTCAGGAATGGCACGTTCGGATTCCGCCGTTGCCAAGCCACAGGTGGGCAGTGCAGGACACGCCATCGAGTGGCGCACCAGGGTATCGATTTCCTCAACGCCTTTGATGCCGCAGCGAGTGAGAATTGCCTGGATTTTGGCTTTTTGGTCAGGTGAAATATCGTAGAGAATCGCATCTTGGCTGGGAGTGAGCAGCATGGGCAGATTAAAGGTCTGCACAATCTCTCGCAGCGCCGTTTTGAGCTGGAGTGTGCCCTCGTCCTTCACGCGCCCATTCTGAATCGAAATGCCTACGAACAGCTTGCCATCGCCCTGTTCATGCCAGCCAAGGAAATCGAGATACTTAAATTCTGGCAGTGGCTTGAAGGGAGAAATCGCTTTGCCAAAGTAGCTTTCTACCTTCTCACGGAAGCGATCGACCCCCCAGTCCTCGATCAAATACTTCATCCGAGCGTGCCGACGATCGGTGCGATCACCATAGTCGCGCTGAGTGGCAAGAATTGCCTTCATCAGGTCATAGACATCGGCTTTGTCTACGTAGCCGATCGGGTCAGCAATGCGGGGAAAGGTTTCTTCCTTGTTGTGCGTGCGTCCCAAACCGCCGCCTGCAAACACGTTAAAGCCTTCCAGTTCGCCGTTGGCATTGGTCAAAACAACGAAGCTAACGTCCTGGGAATACAGGTCAACCGAGTTATCGCCCGGTACTGTGACACTAATTTTGAACTTACGCGGCATGTAGTGCTTGCCGTAGAGCGGTTCCTCAGCATCATGGACGATCGTGCCATTCCCATTTCGTTGTCGAGCCGCGATCACATCGGGGTTTTCTTCGCCAGAAATCGCCTTCTCGCCATCGAGCCAGATTTCGTAATAGGCTCCGGTTTGGGGCGTGAGCAGGTCGGCAATGTTGTTGGCATACTCCCGCGCATACTCGTATTCTGGACGGTTGCGGTAGGGTGCAGCCGGAGCCATCACGTTGCGGTTCAGGTCGCCACAGGCACCGAGGGTAGACCCCATGCTGTGGACGATCGCCGCGATCGTCGCTTTCAAGTTGCGCTTCAGCACGCCGTGAAGCTGGAAACCTTGACGGGTGGTTGCCCGCAGCGTGTGATTACCGTACTCATCTGCCAGACGATCGAGCGTAAGATACAGTTCCGGTGGAATGAAACCACCAGGGCTACGCGTCCGCAGCATCATCTGGTAGTCTTTCTCCTGACCCTTGATGCGATTGTCGCGGTTATCTTGCTGGTAAGAGCCGTGAAACTTCAGAATTTGAATCGCGTCTTCGCTGAAATGTGTGGTGTCTAGAAGCAGTTCAGACGCAACAGGTTCGCGCAAAAAGTTGCTACGGTCTTTCAGTCCCTCAACTTTGGAGGGTTTGCGAACAGCGGCAGGAGTTTGAGTATTAACCATCAGAAAGGCGGCAAGAAAGAAGAATGAACGGCAGCATCATGCAGAAAAAGACATCATCACAATCCCCGAAAAGTCGGTCGGAATAATGTGAATCTTACTTAGATCCTATCACCGCTTCTTCAGTTCAAGGGGTTCTTAGGAACAAAGATTAAATAACATCGACTTTTGTAGGTTGGGTTGAGTCCGCGAAACCCAACGTTTGCCAGGGGGTTGGGTTTCATGCTTCAACCCAACCTACGCAAGTTATTAAATCCACGATCCTTAGCGATTTCTGAAGCAATGAAGGACGCAAATGTTCGGAACAGTCAGCAACGCTGGAAACTCAGTATCTCAGGTATTGTAACGTGAATCGCCTCAGCCTAGATGAGTTGAATGGATTGGGGCATGACAAAACAGTAGCGGTCAGCGATTCCTTTTTTCGATCGCTGACCGCTATTAGTTACACAAAGGATGGATCTATAGAGAATGGGTCTACAGAGAATTTGAGGGATCTTTGGGAACGGGTGGAAGCTGAGGCGTGGGGCGATCGATGACTTCATCCTCTTCTTTCACCGCATCAGAGGCACGCCGTAGCAACGCACTTAACAGATTGCGAACTTCGCGCTCACGACGAGCAAGAGCAGAGCCAGCTTCACCAATTTGCTGTTCAAATTGGGCGAATTTCTGATCAGCCTGTCCTTTCACCGTTTCTGCTTTGGGGCGCGCCTGACTGTACCAATGCTTAGCATCGTCTAAGTGAGCCTGTGCCTGATCGTAGTAAGACTCAGAGCGGGCAGCCAGGGTGGCACGCAGCAAAGCGGCTTGGGTTTGTAGCTGGGCGTAACGCTTTTTCAACAAGGCAGCTTCTTCACTGTTCTGAGCGGTGGCGATCGCGTCTTCCACCAGTGCTCTGATTTTAGTAGGAGCCGTGCTGGCAGCGTCTTGAACGCCTTCTAAGCCAGTATTGATTTCCCGTTCCAGTTCATCTTGCTGTGCCGAAAGTTTGGTTTGCAACCGCTTGACCTCAGCTTCGGTTTCGGCAATCTTTTGCTGGCGCACGCTGCTAATGCCTTCCACGATGCCTTCAATGGAGGCGGCAATTTCGTCTTTTGTTTCTTTCCCGCTTTCCTGCAAATCTGCGATCGTAGACGAGAACACATCTTTGATGATCGTCCGAAAATCACGAGAGCCTTCTTTCACTTCGGCTGTCACTTGCGAGACTGCTGCCCGAACGATATCACGAATGCGATCGCGGCGTAATTTACCAACTTCCTTCACCTGCTTGAGGTCGGTCGAAAGCTTATCTTGCACTGGGGTGGACATGGTTACAAACTCCTAAATCAATACAGTTTTACTAACTAAAGCAGCCATCCGTTTTGCTTAGATTTACGTTAGAAAGCTTGCGAATGCTCATCCAAAACGAACGCTCATGCCCGTATCTTGACTCTTCCTGTTCTGACTGCTTAAGCCGATCATGACAAACCCTGCTGCTCTTTGCGTCCCTCCTACGACAGGAAAACCGCCCTCTTGAGCGTCGTGAAAACCGAATACTCTTTCATTAGGCGCAGGGAAAGCCCTTGCTCAATCGCCCAAAGGCATAGGGGGCTAAAGATCAATCTTTAACCCCCTATGTCGCTATGAACTGACCAGTATGGCTTGGCTTAGAACGGATTGCGATCGTCCATAAACCTAGAAGCGATAGCCCAGTCCAGCCTGGAAGCTAACGGCATCTGCCGAGCTGTTTTTGTACGCATCAATACCCCATTTGGCATCACCGTACACGACCACGTTTCGACCAATGCCTGCTTCAGCGCCAGCCGTTAAAACGGGAGCGTTCTTGTTACCCAATGGTGATGGTTTGCCTTCTTTATCCGCGAAGGAATAGCCTGCACCTGCATAGAGGTTCGCGTTGCTAGAAACCGGAAGATCATAGGTAACGAGTGGCATGATTGCAGCACTTTCGCCACCAAATAAAACCGCACCTCGCACAGAAACAGGCGCATTAGGAATCGCAAAACGTCCCTGAATGTTGCCGCCAATGGTAGCAGCATCACCGCTTTGTCCACCGTTGGTTACGCCAGCAGCAACACCAGCACCAATGTAGCTATCGTTAAAGGTGATGGGTTGGGCAGAAGCGGCACCCGCAGACAGAAAGGCAGGTGCGATCGCCAGCGCTGCTCCGGCAATGAGGCTAGCAGGCAACGCTTTACGGAGGGTTGGAAAAAGGGTTTGAGAGAATAGCATGGTAGAGTTCCTCACAAGGTTAGGGTGTTTGATCCAGCTAAGTTTAAAGTCGCAAATTGTGTTGCATATGTTCCAGAGATGGCAAGCAATTTAACGACTTGTGGAAGAGAGGAAGAACGGATACGGTACGCTGTCAACCAGTTTTACAATCAGGTTAAAGGAAGCCATTTGTGAGACTCTCTTCAAAGCGTAATCGCCACGTAGAAAAGATCAAAACGAAAAAAGTCAAAGCTGCATGACTCTTCTTTCTTTGGTATAGCGCTGTGAGTAAATTTATCCATCCCTAAAAGGGTCTCTTGTGCAACTGTCACAAATAGTTTGATGGTAAAATTTGCTCATTTACACTAATAGCAACTAAATCAAAGAAACAATTCATCTACCCGATTCACCCTGATGGGTGTAGTGAGCGATCGCAACCAATGCCAAGGTTCCTTAGACTGGTTTCAATTAGACTGGTTTCAGCAAAACAAGGTTCAACACTTGATTGACTGACAAAAGTCCTGCAAGGCTGATAGCTGCGTTGCTCACCCGCCCGTGATTCAAATCTATCCATTACGCAAAAGGAAGCAGAAATGTTGCAGGGCAGGCACTTGAGGACTAAGTTGTGGGAGCATAGACTTTGATCATAGGTCTAAGATCGCGGAGGCACTTCAGATGTTGAGAGATTGGATC
>JAESFW010000308.1_pt1 | contig 39672 bp, 39 predicted proteins | sample 9269481 | NCBI WGS metagenome assembly JAESFW01 (sample SAMN14515350, study PRJNA621654) | algae metagenome | isolation source: Lyngbya sp. HA4199-MV5 and co-occurring heterotrophs from soil with... | place: USA: Ahupuaa O Kahana State Park, Hawaii | collected 2009-07-21 | reverse complement strand
GCAAGATGCTGTCGATCTTGAATGCAGTGATCAAGTCAAACACAGCGTGGGAGCAACGTTGTCCACAGCCAAGCGAGGTATGAAAAGCGCTTGACTTTGAACACAGTTGCTGAGTCGCTTCGCGCCTTCCCCCTTCTCTCGAACTACTGCGTAGTTCGGGAAGGGGGACACCGCCAGCGCGGCGGGACAGCCCTTGCGCGGCGGTCCTGGCCTAGGCCGCGCCAGTCCCACAGAGTGATGGTCGGAATATGCACCAGCGCGGGGTGAAAGACCTAGTCTCCCGCTTCCAGCCGGCGCCCGTACTGCACCAGGCTGGTCTGCTTGAGCGCCTTCATCATCACCTTGGCCGCAGGCGAGAGCAGGCGGTCGGTGCGGGTGATGATGCCGAAGGCGTCCATGTGGCAGGGCACGGCCAGCGGCAGGATGGCGACCATGCCGTGCGAGGCGTAGTAGTGCGCCACGTCGGCGCCCACGACGGCGATCATGTCGCTCTGCTGCAGCATGCGCGTCATGAACAAGAGGGCCGCAGTCTCCACCACGTTGACCGGCGGCGAAAGGCCCTCCTGCTGGAACATCAGGTCGAAGCGGTGGCGCAGCACGCTGCCTGCGGGCGGCACGATCCAGCCCGCGGCCAGCACGTCGCGCAGGGCAAGGCCCGGCACGCTCAGCAGGGGGTGGCCTGGCCGGGTCATGGCACAGACCAATTCCTCGCTCAGCGGCTCGTAGCGCAGGTTGGTCTTGTCGTGCTCCTCGAACAGGCGGCCCACCAGGATGTCGAGCTTGCCCTGCTCCAGCCGGTCCATCAGCACCGGGCTGGTCTCGATGTCGAGCGAGATGCGCAGGCTCGGGTGCTCCTGCTTGACCATGGCCACGGCGGCCGGCAGCAGGCTCAGGCCCGGCGAGGTGATGGCGCCGATGCCCACCTGGCCGAAGTGCCCGGTCTTGAGCGCCGCCATCTCCACATGCGCCTGGTTCAGGCTGGCCAGGGCCATGCGCGCGTGGCGGATCATGGTCTCGCCATACCAGGTGGGGCGCATGCCGCGCGGCAGGCGCTCGAACAGCGAGACCTCCAGCACGTCCTCCAGGTCCTTGAGCAGCTTGGAGGCCGCGGGCTGCGTCATGCTCAGCACCTGGGCCGCGCGGTGGATATTGCCCTCCTCGGCCAGGGCCACCAGCAGCAGCAGTTGGCGCGTCTTGAGCCGTGCGCGGATGAACCAGTGGTTGTAGGTGCTCATGGGGTTTTCCAGAATGCGTGGACGTATATCTATTTTGTCAAAAAAACTATTAGATTGATATCTAAATCAATCTTAGACTTCGCCGCAGTTCTGCACCAAGGGCTCTTCCAAGGTCTCCATGAAACTCGGCGATACACAGCAACTCACCCCCCGGCACTTCATCAATGGGCGCTGGGAGATCGGTACCACCACCGGGGTGAGCACCAATCCGTCCGACACCCGTGAGGTGGTGGCCGAGTACGCCCGGGCCGACCGCAACCAGACCGAGCGCGCCATCCGTGCCGCCGCCGACGCCCTGCCCCACTGGAGCCAGAGCAGCCCCCAGCGCCGCGCCGATGTGCTCGACCTGGTCGGCAGCGAGCTGCTGGCACGCAAGGACGCTTTGGGCACCTTGCTGGCCCGCGAGGAAGGCAAGACCCTGCCCGAGGCCGTGGCCGAGGTCGCCCGTGCGGGCCAGATCTTCAAGTTCTTTGCCGGCGAGGCGCTGCGCATCCCGGGGGAGCTCATGGCCTCGGTGCGCCAGGGCGTGCAGGTGGACGTGACCCGCGAGCCCGTGGGCGTGGTCGGCATCATCGCGCCCTGGAACTTCCCCTTCGCCATACCGGCCTGGAAGATCGCGCCCGCCCTGGCCTATGGCAACACCGTGGTGTTCAAGCCGGCCGAACTGGTGGCCGCCTGCGGCTGGGCCCTGGCCGAGATCATCAGCCGCTGCGGCCTTCCGGCCGGCGTGTTCAACCTGCTCATGGGCAGCGGCCGCGAGGTCGGCCAGACCCTGGTGGAGCATCCGCTGGTCAACGCCATCAGCTTCACGGGATCGGTCGATACCGGCGACCGCATCCTCAAGGCAGCCACGGCACGGCGCGCCAAGGTGCAGCTGGAGATGGGCGGCAAGAACCCGCTGGTGGTGCTGGCCGACGCCGACATGGACCAGGCCATCGACTGCGCTCTGCAGGGTGCCTACTTCTCCACCGGCCAGCGCTGCACTGCCTCGAGCCGGCTGATCGTGGAATCGCGCGTGCACGATGCCTTCGTGGAGCGGCTGCGCCAGCGGCTCACGGCCCTCAAGGTCGGCCATGCGCTGGAGCGCGGCACCGAGATGGGCCCGGTGGCCGACGCCGGCCAGCTGGAGCAGAACCTCGCCCATCTGGAGGTCGCCCGCGGCGAGGGCGCCCAGCATGTCTGGGGCGGCGAGCGCCTGGCGCGCGCCACGCCCGGCCACTACATGGCGCCGGCGCTGTTCCTGGCGCGGCCCGAGCACCGCATCGCGCGCGAGGAGATCTTCGGCCCCGTGGCCTGCGTGCTGCGCGCCGACGACTACGAGCATGCGCTGGCCCTGGCCAACGACACGCCCTACGGCCTGTGCGCCGGCATCTGCACCACCTCGCTCAAGCACGCCATGCATTTCAAGCGCAATGCCGTGGTCGGCATGACCATGGTCAACCTGCCCACGGCGGGCGTGGACTTCCACGTGCCCTTTGGCGGGCGCAAAGACTCAAGCCACGGCCCACGCGAGCAAGGCCGCTACGCCGCCGAGTTCTACACCACCGTCAAGACCGGCTACATGCTGGCCTGACGCCTCCGGTTTCTTTCCCGCAGTGCATTTCTTTCTTCCACAACAGCGTCAACAACCGACAGACAGGAGACAAATGATGAAACTGAACCGCCGGACCCTCGTCACCGCCCTCGCCTGCGCCCCCGCGGCCGGGCTGCTCCCGGGCGCCGCCTGGGCGCAGAAACCCATCGTGCTGGGCTTCAGCCAGGTGGGCGCCGAGAGCGAGTGGCGCACGGCCAACACCGAATCGATCAAGTCCGCCGCCAAGGAGGCGGGCATCGAGCTCAAGTTCTCCGACGCGCAGCAGAAGCAGGAGAACCAGATCAAGGCCATCCGCTCCTTCATCGCCCAGAAAGTGGACGTGATCGCCTTCTCGCCCGTGGTGGAGTCGGGCTGGGAGAACGTGCTGCGCGAAGCCAAGGCCGCCAAGATCCCCGTGGTGCTGACCGACCGCTCGGTCAACGTCAAGGACCAGTCGCTGTACGTGACCTTCATGGGCTCGGACTTCGTGGAAGAAGGCCGCAAGGCCGGCCGCTGGCTGGTCGACAAGATGAAGGACCAGAAGGGCGATATCAACATCGTCGAGCTGCAGGGCACCGTGGGCTCGGCCCCGGCCATCGACCGCAAGAAGGGCTTCGAGGAGATCATCAAAGCCGATGCCAAGTTCAAGATCCTGCGCTCGCAGACCGGCGACTTCACCCGCGCCAAGGGCAAGGAGGTGATGGAGGCCTTCCTCAAGGCCGAGGGCAAGAAGATCAACGTGCTCTACGCGCACAACGACGACATGGCCATCGGCGCGATCCAGGCCATCGAGGAGGCCGGCATGAAACCCGCCAAGGACATCACCATCATCTCCATCGACGCGGTCAAGGGCGCCTTCGAGGCCATGATCGCCGGCAAGCTCAATGTGAGCGTGGAATGCAGCCCCCTGCTGGGCCCGCAGCTGATGGCGGCCGTCAAGGACATCAAGGCCGGCAAGGCGGTGCAAAAGCGCATCGTGACCGAGGAAGGCATCTTCCCGATGGAAGTGGCCGCCGCCGAGTTCCCGAAACGCAAATATTGATGCCCCCTGAGCCGCTGCGCGCCTTCCCCCTCAGGGGGACGCCGCCAGCGCGGCGGGGCGGCCCTTGCGCGGCGGCACTGGCCTGGGCCGCGCCCGTTTCATAGGCAACAGACATGGCACAGGCCAACACCAAAAACACAAAACTTGGAGACAGAAAGATGAAGCGAGCAATTTTCAAGGCCGTTCTGGCCACCGCGGCCCTGGCTGCCATCGGCGCGGCCCCGCTGGCCCAGGCGCAGGACAAGGGCCTGATCGGCATCTCCATGCCCACCAAGTCCTCGTCGCGCTGGATCGCCGACGGCGACAACATGGTCAAGGTGCTCAAGGAGCGCGGCTACCGCACCGACCTGCAGTACGCCGAGGACGACATCCCCAACCAGCTCGCCCAGATCGAGAACATGGTCACCAAGGGCGCCAAGGTGCTGGTGATCGCCTCCATCGACGGCACCACGCTGTCGCGCGTGCTGCAGAGCGCAGCCGACAAGGGCGTCAAGGTCATCGCCTATGACCGGCTGATCAAGGGCTCGAAGAACGTGGACTACTACGCCACCTTCGACAACTTCCAGGTGGGCGTGCTGCAGGCCAACTCCATCGTGGACAAGCTGGGCCTGAAGCAGGGCAAGGGCCCGTTCAACATCGAGCTGTTCGGTGGCTCGCCCGACGACAACAACGCCTTTTTCTTCTACGACGGCGCCATGAGCGTGCTCAAGCCCTACCTCGACAGCGGCAAGCTGGTGGTGCGCAGCAAGCAGACGGGCATGAACAAGGTGGGCACGCTGCGCTGGGACGGCGCGGTGGCCCAGGCGCGCATGGACAACCTGCTCTCGGCCTACTACGGCAAGGACAAGGTGCATGCCGTGCTCTCGCCCTACGACGGCCTGTCCATCGGCATCCTCTCGTCGCTCAAGGGTGTGGGCTACTGCACGGCGCAGCAGCCCTGCCCCGTGGTGAGCGGGCAGGACGCCGAGATCCCCTCGGTCAAGTCCATCCTCAAGGGCGAGCAGTTCTCCACCGTGTTCAAGGACACGCGCGAGCTGGCCAAGGTGGCTGCCGGCATGGTGGACGCCACGCTCTCGGGCAAACAGCCCGAGGTCAACGACACCAAGACCTACAACAACGGCGAGAAGGTCGTCCCCTCCTACCTGCTCAAGCCGGTGTCGGTCGATGCCGGCAACTGGAATGCGGTGCTGGTGGGCAGCGGCTACTACAAGGAATCGCAGGTGAAGTAAGCCAGCCAGGCCTGGCCCCAGGGAGGCAGCGCATCTCCCCGGTGCCAGGGCAGCGTGAGACAACAGAGGACGCCCCGGCGGCGCCTCCTGTACGGGCCCAGTCCATGATTCTTGAAATGCGGAACATCCGCAAGACCTTTCCCGGCGTGGTCGCACTCAACCAGGTGAACCTGAACGTGCGCGCCGGCGAGATCCACGCCATCGTCGGCGAGAACGGCGCGGGCAAGTCCACGCTGATGAAGGTGCTCTCGGGCGTGTACCCGCACGGCAGCTACAGCGGCGAGATCGTCTTCGAGGGACAGGAACGCCAGTTCGCGGGCATCCGCGACAGCGAGCACCTGGGCGTGATCATCATCCACCAGGAGCTGGCGCTGGTGCCCCTGCTCTCCATCGCCGAGAACATCTTTCTGGGCAACGAAACGGCGCGCCACGGCGTGATCGACTGGATGGAGGCGCACAGCAAGGCCCAGGCCCTGCTGAAGAAGGTGGGCCTCAAGGAATCGCCCGAGACGCTCGTCACCCACCTGGGCGTGGGCAAGCAGCAACTGGTGGAGATTGCCAAGGCACTGTCGCGCCAGGTGCGCCTCTTGATCCTGGACGAACCCACGGCCAGCCTCAACGAGAACGACAGCCAGGCCCTGCTGGACCTGCTGCTGGAACTCAAAAAGCAGGGCATCACCTGCATTCTGATCTCGCACAAGCTCAACGAGATCTCGCGCGTGGCCGATGCCATCACCGTGCTGCGCGATGGCAGCACGGTCGAGTCGCTGGACTGCCGCACCGGCCTGGTCAGCGAAGACCGTGTGATCAAAGCCATGGTGGGCCGCGAGATGGCCGACCGCTACCCGCCGCGCCAGCCCGAGATCGGCGCCACCGTGTTCGAGGTGCGCAACTGGCGTGCCCACCACCCGCAGCACAGCGAGCGCGAGGTGCTCAAGGGCATCGATCTCACGGTGTGCCGCGGCGAGATCGTGGGCATCGCTGGCCTCATGGGCGCGGGGCGCACGGAGCTGGCCATGAGCCTCTTCGGCCGCTCCTGGGGCCAGAGCATCAGCGGGCAGGTGCTGCTGCACGGCCGGGAGATCGACGTCAGCACGGTGGAAAAAGCCGTGCGCCACGGCCTGGCCTATGTGACCGAGGACCGCAAAGGCAACGGCCTGGTGCTCAATGAAGACATCCAGTTCAACGTCTCGCTGGCCAACCTCGCCGGCATCTCCACCGCCACGGTGATGGACCCGGGCCGCGAGCACCAGGTCGCGCAGGGCTACCGGCGCCAGCTGCGCATCCGCTGCTCGGGTGTGGACCAGAAGACCGTGAACCTCTCGGGCGGCAACCAGCAGAAGGTGGTGCTGGGCAAATGGCTGTTCACCAACCCCGAGGTGCTCATCCTCGACGAGCCCACGCGCGGCATCGATGTGGGCGCCAAGTACGAGATCTACACCCTGATCGCCCAGATGGCGGCCGAGGGCAAGTGCGTGATTGTGATCTCCTCGGAGATGCCCGAGCTGCTGGGCATCACGGACCGCATCTACGTGATGAACGAAGGCCGCTTCGTGGCCGAGATGCCTACGGCCGATGCTTCTCAAGAAAAGATCATGCGCGCCATCGTGAAAGCCAGGTGACATGACCCCAATGACCCCCACCCCCACCGCCACACTGGCCAGCGCCCCTGCCGAGGCGACAGCCAGCAATGACAAGCCGCTGCTCGAACACCTCAAGCACAACTTCCGCGAATACGGCATGTTCATCACGCTGGTCGCCATCATGGGCTTCTTCCAGTTCATGACGGACGGCACGCTGCTGCAGCCGCTGAACCTCACCAACCTGCTGCTGCAGAACAGCTACATCGTCATCATGGCGCTGGGCATGCTGCTGGTGATTGTGGCCGGGCACATCGACCTGTCGGTGGGCTCGGTCTGCGGCTTCATCGGCGCGCTGGCTGCGGTGCTGATGGTGGAGTACCGCTGGCACTTCCTGCCGGCCTCGCTGGTGTGCCTGCTGTGCGGCGGCCTCATCGGGGCGCTGCAGGGCTGGTTCGTGGCGTTCTCGCGCATTCCGTCCTTCATCGTCACGCTGGCGGGCATGCTGGTCTTCAAGGGCCTGGCCCTGGCGCTGCTGGCGGGGCAGTCGGTGGGTCCGTTCCCGCCAGAATTCCAGATGCTGAGTTCGGGCTTCATCCCAGACCTGTTCAGCATGGAGGGCCTCAAACTCACCTCGCTGCTGCTGGGTGTGGCCGTGGCCGTCGCGCTGGCCGTGGCCGGTGTGCGGGCACGCGCCAACCGCCTCAGGCATGGCGTGCAGGCCGAGCCGCTGGCCTTCTTCGCGGCACGCACGGCCGTTTTTGCGGCGCTGCTGGTCTATTTCTCGTACCTGCTGGCCTCGTACAAGGGCCTGCCCAACGTGCTGGTGGTCATGGCCCTGCTGATTGTGCTGTTCGACTTCGTCACCAGCCGCACCACCATCGGGCGGCGCATCTACGCCATGGGCGGCAACGAGAAGGCGGCCAAGCTCTCGGGCATCAAGACCGAGCGCCTGTCGTTCTATGCCTTCATCAACATGGGCGTGCTGGCGGCTCTTGCCGGCCTGGTCTTCGCCGCGCGGCTGAACACGGCCACGCCCAAGGCAGGCCTCGGGTTCGAGCTCGATGTGATCGCCGCCTGCTTCATCGGCGGGGCCTCGGCCTCGGGCGGCGTGGGCAAAGTGATGGGTGCGGTGATCGGCGCCTTTGTGATGGGCGTGATGAACAACGGCATGTCCATCCTGGGCATCGGCATCGACTACCAGCAGGTCATCAAGGGGGTGGTTCTCCTGGCTGCCGTACTGGTCGATGTCTATAACAAGAACAAAGGCTGAAAGCCCATGGACGTGGCCACCGATTCCGCCCGCGCCCCTGTGCTGCAACTCACCGGCATCCACAAGCAGTTCGCGGGCATCCCCGTGCTGCGCGACGTGCAGCTGAACCTGTACCCGGGCGAGATCCATGCCCTCATGGGGCAGAACGGCGCGGGCAAGTCCACGCTGATCAAGGTGCTCACTGGCGTACTGCCGGCCAGCAGCGGCCAGATGCGGCTGGCCGGCCAGGCCGTGTGGCCCGATTCGCCGCTGGCCGCCCAGCGCCTGGGCATCAGCACCGTCTACCAGGAGGTCAACCTCTGCCCCAACCTGTCGGTGGCCGAGAACATCTTTGCCGGCCGCTACCCGCGCTGCGGCCTCGCCCAGGGCTTTCGCATCGACTGGGCCGCGCTGCACCAGCGTGCGCGTGAGCTGGTGGCGCGCATCGGCCTGTCCATCGACGTCACGCGCCTGCTCTCGGACTACCCGGTGGCCGTGCAGCAGTTGGTGGCCATCGCGCGGGCGCTGAGCATCGAGGCCAAGGTGCTGATCCTGGACGAGCCCACCTCCAGCCTGGACGACGACGAGGTGCAAAAGCTCTTCGAGGTGCTGCGCCGCCTGCGCGGCGAGGGCCTGGCCATCGTCTTCGTGACCCACTTCCTGAACCAGGTGTATGCCGTGTCGGACCGCATCACCGTGCTGCGCAACGGCGCCTGGGTGGGCGAATGGGCGGCGACTGCCCTGCCTGCGCAGGCGCTGATCAATGCCATGCTGGGGCGCGAACTGGCCGCCCAGTCCACCGAGCCGCCCGTGGCGCCCGATTTCGACGACGCTGCCCCGGCCCTGCTGCAGGCCGAGGGCCTGGGCCAGAGTGGCCAGCTGCAGCCCCTGGACCTCAGGGTGCGGGCCGGCGAGGTGGTGGGCCTGGCAGGCCTGCTGGGCTCGGGCCGCACCGAGCTGGCGCGCCTGCTCTTCGGTCTGCAGGCACCTGACAAAGGTGTGCTGCGCATCGATGGCCGCACCGTGAGCTTCGCCAACCCCATGGACGCCATCCGCGAGGGCCTGGCCCTGTGCCCTGAGGAGCGCAAGACCGATGGCATCGTGGCCGAGCTCTCGGTGCGCGAGAACATCGCGCTGGCGCTGCAGGCGCGCATGGGCATCGGGCGCTTCCTGTCACGTGCCGAGCAGGCGGCGATTGCCGAGCGCTACGTGCAGCTGCTGGGCATCAAGACCGCGAGCGTGGACACGCCCATCGGCCTGCTCTCGGGCGGCAACCAGCAAAAGGCCATCCTGGCGCGCTGGATGGCCATTGAGCCGCGCCTCTTGATCCTGGACGAACCCACGCGCGGCATCGACGTGGCCGCCAAGCAGGAAATCATGGAACAGATCCTGCGCCTGGCCCAGGCCGGCATGGCCGTGGTCTTCATCTCCTCCGAAATGAGCGAGGTGGTGCGCGTGGCGCACCGCATCGTGGTGCTGCGCGATCGCCGCAAGGTCGGCGAACTGCCCGCCGGCAGCAGCGAAGACGCCGTGTACGAACTGATTGCCGCCGAACATGCCTGAAGCCACCTCCCCCTCCCTGCTCACCGCCACGCTGCGCCACCGGCTCACCTGGCCGCTGGTCACGCTGGCCCTGCTGCTGGCCGTGAACACCGCATTCAATGCCAGCTTTTTGCACATCGAATGGCGCGACGGCCACCTCTACGGCAGCCTGATCGACATCCTCAACCGCGCGGCCCCCCTGGCCCTGGTCTCTCTGGGCATGACCCTGGTGATCGCCACGCGCGGCATTGACATCTCGGTGGGCGCCGTGGTCGCCATTGCGGCGGCCGTGGGCGCCTGGATGATCGGCGGCGCGGTCTCGGGCACCGAGAGCCGCTTTCCGATGCCGCTGGCCATTCTGGGCGCCATCGGTGTGGCCCTGGTCTGCGGGCTGTGGAACGGCCTGCTGGTCGCCAAGGTGGGCATGCAGCCCATCATCGCCACACTGATCCTCATGGTGGCGGGCCGCGGCATCGCCCAGCTGATCACCGACGGGCAGATCATCACCATCTACTACACGCCCTTCTTCTTCCTGGGCGGGGGCTATCTGCTGGGCCTGCCGTTCTCGCTGTTCGTGCTGGCGGCCGTGTTCGCCGGGCTGTACCTGGCAGTCACGCGCACTGCACTGGGCCTGTTCATCCAGGCCGTGGGCATCAACCCCACGGCAGCGCGCGTGGCCGGCGTGCAGTCGCGCCGGCTGGTGGTGGCGGCCTACACCTTCTGCGGCGTCTGCGCCGGCGTCGCGGGCCTGCTCATCAGTTCCAACGTGAAGAGCGCCGACGCCAACAACGCCGGCCAGATGCTGGAGCTCGACGCCATCCTGGCCGTCACGCTGGGCGGCACGGCGCTGACCGGCGGGCGCTTCAGCCTGGTGGGCAGCGTGATCGGCGCGCTCATCATCCAGACGCTGACCTACGCCATCTATTCCATGGGCGTGCCGCCCGAGATCAACCTGGTGGTCAAGGCTGTGGTGGTGTTCATCGTGATGCTGCTGCAATCGCCCGACTTCCGCACCCAGGTCGGCGCCCTGGTGCGCCGTCCCGCCGCCGGGGGAGCCCTGTCATGAGCCAAGGACACAGCCCGGCCCTGGGTGCCGCCCCACCCGCCACCCTGCCCGCCCAACGCCCTGCCCCCGCCCGCATGCGCCTGAACCCCAAGTACCTGCCCCTGGTCGCCACCATCGCGCTGTTCCTGGCCATGGCCACGGCCGGCTCGGTGCTCTACACCGGCTTTTTCTCGGCCCAGGTCTTCCTCAACCTGCTGATCGACAACGCCTTTTTGATCATCGTCGCGGTGGGCATGACCTTCGTGATCCTCTCGGGCGGCATCGACCTGTCGGTGGGCTCGGTGGTGGCGCTGACCACCATGGTGCTGGCCAGCCTGGTCGAGCACCACCACTGGAGCCCGCTCACCGCCATCCCGCTGGTGCTGCTCATGGGCACGGTGTTCGGGGCCTTCATGGGCTTTCTGATCGAGCGCTTTCGGCTGCAGCCCTTCATCGTGACCCTGGCGGGCATGTTCCTCGCGCGCGGCCTGTGCTATCTGATCAGCATCGACTCGATCAGCATGGCGGACGAGGCGTATTCCGAGATGGCGCAGTGGCGCCTGGAACTGTGGGAGGGTGCTTCGCTTTCGCTGGGCGCACTGATCGCCATGGCGGTGCTGCTGGCCGCCATCTTCGTCGCGCACTGCACGCCCTTCGGCCGCAACGTGTACGCCGTGGGCGGCAACGAGCACTCGGCCGTGCTCATGGGCCTGCCGGTGCGCGCCACGCTGATCGGGGTGTACACGCTCTCGGGCTTCTGCTCCGCGCTGGCGGGGGTGGTGTTCACCTTCTACATGCTGTCTGGCTATGGCCTGCACGCCACGGGCATGGAGCTCGATGCCATCGCCGCCGTGGTCATCGGCGGCACCCTGCTCACAGGCGGCGTGGGCTACGTAGCCGGCACGCTGTTCGGCGTGCTGATGCTCGGAATCATCCAGACCCTGATCTCCTTCGACGGCACGCTCAGCTCGTGGTGGACACGCATCGTCGTCGGCGTACTGCTCTTCGTCTTCTGCCTGCTGCAGCGCCTGCTCACGCACCGCAGCGGCAAGCCTTCCTGAACCCACTGCATCACCTCTCTCTCACAAAAGCATGACATCCTCCCCGCGCAAGCTCCGCTCCGCCGCATGGTTCGGCACCGCCGACAAGAACGGCTTCATGTACCGCAGCTGGATGAAGAACCAGGGCATCCCGGACCACGAATTCGATGGCCGCCCCATCATCGGCATCTGCAACACCTGGTCCGAGCTCACGCCCTGCAACGCCCACTTCCGCAAGATCGCCGAGCATGTCAAGCGCGGCATCTACGAGGCGGGCGGCTTTCCGGTCGAGTTCCCGGTGTTCTCCAACGGCGAATCCAACCTGCGCCCCACGGCCATGCTCACGCGCAACCTGGCCAGCATGGACGTGGAGGAGGCCATCCGCGGCAACCCCATCGACGCGGTGGTGCTGCTGGTCGGCTGCGACAAGACCACGCCCGCCCTGCTCATGGGTGCGGCCAGTTGCGACGTGCCGGCCATCGTGGTCACGGGCGGGCCCATGCTCAACGGCAAGCTCGACGGCAAGGACATCGGCTCGGGCACGGCCGTGTGGCGCCTGCACGAATCGCTGAAGGCGGGCGAGATCAACGAGCACCAGTTCTTTGCAGCGGAAGCGGGCATGTCGCGCTCGGCCGGCACCTGCAACACCATGGGCACGGCCAGCACCATGGCCTGCATGGCCGAGTCGCTGGGCACCTCGCTGCCGCACAACGCCGCCATCCCGGCCGTGGATGCGCGCCGCTACGTGCTGGCCCACATGTCGGGCCGGCGCATCGTGGAGATGGCGCACGAAGGGCTCACGCTGTCCAAGATCCTCACGCGCGAAGCGTTCGAGAACGCCATCCGCACCAATGCCGCCATCGGCGGATCGACCAACGCCGTGATCCACCTCAAGGCCATCGCCGGCCGCATCGGCGTGCAGCTGGACCTGGAGGATTGGACGCGCATCGGCCGCGGCACCCCCACGCTGGTGGACCTGCAGCCCTCGGGCCGCTTCCTGATGGAGGAGTTCTACTACGCGGGCGGCCTGCCCGCCGTGCTGCGCCGCCTGGGCGAGAACGGCCTGCTGCCACACCCGAATGCGCTCACCGTGAACGGCAAGAGCCTGTGGGACAACGTGCGCGAGGCCCCTCAGTACAACGACGAGGTGATCCGCCCCATCGACAAGCCGCTGATCGCCGATGGCAGCATCTGCATCCTGCGCGGCAACCTGTCGCCGCGTGGCGCGGTGCTCAAGCCCTCGGCGGCCTCGCCCGAGTTGCTCAAGCACCGCGGCCGCGCCGTGGTATTCGAGAACCTGGAGCACTACAAGGAACGCATCGTCGACGAAGACCTGGACATCGACGCCAGCTGCGTGATGGTGATGAAGAACTGCGGCCCCAAGGGCTACCCCGGCATGGCCGAGGTGGGCAACATGGGGCTGCCGCCCAAGCTGCTGCGCCAGGGCGTGAAGGACATGGTGCGCATCTCCGACGCCCGCATGAGCGGCACGGCCTACGGCACCGTGGTGCTGCACGTGGCGCCCGAGGCCGCCGCGGGCGGCCCGCTGGCCGCCGTGCGCGACGGCGACTACATCGAGCTCGACTGCGAACAGGGTCGCCTGCACCTGGATATCAGCGACGAGGAACTGGCCGCGCGCCTGGCCGCGCTGGCCGGCACCGACAACGGCGGGCGCGGGGGCTACCAGCGCCTGTACGTGGACCATGTGCTGCAGGCCGACGACGGCTGTGACTTCGACTTTCTGGTGGGCTGCCGCGGGGCTGCCGTGCCGCGCCATTCGCACTGAACATTGACCTGTAGACCCCATGCCTGCAACCTCTACCCCCCAAAATCCCCGCTACCGCGGCATCTTCCCCGTGGTGCCCACCACCTTCTACGAAGACGGCACCCTCGACCTGGCCAGCCAGAAGCGCTGTCTCGACTTCATGATCGACGCCGGCGTGGACGGCCTGTGCATCCTGGCCAATTTCTCCGAGCAGTTCTCCCTGTCCGACGCCGAGCGCGAGACGCTGACCCGTGTCTCGCTGGAGCACGTGGCCGGCCGCGTGCCCGTGATCGTCACCACCACCCACTACGGCACGCGCGTGTGCGCCGAACGCAGCCGCGCCGCGCAGGACATGGGCGCGGCCATGGTGATGGTGATGCCGCCCTACCATGGCGCCACCTTCCGCGTGCCCGAGGCGCAGATCTACGAGTTCTACGCCCGCGTCTCGGATGCAATCGGCATTCCCATCATGGTGCAGGATGCTCCGGCCAGCGGTACCGTGCTGTCGGCCCCGTTCCTGGCGCGCATGGCGCAGGAGATCGAGCACCTGGCCTACTTCAAGATCGAGGTGCCGGGCGCGGCCAGCAAGCTGCGCGAGCTGATCCGCCTGGGCGGCGCGGCCATCGAAGGGCCCTGGGATGGCGAGGAAGCCATCACCCTGCTGGCCGACCTCGATGCCGGCGCCACCGGGGCCATGACGGGCGGGGGCTTTCCCGACGGCATCCGCCCCATCATCGAGGCGCACCGCCAGGGCGATGCGGACCAGGCCTTCGCGCTGTACCAGCGCTGGCTGCCGCTCATCAACCACGAAAACCGCCAGGGCGGCATCCTCACCGCCAAGGCGCTCATGAAGGAAGGCGGCGTGATCGCCTGCGAGGCCGGGCGCCACCCCTTCCCGGCCATGCACCCCGAAGTGCGCCGGGGATTGATCGACATCGCACGCCGGCTGGATCCGCTGGTGCTGCGCTGGGCAAAGTGAACGCCGCCATGGAACAGGAAACCCAAGCCCCCGAGACTGACACCGCCCTGATCGGCCTGGATTGGGGCACCAGCTCGTTGCGCGCCTTCCGCTTCGATGCCACCGGCCAGGTGCAGCAGATGCGCCACCGGCCCTGGGGCATCATGAACCTGCCCCCAGCCGCCAATGGCCGGTCCCATGGCACGCATGCCGCCGCGTTCGAGCATGCCTTCGAGGACGTCTGCGGCGACTGGGTGCAGGCCCAGCCCGGCACTCCCGTGCTGGCCTGCGGCATGGTGGGCAGTGCCCAGGGCTGGCGTGAGGCCGTTTATCTGGAATCGCCGGCCTCGCTGGACCATCTGGCCCAGGGCCTCACGCTGGTGCAGCATGCTGCCGGACACCAGGTACACATCGTGCCCGGCCTGATCCAGCGCGGCGACCTGCCCAATGTGATGCGCGGCGAGGAGACCCAGGTGCTGGGCGTGATGGCCGGCCCGGACCGGCCCGACCAGGCGCCGGTGCTGATCGGCCTGCCCGGCACGCACAGCAAATGGGTGCTGGCGCGCAAACGCTCCATCGCGCAGTTCCACACCTTCATGACGGGCGAGGTGTTCGCAGCCCTGCGCGGCCACACCATCCTGGGCCGCACCATGCAAGCGGCAGACACGACCGACGATGCCGCGTTCGCACGCGGCCTGCAGGTGGCGCGCTCGGCAGATGCCCCGCTGGGCCTGCTCTCGCACATCTTCAGCACGCGCACCCTGGGACTCACCGGCGCGCTACCCGGCTCGGCCCAGGCCGACTACCTCTCGGGCCTGCTTATCGGCCACGAGGTGGCTGCGCTCGCTGCCCAGCCAAACCAGGGAGCTACACGCGTCGTGCTCTGTGGCGAGCCCGACCTGTGCCGGCGCTACGCCCTGGCGCTGGCAGCCTATGGGCTGCCCGCCCCCGAAATCGCCGAGAACGCCACCGCGCGCGGGCTCTGGCAGATCGCCACGGCCGCCGGCCTGGCCGCCCCTTCCGATACCCGCAGCACGGAGGCTGCACGATGACCATTTCTTCCTCTTCTGAACTTCTGGCCAGCGCCATGCGCCACTGCGGCCTGGTCGCCATCCTGCGCGGCGTGCAGCCCGGCGAGGTGGTCGCCATCGGCCAGTCGCTGTACGGGGCTGGCTTTCGGGTCATCGAGGTGCCCCTCAACTCGCCCGCGCCGCTGGCCAGCATCCGCGCGCTGCGCGATGCGCTGCCGGCCGATGCCCTGATCGGCGCCGGCACGGTAATCCACCCCGAGGACTGCGCCGCCGTGGCTGCGGCCGGCGGTCAGATCGTGGTCATGCCGCACAGCGATGCGGCCGTGATCCGCGCTGCCAAGGCAGCCGGCATGGCCTGCGCGCCGGGCGTGGCCACGCTGACCGAGGCCTATGCCGCGCTCGCGGCCGGGGCCGATGTGCTCAAGCTCTTTCCGGCCGAGGCGCTGGCACCCGCCGTGCTCAAGGCCTGGCGCGCCGTGCTGCGCCCTCCCGTGGCGCTGCTGCCCGTGGGCGGCATCACGCCCGGCAGCATCGCGGCCTATGCCCAGGCCGGGGCCAGCGGCTTTGGCCTGGGATCGGCCCTGTACAAGCCCGGCGACAGTGCCACCGACGTGGCGCGCCATGCGGCCGATTTCATGCAGGCCTGGCGCGCCGCCTACCCTGCCCCCTGACCGATTCGATTGCCCCTTCTCCTTTTTTCGACGAGCCGCCCCCATGAAGATCACCCGATTGACCACATTCATCGTGCCACCGCGCTGGTGCTTTCTGAAGATCGAGACCGACGAGGGCATCGTCGGCTGGGGCGAACCCGTGCTCGAAGGCCGCGCCCACACGGTGGCCGCGGCCATCGAGGAGCTGGGCGACTACCTGATCGGCAAGGACCCGCGCCACATCGAGGACCATTGGACGGTGCTGTACCGCGGCGGCTTCTACCGCGGCGGCGGCATCCACATGAGCGCGCTGGCCGGCATCGACCAGGCGCTGTGGGACATCAAGGGCAAGGCGCTGGGTGTGCCCGTCTCGGAGCTGCTGGGCGGCTGTGTGCGCGACCGCATCAGGGTCTACAGCTGGATCGGCGGCGACCGGCCCAGTGAAACCGCCGCAGCCGCCAAGGCGGCCGTGGAGCGCGGCTTTTCCGCCGTGAAAATGAACGGCACCGAGGAACTGCAGTACGTGGACAGTTTCGACAAGGTGGAGCGCTGCCTGAACAACGTGGCCGCTGTGCGCGAGGCCGTGGGGCCCAACGTGGGCATCGGCGTGGACTTCCACGGCCGGGTGCACAAGCCCATGGCCAAGGTACTGTTCAAGGAGCTCGAACCCTACCGGCTGATGTTCATCGAGGAGCCCGTGCTCAGCGAGCACTACGAGGCCCTGAAGGAGCTGGCGCACCTGTCGTCCACCCCCATCGCACTGGGCGAGCGGCTGTACTCGCGCTGGGACTTCAAGCGCGTGCTGTCCGAAGGCTATGTGGACATCATCCAGCCCGACCCTTCGCATTCGGGCGGAATCACCGAAACCCGCAAGATCGCCGCCATGGCCGAAGCCTACGACGTGGCCCTGGCACTGCACTGCCCGCTGGGCCCGATCGCGCTGGCGGCCAACCTGCAGCTCGACGGCGTCTGCTACAACGCCTTCATCCAGGAGCAGAGCCTGGGCATCCACTACAACGCCAGCAACGACCTGCTGGACTACGTGTCCAACGGCGAGGTGTTCGCGTACCAGGACGGCATGGTCGCCATCCCCCAGGGGCCGGGCCTGGGCATCGAAGTCAACGAAGCCTATGTGCGCGAGCGCGCCGCCGAGGGCCACCGCTGGCGCAATCCGGTCTGGCGCCACAAGGACGGCAGCTTCGCCGAGTGGTGAAACCCCGGGGATGACCGCGCCGTGGGCAGGGTGGAAAATACTGTATTTACAATCAGTATTTCAACCACCCCACGGCCTCCATGACGGCGCTCACCATCACCCGCTTCCACCGCACCCGCCTGATGCAGATCTGGCGGTCGGCAGGCTGGCCCTGCAAGGACGCGCTGGAGATCGACCTGCTGGCCGCCGAGCTCGTGGCCCTGCACACCTCGGCCGAGGGTTTCGAGACACTCAAGCTCACCGAGGGCGGCATCCGCCTGCTGGCCGAGGCGCGCCAGCGCGGCGTGCGCGCCCTGAGCCCGCATGACCGCATGGGCCAGCGCTTTGCGGCGCAGTTGCTGGCCTCGGGCCGCATCGTCTGGCGCGAGCTGTCGCTGCGCGCCGTGATCGAGGGCCTGCCCGCTGAGGCGGTGCCACCGCCCCCGGCAGCCAGCAACCCGCTGTGGAGCGAGGACACGCCCGCCAGCCGCAAGGCCGCCAATGTCTGGCGCATGGCACGGCCGGACCTGTTTTCGGTGCGCAACACCACCGTGCCGGCCTACCTGCAGCCCATGGTGCACGAGATCAAGCACAGCCGCGCCGACCTGCTGTCGGACCTGCGCCACGATGCCAAGCGCCAGGCCTACCAGTGGCTGTGCGAGGAGTGCTACTACGTGTTCCCGGCGGGCATCGCCGAGCCCGAAGAAATCCCCGAGCATTTCGGCATCTGGGTGCTGCACGGCGGGGTGGACGATGGCCGCTTCGAGCTGCTGCGCCCGGCGCGCCATGCGAGCTGTACCCTGCCCTTTGCGGTGTGGATGGCCCTGTGCAAGGCCACGCCGCTGCGCAGCGAGGATGAACTGGCCCAGGCCCACCTCGGTGAGCCCATCGGTGGCGACGCCCCATGAGCTACACCGTGGCGGTGCGCGAGCTGTGCGAGTTCACCGCCAAGCAGGGTGACCTGGACCTGCGCTTCACGCCCGCCCCCACCGCCCTGGAGGGCATGGCCGGCCATGCCGTGGCCGCCGCGCGCCGGGGCGAGGGCTACCGCGCCGAGGTGGCACTGGCCGGCGACTACAAGACCCTGCGCGTGCGCGGCCGGGCCGATGGCTTCGACCCCGAGCGTGCGCGGCTCGACGAGGTCAAGACCTTCAAGGGCCGGCTCGACCGCCAGCCCGCGTCGCACCGCGCGCTGCACTGGGCGCAGGCGCGCATCTACGGCTGGCTGCTGTGCGCGCAGGAGGGCCTCGAGCAGATCGACCTGGCGCTGGTCTACTTCGACATAGCCAGCCAGAAGGAGACGGTGTTCACCGAACGCCGAACGGCCGAGGAGCTGCGGCAGCACTTCGAGGCGCAGTGCGAGCGCTTTCTCGCCTGGGCCGAGGCGCAGGTGGCGCACCGCGCGGCGCGCGATGCGGCGCTCACCGCGTTGGCCTTTCCCTTCGGCGGCTTTCGCACCGGGCAGCGGCCACTGGCCGAGGCCGTGTACAAGGCCGCCAGCGCCGGCCGCTGCCTCATGGCCCAGGCGCCCACGGGCATCGGCAAGACCATGGGCACGCTGTTCCCGCTGCTCAAGGCGGCGCCCGCGCAGCGGCTGGACAAGGTGTTTTTCCTCGCGGCCAAGACCTCGGGCCGGCAGATGGCGCTGGACGCCCTCACCCGCCTGGCCGACAGCGCGCTCGCCCTGCCGCTGCGCGTGCTGGAGATGGTGGCGCGCGACAAGTCCTGCGAGCACCCTGACAAGGCCTGCCATGGCGAATCCTGCCCGCTGGCCCAGGGCTTCTACGACCGCCTGCCCGCCGCGGGGGGGGCCGCCCTGCAACCCCAGGCCGGCAGCGCGCGCATCCCCCTGCACCAGGCCCAGGTGCGCAGCGCCGCGCTGGCGCACCAGGTCTGCCCCTACTACCTGAGCCAGGAACTGGCACGCTGGGCCGATGTGGTGGTGGGCGACTACAACTACTACTTCGACATGGGGGGCCTGCTGCACGGCCTGGCCCAGGCCAACGGCTGGCGCACGGCGCTGCTGGTGGACGAGGCGCACAACCTGGTGGACCGGGGGCGCAAGATGTACACCGCCGAGCTGCGCCCCGACGGCCTGGCCCAGGCGCGCCAGTCCGCCACCGCGGCCCGCTACCCCGCGGTGAAGAAAGCGCTGGACAAGGTGCGCCGCGCCTGGGTGGCGCTGGACAAGCAGCAGGCCAGCGCCTACGCCGTGCACGAGACCTTCCCCGAAGACCTGCTGGCCGCCCTGCAGCTGTGCGGCAACACCCTCACCGACCACTTGGCCGAGCACCCGGCCGAGCCCGATGCGGCCCTGCAGGCCTTCTACTTCGACGCCCTGCACCTGGTGCGCATGGCCGGCCTGCTCGATGCGCATTCGCTGGTGGACGTGACCCAGCCCACAGCGCCGGGCCTGCCCAAGGCGGCGCGCGCGCCCGGCAGCTCCACCCTGTGCATCCGCAACCTGGTGCCCGCGCCCTTTCTCGCGCCACGCTGGGAGGCGGCGCACACCAGCACCCTGTTCTCGGCCACGCTGCAACCGCAGCGCTACTACACCGACTTGCTGGGCCTGCCCGAGGACCACCTGGCCATCGAGGTGGAATCGCCCTTCCAGGCCGCGCAGCTCAGCGTGCAGGTGGCGCGCCACATCTCCACCCGCTACCCGGACCGCAAGGCCTCGCTCGCGCCCATCGTGGCGCTGATGGCACGGCAGTTCGGCGAGCGGCCGGGCAACTACCTGGCCTTCTTCAGCAGCTACGAATATTTGCAGCAGGCCGCCGCCCTGCTGGCCGAGCGCCACCCCGGGTTGCCGCACTGGAGCCAGTCGCGCCGCATGCTCGAATCGGAGCAGCGCCAGTTCCTCGACCGTTTCACCGAGACCAGCGCAGGCATCGGCTTCGCCGTGCTGGGCGGCGCCTTTGCCGAGGGCATCGACCTGCCGGGCCGGCGCCTGATCGGCGCCTTCCTGGCCACGCTGGGCCTGCCGCAGGTCAACCCCGTCAACGAGCAGGTCAAGGAGCGCATGCAGGCGCTGTTCGGCGAAGGCTATGACTACACCTACCTCTACCCCGGCCTGCAGAAGGTGGTGCAGGCAGCCGGCCGCGTGATCCGCACACCCAGCGACGAAGGCGTGGTGCACCTGATGGACGACCGTTTCGGCCGGCGCGAAGTGCGCGCACTGCTGCCCACCTGGTGGGCCCCCTCAAGCTGACCAGCCGGCCACCTGTGCCGCCACCCACACCGGATCATCCAGCGGCAGGTCATGCCCGGCCCAGGGGTGCAGCACCAGCGGGCAGCCCCAGGCGCGCGCGATGGCTTCGGAGCAGCGGCTGCTGACCAGCCCGTCCCGGGTGCTGCAAAGCAGCAGCATGCGCTCCAGCGGTCGGGTGCGCGGGGCCCGGTAGCGCGCGGCCGCAACCAGCTGGCGCAGTGCGTTGGCCCCCGACACCGGCCGCGCCTGGCGTGCCGCCACCCACGCGTCCACCATGGCCAGGCGTTCAGCCGCCCGATGGCTGGTGAGGCGCAGCACCGTGGCCTCGGCCTCGCGCGGGCCGCGTGCCCGCAGCACCCCGCGCACCAGCGGCGCCCAGTTGCGCGGCCGCAGCCGCCGGTAGAAGGGGCTGAAATTGCCAAAGCTGGTGTTGATGAGCACGCAGCCCTGCACCTCGGCCGGAGCGCTGCGCGCCCATTCGGTGGCCACCATGGCCCCCAGCGACATGGCCAGCAGGTGGTACGGCCCGGTGATGCCGCGCTGCGCCAGTTCGGCCCGGCATGCCTGCACCATGGCCGCGACCGACACGGGGCTTTGGCGCGCATGCCATTGGCCATTGCCCGGCAGGTCCAGCATCAGCACCTGGGCGCCCGGCATGGCGGCCTGGAAGGCCCCCGGAAACCCGCCCCAGTGCACGGCTTCGCGCGTCAGGCCGCGCAGGAAGATCCAGCGGGCAGGTACCTTCGTCATCGTACTGGCCCCTCAGTAGACGCAGGCACCGCCCCCAGCGGCTGATACCGGCAGACCCCAAGCCAGTGCTCCCGTGCAAGGGCCGCCCCGCAGCACTGGGAGCGTCCCCCTCCCGACTTGCGCAGCGAGTCGAGAGAGGGGGAAGGCGCGAAGCGACTCAGGGGGTGTTTCATTTCAGTACCAGAAGGAGAGCGCATCGGCCCGGCGCTGCACGCGCGCCTCGGGTACGGGCACCCAGCGCTCGTGGCTTTCGGCAGCGCGCGACAGGAAATCGAGCAGCGGCATGTGCCGGCGCAGCACCCGCTGCAGGCGGTGGTTGATCAGCGGGTTGAAGATGCCCTTGCGCGAGAACAGCTGGCGCGGGTTCTTCTTGATCCAGCGCCAGGAGCCCATCTCCAGCGTCAGCGGCAAGAAGGTGCGCGTGGGCTCGTTGCAGGCCTGCATGTACAAGTGGTCCCACAGGTCGCCGTGCGTGAGGTACTGCGCGCTCTGCGGCTCGATGATGTAGGGGTGGTAGGCATGGGCCTGCAGAAAAATCTCGTGCAGCGCGTGCAGCTCGGGCAGGTGGGCGATGGGTTTGCGCGTGTGTGCGAACGGAAACCACAGCCGGTCGCTGATGCCAAAGCCCGAATGGCAGTCCAGCGCAATGCTGAAGGGGCGCGACAGCAGCTCCTGGTGCACCACCTCGCACAGGGCCCGGCTCTCGGCCTCCATGGGCGCGCCGGGCTTGCCACGGTACCAGGGCAGGCCCGCGCTGAGGCGCTGGCCACCGATGAGAAAGGGCACGCGGTCCAGCGCATCCACCGGGGCATTGCGCATCAGATCCACCCCGTTCGGGTTGGCACGCGTGGCGGCCCACATGCCGCCCGGGTTCACGATGGGCATGAACACCAGGCGCACCTGTTCAAGCTGCTGGTTCAGCGCCAGGTCCCAGGGCAGGCGCATCACCACGTTCTGCAGGTAGGCGATCACCACCTCGGCGCCAATGCCTTCGAGCCCGTGGATGCCGCCGAAGAACCCCATGGCGGGCACGCCCGGGTCGGGGTTGCCCAGGCTGATGGCATGGATGGGAAAGCGCTCGCCCGACAGCATCTCTACCGTGTGCACCACACGCGCATCCAGGCGCTGGCCACCCTGGTCGATGATCTTTTCCAGTGCCGCGAGCTCGGGCAGGACGGTGTCGGGCACGGTGGTGGCTTCAGGCGATGGTGGCAAGGCAAAAACAGATGCAATGCCAGCATAGCGCCCCACCCGGTGCGCACGAAAGCCCTTGTTTCAGGAGCGTTGCAATTTGCGCATCTGACGCAAAACCGTCACATGGCCCGGCTATCTTGGCGGGGCACCACAACCACCAAAGGGGGGCCCATGCTCTGGAAACTACTCGGCCTGCAACGGCTGATCGACGAGCTGCTGGACGAAAGCTGGTTCTCGTTCGACCTTCCCGACAACGACCATTTCTTCCATGAAGAACTGCTTCCGCTCCCGGCGCAGGATTGAGCCGCTGCGCACCGTAGCGCTGTTCGGGCTCATGGGCTGCGCCGTGGCCTTCGGTCTCGTGGAGCTGTTTGCGCTGCAGCGCTCGCGCTACCAGGCCTGGCGCGGGCGCCACAGCCACCACTCCGCCCTGCCCCGCTGACGGAACCTGCGCCGCGCTTACCGCCATGCCCCGTCGCGAGCAAAGTGCCGGCGAAGAGCTCGCCAACAGTGCCAGCCATGGCCTGGCCCTCGTGGCGTCCGTGGTGGCCGCGCCGTTCATCGTGGCGTCGGCCCGGCCGCAAGGCGAAGCGGGGGTGGCAGGCGCCATCGTCTTCGCGGCCACCATGGTGCTGCTGTACCTGGCATCCACCCTGTACCACGCGCTGCCCGATGGGCGCTGCAAGCAACTGGCGCTCAAGCTCGACCACGGCGCCATCTACCTCTTCATCGCAGGCAGCTACACCCCGTTTGCCCTGCTGCGGCCGAGCGGCAGCTGGAACCTGGCGCTGCTCGCCCTGGTCTGGCTGGTGGCGGGCACAGGCCTGGTGCTCAAGGCCTTGAACCGCCTGCGCACCGCCTGGCTTTCCACGGGGATGTACCTGCTGCTGGGCTGGCTGGCCGTGGTGGCCGCCCTGCCCCTGCTGAGCCGCCTCACGCCATGGAGCGCGCACTGGCTCATCGCGGGTGGCATCGCCTACACGGTGGGCGTGGTGTTCTTCGTATGCGATGCACGTCTGCGCTACGCACACGCCGTATGGCATGGCTTCGTGGCGGCCGGCACGGGCTGCCATGCGGTGGCGGTGATGGGCGCCAGTTGACCAACGGCAAGGCCCTGCAATGCAGGGCCTTGCGCTCAGACTGCGGGGGCGGTCACAGCTTGGCGATGGACACCTCGGTCGACTTGACCAGCGCGACCACGTCGGAGCCCACGACCAGCCCGAGGTCGTCCACCGAGCGCGTGGTGATGACGGAGGTGACGATGCCCCAGGGGGTTTCGACATCGACCTCGGAGACGACGTCGCCGCGGATGATCTCGCGCACCTTGCCCTTGAACTGGTTGCGCACGTTGATGGCTTGGATGGACATGGTTTTCTCCTTGAAAAGTCCGGAAACAGGTGAATGGATTGGTTGAAAGGAATGGATGGCCGTCAGACGGCCCAGCGCAGGCCATGCGCCGGCACACCGGGCCATTGCGCATCGTTGGCGCTGGGCTCGGCATCGGGCTTTTGCAAGACCCGGTCGAGGATGCGCTTCTCGATGGCGGCAAAGGCTGCGTCGCCATGCGAGCGCGGGCGTGGCAGGTCGATCAGTTGGTCGAGCGCGATCTGCCCGTCCTCGATCAGGATCACGCGGTCGGCCAGGGCCACGGCCTCCTGCACATCGTGGGTCACCAGCAGTGCGGTGAAGCCACTGGCACGCCACAGGCCTTCGATGAGGCGGTGCATCTCGATGCGGGTGAGCGCATCGAGCGCGCCCAGGGGTTCGTCGAGCAGCAGGAGGCGCGGGTTGTGCACCAGGGCGCGCGCCAGGGCCACGCGCTGGCGCTGGCCGCCGGACAGGCGCGCCGGCCACTCGCCCAACCGGTCGCCCAGGCCCACGCGGGCCAGCACGTCGGCCGCGGCGCCGCGCCGCTCGGCCGGCAGGCCCAGGGCCACGTTCTCGGCCACGCGCTTCCAGGGCAGTAGGCGCGAGTCCTGGAACATGATGCGCGTGTCCTGGCTCAGGCCGTCCACGGCCTGGCCGTCGATGCGGATGGCCCCGCCCGAGACGGATTCGAGCCCCGCCACCAGGCGCAGCAAGGTGCTCTTGCCGCAGCCGCTGCGGCCCACGATGGCCACGAACTGGCCGGGCTCGATCACGAGCTCGGTCTTCTTGAGCACCTCGCGCGCGCCGTAGCGCTTGTCCACGCTGCGCACTTCCAGGCGCACGCCGCTGGCGCCCTGGGCGGTTGAAGCAGGGTTCTGTGCCATGGCGTCAGGCTCCGGGCTTGAAGAGGGCCACGTCCAGCGTGTTCACGCGCCGGGGCAGCAGTTTCTCGGACAGGAAGGCATCGGCGATGCGCTGCTGCTCGGCCAGCGAGCCAGGCACCACGGCGCGCACCTCGTAGCTGCGGCGGCTGTTGGCCTGCTCCACGGTGGCGGCATCGAGCCCCCATACAGGCGCCAGCAGCGCTGCCGCCTCCTTGGGCTGGGCCTTGACCCAGGCCCCGGCCTTCTGCAGCTCGGCGAAGAGCACGCGCAGCACGTCGGCACGGGCCTGCGCATACGGCGTGGCGGCCAGGTAGTAGCGCTGGTAGGAGGCCACGTCGCGGCCATCGGCCAGCACGCGCACGCTGGACTGGCGCTGCACGGCGGCGAGGAACGGGTCCCACACCACCCAGGCGTCGATGGCGCCGCGCTCGAAGGCGGCGCGGCCATCGGCCGGGCTCAGGTAGGCGGGCTCGATGTCCTTGAACGACAGGCCGGCCTTCTCCAGCGCGGCGATCAAGAGGTAGTGGGCGCCGGCTGCCTTGGCAAAGCCGATCTTCTTGCCCTTGAGGTCGGCCACGGTCTTGAGCGGCGAGTCGGCGCGCACCACGATGGCCTGGGCCGAGGGGGACGGCGCCTCCTGTGCCACGAAGGTCAGGTTGGCACCGGCCGCCTGGGCGAACACGGGCACGGTGTCGGCCACGTCGGCGCTCACGTCCACGTTGCCCAGGTTCAGGGCTTCGAGCAGCGGCAGGCCGCTGGTGAATTCGTGCCAGGTGACCTTGGTGCCCAACGGGGCGAGCAGCTTTTCGAGCGTGCCCTGGGTCTTGAGCACCACGATGAGGGTGGACGACTTCTGGTAGCCGATGCGCACGGTATCGGGTTTGCCGCCGCTTTGCGCGCCGGCCAGGCCGCTGGCCGTGGCGGCCAGCAGCGCCAGCGCGGTGCGCCGGGAGAGGATGGAAGAAGAGGCAGACATGCGGGTCCTTGGAGTCTTGTAATTCGGTCGAGGGGCTCAAGTGCTCTGGTAGCCGGGGTGCCAGCGCAGCCAGTAGCGCTCCAGCGTCTTGGCGAACACGTCGGCCAGCTTGCCCAGCAGCGCGTACAGCAAGATGCCCACGAGCACGATGTCGGTCTGCAGGAATTCGCGCGCATTCATGGTCAGGTAGCCGATACCCGCCTGGGCGGAGATGGTCTCGGCCACGATCAGGATCACCCACATCAGGCCCAGCGAAAAGCGCAGGCCCACGAGGATGCTGGACAGCGCGCCCGGCAGGATGATCTGGCGGTACAGCTGCCAGCGCGACAGGCCGTAGGTGCGCCCCATCTCGATCAGCCCCGGGTCCACGTTGCGGATGCCATGGAAGGTGTTCAGGTAGATCGGGAAGAACACCGACACGCTGATCAGGAACAACTTGGCCGATTCGTCGATGCCGAACCACAGGATCACCAGCGGAATCAGCGCCAGCGCCGGGATGTTGCGCACCATCTGGATGGTGGAGTCGAGCAGGGTCTCGAACACGCGCACCGAGCCGGTGAGCAGCCCCAGCACCAGGCCCAGGCCGCCGCCGATGGCCAGGCCCGCCAGGGCACGGCCGGCGCTTACCTTGACGTGGGTCCACAGCTCACCCGACGCCGTCAGCGTCCACGCGGCCTTGATGACCTCCAGCGGTGCCGGCAGCACGCGGGTGGAGAGCCAGCCCAGCGAGGAGGCGATCTGCCACACCACGATCAGCGTAACAGGCACGGCCCAGGGAATGAGGCGCAGCAATACGCCCTTGGCGAAGCGCAGCGCAGGCGAGGAAGCCAGCGGCGCCAGGCTGGCCGCGTCGATGGAATCGGCCACGGGCGATGCCTGCAGCTCACGGGTGGTGGTGTTCATGCGAACTCCTGTCGTTCGGTATCGGGTTCGAGGAATTCCAGCTGGTTGCCCGCCGGGTCCTTCACGTAAAAGCGCAGGTAGCCGGGCAGCGCGCGGTTCTCCACCAGCGGCAGCTGCGCCTGCAGCAGGCGCCCGCGCAGCGCGGGCAGGTCCTGCACCGAAAGCGCCAGGTGCGACACCGAGGGTGCGCCCTGCCAACGGTCGGTAGGCACCAGGTCGATGCGCTGCGCGCCTGCGGCGAAGTGCAGTGCATTGCCGGCGGCCACGCGCACCTCGGGCAGGCCCAGCAGACTGCTGTAGAAATTGCGGATGGGTTCCTCGGCCCCGGCCGGAAAGGCCAGTTGCACGTGGTTGATGGAATGGATGGCCATGGCGTGTCCTTGGTGTTCAGCTCTGCGAGGCGCGCGGGGGCAGCTCGTTGGCCACGGCCTCGCCGAAGGGGCCGAGCGGGTTGCCGCCCGAGAGCTTTTCGCGCACACCGAGCGGCAGCAGCGGGAAGACGAGCTCGGCAAAGCGGTAGGCCTCTTCGAGGTGCGGGTAGCCCGAGAGCACGAAGGTGTCGAGCCCCAGGGCCGCGTACTCGGTGATGCGCGCGGCCACGGTCTCGGGGTCGCCCACCAGCGCCGTGCCCGCGCCACCGCGCACCAGGCCCACGCCGGCCCACAGGTTGGGGCTGATCTCCAGGTCGGCACGCGAACGCTTGGCGCCGCCGGCGTGCAGCCGCGCCATGCGCCGCTGGCCTTCGGAATCCATGCGCGCAAAGACGGCCTGGGCCCGCACCACGGTGGCATCGTCCACATGGCTGATGAGTTCCTCGGCCGCGGCCCAGGCCTGCGCATCGGTCTCGCGCACGATGACATGCAGGCGGATGCCGAACTTCACCGTGCGGCCGTGCTTGGCGGCGCGGGCACGCACATCGGCCACCTTCTTGGCCACCTCGGCCGGGGGCTCGCCCCAGGTGAGGTAGGTCTCGACCTGCTCGGCCGCCAGGTCGTGCGCCGCCTCGGACGAACCGCCGAAGTACACCGGCGGGTGCGGCTGCTGCACGGGCGGGAAGAGCAGCTTGGCACCCTTCACCGTGAGGTGCCGGCCCTCGAAGTCATAGGTCTCGCCGGTGTGGCTGCGCGCCATGATCTCGCGCCAGATGCGGATGAACTCGGCCGACTGCTCGTAGCGCGTGGCGTGGTCCAGGAACACGCCATCGCCCTCCAGCTCGCTCTGGTCGCCGCCGGTCACCAGGTTGATGAGCAGGCGCCCGCCCGAGAGCCGGTCGAAGGTGGCGGCCATGCGCGCCGCCAGCGCGGGTTGGTGCAGGCCGGGCCGCACAGCCACCAGGAACTTGAGCTTCTTGGTCACAGGGATCAGGCTCGACGCGATGACCCAGGGGTCCTCGCAGGAGCGGCCCGTGGGGATGAGCACGCCTTCATAGCCCAGGCTGTCCGCCGCCACCGCCACCTGCTGCAGGTAGTCGTGGCTGAGCTGGCGCGCGCCCTTGGAGGTGCCCAGGTAACGGCTGTCGCCGTGGGTCGGGATGAACCAGAAGATCTGCATGGAAACCTCTTTGTTTTTGCTTCAGTAGGAGATGGCGAAACCGAACCGGGGAGCCCCCACACCCGCGCAGCGCGGCCGGGTGGGCAGGCCCCAGGCGCCGGCCGTCACGCACAGCACGCGGCGCAGTTGCGCGTGCAAGGGGAAAGGCATGGGGGTGTGCATGAAGGCGCCCGGGATCAGGATGCGCTGAGATCCACCGGCGCGGCATGCAGCAGGTTGAGCTTCCTGGGGATGAGCTTGAGCTCGAAGAAGGTGTCGGCAATCGACTGCTGCTCGGCGATGATCTCGCGCGTCACCGGGGCCGTGCCGAACTTGGCCCGGCTCAGGTACAGCTCGGTGATGCTGCGGTCCAGGCCCAGCACCGTGGTCAGCTCGGCCGCTGCCGCCGACTGGTTCTTCGAGGCCCAGGTGTCGATGGCGTTGACCTCTTCGATGGCGATGCGCAGCACGTCGGCATTGCGCGTGGCATAGTCGCGCGAGGTGAAGTAGTAGGCGCGGTTGTTGACGATGCCCGTGGCATCGACCAGCAGGCGCGCATCCAGCGTCTTCTGCGCGGCGGCGAGGAAGGGGTCCCAGATGATCCAGGCATCCACAGCCCCCTTCTCGAAGGCAGCGCGTGCGTCGGCAGGCGCCAGGAAGATGGACTGCACGTCGCCGTACTTCAGGCCGTTCTTTTCCAGCAGCTTGACCAGGAAGTACTGCACGTTCGAGCCCTTGTTGTAGGCCACGCGCTTGCCCTTGAGGTCGGCCACGCTGCGGATGGGCGAATCCTTGGGCACGATCACCGCCTCCAGCGCGGGGCGCGGCACCGTGGCACCGGCATACACCAGCGGGGCGCCGGCGGCCTGGGCAAAGATGGGCGGAGCCTCGCCCACATCGCCGAAGTCGATGGAGCCAACGTTCAGTGCTTCGAGCTGCACCGGGCCGGCGTTGAACTCGGTCCAACTGACCTTCACGCCCAGCGGGGCCAGGCGCTTTTCGAGCGTGCCCCGGCCCTTGAGGATGGAGAGCCAGCCCTTCTGGTGGCCAATGCGCAGCACGCGGCCCGAGGCCTGGGCCAGGGCCTGGCCACCCGTGGCGGCGAAGGCGGCGGCCGCCAGGCTGGAGAGGACCACCTGGCGGCGGCGCGAAGAAAGGATGGAAGCTTGTGTCATGGCGATGTGTCTTTCAGCAATGTCTGGGCATGCAGCGGCCCGGCCTGCCCGCCATGGCGGTCAGCGGCCCGAATACAAAAAAGGGAGTGAAGGAGGAAGGTGGTGTGGGCCGCCAGGCGCTGGCAAGGCGCTGGCCGCCCCACTGCGTCAGACGCTACATCGCACCTGCGAGAAGTGCACCGGCGCAAAGCGGCCGGCCTGGGCCGCAGAGGGGCGCAGGTTCTCGGTGATGAGCACGTTCACCGCATCGTCCAGGCGAGCGGCGATGTCGGCATGGAGGTCGTAGGCCCCTTCGGGCGTGAGGGCCACCTGGGCATCGGTGGCATAGATGCCGGGCAGGATGCTCTTGGCACCCAGCGACTGCAGCACGGGGCGCAGCGCGTAGTCCAGCGCCAGCATGTGGTGCGGGCTGCCGCCGGTGGCCAGGGGCAGCACGGTCTTGCCCTTGAGCGCGGTCTGCGGCAGCAGGTCCAGAAAGACCTTGAGCACGCCGCTGTAAGCGGCCTTGTAGACCGGGGTGGCCACCACCAGCACCCGGGCCTGGGCCACCTGGTCGACGGCGCCCACCACCGTGGGGTGGGCAAAGTCGGCCAGCAGCAGGGCCTGGGGCGACAGGTCGCGGATGTGGATGCGGTCCACCAGCGCGCCACGGCCCGACAGGCGCTGGGCCACGGCATCCAGCAGGGCGGCAGAACGGGAGCGTTCCGAGGGGCTACCGGCGATAAGAAGGGCGGACATGGGATACGGCGATTCTTGGGGGCGTGTCATGGCAAGCGCCACCGTGGATCCGGCTTTGCCGGGCCACGGGTGGCGCCCCTTGAGGGGAGGCAGCCGCAGGCTGCTTCGGGGTGAGCCTACTTCCTGGTGTAGATCTGGTCGAAGCTCGCGTTGTCGGCGAAGTGGTCCTTGGCCGCCTTGTCCCAACCGCCGAAAGCGTCGTTGATGGTGAACAGGTTCAGCTTGGGGAACTGCTTGGCGTACTTGGCCTTGGCCTTCTCGGACACGGCGGGGCGGTAGAAATGCTTGCCGGCAATGTCCTGGCCCTCTTCGGTGTACAGGTACTTGAGGTATTCCTCGGCGATGGCACGCGTGCCCTTCTTGTCCACGTTCTTGTCCACCACGGTCACGGCGGGCTCGGCCAGGATGGAGAGCGACGGCGCAATCACGTCGAACTTGGTGCCGAACTCCTTTTCCAGCAGGTAGGCCTCGTTTTCCCAGGCGATCAGCACGTCACCCTGGTTGCGCTGGGCAAAGGTGATGGTGGAGCCGCGCGCACCGGTGTCCAGCACGGGCACATTGCCGTAGAGCTTGGCCACGAAGTCCTTGGCCTTGGCATCGCCGCCCAGCTTGCGCTTGGCGAACTCCCAGGCGGCCAGGTAGTTCCAGCGCGCGCCGCCCGAGGTCTTGGGGTTGGGCGTGATCACGCTGATGCCGGGTTTGATCAGGTCGTCCCAGTCCTTGATGCCCTTGGGGTTGCCCTGGCGCACCACCAGCACGATGGTCGAGGTATAGGGCGAGCTGTTGTGCGGTAGGCGCTTTTGCCAGTCCTTGGGGATCCAGCCGCCGTTGGCGTTCAGCGCGTCGGTGTCGCCGGCCAAGGCCAGGGTGGCCACGTCGGCATCGAGCCCGTCGATGATGGAGCGCGCTTGCTTGCCCGAGCCGCCGTGCGACTGCTTGATCGTCACGTCCTGGCCGGTCTTGCCCTTCCAGTACTTGGCAAAGGCCTGGTTGAAGTCCACATACAGCTCGCGGGTGGGGTCGTACGAGACGTTCAGCAGGGTCACGGACTGGGCAAACGACGGCAATGCCGTCAGGGCCAAGCTGCCCACCAGAGCGGCGGCAGCAGGAAACTTGATAAAGTCGCGGCGAAAATTCATGGAGAGCCTCTTTGATGGAATGCGGATGGGTGCCAAGCACCGATGGACCGCATTCTGGAAGGCCTCCATCAAAACTGAAACAACTAAGATTTCAGTTCTTTATACCGAAATTATCTGAACACAAGGAAATCCCCCATGGCACGTACCGTTCAATGCATCAAGCTCGGCAAGGAAGCCGAAGGCCTGGATTTCCCCCCCTACCCTGGCGAGCTGGGCAAGCGCATCTGGGAAAGCGTGAGCAAGGAGGCCTGGGCCGGCTGGCTCAAGCACCAGACCATGCTGGTCAATGAAAACCGCCTGAACCTGGCCGACGCCCGCGCGCGCCAGTACCTGGCACGCCAGATGGAAAACCATTTCTTCGGCGGCGGCGCTGACGCTGCGGCGGGCTACGTCCCCCCCAGCCCGTAAGCCCCTCCCCCGTCCTTCATGTCCGAGCCTGTCGAATGGCTGCCGGACGGCACCCCCTACAGCCCCCGCTTCGGCGACCGCTACCACAGTGAAAACGGCGGCCTCACGCAGGCCCGCCAGGTCTTCCTGCACGGCTGCGGTCTGCCTGCGGCGTGGGCCGGGCAAACGCAATGGCGCATCCTGGAAACCGGGTTCGGCTTCGGCCTGAACTTCCTGGTGACCTGGGCCGCCTGGCGTGCCGATCCCGCGCGCTGCACGCTGCTGCATTTCGTCTCCACCGAGGCCTGGCCCGTGGGGGCCGAGGACCTGCTGCGCGCCACCTCGGTCCACCCCGAGCTGGCGCCTTTGGCGCGCGAGCTCCACGCCCAGTGGTGGGGCCTGCTGCCCGGCGTGCACCGGCTCAGCTTCGAGGGCGGGCGTGTGCTGCTCACCCTGTACGTGGGCGACACCCAGGCCATGCTGCGCCAGCAGATACCCACGGTGGATGCCGTCTACCTCGACGGTTTCAGCCCCCAGCGCAACCCCGAGATCTGGGACAGCCACACCCTGAAAGCCGTGGCGCGCTGCTGCCGGCGCGGCACGCGCCTGGCCACCTGGACCATTGCGCGCGCCGTGCGCGATGCACTGGCCCAGTGCGGCTTCGAGGTGACCCGCGCGCCCGGCGTGCCGCCCAAGCGCGACAACCTGCACGCCACCTACAACCCGCACTGGGAGCCGCGCACTGCGGCGCAGGCCCAGCCGGAGCCGGCGCCTCGGCCACCAGGCGATTGCATCGTGATCGGCGGCGGTGTGGCCGGCGCTGCCACGGCGGCTAGCCTGGCGCGGCGCGGCTGGCGCGTGCAGTTGCTGGACCAGGGCGATGCGCCGGCCGCAGGCGCCTCGGGCCTGCCTGCCGGGGTGTTCGCGCCCCACGTCTCGCCCGACGACAGCCTGCTCTCGCGCCTGTCGCGCAGTGGCGTGCGCGCCACCCTGGCGCAGGCCCGCGCGCTGCTGCGCGAGGGGCTGGATTTCGGCCAGACCGGCGTGCTGGAGCGGCATGCCGCCGACAAGGTGCGCAACAAGGCCCTGCCGGCAAGCTGGGCCGATGGCCCCGGCGCCGACTGGAGCCAGCCGGCCAGCGACGGCACCCTGGCCCGGGCGCACCTGCCGGCGGGCACCCCTGCCAACTGGCACCCCCACGCGGGCTGGCTGCGCCCCGCGCGCCTGGTGGGCCAGTTGCTGGCCGAGCCCGGCATCACCTGGCACGGAGGCAGCCACGTGTCCCGCCTGCAGCGCAAGGAGGGAGCCGACGGCGCCTGGCAGGCGCTGGATGCCACGGGCCGGGTACTTGCCGAGGCCCCGGTGGTGGTGATCGCCGCAGGGGCCGACAGCCGCACGCTGCTGAACAACCACTGGCCGCTGCAGGCCTTGCGCGGGCAGGTCTCGGTGGGCACCTATGGGCCGGGCGAAGCCCCGCTGGCCCCCTTCCCACTCAACGGCAATGGCAACCTGGTACCCGACTTCCCGCTGTCCGGCGACGGCGACGGCCCGCGCGCCTGGATCATGGGGTCGACCTTCGAGCGCGGCCTGACCGCCCTGCCCCCGACACCAGCCGAGCAGCAGGAGGCCCACACCGCCAACTTCACCAAGATGCAGGGCCTGCTGCCGCCCGCCGCCGAACGCCTGCAGGCGGACTTTGCCGCCCCGGCCAGCCGCCTGCGCACCTGGGCCGCCGTGCGCTGCACCCTGCACGACCGGCTGCCCGTGGTGGGCCCGGTCGATGCCGCAGCCCTGCCCGGCCTGTGGGCCTGCACGGCCATGGGTGCGCGCGGGCTGACCCTGTCCGTACTGTGCGGCGAGTTGCTGGCCGCGCGCATGCAGGGTGAGCCCCTTCCGCTCGATGCGAAGCTGGCCAAGGCCCTGGGAGCGGAACGCCTGGCCTCTTTGTAACCGGCACACCACAGCCGGCACCCCCTGCCCAGACCCGCCGCAAACCCGCTCCAGCACTGGCGCATAAGCTTATCCGCATAAGGGCAGGACAAAACAATAGTTTGTTTCCATAAGCCCCGCGCCTACAGTCGCTGCCATGCACGATCTGGCGTTTGTCTTTGCGGGGTTTGCGGTCGGCCTCATCGTCGGCCTGACCGGTGTGGGTGGCGGCTCGCTGATGACGCCGGTGCTGATCTTCTTCTTCGGCATCAAGCCGCACCTGGCCATCGGCACCGACCTGCTGTTCGCTGCCTTCACCAAGATGGGCGGCACCGTGAGCATGGCACGCCAGCGCCTGGTGCCCTGGCGCGTGGTGGGCCAGCTGTGCGCGGGCAGCATCCCCGCGGCCATCCTGGCGCTGTGGGCACTCAAGGAACTGGGGCCGGCCAGCGCCCAGGCCCAGCGCATCATGACCACCACGCTGGGTTTTGCCCTGCTGCTCACGGCGGCTGCCACGCTGTACAAGGTGGTGGCTTTCTCGCGCCAGCGCCAGGCCGCCGAGCAGGCACTGCGCCAGGCCAACGCCGAGCAGGCCACCCGGCCGCGCCACTGGAGCCTGCCCGTGCTGCTGGGCGCCGTGATCGGCACCCTGGTCACCTTCACCTCGGTCGGCGCGGGCGCGATTGGCGTCACCGTGCTGCTGCTGGTCTACCCCCTCCTGCCGCTACCGCGCATCATCGGCGCCGACATCGCCTACGCCGTGCCGCTCACCCTGGTGGCGGGCCTGGGCCATGCCTCTCTTGGCTCTGTGGATTGGGGTTTGCTTGCACAATTGCTGGCTGGCTCGCTGCCGGGCATCTGGCTGGGCTCCCGCCTGGTCACCCGCACGCCCGAGCGCCTGATCCGCTCCGCCCTGTCCATCCTGCTGGCCTGGGCGGGCGCCAAACTCATATTGATCTAAGCCCACGACGATGTACCAATACACAGAATTCGACAAGCAGTTCGTCCACCAGCGCTCGCACCAGTTCCGCGACCAACTCGAGCGCTGGCAGGCCGGCAAGCTGACCGAGGACGATTTCCGCCCGCTGCGCCTGCAGAACGGCTGGTACGTGCAGCGCTATGCGCCCATGCTGCGCGTGGCCGTGCCCTATGGCGAGATCGCCAGCCGCCAACTGCGCGTGCTGGCCACCATCGCACGCGACTACGACGAGCCCGAGGCGGCGGTGTTCAAGGCCGCCATGGAGGGCCAGGGCCTGCTGGGCACCACCTTCCTGCCCAAGAACTGCGCGCACTTCACCACGCGCACCAATGTGCAGTTCAACTGGATCCCGCTGTCGAAAAGCGCCGACGTGATGGACCTCTTGGCCAGCGTGGACATGCACGGCATCCAGACCAGCGGCAACTGCATCCGCAACACCACCACCGATGCCCTGGCCGGCATCGCCGTGGACGAACTGATCGACCCGCGCCCCTACGCCGAGATCCTGCGCCAGTGGACCACGCTGCACCCCGAGTTCGCCTTTTTGCCACGCAAGTTCAAGATCGCCATCAGCGGCGCCGCCGATGACCGCGCCGCCACCGGCTGGCACGACGTGGGCCTGCACATGGCCAGGAACGCGGCCGGCGAGATCGGTTTCAAGGTCTTCGTGGGCGGCGGCATGGGCCGCACCCCGGTGGTGGGCACCGTGATCCGCGAGTTCCTGCCCTGGAACCAGATCATGAACTACATCGAGGCCATCGTGCGCGTGTACAACGAGCATGGCCGCCGCGACAACAAGTACAAGGCACGCATCAAGATCCTGGTCAAGTCCGAAGGCCAGCAGTACATCGACGATGTGGAAGAAGAGTACCGCCAGATCATGGAGATCGACGGTGGTCCCCACACCGTGCCCCAGGCCGAGTTCGACCGCGTGGCCGCCTGCTTCGTGCCCCCTGTGCTGGCCGACATCGCCGATGCCGACCCGGCCGCACTCGACGCCGCGCTCAAGGCCCAGGCCACCGAGCATGTGGCCTTCGGCCGCTGGCTGCAGCGCAATGTGCATGCGCACAAGAATGCACAGCTGCGCGCCGTGACCCTGTCGTTCAAGCGCCCCGGCCAGTCGCCCGGCGACGCCACCAGCGAACAGCTTGTGGCCCTGGCCGATCTGGTGGACAAGTACTCCGCCGGCGAAGCCCGCGTGACGCACGACCAGAACGTGCTGCTGCCCTGGGTGCACGCCAGCCGCCTGTTCGACCTGTGGCAGGAAGCCAAGGCCCTGGGCCTGGCCAGCGCCAACGTACAGCTGCTCACCGACATGATCGCCTGCCCCGGTGGCGACTTCTGCGCGCTGGCCAACGCCCGCTCGCTGCCCATCGCCGAGGCCATCACGCAGCGCTACCAGGACCTCGACGAGCTCGACGACCTGGGCGAGATCGACCTGCACATCAGCGGCTGCATCAACAGCTGCGGCCACCACCACAGCGGCCACATCGGCATCCTGGGCGTGGACAAGGACGGCAAGGAGTGGTACCAGGTCACGCTGGGCGGCTCGGACGGCTCCGAGCTGTCGGGCCCTGCCGTCGCCGGCAAGGTGATCGGCCCCTCGTTCTCGGCAGCCGAAGTGCCCGATGTGATCGAGGCCGTGCTCGGCACCTACCGCGACCTGCGCGAAAGCGGCGAGACCTTCCAGAGCACCGTGCGCCGCACCGGCCTGGACCCGTTCAAGGAAGCCGCCAAGACCGCCCGCCACAAGGAAGAAACCGTGGCTGCGGCCTGAGCCCCCGACAAAGAGACAGACTCCCCATGAAGATACTTGCATCCCAAGACCACCAGGCCCCGGCCGAAGGCGACACGCGCACCGTCGCGCTGGCCAACGATGCCGATGCGCTCAAGCTCAGCCTCGACGGCGTGGAGCGCGTGGACCTGCACTTTCCCAGCTTCACCGATGGCCGCGCCTTCAGCCAGGCCTTTCTGCTGCGCCGCCGCCGCGGCTTTGCCGGCGACATCCGCGCCACGGGCGACGTGCTGATCGACCAGCTGGTGCAGATGCAGCGCACGGGCTTCTCGTCGGCCGTGCTGCGCGATGGCGTGGACCCGGCCGACGCCCAGCGCCAGTTCGAGAGGTTCTCCGGCTTCTACCAGGGTGACGCGGTCCACCCCCAGCCGATCTTTGCCGACAAGGCCGCAGCGTAAGCCAGGCCCGGGCCCTGCCACACCCCACACACCATGAGCCAATTCGATCTCGCATCCGTCAACGCCGAACTCGGCCGCAATGCCGAAGGCCTCGTCGCCTGGGCCCTGGGCCTGGGCCAAAGCCCCATCGTCACCACCAACTTCCGCCCCTTCGAGGCCGTGATCCTGCACATGGTGAGCCGCGTGCAGCCCGATGTGCCGGTGGTCTGGATGGACAACGGCTACAACACCGAGGCCACCTACCGCTTTGCCGACGAAGTGACGAAACAGCTCGGCCTGAATCTCAAGATCTACCTGCCGCGCCGCTCGCGCGCGCACCGCGAGGCGGTGGAAGGCGCCACGCCGGGGCTGGACGACCCGCGCCATGCGGCCTTCACCGAAGAGGTGAAGCTCGAACCCTTTGCCCGCGCCCTGCGCGAGACCGCGCCCAAGGTCTGGTTCACCGCACTGCGCGCCAGCGACACCGCCGTGCGCGCACAGATGGACCCGGTGAGCATCAACCCCGACGGCCTCATCAAGGTGGCGCCGCTGCTGCACTGGTCGTCCAAGGAGCTGTACGAGTACTGCCAGAAGCACGGCCTGCCCAACAACTTCGACTACGTGGACCCCACCAAGGGCGAAGAGAACCGCGAGTGCGGACTGCACATCGCGCATTGAACCCACCGCAGAACCGACCATGAACGCCCGCACCGATGCCGCGCTGCTGCAGAACAAGAACATGAGCTACCACCTGAACAATTCGCACCTCGACGCCCTGGAAGAAGAAACCATCTTCATCCTGCGCGAGGTGGCCGCTGCCTTCGAGCGCCCCACCCTGCTGTTTTCGGGCGGCAAGGATTCGCTGGTGATGCTCAAGTGCGCAGAGAAGGCCTTTGGCGCGGGCCGCATTCCCTACCCGCTGCTCATGATCGACACGGGCCACAACTTCCCCGAGGTCACGGACTTCCGCGATCAGCGCGCCAAGGAACTGGGTGCCGAGCTCATCGTGCGCAGCGTGGAGGACTCCATGGCGCGCGGCACGGTGCGCCTGGCCCACCCGGGCGAGAGCCGCAACGTGCACCAGTCGGTCACGCTGCTCGAAGCCATCGAGGAGTTCCGTTTCGACGCGCTGATCGGCGGCGCCCGCCGCGACGAAGAGAAGGCCCGCGCCAAGGAGCGCATCTTCTCGCACCGCGACAGCTTCGGCCAATGGCAACCCAAAGCCCAGCGCCCCGAGCTGTGGACGCTGTTCAACACCCGGCTGCAGCCCGGCGAGCACTTCCGCGTGTTCCCCATCAGCAACTGGACCGAGCTCGATGTATGGCAGTACATCGACCGCGAGCAGATCGGCCTGCCCAGCATCTACTACACGCACAAGCGCGAGGTGGTGGACCGCAAGGGCCTCTTGATGCCCGTGACCGAGCTGACCCCGCCGCGCGAGGGCGAGAAGGTCGAGACGCGCGACGTGCGCTTTCGCACCGTGGGCGACATCACCTGCACCGCACCGGTGGAAAGCACGGCGGCCACGCCGGGCGAGATCGTCATCGAGACCCTGGCCGCCGACGTGAGCGAGCGCGGTGCGACCCGCATGGACGACAAGACGAGCGACGCCTCGATGGAAAAGCGCAAGAAGGACGGGTATTTCTGATGACCACCGCACAAACGACCGCACCGGCCACCGGCACCCAGGGCAACAGCCACGCATCGGCCCTCAAGTTCATCACCTGCGGCAGCGTCGATGACGGCAAGAGCACGCTGATCGGCCGCCTGCTGGTGGACAGCAAGGCCGTGCTGCAGGACCACCTGGCCGGCGTGCAGCGCCAGGGCGAAACCGACCTGGCCCTCTTGACCGACGGCCTCTCGGCCGAGCGCGAGCAGGGCATCACCATCGACGTGGCCTACCGCTATTTCGCCACCGAAGAGCGCAAGTTCATCATCGGCGACGCCCCCGGCCATGAACAGTACACGCGCAACATGGTCACCGCCGCAAGCAGCGCCGACGCCGCCGTGGTGCTCGTCGATGCGACCAAGCTCGACTGGCAGAACCCGGACCTCGCCCTGCTGCCGCAGACCCGCCGCCACTCGCTGCTGGCCCACCTGCTGCGCGTGCACTCGCTGGTGTTCGCCGTGAACAAGCTCGACGCCGTGGCCGACCCGGCCCTGGCCTTCGCCCACATCAGCGCGGCCCTGGCCAAGTTTGCGCAGGCCGCGGGCATCGCCGTGCGCGCCACGGTGCCCGTCTCGGCCCTCAAGGGCTGGAACGTGGTCGACGCCCATGCCGGCTGGTGCGGCTACAACGGCCCCACCTTGCTCGCCGTGCTGGAGCAGTTGCCCAACACGCCCGCCGACACGGGCCTGGCGCTGGCCTTCCCGGTGCAGTGGGTGGAGAAGTTCTCCTCGTCCTCCGACACCTCGCAGGGCCGCCGCGTGTTCTGGGGCCGTGTGGCCGCCGGCAGCGTGGTGCCCGGCACGCCCGTGCAGATCTTCCCGAGCGGGCAGATCGCCACCGTGGCCCAGGTGCTGGACCATGCGCGCCGCCCCGTGGGCGTGGATGCGGGCCAGAGCGCCGGCATCATCCTCGACCGCGAGGTAGACGTCTCACGCGGTGACTGGATCCTGGCCGCCCCCACGGCCGCAGCCGCTGCCGAAGACGATTTCGACACACCTGCCGCCGTGCCCGCCTGGCCCGCCAGCCGCGAGCTGTTGACCACCGTGGCCTGGATGGACGACGAGCCCCTGGTGGCCGGCCGCGTGTACTGGGCGCTGCATGGCCACCGCTGGGTCAAGGCCAAGGTCAAGCGCGTGGTGCACCGCCTGGACATCAACACCCTGGCCGAGGAGGCCGCCACGCAGCTCGACCCCAACGCCATCGGCCATGTGGAGCTGCTGCTGCAGGAGCCCCTGCCCGCCGCCTCCTTCGCCCAGGCGCGCGTGCTCGGTTCGCTGATCCTGGTCGACACGGCCAGCCACAAAACGGCCGGTGCCGTGCTGGTTAATTGATCCGCATTCGCAACCAGAGCGCATTTGCCTGTCCAAAAACCATGGGTCACCCCTGAAGACCCCTGGTCCTCGCAACCCAAGGCCGGTGAAAGCTTCTAAAATCGAGGGTTTTCACCGACCCACACACGCCCCGTCATGACCCACGTCGTTTCCGAAAACTGCATCAAGTGCAAGTACACCGATTGTGTGGACGTCTGCCCCGT